>QFCS01000491.1_pt1 | contig 161955 bp, 147 predicted proteins | sample 3576561 | NCBI WGS metagenome assembly QFCS01 | reverse complement strand
GCTTTCTACAATCACCGCAGGCTGCATTCGTCGCTAGGCTATCTCAGCCCGATGCAGTTCGAGCAACGCTGGTACGAGGCACAGCGAAAAAAGGCCGCGTAATCGTCGGGCTAAGAGCTACACAGAACGAGGGCAAGGTCACTATGGCCTTGTATTGGTCGGTGTGTTTTGCCGGGCGTGGTCCCAAGGAGGGTGGGGCCATGTTGCACAAGATTTCCGCGGCTCGGCCAGCATAAAGATCCATCACGCCGACGAGCTCGTGTTCGTAGGCTTGCTTGAAGCTCTTGATCCCCGGCGCATGTTCTGCGATGCCTTGGTTCAGGGTGTGAGCCAGGCGCTCATGGTGCCCGGGATCTTTGGTGGACATGGCGTCGCCGATGTGTTGTTCGATTTCGACCAAGGGGATGGTCCACATGTGATCGAAGAACGCCTTCTCGATTGCCCTGCCGGTGTGTTCGTCGAACATGCCGACGGGCGGGCTGAAGTAGTCCAGTGCATAGCTGAGCTTGGTCCAGACGAGATGATCCAGTGGATAAACCTCCTCTGGCGTGAGTGCTGCATGCAGCAGATGGGCAATCTCGGTCCCGATGCGGAGATCGAACGAAATAATCGTGACCCCCAAGCTCAGCTCATCGATCAGCGCTGAGGTCCTTCGGCGCGTGCTGGCGTCCGATTGCTTGAAGACTTCCAGGAAGCAGCTGTCCGAGATGGGGCAGAACGCGCGGCCATCAGCCGCAGCTTCGCGGAGCGAGGCCAGCAGAGTGCTGTAGGGATGGGGTGTGGGACCGGCGGCCTGGGCGTCTCGGATGCCGATCCAGAACTTGAGATCCAGATAGATGGCGCGTCGCCCCTTCAGGCTCGTAGCCAGTTCGATCTGCCTGTTCCGGCTGTGCCTTTCCAGATCGACTTCCGGGTGCGCCCGGTGCGCATCGATGGAGGCGCCGATTCCTGCAGGGGCTGATCGCATCGGTGCGCTACCGGCCGCCAGCGTACTGGTCATTGCTGTTCGCCGATGTGTAGGTGGCCGCCACCCTGACTACGGTTTGGGAGGATGCAGGCGCGTGTCGAGAACGAACGGTGCCTGCGAGTGCTGACGGTATCTGTCTTTGGCGACACTGGGCTCGATCACCAGGTTCCAACTGAACCGGGACACGGCGCTCGGGAGCAGGACAATGCCGTGCTGCGCGAGCAACTGGCTGCCGAAAGCTTGCTGGCCGGCACTGGGCGTGCCGGGGATCAGCCAAGCCGGGTTGGGCACGTCCTCTGGCTGCACGACGTGGATCGGTTCTTTCATGATCTCCGCGCAGGTGAGCATGTGAGGTTGGGTGTCCAACACCGGAAAACCTGCATGCACCGCAACCTCCAGGATCGCGGTGCTGGGGTCGATCGAACAGTACACGGCGCGCTGACCTTTGGCGTTCCAGCGGCCGCCCAACTTCTCTGCACCAATGCCGCTGTCCCAGGTGTTGGCGTAGTGCTCGCGGTCCAGGCGCCAAGCGAGCACAGGAACACCTGTGCCCAGCCGGGGGACGGGCATCATTGAGTGGTCGCGTGTCAAGCGTAGACCCCGTGCTCGATGCGGTCGAGCAGCTCTTCGACGAGTTGGGTGCCCACGGGCGTTGCCAGTAGATCGATGGGCTTTTGCTGGTCCAGGCCAATGGCGGGGGAGGTCAGCCATTGCACGGCGGTCTCCCGGCTTCCGAGTACCACGGTGGCCTTGGCGACCACTTCGGCGAACTTGAAGGTGCGCCCACCCTGCGCCACGCTCAGGGTGTCGCCTGGCGCCCCCTTCTTGCGATGCAGGGTGCGCAGGCTGACGCCCAGCGCTTCGCTCAAGGTGTGCGACGAGAGCGGTTCTACGGCGAGGGCCAAGTGGGTGATCGAGACGCTGGGAATGCCATGGGATACCCAGCGATGGACGTCCAGCAGGTTTTCGGGCGCATGGGAGAACACCTTGTGGCCACCCAGCAGTTCCAGCGCGATCACCAGATGTGTGCCGTTGGCGTCGATGAGCGCGCGATAGCGCTTCCTCAACTCAGCTGAGATGTGGGGCTGGGGATCGCCCGCCAATACCCAGGAGCCAGTCGTTACGGGGCGGCGGGCATGGGTTTCCTTGGTCGTCATGGAGGCACCTTTTCTGCCATTTGGCACTGATAGTGTGCCATAAGGCGAGAATTTGGGGTGCGCCCTCGGGGAGTCAAGGGGGTAGCGCATGATGGCCTTTCTTCAGAGCGCCAGCGTGGCCAGGGCGGTTTTCGCGTGTTCGCGGGTCAGGTGACCGTAGTACAGCTCGATCATCCGCACGGAGGTGCCGGCGATCTGCGCCACGGTCAGGGTGTCCAAGCCGGTTTGCACCAGGTCAGTGATGGTGGAGTGGCGCAGGGTGTACATAGTGGTGCCAACAGGAAGGCGTGCGGCGATCACGGCGTCGCTGACCGGGTGTTTCCAGGCGTCCTTGTTCCATGCCTTGCCATCGGCGCGCCGGAAGATGGGTGCTGTTTCCGGCTGCCCCTTGCAGAGTTTCTCGAAGAACTTGGCGGTCGTCTTCGGCAGGGCGATACGCCGGCCCCGGCCGGCCTTGTCGTTGCCGATGGAGAGAGTCTGCAGACTTGGGTCGTAGCGGGCAACCTGCAACTGCGCGAGTGCCCCCGGTCGCAGCGGCACGACGGACATGCCACGGAGAAACAGAGCAAGGTCTGCTTGGGCGTGAGCGATCAGGGTGCGGCGCTGGTTGATGTTGAGGTACAACTCGCGCCGTCGGTCCACACCTTTCAAGGGCTTGAGCTTGCTGCGCCATGCGAAGTTGCTGGTGACGAAGCCATCCTCCAGGGCGAGGTTGAGCGCCGCGCGGAAGCAGGTCATGTCCCGGTTGAAAGAACTGTCCGAGCGCGGCTTGCCGTTCTTCTTGGGCTTGTCCTGCAAGGCCTTGCGCCACGCCGCGATGTGGCTGGGCGTGAGCTTGGCTAAGTCCATGGCGGCCAGCTTGGGGTCGTTCAGTACGTAGTTCTTGAAGCGCTGTTCCGCGTCATGTGCTGCTTTCTCGGAGCGCATGCGACGCTGGTGGGTCACGTAGTGGTCGCAGGCATCCTTGACCGTGGTGACGGTGGCCAGGCCGCCTCTTGAGATGTGCTCGAACCACTGCGTTGCTGCACGCGTTGCCAAGTCGTAGCGCTGATGGTCCGGCAGCAGAGAAAAGTCACCGAGGGCCTTGTATGTTTTCTTGCGCGTGCCGTCGTCGTAGAAGCGTGCGATCCAGGTGCCTGCGTTCTCCGACATCTTGCGATAGCCCACGTAGCGGCCCTTGCTGAGAGGCGCCCAGTATGGTTCGCGTCGAGGCGCGAGACGAGCGCGTTGAGCGACTTGGTGGATGTGTTGCATGGCCCATCTCCCGTTGCGTGACGGTCTTCGTGGAGTACGGAAACCGTGCGGAAATTGTACGGAAAAAATGAGTGGAAAGCGCCAGCTTTCTTTGGATAGAAAGTTGAAATTTGTTAATGAAATCAAGTCCTTAGAAGTCCACGGAGGTCCTTGATTTTTGCGTTGACATGGTGGGGGTCGTTGGTTCGAGTCCAATCGCGCCTACCAAACTTCTGCAGGGTCAACCAGGCCCTCGCGAGCTGAAAGCAGACCACAGGGTCTGCTTTTTTTTGTCCTTGCGGCCGGCATGGCTCCGTTCATGCGCCTGGCAATGCCCGGGAGGCCGGTGCCCACAGGGAAAACCCATGCATACGGTACGGAGGTGGGTTTTTAGAATGTGCCGTATGCTCCCCAGACCATGGGCGTCTGCGGCCCATCCCATCCTGAAAGTCCTGCAGTGCAAAAAACCAAGGCCGGTAGCGGCAGTGAACGTGCGCCTGCCGTGCGTGTGATCAAGAAATACCCGAATCGGCGTCTCTACGACACCGACACCTCGTCTTACATCACGCTGGCCGAAGTCAAGTCTCTGGTCATGGACAACGAGCCTTTCGTGGTCCGTGACGCCAAGTCCAACGACGACCTGACCCGCAGCATCCTGCTGCAGATCATCCTGGAAGAGGAAACGGCGGGTGTTCCCATCTTCACCGAGCAGGTGCTGGCCAACATCATCCGGTTTTACGGCCACTCCATGCAGGACTTCATGGGTGCTTACCTCGAGAAAAATGTCCAGATCTTCATGGACCTGCAGCACAAGATGGCGGAGCAGTCTGCGAGCGTCAACCCGGAAGCCTGGAAGCAGTTCATGAATGTGCAGTCGCCCATGATGCAGGGGATGATGGGGACATACCTCGAGCAGTCGCGCAACGCCTTCACGCAGATGCAGGAGCAGATGCAGAAGAACAGCGAACAGATGCTGGCGGCTCTCGGACTCAAGCGCTGAGGGGCGGTATCTGCGGCGTTCGGGCGGGTCTGAGACAATCGGGCCATGTCTGAAACGCTATCCCAGCCGTCCCACGCGGCGCCCAAAGTCGGTTTTGTCAGCCTGGGTTGCCCCAAGGCGCTGACCGACTCCGAACTCATCCTCACGCAACTCAGTGCCGAGGGCTACCAAACCTCCAAGACCTTCGCCGGGGCCGATCTGGTGATCGTCAACACATGCGGCTTCATCGACGACGCGGTGCGCGAAAGCCTGGACACCATTGGCGAAGCACTCGCTGAAAACGGCAAGGTGATTGTCACCGGGTGCCTGGGAGCCCGCGAAGGCGAGGGCGGCGGCAATCTGGTGCGGCAGATGCACCCCAGTGTGCTGGCGGTGACCGGCCCGCATGCCACGCATGAAGTGATGACGGCGGTTCACGAGCATCTCCCCAAGCCGCACGACCCCTTTGTCGATCTGGTGCCTCCGCAGGGCATCAAGCTCACCCCTCGGCACTACGCTTACCTGAAGATCAGCGAAGGCTGCAATCACCGCTGCACCTTCTGCATCATCCCTTCCATGCGCGGTGATCTGGTGAGTCGACCGATCGGCGACGTCCTGACGGAAGCCCGCAAACTGTTCGAGTCCGGTGTGAAGGAGTTGCTGGTGGTGAGCCAGGACACGTCGGCCTATGGCGTCGATGTGAAGTACCGCACCGGGTTCTGGGATGGCAAACCGGTGAAGACGCGCATGTTCGATCTGGTCCGAGCCCTCGGCGAGCTGGCTCAGGGCTATGGTGCCTGGGTGCGCTTGCACTATGTGTACCCATACCCGCACGTGGATGAAGTCATTCCGCTGATGGCCGACGGTCTGTGCCTGCCTTACCTCGATGTGCCGCTGCAGCACAGCCATCCCGATGTGTTGCGCCGCATGAAGCGACCGGCGAGCGGCGAAAGAAATCTGGAGCGCATTGCGCGCTGGCGCGAGCTCTGTCCGCAGATTGTGGTGCGCAGCACCTTCATCGCGGGCTTCCCTGGTGAAACCGATGCCGAGTTCGATCATCTGCTGAACTTCGTGCGCGAAGCACGCATTGACAGGGCGGGCTGTTTTGCCTATTCGCCAGTGCCCGGCGCAACGGCCAACGAGTTGCCCGATCCCGTGCCGGATGCGGTGCGCGAGGAGCGGCGGGCGAGGTTCATGGCCGTGGCCGAACAAGTATCGGCAGACAAGTTGCGAGAACGTGTCGGCGCGACCATGCAGGTGCTCGTGGATTCGGCGCCAGGCCTGGGCCGCAAGGGTGGTGTTGGGCGCAGTTACGCCGATGCACCCGAGATCGACGGTGTGGTGCGCCTGCTGCCGCCCGAGAAGATCAGCAAGACCATGAAGGTCGGCGAGTTCACCAAGGCGCGCGTGGTCGCGGCGCAGGGTCACGACCTTATGGCGGTACCTGTTTGACCGTGATTGCCATGACCGGCCAAGGAATCAGTAGCCGGTGTCAGTTTGCTACCAAATGTGGAGCAACGCGCTCTGTCTGTGAGTGCCTGATCGTAGGCGGGCTGGCAGAGAGGGCAAAAGAAAAGGGCTTGCAAACATCATGTTTGCAAGCCCTTATGATTGGTGCCCAAGAGAGGACTCGAACCTCCACGCCTCTCGGCGCTAGTACCTGAAACTAGTGCGTCTACCAATTCCGCCACCTGGGCATCTCAGGAAAACCAGAAGTATAGCAGAGAAAAAGTGAACGAAAAAAATAGCCTGTTGGCCGAATATGAAGGTGTCGTTTCCGGACATCGTGATGGACATGGTTTTGTCGTGCGGGACGACGGCCAGGCCGATATCTACCTGCCATCCAACGAGATGCGGGCCGTGCTGCACAAGGACAGGGTGAAGGCCCGCATCGTGCGCCTGGATCGCAAAGGGCGACCAGAAGGTCGTGTGACGGAAATCGTCGAACGCTCGGACTCGCCCATCATCGGTCGCCTGCTGCAGGAGAGTGGTGTGTGGCTGGTGGCGCCTGAAGACAAGCGCTATGGTCAGGACGTGCTGATTCCCAAGGGGGCGACCGGCTCCGCCAAACCCGGCCAGGTGGTGGTGGTGCAGCTCACCGAGCCGCCTGCGCTCTACGGTCAGCCAGTGGGTCGGGTGAAGGAGGTGCTGGGTGAGATCGATGATCCCGGCATGGAGATCGAGATTGCCGTGCGAAAGTACGGTGTGCCTCATGAGTTTTCCGAGGCCGCACTCGCCCAGGCGCGCGCACTGCCTGACCACGTTCGCGGGGCCGATCTGAGGCATCGCGTCGATCTTCGGGACGTTCCACTGGTCACGATCGACGGCGAGGACGCGCGCGATTTCGATGATGCGGTCTATTGCGAGCCTGCGAAGGTTGGCAAGGGCAAAGGTTGGCGGCTTCTGGTGGCGATCGCGGATGTGAGCCATTACGTGGAGACCGGTTCGCCGATCGATGTGGACGCCTACGATCGCGCCACTTCGGTGTACTTTCCTCGCCGCGTCATTCCCATGTTGCCGGAGAAGCTCTCCAACGGGTTATGCTCGCTCAACCCGGGTGTCGAGCGGCTCTGCATGGTGTGTGACATGCTGGTCAATGCCAGGGGCGAGGTGCATGCCTACCAGTTCTATCCGGCTGTGATGTTCAGCCATGCCCGCTTCACCTACACAGAGGTGGCGGCGATCCTGCAGAACACGCGTGGTCCCGAAGCCGCCCAGCGCAAGGCACTGGTGCCTTATCTGCTCAATCTGCACGATGTGTACCGCGCGTTGCTCGCCGCGCGCGGTGAGCGGGGCGCGGTGGATTTTGAGACCACCGAGACCCAGATCGTGTGCGACGAATCGGGGCGTATCGAGAAGATCGTGCCGCGCACCCGCAACGACGCGCACAAGCTGATCGAGGAGGCGATGCTCGCGGCCAACGTGTGCTCGGCCGACTTCATCCAGGAGGGCAAGCACACCGGACTGTTCCGTGTGCACGAGGGCCCGACGCCAGAGAAGCAGGAAATCCTTCGCAACTATCTCAAGGCCATGGGGGTGTCGCAGACGATCGGTGACAACCCGAAGCCTGCTGACTTCCAGCAGATCGCCAACGCCACCAAGGACCGCCCAGAAGCGCAGCAGATTCACACCATGCTGTTGCGTTCGATGCAGCAGGCGATCTACACCCCGATCAACAGCGGCCACTTCGGCCTGGCATTCGACGCCTACACCCACTTCACCAGCCCGATCCGCCGCTACCCGGACCTGCTCGTGCACCGTGTGATCAAGGCGATCCTGGCGCGCAAGCGCTACGAACTGCCCGCGCTGCCGACGCCGGGCGAGGCACACGCCAAGCTGAGCAAGAGGCTGTCGAGCCGTGTTCGGCCGCCTGTGTCGGGGGAGGTGGCGAAGAAGCCGTCTGCCGACATCCTGGCATGGCAGGCCGCCGGCCTGCACTGCAGCGCCAACGAGCGCCGAGCGGACGAAGCAAGCCGCGATGTGGAGGCCTGGCTCAAGTGCAAGTACATGCGAGAGCACCTCGGCGAGGAGTTCAGTGGCGTCGTGACCGCGGTCACGAGTTTTGGATTGTTCGTCACGCTTGACGCGATGTACGTCGAAGGCCTGGTGCATATCACCGAACTGGGTGGCGAGTATTTCCGTTTCGATGAGGCCCGCCAGGAGCTGCGAGGCGAACGCACGGGCATCCGGTATGCGCTGGGCAGCCGCGTGCAGGTGCAGGTGAGCCGGGTCGACCTGGATGGACGGCGTATCGATTTCCGGCTGGTCAGTGGCAACGACGATCTGGTGCTTCGTGCCATGCGCGACAAGACGGGGTTGCCTGCCGCGCCGGAGGGCCATTCAACCTCGGCGCGAAGCGGGAAGGCGCGTCGCACCCGTGCCGAAGGCGCGCCACAGGGCCGTTCGGCAAAGGCACCGGCGATCGACGTCAAGGCCGCCGTGCGCAAGGCTGCGGGCAAGAAGGGCGAGCGCGGTGGTGCCCGCAGCACCGCCAACCAGTCGCGCAAGAGCCGACGCTGAACCCACCCCGGAAGCATTGAATGTCCAGTTCCACTGTTCTCACCAAAAGCCCCGTTAGCAAGACCACCAGGGCAGCGTCGGTGAGGCGGCGCGACACAACCGTCCCGACCGAGCGTGCGTTGCGCATCGGCGTGTCTGCCCGCTTGCTGCACCAGGCTCCGCAAGAACTGGGTTTTCGCAACAAGATCCTGCAGTACATCGAGCAGTCGGTCGCGCACTGGATCATGGAGCACGGAGCGGTGGCTTTCATGGTGCCGGCAGTGGCGCATGACAGCAAGCATGCGGCCCGCCATCTCAAGGTCGAGCAGGTGGTGCAGGAGCTCGATGCCCTGGTGCTGCAGGGCGGAGCCGACGTCGCACCGCAGACGTATGGCCAGACGCCGATGGATCCCCGCTGGCAGGGTGATGTGGTGCGAGACCGCTACGAGCTGGCGTTGCTGCGTACCTTCCTGGCTCAGAAGAAACCCGTGCTCGGTGTCTGCCGTGGCGCACAGCTTCTGAATGTTGCGTTCGGTGGAACCCTGTACCAGGACATTCCCACGCAGTGCCCGGCGGCCCACGCCCACGTGGATACCGATCTCTACGATCAGCTGGAGCACGACGTCACCTTTTTGCAAGGCACGGCGCTCACGAAGCTGTACCCCAACGCCTCGCAGTTGCGCGTCACCAGCATCCATCACCAGGCAGTGGCGGAACTGGGCAAGGGAGTGGTGGTGGAGGCGGTGTCCACCCTGGACGGCCTGGTCGAGGCCATCCGCTGGACGGGCGACACCTACGCACGCGGTGTGCAGTGGCACCCGGAGTTTCACCACGGGCGTGACGCGCTGGCCGATAGCTCGCCGATCATGCTGGATTTTCTGGAGGCTTCCCGTGCCGCAGCGCTTGAGCGGCTGGCCAATGGCCACGAGCCCGATCCGCGTGTGCCGCGAGCGCCCTTGCGCCTGGTGGGCGACTGATGCTGGGACAGACGGCCCGGCTCGCGCCTTGAAAGCCTAAACTCGCCGTTCGTCCGTTGTCGCTGTCATACCATGCGCATTGTCTTCTTCCTGCTCGAAACCTTGTTCTTCTTCCTGGTGGCGGCCGCGTTGCTGCGCGCGTGGATGAACCACTTGCGCATCAACATGTCGGGGCAGCCCGGCAGGTTCGCGATCGCGGTGACCGATTGGCTGGTGGCGCCCATCCGCCGGTTGTTGCCCCGCTCGCTTGCGCAGAGCCGCATCGACTGGGGGAGTCTGATCGCGGCCCTTGTGCTCGCGCTGATCTATGGTGGACTGTGGCTGCTGTTGGCGGTGAGCGTTTCGGCGGCGCCGGGCTCTGGTGCCGTGGCCCTCACGACGATTTTCACCATGGCGGTGCGGATCCTGATCCGGACGCTTTTGCAGGGTTTGATGATTCTGTTGATCGGGTATGCCATTCTGTCCTGGGTGCAACCGCATTCGCCGGTGATGGGCACGCTGGACCGCCTCTGTTCCCCCATCCTGAGGCCTGTGCGGCGCATCGTGCCGCTCATTGGCGGGGTGGACCTGTCGGTCCTGGTGGTGATCATCCTGCTGCAAGTGGGCTTGATGCTGCTGGGCTGAAGCAGTTATCCGGCCAGGGGACGGACGCGAGCGGCCAGACGGCTCGCGCTGAGTTCGCCCGCATGCCCTGTATCGTGCCAATGGTCGGCCAGCCAGCCGTGCTGGTACACGGCGGATGCCACCCGGTCCTGCGTCTGCTCATCAACCAGCCTGAGTGGTGCCAGTGCGCTGCCGATCATGCCGGCCAGCACATCGCCGGTGCCCGCGGTGGCCAGCGCGGCGTTGCCACTGGCGTTGATGATCGGTACTTCACCTGGAGCGGCAACGACCGAGCCAGACCCTTTGAGCACGCAGCATGCCCCGAAGCGGTCGGCCAGGGTTTGTGCGGCTTTGAGGCGATCGGCCATCACCTGCCGGGTATCGCTTCCCAGCAGGCGTGCCGCCTCGAGCGGGTGGGGTGTGAGCACGGTGCTCCGGCCCCGGTCGCGGCGAAGGCTCAGGAGGGCTTGCAGGGATGCATCGGCGGCAATGGCGTTGAGTGCGTCCGCGTCCAGCACCAGCGTTCGGGCGGTCGACAGAACGCGTGGCAACAGGGCGGCCACCGCCGTGCCGCCACCGCATCCGCAGACCACGCAGGCATTCCGTAGCGTGTCAGATTCCAGCAGCAGGCTGGGTCGGCGAAACATGAGTTCCGGGCAGACTGGATCCCACGGGGTGCTGTGCGGTGCATCGCCCTCCAGCAGCCCAACGAACACACGGCCTGCCCCACCGTGCAATGCCGCCCGGGCGGCGAGCACCGCTGCGCCGGTCATGCCCGCGCCGCTCACGCCGATGCCCTGTCCACCCAGTACCAGCACATCGCCAAAGCTGCCTTTGTGGCTCGCGTGCAGCCGTGCGGTCGCCTGGGTGGGCTGCATGCCCAGCCAGGCACTCACCGGTGTGCTCTGAGGAGGTGCTATGCCCAGGTCGTCCAGCCAGACATGGCCCGCGGCATCGCGTCCCGTGCCGGTGAAAAGTCCGGGCTTGAGGGTGATCAGGGACAGGGTGTGACGTTCTCCAGCCCTTACCGCACCGGCATCGCCTGTCAGCGTGCCGGTGTCGGCATCCAGCCCGCTGGGCAGGTCCACGCAGAGTACGGGGCTGCTGCTGTCACGCAGCACCTTCAGGCACAGGGCCAGTCGACCCTGCGGGGGTCTGATCGTGCCGATCCCGAGCAGGGCGTCGATGGCCAGATCGAAGTGCGCCGGAGGCTCTTCGGAGAACACGACGCCCGCCGCACGGGCAGCCTGAAGGGCATCAAGCGCATCGGCAGGCAGCCGGGCGCCGTCATTCGGGAGGTGCGTGACCACCACATGGGATTTGCTACCGCGTGCCTGCATCCCGCGATGCAAGTGGGTGGCTGCGACCAGGCCGTCGCCGCCGTTGTTGCCCGGTCCGCATGCCACCCAGATGCAGCGCGCGTGAGGCTGCAGGGCTTGTGCGAGCCGTGCCACGCTCAGTCCCGCGCGCGACATCAGCGTGTGATGGGGCAGAGTGGATGCGGCCCATTGTTCGATCTGGCGTGTGGCCGTGCTGCCGTAGAGCGCTTGCTGCCCCGGGACGGAGACGGGGCGAGGGCCATTGGTTATGGAGACATCACGCCAGTGCAAGTCTTTCTCCTGGGGGAAACGGGTCGCGGCCGGCGGCCCGGCCACTTTCGCTGCATTTCAACACGGTTGCGCCCATCTTCCTGGGCGCTGGGTGTCAGACGCCGAAGCGCAGGGGAGAGCTGCTGGTCAAGTCGATGCCCGGTGTGGCACCAGACATCTGGTCTGCCAGGGCCCTCGCCGTGCCGCACGCCATGGACCAGCCGGCGCTACCGTGGCCAAGGTTCAGCCAGACACCGGGCAAACGTGTGGTGCCAAGCAGGGGAGAGCCATCGGGAAGGGTGGCTTGTGCGCCGCACCATTCCTGCACACTGCCTCGGGGGCCACCCAGGCGCACGGCGCCAGGGAACCAGTCCGCCAGCACGTTGTAGAGGCGGCGCAGTGTCGCCTTTGACAGCTGTCCGGGTGGCGAGCCGAATTCACATCCGCCGGCCACCCGCACGCGCAGGCCCAGCCTGGCAATCGAAACGCCGTGGCCTGCATCCAGCACGGCCGAAGCGGGAGCATCAAGCGGCTCACGCACGGCAGCGCTGAGCGAGTGGCTGTACACCGGTCGCAAGGGGACTCGCAGACCCAATGGTTGCAGCAGGGCGGTGCTGTGGACGCCAGCGCAGACGACCACGGCATCGAAGCGCGGCCTGTCGTCTTCCAGAGAGCTTGGCGCGTTTGCGGCGGCCAGCTGCAACGCCACGCCTCCTGGGCCGCGTGCGTCCATGGCTTTCACCGAGGTGTTGAACACGAATCGGCAGCCCATATGTTGTGCCTCGGCTCTGATCGAGAGCGCGAATTCCCGACAGTTGGCAGCGGCCTCTCCGCCCAGCTCCACGGCCCCGTGCAAGGGTGTATCGGTGCTCAGGGCAGGTTCCAGTGCACGCGCCTGTTCAGGAGAGAGCTCGCGGAACGCTATGTCGAGATCCTTCAACTGCTGCAGAGAAGGGCGCGCCAGTTCCGCTTCGCGAGCCGTGCGCCAGAGAACGATCATCCCCTGGCTGCGGTCGTGATCGAGCTTGAGCTCTTCGGTGATTGCCTGCAGGCGCTCCTGGCTGTAGCGCACCCACTGATGCATCTGCCGATGCTGCTCCGTCTGGTGGATGCCCTTGCCGGACTGTAACCAGCGCCAGAGCCAGCGCCATTCGCCGCCCCGCGGCAGGCGGGCGAGCTGCATGCCGTCGTGGCGCGAACTCCACGGCATATGGACGCAGCGCTCGGGTTGGGTCCAAGGTGCCGTCCAGCCGGCGGCGACCAGTGCGCCACTGGCAAAACTTGCCTCCTCCGCCACGGTGCCCCGGCGTTCGTACACCGTGACCTCATGCCCGTCCCGGGTCAATTCGAAGGCCGTCGCGGTGCCCACGACGCCGGCGCCAATCACGGCAATCCTCAAGATATTCCCCTGGCAGTTGCGGTGACCGTGGATGTCGAGGGGGGAGGGCAATCGGCGGGCGGCGGGACGTCGGGCATGAAGCGTGGCGCAGAATCACCCCGGAGCGTGCCCGGGCGGGCGCCGTTCCAGCGTGGCTATGGGGCTGGGTCGGTCGGGCTGCTATAATCGACAGGCTTTGCAGTTTGCTGACCCGAACCTGGTTCGATCAGTTCCTGCACAGCGAAATCGCAAACCAGCCCAACCGGGTGTTGCCTGAAGCAGTGGGAGCCGTTACCGGCTCACCCTTGCACAGGTGATCGGGGCTGGATTTTAGACTCAACCTATGGAAAGTTCATTCATGTCTATCTCCATGCGCGAAATGCTGGAAGCAGGTGTCCATTTCGGCCACCAGACCCGCTTCTGGAACCCCAAGATGGCTCCGTACATCTTCGGCCATCGCAACAAGATTCACATCGTCAACCTCGAAAAGACGCTGCCCTTGTTCGAGGAGGCTGCGAAGTTCGTGCGCCAGCTGTCCGCCAACCGCGGCACCATCCTGATGGTGGGTACCAAGCGCCAGTCGCGCGACATCGTCGCCCAGGAAGCCCGCCGTGCCGGCGTGCCTTTCGTCGACCAGCGCTGGCTCGGTGGCATGCTGACCAACTTCAAGACGGTCAAGACCTCGATCAAGCGCCTGAAGGATATGCAGGCCCAGAAGGAAGCCGGCCTGGACAGCATGACCAAGAAGGAGCAGCTGATGTTTGCTCGTGAAATGGAAAAGCTCGAGAAGGACATCGGCGGCATCCAGGACATGACCGCTTTGCCGGACGCCATCTTCATCATCGACGTGGGCTTCCACAAGATTGCGGTGCTCGAAGCGCAGAAGCTGGGCATTCCGCTGGTGGGTGTGGTCGATACGAACCACTCGCCTGTGGGCATCGACTACGTGATTCCCGGGAACGATGACTCGGCCCGTGCCGTGGCCCTGTATGCGCGAGGCATCGCCGACGCCATCATCGAAGGCCGTAACAATGCGGTGAACGATGTCGTCAAGGCCGTGGCCGCCGAGGGCGCTGACGAATTCGTGGAAGTCAAGGAAGACGCTTCCGCCTGAGCGTGTCTCTCGCATGAAAGAGGGGCTCATGTAGCCCCTTTTTCACAAGACAGCCCGATCATTTGAAACAGACCGCTTTGCCCGCTGGGCAGCGCGGCGAACGGAGAAACAGAGATGGCAACAATCACCGCAAGCATGGTCGCCGAACTGCGCGCCAAGACCGACGCTCCCATGATGGAGTGCAAGAAAGCCCTCACCGAGGCCGATGGCGACATGGCCAAGGCTGAAGAGCTGCTGCGCGTCAAGCTGGGCACCAAGGCCGGCAAGGCCGCCAGCCGCGTGACGGCTGAAGGCGTCGTGGCCAGCTTCATCAGTGGCACCACGGGCGCCCTGATCGAAGTGAACTGCGAAACCGACTTCGTTACCAAGAATGACAGCTTCCTGGGTTTGGCCAATGCGGCCGCCAAGCTGGCTGCCGAGAACAACCCCGGCGACCTGGAAGCCCTGGGGGCGCTGCCTTACAGCCAGGACGGCTTTGGTCCCACCCTGGAAGATGTGCGCAAGGGCCTGATCGGCAAGATCGGCGAGAACATGTCGTTCCGCCGTTTCAAGCGTTGGGCAAACGGTGGTCAGCTCGCTGGTTATCTGCACGGCACCCGCATCGGTGTGGTGGTGGAGTTCGACGGTGACGCCGTGGCCGCCAAGGACGTGGCCATGCATGTGGCCGCCATGAAACCCGTGTCGCTGACGTCGGCCGACGTTCCGGCCGAGTTGATCGAACGCGAGCGCTCGGTGGCCGCAGCCAAGGCTGCCGAGTCGGGCAAGCCTGCCGATATCGCCGCCAAGATGGTGGAAGGTTCGGTCCAGAAGTACCTCAAGGAAGTTTCCCTGTTCGACCAGGTCTTCGTAAAGGCTGCGGACGGCAAGCAGACCGTGGGTGCCATGCTCAAGGCCGCTGGCACCCATGTCAAGGGTTTCACCCTGTATGTGGTGGGCGAGGGTATCGAGAAGAAGGTGGACGACTTTGCTGCCGAAGTGGCTGCTCAGGTCGCTGCCGCCAAGGGCGCCTGATCCTCCCAGGCTTGACAAGACAACGGGCCGCAAGGCCCGTTGTGCTATGCGGGGCTTATTTACGCCCCGAAACGGTCGATGGTGGCGGGCTCCTCGCTACACTTGCCGGTTGAGTGTTTGTTTATCGTTTTCCTGAAAGTCGCGTCATGCCAGCCTACAAGCGGATTCTGTTGAAACTGTCGGGGGAGGCCCTGATGGGCGACGACGCTTTCGGCATCAACCGGGCCACCATCGTGCGCATGGTAGAAGAAATTGCCGAGGTCACCCGCCTCGGGGTTCAGGTCGCCATCGTCATCGGCGGCGGAAACATCTTCCGTGGCGTGGCGGGGGGCTCGGTCGGCATGGACCGGGCCACGGCCGATTACATGGGCATGCTGGCCACGGTGATGAATTCGCTGGCGCTGGCCGACACCATGGAGAAAGCCGGCCTCGTCGCGCGCGTGATGTCTGCCATCGCCATCGAGCAGGTGGTTGAACCTTATGTGCGCCCCAAGGCCCTGCAGTACCTCGAGGAGGGCAAGGTCGTGGTGTTCGCTGCCGGAACCGGCAATCCTTTCTTCACCACCGACACGGCGGCAGCATTGCGTGGTGCGGAAATCGGTGCGGAGATCGTGCTGAAGGCCACCAAGGTCGATGGTGTTTACACCGCCGACCCGAACAAGGACCCGAAGGCCACGCGCTACTCGACCATCTCGTTCGACGAAGCCATGGGCAAGAACCTTCAAGTGATGGACGCCACCGCCTTCGCGCTGTGCCGGGATCAGAAGTTGCCGGTCAAGGTGTTCTCCATCTTCAAGCCCGGTGCGTTGCGCAAGGTCGTGCAAGGCGGCGATGAAGGCACGCTGGTTCACGTCTGACAATGCCACGGCATTCCATTTCCTGCTGCATTGAGGAGTTTTCATGAGCCCCGAAGAGATCCGCAAAACCGCTGAGCACAAGATGCTTCAATCGGTGGAAGCGCTCAAGAACAGTTTGACCAAGGTGCGCACCGGCCGGCCCAACCCGGCGTTGCTGGACACCGTGCATGTCGAGTACTACGGCTCCATGCTCCCGCTCTCCCAGGTCGCCAACCTGACGCTGCTGGATGCGCGCACCATCGGTGTCGCTCCGTGGGAAAAGGGCATGGGCGCCAAGATTGAAAAAGCCATCCGCGAATCGGATCTGGGCTTGAATCCATCGAGCCAGGGTGACCTGATCCGTGTGCCGATGCCCCCGATGACCGAAGAGCGCCGCAAGGAGCTCACCAAAGTCGTCCGTGGCGAGGGCGAAGCTGCCAAGATTGCCGTGCGCAACCTGCGCCGCGACGCCAATGAATCCGTGAAGAAGCTGGTCAAGGAAAAGCTGGCGTCCGAGGACGATGATCGTCGCTCGCAGGAGGATATCCAGAAGCTCACCGATCGCATGATCGTCGAGGTGGACCGGCTCGTGGCGTCGAAAGAACAGGACATCATGGCGGTCTGATCCTCCTGTCGTGTTATCCACTTTCCAATGACGACTGCCGCTGCTTCCCATATCGCGCTGGCCAGGCCTCCGGGCCATGTGGCCATCGTGATGGACGGCAATGGCCGTTGGGCCCAGAAGCGCTGGCTGCCACGTGTGGCCGGACACAAGCAAGGCGTCGATGCCTTGCGTCAGGTGGTCCGGGCGTGCATCGAGCGCAAGGTTTCCGTGCTGTCCGTGTTTGCGTTTTCTTCCGAGAACTGGAACCGCCCCCAGGACGAGGTATCCGGCCTGATGGATCTTCTGGCGCTGGCACTGTCGCGTGAGGTGCCTTCACTGAAGAAAAACGGGGTGCAGCTGCACTTTCCGGGTAACCGCGTGGGGCTTTCGCCGCGTGTGGTTGAAGGGCTGGATGCGGCGGAGCGCGAGACGGCTCACAACAACACACTCATCCTCAACGTTTGCTTCAACTATGGCGGCCGCTGGGACGTGGTTCAGGCTGCACGGCAACTTGCCGAAAAGGGCGTCGATATCACCGAACAGAGCCTCTCGGGCGCCATGGCCCTGGCTCATGTGAGCGACCCCGATCTGTTGATCCGTACGGGCGGTGAGTTGCGCATCAGCAATTTCCTGCTCTGGCAATCGGCCTACACGGAGCTCGTTTTCACCGACTGCCTGTGGCCAGATTTCGATGATGCCGAACTCGACAGGGCGTTTGCGGAATTCGCGCGCCGGGAGCGGCGATTCGGTCAGACCTCCGAGCAGCGAGCGGAAATCGAGGCCGTGCCTGAAGCTCTTGCGGCCGGCCAGCGACATGCTTAAGCAACGCATCATCACGGCTGTGCTGCTGCTGGCGATTCTGTTGCCCGCCTTGTTCTATCCGTCGATCGAGCCATTTGCCGTGCTGACGCTGCTGCTCATCGTCGCTGGTGGCTGGGAGTGGGCGCGGCTCAACGGCTGCAATTCGGCGTTAGCGCTGGGCCTGGGCCTGGGACTGGGTGTTCTCATGGCGCTGATCTGGTTCGCCGGCGGCCTGCATCTGCCATTGCGGCCTCTGTGGCTGGCGGTCGGTGCTGCATGGGTGTTGCTGGCCGTCATCATGCTGGGGCGCGGTGTGCAAGGCTGGGGAGCCTGGCCTGCTGGCCTGCGCCTCTGGCTCGGGCTGGTGCTCATCGCCTGCGCCTGGCTGGCCATGGTGCATGCCAGGCAGGAGGGGCTGGACTTCCTGCTGTCCGTTCTGTTGCTGGTCTGGACGGCAGACATCGCCGCCTATTTCGGCGGCAAGGCCTTGGGCAGGCGCAAACTGGCACCGACCATCAGTCCGGGCAAAAGTTGGGAGGGCGCCATCAGCGGGTTGCTGGGGGTGTTCCTGCTGGCTGCATGCTGGCTCTGGGTCGATCCCGAAGGCGGTAGCCTGTATACCCGGCTGTGGGCCCTGGGCCCGGCGCTTGCCGTACTTTCTCTCGTGTTCCTGGTGGCGATGAGTGTGGTCGGGGATCTCGTCGAGTCGCTGGTCAAGCGCAGTGCTGGGGCCAAGGACTCGAGCCAGCTGTTGCCTGGGCATGGGGGCGTGCTCGACCGAGTGGACGCGCTTCTGCCCGTGCTGCCGCTGTCGATGATGCTCATCACCGTCTGACCATGATCCGCTCTCAAGCTGTCACCATTCTGGGCTCCACGGGCTCCATCGGCGTGAACACGCTGGACGTGATCGGGCGTCATCCGGAACGGTATTCCGTTTTCGCGCTCACCGCCGCCACGCAGGTCGATGCGATCCTGGCCCAATGCCAACGTTTTGCACCCCGGTACGCCGTCATGGCCAGTCCGGAACATGCGCTGGAACTCTCTCGCCGGGTGAAAGAACTGGGCTTGTCGGTGGAAGTCCTCGCTGGTGCCGACGCGTTGTGTGAAGTCTGTAGCGACCCCGGGGTGGACGTGGTGATGGCCGCCATCGTCGGTGCGGCGGGGCTCGCGCCGAGTCTGGCGGCGGCGGGCGCCGGCAAGAAGCTGCTGCTGGCGAACAAGGAAGCCCTGGTGGTCGGGGGTGATCTTTTCATGCAGACGGTTCGCGACGGTGGCGCCACCCTGCTGCCGATCGACAGCGAACATTCGGCCATCTTTCAGTGCCTGCCGGAAGATCCAGCGCATTGGGCGAACCGGGTTGATCACATTCTTCTCACGTCATCAGGCGGCCCCTTTCGCGACACGCCTCTGGACAAGCTCTCTCGCATGACGCCGGAACAAGCCTGTGCGCATCCGAACTTCGTCATGGGCCGCAAGATTTCGGTGGACTCGGCGACGATGATGAACAAGGCGCTGGAGGTGATCGAAGCCCGCTGGCTGTTCGATCTCCCGCCGCAGAAGATCAAGGTGCTGATTCACCCGCAGCAGATCATCCACTCCATGGTCCAGTTCAAGGACACCTCGGTGCTGGCACAGCTGGGCACGCCCGACATGCGGGTACCCATCGCTTACGGTTTGTCCTGGCCGGAGCGCATGGAGAGTGGTGCTGATGCACTCGATTTTTCTTCCCTGATTTCCATGAGCTTCACGGACCCCGACCGGCAGCGATATCCAGGGCTGTTTTTGTCCTGGGACGCGCTTGAGGCGCCCGAGGGAACGACCACGGTGCTCAATGCCGCCAACGAAGTGGCTGTGGCTGCTTTTCTCGATCAGCGGTTGCGGTTCGATCAGATACACAACGTCAACCATGCAACTTTGGAGGCCCTGAGCCCATCGAAGCCGAAAGACCTGGGTGATTTGCTGGCGATCGACGCCGAGGCGCGTGCGCTGGCGCTCGCTCAGGTTGACCGTCTGGCGGTTTGAGGCCCTGGAACGGCCGACGATCCGCCCGTTCCTCTTCCTTCCAACGATCACGCCATGCTCACACTTGTCGCTTTCGTCGTGGCCTTGGGGCTGCTGATCGCCATTCATGAATACGGGCACTACCGTGTAGCAGTCGCCTGTGGTGTGAAGGTGTTGCGGTTCTCCGTGGGGTTTGGCAGGCCGTTGCTCACCTGGCGCAAGAAGGGCAGCCCTACCGAGTTCGTGCTCTGCGCGCTCCCACTGGGTGGCTATGTGCGCATGCTGGACGAGCGCGAGGCACCGGTCGATCCTGCCGAGCGCCACCTGGCTTTCAACACCCAGCCTTTGCGCTCGCGTGCTGCCATCGTCGCCGCTGGCCCTGCCGCCAATCTGCTGCTGGCCATGGCGATCTATGCGGTGGTGAACTGGACTGGCGTGGAGGAGCCCAAGCCCGTGCTGGCGACGCCGGTGGCTGGTTCGATTGCGGAGCGCGCTGGCCTGCGCGGAGGTGAATGGGTTGCACGGGCAGCGCTGGCCGATGCCGGTGACAGTGCCGTGTCCTCCTTTGAGGATCTCCGCTGGCGTTTGACCCAGGCGGCCCTGTCGGGGGATGACATGACGCTGTGGGTGTCGACGCGTGAAGGCGAAGCCGTGCGACCCGTGGTGCTGCCCCTGAGCGAACTCGATGTGCGCGAGGCCGACGCGGCCCTGTTCCAGCGCATCGGCATCGTCGCTCCCTGGAGTGCACCGGTGGTCGGCGAGGTCATGGAAGGTGGCGCCGCCGCCGTCGCGGGCCTGCGTGAGGGTGACGTGGTACGCCAGGTCAATGGCCGACCCGTGGGTGATGGACAAAGCCTGCGCGCGCTGATCCGGGGGGCTTCCGGTCCGGGGGGGGAACCCATGGAGCAGCGTTGGGAAGTTGCGCGCGGTGGCCAGTCTCTTCAACTGGTTGTCCGGCCAGTGCCTGAACAACAGTCGGGGGCGTGGGTTGGCCGCGTGGGCGCCTACATCGGTGCCATGCCCGAAATGACCACGGTTCGCCATGGGCCGATCGATGGTCTCGTCAATGGCGTCGTTCGAACCTGGGAAGTCTCCTGGCTGACCCTCAAGATGATGGGGCGCATGCTGATCGGCGAAGCCTCGATCAAGAACCTCAGCGGGCCCCTCACGATTGCTGATTACGCAGGCAAGTCGGCCAGTCTCGGCATCACTTCTTACCTGCTGTTTCTGGCGTTGATCAGTGTGAGTCTTGGCGTGCTCAACCTGCTGCCATTGCCCGTCCTCGATGGAGGGCACCTGATGTATTATCTTTGGGAGGGGCTTACTGGGCGCAGCGTGTCTGATGCCTGGATGGAGCGCCTGCAGCGAGGGGGTGTCGTGGTGCTCATGGTGCTCATGTCTGTCGCCTTGTTCAATGATGTGGCCCGCCTGGCTGGCTGAACGCTTCTTTCTCCATGAAAAAAAATTCCTTCGGTCTTCGCGGCCTGACCCTTTCTGCGCTCGCGACGGCCTTGCTTTCGGCACTTCCCGCCTGGGCTGTTGACCCCTTCACATTGCGTGACATCCGTGTAGAGGGCCTGCAACGCGTGGAGCCTGGTACGGTGTTCGCTTCCCTGCCGTTCCGTATCGGAGACCAGTACAGCGACGACAAGGGCACGACCGCCATTCGCTCGCTGTTCGGTCTGGGTCTTTTCAGTGATGTCCGTCTGCAGATCAATGGTGATGTGCTGGTCGTGATCGTTGAAGAGCGACCAACCGTCGCGGACGTGAGCTTCTCCGGCGTCAAGGAGTTCGAGGCCGATGTGCTCAAGAAGGCCTTGCGTGACATCGGTCTGGCCGATGGCCGGCCTTTCGACAAAGCCCTGGCCGATCGTGCCGAGCAGGAGCTCAAGCGCCAATACATCAACCGCAGCATGTATGCAGCGCAGGTCGTTACCACGGTGACACCTGGGGAACGCAACCGCGTGAACCTGAACTTCAGCGTGGTCGAGGGCGACGTGGCCAAGATCCGGGAAATCCGTATCGTCGGCAACCGTGCATTCTCCGAGTCGACGCTGCGCAATCTGTTCGATCTGGACACAGGTGGCTGGCTGAGCTGGTACACCAAATCCGACCGCTACTCGCGCGCAAAGCTGAATGCCGACATTGAGACCCTGCGGTCTTACTATCTCACGCGGGGCTACCTGGAATTCCGCATCGACTCCACCCAGGTAGCCATCGCTCCCGACAAGGAGAGCATGTCCATTACCCTGAACATCACCGAAGGTGACCGCTATGTGGTCAAGTCGGTGGCGCTCGAGGGAGAGTATTTGGGGCGGGAAGAGGAATTCAAGTCGCTCGTGACATTGCGCGCGGGTGAGGCGTACAACGCGGAGGACGAAGCCAGTACGGTCAAGGCGTTCACCGATTTCTTCGGTGCCTTTGGCTATGCATTCGCGCAAGTCGAACCGACGCGCGATATCGATCGCGTGAACAAGCAGGTGTCCTTCGTGCTGCGGGCACAGCCTGCCCGCCGTGTTTATGTTCGCCGGATCAATGTCGAAGGCAACAACCGTACCCGCGATGAGGTGATACGCCGTGAATTCCGCCAGCTGGAATCTGCCTGGTACGACAGCGATCGCATCCGACTTTCGCGTGACCGCGTGGACCGCCTCGGCTTCTTTACGTCCGTGGAAGTCGATACGCAGCCCGTGCCAGGAACACCTGATCAGGTGGATATGACGGTTACCGTGGCGGAAAAGCCCACCGGCAACCTGACGCTCGGTGCAGGCTACTCCCAGGCGGAGAAGCTGTCCATCATTGCCGGCATTCGCCAGGAAAACGTGTTTGGCTCGGGCAACTATCTCGGGGTAGACGTCAACACCAGTGACTACAACCGTCAGATCGTCGTGAGCACGGTCGACCCGTATTTCACAGCCGATGGCATATCGCGCAGTTTCGATGCCTATTACCGTACGACAAGGCCATACACCGAGCAGGGGGGGGACTACCGCCTTGTCACGCCGGGCATGAGTATCAAGTTCGGGATTCCATTCACCGAGCAGGACACGGTTTTCTTCGGTATCGGCGTTGAACAGACCAAGATCGAGCCGGGCAACGGCCTGCCGCTGGCGTATCAGCAATACTCGGACACCTTTGGTGCAAGCAGCACGTCATTGCCCCTGACCGTCGGATGGTCCCGTGATGGGCGCGACAGTGCGCTGGTGCCCACGCAGGGTCGCCTGCAGCGCTTCAACACCGAGTTGGGTGTGGGGGGCGACACGCGCTACCTGAAGGCCAGCTACCAATTCCAGCAATATATTCCGCTGAACAAGCAGTACACCCTGGCATTCAACGGTGAACTGGGCTATGGCAAAGGGCTGGGCGGCCGTGCCTATCCACTGTTCAAGAACTTCTATGGCGGCGGCCTGGGCTCGGTCCGTGGCTTTGATCAGGGCACGCTGGGGCCGGTGTCCCCGATCACCTCCGGTGTTCAGGCCGGTGAACTCGTTAATATCGGCGGCAACCGCAGCATTGCGCTCAGTGCCGAGTTCATCGCCCCGTTCCCGGGTGCCGGCAACGACCGGACTCTGCGCATGTTCGGGTTCGTGGACGTCGGCAACGTATACGGTGAAAATGACACCCGCGCGAACGCGCGCGACCTGCGCGCCTCAGTGGGGGTGGGCTTGAGCTGGATCTCGCCCGTTGGCCCCCTGCGCTTCGCCATCGCCAACCCCATCCGCAAATTCCCTGGCGATAGAATACAGAAATTCCAGTTTCAGATCGGAACCTCCTTTTGATGAAGACTTTTTCTCGACTTTTCAACCGACGTTTCCTGCTGGTCACCGCGTTGGGCCTCGCGGCCTTTGCGGCCACGGCACAGGATTTCCGGATCGGTTTTGTGAACACGGACCGCATCTTCCGCGAAGCCAACCTGGCCAAGGCGGCGCAGACCAAGCTGGAGCAGGAATTCTCGCGGCGTGAGAAAGAGGTGCAGAACCTCGCCGCTCAGCTCAAGACCGCTTCCGAGAAGTTCGAGCGTGAGTCACCCACGCTGCCGGATGCCCAGCGTGTGACGCGCCAGCGCCAGCTCGTCGAGCAGGACCGGGACTTCCAGCGCAAGCAGCGCGAGTTCCAGGAAGACCTCAATCTGCGCAAGAACGAAGAGCTGCAAAGCGTGCTCGAGCGTGCCAATCGTGTGATCAAGCAGGTCGCCGAAGCCGAAAAGTATGACCTGGTGATCCAGGAAGCTGTGTACATCAATCCCAAGCACGACATCACCGACAAGGTGCTCAGCGGCTTGAACGGCAGCAAGTAGGACCAGGCCCACCCGTGTCGAAACCACTGGGCGACATCGTTGAAGCCCTGGGAGGCACGCGGCATGGCTCGCCTGATCTTCTGATCCATCGCCTCGCCCCCCTGGCCACGGCGCGTGCGGGCGACTTGGCCTTCGTGGCGCAGGCGCGCTATGCCAGCCAGATCGACTCCACGGCAGCGGGCGTGCTCATAGTGCCGCCCTCCCTGGAGGCGCAGGCCCTGGCGCGCGGCGCCTGTATCGTTGCCGATGATCCCTACCTCTACTTCGCCCGCCTGACCCAATGGTGGCGGCAACAGAACGAAACCACGCCCCCCCCAGGCATTGATCCTCTGGCCAGTGTTCATTCCTCTGCGAACGTGGAGGATGGGGTCAGTGTAGGTCCGTTCGCTGTTGTGGGAGAAGGCGCCCGTCTCGCCCGTGGGGCCCGTGTCGGAGCCCATTGCGTGGTCGGTGAGGGGGCTCGAGTGGGTGAAGACACGGTGCTGCATCCCCGGGTCACCCTGGGGCAGGCATGTACGGTGGGCGACCGTTGTGTGCTGCATTCCGGTGTGGTCATTGGTGCCGATGGTTTCGGTTTTGCGCCGCACAAGGGAGCCTGGGTCAAGATCGAGCAACTCGGCGCCGTTCGCATTGGCAATGACGTGGAGATTGGTGCCAACACCTGCATTGACCGCGGTGCGTTGGACGACACCGTGATCGAGGATGGCGTCAAGCTGGACAACCTGATCCAGATCGGCCACAACGTGCACGTGGGGGCGCACACGGCCATGGCCGGTTGCGTGGGCGTGGCGGGCAGTGCCACCATTGGAGCGCATTGCACCATTGGCGGTGGCGCGGTGGTGCTGGGGCATCTTCGTCTGGCGGACGGGGTACATGTGTCGGCCGCGTCGGTCGTCACACGGTCCTTGCTCAAGCCTGGGCACTACACGGGCATGTTCCCCATCGACGACAATGCCAGCTGGGAAAAGAATGCTGCTTCCCTCAAGCAGCTCAACCGCCTGCGTGAGAGGCTCAAGGCCGTCGAGCAGGCGATCGAACAGGCTCTTCAAAACAATACAAAGCCATGATGGACATCCACCAGATTCTCAAACAGTTGCCGCACCGCTATCCCATCCTGCTGGTGGATCGCGTGCTGGAACTGGAAAAAGGCCAGCGCATCAAGGCGTTGAAGAACGTGACCATCAACGAGCCTTTCTTCGTCGGCCACTTTCCGCATCGCCCGGTGATGCCGGGTGTGCTCATGCTCGAAGCCATGGCACAGGCGGCGGCGCTGCTGTCGTTCGACACGATGGGTGTCACACCCGACGACAAGACGGTGTACTACTTCGCGGGCATCGACGGGGCGCGGTTCAAGCGCCCGGTGGAGCCAGGCGATCAACTGATCATGGACGTGACCCTCGAAAGGGCGAAGGCCGGTATTTTCAAGTTCAAGGGGGTCACGTACGTGGATGACCAGGTGGCCTGCGAGGCCGAGCTGATGTGCACCATGCGCACCATCGCCTGATGGCTCGGGGCATCGCATGTCTCTGATTCACCCCACCGCGCTGATCGATCCGGCAGCCGAGCTCGACAGTTCGGTCGGTGTCGGGCCTTACACCGTGATCGGGCCCCATGTGAAGATCGGTGCCGGTACCACGGTCGGCGCGCATTGCGTGCTCGAAGGCCACACCACGATTGGGCGCGACAACCGGATCTTCCAGTTCAACTCCCTGGGGGCCATTCCCCAGGACAAGAAGTATGCGGGTGAGCCCTGTGAGCTGGTCATCGGGGATCGCAACACCATACGAGAGTTCTGCACTTTCAATATTGGGTCGCCGGGCGACAGGGCGGTGACAAAGGTCGGCAACGACAACTGGATCATGGCCTATGTGCACCTCGCACACGACTGCCTGGTGGGCAACAACACCATTTTTGCCAACAACTCGCAACTGGCGGGTCACGTGGTGGTCGACGATTGGGTGATCCTGGGTGGCTTTACCGTGGTGCACCAGTTCGTGCGCATCGGGGCGCACGCCATGACGGCGATGTGTTCCCTGCTGTTTGCCGACCTGCCTCCATTCGTGATGTGCCAGGGTCAACCTGCGCAGGCGCGTTCCATGAATTTCGAAGGTTTGCGTCGCAGAGGTTTCTCGCCTGAGCGCGTTTCTGCCGTGAAGGCCATGCACAAGGCCTTGTACCGGGATGATCTCAAACTGGATGACGCCATTGAACGCATTCGCGGGCTGACCGAACGCACGCCTGAGGCCGCGTCCGATGTGGCCATGATGCTGGACTTCCTCGGGCAGATGTCGCCCCAGCGCGGCATCGTCCGCTGAGCGTGCATGCAGGCTTCCAAGCGCTTGGCCCTGGTGGCGGGCGAAACCTCAGGTGACCTGCTTGCCGGTTTGTTGCTCAGCGGCGTGCGCCAGCGGTGGCCCGAGCTTCAGGCCTTCGGCATCGGGGGGCCGCAGATGCTGGCACAGGGGTTCGAGGCCTGGTGGCCGAGCGACAAACTCGCGGTGCGTGGCTATGTCGAGGTGTTGCGCCATTACCGCGAGATTGTGGGTATACGCACTGCGTTGCAGCAGCGGTTGCTGGCTTCGTCGCGACCCGATGTGTTCATCGGGGTCGATGCGCCCGACTTCAATCTGGACCTGGAAGCCAATCTGAGGCAGGGCGGCATTCGCACTGTGCATTTCGTGTGCCCGTCCATCTGGGCGTGGAGGGCTGACCGTGTCGACAAGATTCGGCGCAGTGCCGACCGCGTGCTTTGCATTTTTCCGTTCGAGCCAGAGCTGCTCGCACAGCATGGCATCGCTGCCACCTACGTCGGACATCCTCTCGCCAATGTGATCCCCCTTGCCCCGGACCGGGCCGCAGCACGTGCCCGTCTGGGTCTGGGAGACCGGGAGACCGTGGTTGCTGTCCTGCCGGGCAGCCGTGCCTCCGAGGTTCAATACCTGGCAGCGCGCTTCTTCGCAACAGCCGCACGGCTGGCGAAGGCGCGGCCAGGTATGCGGTTCGTGGTACCGGCCATGCCGGTATTGCGCGAGAGGATCGAGGCTGCCATACGGGATGCGGGTGTGGAGGGTGCTGTGATGGTGGTCACTGGCCAGTCGCACACCGTACTGGCGGCGTGCGACGTGACACTGATCGCCAGTGGCACTGCGACGCTGGAGGCGGCGCTGTTCAAGCGCCCCATGGTGATTGCCTACAACATGAACTGGCTTTCCTGGCAGATCATGCGGCGCAAGCAACTGCAGCCGTGGGTGGGGCTGCCGAACATCCTGTGCAATGACTTCGTCGTGCCGGAGTTGCTGCAAGACGCGGCGACGCCCGAAGCGATGTCGCAGGCGGTGCTGGCGTGGCTCGACGCACCTGCGAAAATCTCGGCACTTCAGCAGCGGTTCACCGAACTGCACCACACGCTGCGCCGAGACACTGCCCAACTGGCCACCGATGCGATCGAACAAGTTCTTGAAGGCTGAACAGACCCATCTGGTCTGGGACACGCCCGGTCTGCTCGCCGGCGTGGACGAGGCCGGGCGCGGGCCGCTGGCGGGGCCGGTGGTTGCCGCCGCCGTGATCCTGGACGAGCGCGCGCCCATCAAGGGCCTGGCCGACTCCAAGCAACTCACTGCCCTGCGGCGGGAGCGCCTGTACGACGAAATCCGAGCCAAGGCACTGTGCTGCAGTGTGGCTCAGGCTTCGGTGGAGGAGATCGACCAGCTCAACATCCTGCACGCCACGATGCTGGCGATGCGCCGTGCAGTCATCGGCCTGCGCCTGAAACCCGCCAAGGTGCTGGTGGATGGAAACCGGCTACCGCCGCTGGACGTCCTGGCCGAGGCCATCGTGTCGGGTGACGCTCTTGTGCCTTCGATATCTGCCGCGTCGATTCTGGCCAAGGTCACACGTGATCGCCTGCTGTGCGAGCTCCATTTGCAGCATCCCGAGTACGGCTTTGATCGCCATAAGGGCTACGGAACGGCGCAGCACATGCAGGCCTTGCGTGTGCATGGCGCGCTGGCAGTGCACCGCCGTTCGTTTGCGCCCGTGGCTCGTGCTTTGTTCGTGCCCGCCCCGCAAACGGATACCGAGCCGTGACGAACGCTCCCACCGCGATCACGTCGCGCGACAACCCGCTTCTCAAGCGGCTGCGCCAGCTGGCGCAGGACGGTGCCGCCTATCGCAAGCAGGGGCAGGTCTGGCTGGAGGGTGACCATCTCTGCCGCGCCTTGCTCACGCGTGGCCACAGGCCGGTCACGGCCGTGTTCTCCGAGTCTTTTTGGCCGGGCGCACCGCATGATCTGCGAGACGCGACGAACCATGTTGTCGTCGTGCCCGACGCCCTGATGGCCGGTATCAGCGGACTCGAGTCGCATGCAGGCGTCGGGTTTGTCTGGCCATTGCCGCCCGCGGATCAGGTTCAGGGTGGCCTCGCCACTGTGGTGCTGGACCGGTTGCAGGATGCCGGCAATGTGGGTTCCATTCTTCGCAGTGCCGCGGCATTTGGCTTTGGCCAGGTGTTGTCTCTGAAAGGCTCGGCGGCGCTCTGGTCGCCCAAGGTGGTGCGCGCTGGCATGGGCGCACATTTCGGTCTGAGATTGATCGAAGGTCTTTCGGTGCACGATCTCGCCGACCTGGATGTGCCGTTGCTGGTCACCAGTTCGCACCAGGGCGAGTGGTTGCACCAGACGCGTCTGCCCTGGCCATGCGCCTGGGTGATGGGGCACGAAGGCCAGGGCGTTGGTGAGGCGCTGATGGCACGGGCCAGTGCCTTTGTGCGCATTGCCCAGCCGGGGGGCGAGGAGTCGCTCAACGTGGCTGCCGCTGCGGCCATTTGTCTGCACGCCAGTGCGGCCCTGTCCTCCGCCTGAATCCGCGGTTTGCCCTCTGCGCCGGGCTATAATTCCACGGTTTACCCGCAATCGGCGCAAACCCTGCGCGCCCCGGCTCACCACCCCAGGTTCATGACCCGTTTTCTGCCCCGGTTCCCCGGTGCAAGGCGGGCGCGAAGCCTGCGCGGCACCTGCCGCCGGCGCGAGGACGTTGCAGCCCCACTCTGGAGAATTCCGTGCTTCCCGTCCATCCGAAAGCCCTTCTCGCGCTCGCCGACGGCACGGTCTTTACAGGCGTTTCCATTGGCGCCACCGGTCAGACCACGGGGGAGGTGGTGTTCAACACCTCGCTCACCGGCTACCAGGAAATCCTCACCGATCCCAGCTATTGCGAGCAGATCGTCACGCTGACGTATCCGCACATCGGCAATACCGGCACCAATGCCGAAGACGTGGAGGCCCGTCGCGTCCACGCCGCCGGCCTGATCATCAAAGACCTGCCCCTGCTGGCTTCCAACTTTCGCAGCAGCGAAACCCTCTCGCAGTACCTGCAACGCGAAGGCGCTGTGGCCATCGCTGACCTCGATACCCGGGCCCTGACGCGCCGTCTGCGCACGCATGGCGCGCAGAATGGTTGCATCATCGCGCTTGCTCCAGGCGAGGCCATTACCGATGTCCACCGCGCCAAGGCGCTGGCCGCGGCCAAAGCGGCGCCGAACATGGCTGGCAGCGATCTCGCCAAGGTCGTTTCCGCACCGTCGCCGTACCCCTGGACGCAGACCGAGTGGCAGCTCGGCTTCGGCTATGGCGAGCAGATCGCGCCGCGCTTCCATGTCGTGGCGTATGACTTCGGGGTCAAGCACAACATCCTCCGCATGCTGGCACAGCGCGGCTGCAAGATCACTGTGGTGCCTGCACAGACCCCGGCTTCGGATGTCTTCAAGCTCAAGCCCAACGGCGTCTTTCTCTCCAACGGCCCCGGCGACCCGGAGCCCTGCGACTACGCGATTGCCGCCACGCGCGAGATCATCGAAGCCGGTGTGCCCACGTTCGGCATCTGCCTTGGCCACCAGATTCTGGCGCTGGCCAGCGGTGCAAAGACCTTCAAGATGAAGTTTGGCCACCATGGTGCGAACCACCCCGTGAAAGATCTGGACAACGGCCGTGTGAGCATCACCAGCCAGAACCACGGCTTTGCCGTTGACGAGAAGACTTTGCCCGCCACGCTGCGCGCCACCCATGTGAGCCTGTTTGACGGCACGCTGCAGGGCCTGGCCCGCACCGACAAGCCGGCCTTCTGCTTTCAGGGTCACCCGGAAGCCTCGCCCGGCCCGCATGACATCGGCTACCTGTTCGACCGTTTTATCGACTTGATGCAGGCCCGCGTGCCCGCTACCGCCTGAGCCGGCGCACACACCCAGCGAACCATGCCCAAAAGAACCGACATACAAACCGTCCTTATCATCGGCGCTGGCCCGATCATCATCGGCCAGGCCTGCGAGTTCGACTACTCTGGCGTGCAGGCTTGCAAGGCCTTGCGCGAAGAGGGCTACCGCGTGGTGCTGATCAACAGCAACCCCGCCACCATCATGACCGACCCGGCCACGGCCGATGTCACCTACATCGAGCCGATCACCTGGCAGACGGTCGAGAAAATCATCGCCAAGGAGCGGCCTCTGGCCAAGGGCGGCTTCGCCATCCTCCCAACCATGGGTGGCCAGACCGCGCTGAACTGCGCGCTCGACCTGTGGCGCAACGGGGTGCTCGCGAAGTACGAGGTGGAGCTGATCGGTGCCACGCCGGAAGCGATCGACAAGGCCGAAGACCGTCTGAAGTTCAAGGACGCGATGACCAAGATCGGCCTGGGCTCGGCGCGGTCGGGTATCGCACACAGCATGGAAGAGGCCTGGGGTGTCCAGAAAACGGTTGGTTTCCCGGTGGTGATCCGCCCCAGCTTCACGCTGGGTGGCACCGGCGGCGGCATCGCCTACAACCCGGAAGAGTTCGAGACCATCTGCAAGCGGGGCCTGGAGGCTTCGCCGACCAACGAGCTGCTGATCGAGGAGTCGCTGCTTGGATGGAAAGAGTATGAGATGGAAGTGGTGCGCGACAAGGCGGACAACTGCATCATCGTCTGCTCGATCGAGAACCTGGATCCGATGGGTGTGCACACTGGTGACTCGATCACCGTGGCACCTGCCCAGACGCTGACCGACAAGGAATACCAGATCCTGCGCAATGCCTCGCTGGCTGTGCTGCGCGAGATCGGTGTCGACACCGGCGGCTCCAACGTGCAGTTCTCCATCAACCCGAAGGACGGCCGCATGGTCGTCATCGAGATGAACCCGCGCGTCTCGCGCTCGTCCGCGCTGGCCTCCAAGGCCACCGGTTTCCCGATCGCCAAGGTCGCCGCCAAGCTGGCCATCGGCTACACGCTCGACGAGTTGCGCAACGAGATCACCGGTGGTGCGACGCCAGCCAGCTTCGAGCCCAGCATCGACTACGTCGTCACCAAGATTCCGCGCTTTGCGTTCGAGAAGTTTCCCACTGCCGACAGCCGTCTCACCACGCAGATGAAGAGCGTGGGCGAGGTGATGGCCATGGGTCGCACCTTCCAGGAGTCCTTCCAGAAGGCCCTGCGGGGCCTGGAGGTGGGCGTGGATGGCATGAACGAGAAGACGCAGGACCGCGAAACGCTGGAGCGCGAACTGGGCGAGCCTGGACCGGATCGCATCTGGTACGTGGGTGACGCCTTCGCGGCGGGCTGGACACTCGAAGAGGTGCATCAGTTCACCAAGATCGATCCCTGGTTCCTCGTTCAGATCGAAGAGATCGTGAAGATCGAACTGGCGCTTGAAAAGACCAGCCTCGACGCGATCGACAGCGAGACTCTGCGCGGCTTGAAGAAGAAGGGTTTCTCGGATCGTCGCTTGGCCAAGTTGCTGAAGACCGGCGACAAGGCCGTGCGCGAGCGCCGCATCGCTGAGAACATCCGCCCTGTCTACAAGCGTGTGGACACCTGCGCGGCCGAGTTCGCCACCGACACCGCCTACCTGTACTCCACCTACGAAGGCCATGGCGACGGCGAGTGCGAAGCCGAGCCCACCAGCAAGAAGAAGATCATGGTGTTGGGCGGTGGACCGAACCGCATTGGCCAGGGCATCGAGTTCGACTACTGCTGTGTGCACGCAGCGCTCGCCATGCGCGAGGACGGTTACGAGACCATCATGGTCAACTGCAACCCGGAAACCGTATCGACCGACTACGACACGAGTGACCGACTGTACTTCGAGCCGCTGACGCTGGAAGACGTGCTGGAGATCGTGGACAAGGAAAAGCCGGTGGGCGTGATCGTGCAATACGGTGGCCAGACGCCGCTGAAGCTCGCTCTTGGCCTGGAGGCCTCTGGCGTGCCCATCATCGGCACCAGCCCAGACATGATCGATGCAGCGGAAGACCGTGAGCGCTTCCAGAAACTGCTGCACACCCTGGGCCTGCGCCAGCCGCCCAACGCCACCGCACGGGCCGAGCCAGAAGCGCTTGAGAAGGCTGCCGCGCTGGGCTATCCATTGGTGGTTCGGCCCAGCTATGTGCTGGGGGGACGCGCCATGGAAATCGTGCACGAGCAGCGCGATCTGGAGCGCTACATGCGTGAGGCGGTCAAGGTGAGCAACGACTCGCCGGTGCTGCTGGATCGTTTCCTGAACGACGCGATCGAATGCGATGTGGATGCGGTGCGCGATGCCACCGGCCGCGTGTTCATCGGCGGCGTGATGGAGCACATTGAACAGGCCGGCGTGCACAGTGGCGATTCCGCCTGTTCGCTGCCGCCGTACTACCTGAGCAAGGCGACCGTCGACGAGCTCAAGCGCCAGACCGCAGCCATGGCCGAGGGCCTGAATGTGGTGGGCTTGATGAACGTGCAGTTCGCGATCCAGGAAGTGGAAGAAAACGGTGAGAAGAAGGACGTGATCTTCGTGCTGGAGGTGAACCCGCGCGCTTCGCGCACGGTGCCTTTCGTTTCCAAGGCCACTGGTATCCAGCTCGCGAAGGTGGCTGCGCGCTGCATGGCGGGCCAGTCGCTCGACGCCCAAGGCATCGGTGCAGAAGTGACACCGCCTTACTTCAGCGTGAAGGAAGCGGTCTTCCCGTTCGTGAAGTTCCCCGGCGTGGACACCATTCTTGGTCCAGAGATGAAGTCCACCGGCGAGGTGATGGGGGTGGGCAAGACGTTCGGCGAGGCTTTCGTCAAGAGCCAGCTGGGTGCCGGCACCAAGCTGCCGACCTCCGGCAAGGTGTTCCTGACCGTCAAGAACAGCGACAAGCCGCGCGCGGTGGAAGTCGCGCGCCAGCTTGTGGACCTGGGCTTTGAACTGGTCGCTACGCGCGGCACGGCTGCTGCAATCTCCGCAGCCGGTGTCTCCGTGCAGACCGTGAACAAGGTGACCGAAGGCCGTCCGCACATCGTGGACGCCATCAAGAACGGCGACATCGTGCTGGTGATCAACACGGTGGAAGAGCGCCGCAACGCCATCGCCGACTCGCGGGCGATCCGCACTTCGGCCCTGCTGGCGCGCGTGACCACCTTCACCACCATCGCCGGCGCTGAAGCCGCGGTGGAAGGCATGCAGTACCTGGACAAGCTGGGTGTGATCTCAGTGCAGGAGATGCACGCGCAGCTCTGAGCGAGCTCGCCAACCGCCGACTGTCCGGTCTGCGGGTTTGCGCGAGGACATGGTGTCCCGGCGGAGGGCTACATTGCTGCCCATGAACATGGGCAGCTTTTCCGCACATGCCTCGGCCCGCCAGTGGTCTACCGATCAGGTGCCCGCATCGGGGCGGCTGGATTACTGGGTGGGCGCCATCTGCGAGGCGTTCCTGGAAATGGACTGCAGTTCGCGCGACGCGTCGGCCTTCGAAGGTCGGCTCATCAGCGTGGAGGTGGGGGCACTGTCCTTCAATCAGGTCGAGGCGTCCACGCAGGACGTGTTTCGCACGCTAGCGTCGATATCGCGTGGGGCGTGCCACCCCTTCTATCTCATCACCCAGCGCGAGACCGCCTGGCATGTCCGCCAGGGTGGTCATCGCGCAGGTCTGCGTCCGGGTGACGCCGTGCTGGTGGACTCGGCGCGGACCTACGAACTGCACTTTCCTGAGTCGGTGGAGGTCATGTCCATCCAGTTGCCACGCAGCTGGGTGGGTGAGTGGTTGACCCGGGTGGACTCCGCCTTGCCGCGCGTTGCCCTGCGCGATCGGGGATGGGGCAGGGCGCTGTCGGGTCTGTCGCTCCAGTTTGCGCACGATCCTTTGTCCGCACTCGGTTATCCGCCCGACCTGCTGACGGACCAACTGGGCGCCATGCTGGCGGCCGCGATAGAGCCTTCATCTGCCGCAAGCCGGCCCGCGACACTGGATCTCGTGGGCCGTGCTCGCCGGTTCGTGCAGGCCACGCTCGGGCAGTCGGGTCTGACGGCGCAATGCGTGGCGCTGGAGCTCGGCGTTTCGGTGCGCACGTTGCACCGCGCTTTCGCCGCCCAGTCCACCAGTTTCGCGCTCGATCTGCGTCGCCTCCGGCTGGCACACGCGGCGCAACTGCTGGCGCAGCCCCGGCTCGCGGGCGTGACGGTGGCCGAGCTGGGACGGCGCAGTGGTTTTGCCGATGGCTCGCATTTCGTGCGGGAGTTTCAGAGGCACTTCGGCGTGACGCCAGCCCGCTGGCGACGGCAAAGATTGGCGCACTGACGCCGGACGTCGACGCATGGCACGTTCCGGCCATACAGATGGCGCAAACCGGCCATCCGAGGGCGATGCCTGGTTCTACGCTGGCGTCTGAGGCCCCGTCGGGGTGACAGATGAAGGAGACAGCCGATGTCAGATACCTACGTTCTCGTGCATGGCGCCTGGCACACCGGCGCCGAAATGGAGCCGGTGGCTCAGCACCTGCGTGTGCGCGGTCATACGGTGCATTGCCCCACATTGGCGGGCAACCGGCCCGGGGATGACCGATCCACCATGGGGCTGAGCGAGGCCGCCCAGTCGTTGGTGGATTTCCTCGTACAGAAAGACCTCCGCGAGGTGCGCCTGATGGGCCACAGCTATGGCGGTATGGTCATCAGCAAGGCCGCTGATGTGGTGCCGGAGCGGATTGCGCGGCTGGTGTACTGGAATGCCTTTGTTCCTCTGAATGGCGAATGCCTGAACGACATGGTGCCCGCGCACTACAAGGCGATGTTCGACCAGATCGCCGCAGCCAATCGCAACGCTGTCATGCTGCCGTACCCCATCTGGCGCGAGGCCTTCATCAACGACGCCGACGCCGGGCTCGCACAGCGCGCGTTTGATCAACTCAATCTCCAGCCTTACCGCACCTTCACTGAGCCGGTGGCACTGCAGAGCGAACTGGCGGCCAAGCCGATGGGCAAAAGTTACCTTCTGTGCACCGAGGACACCGCCATGCCGCACAGCATGCCCTGGCATCCCCGTCTGTCGGAGCGGCTGGGGCTGTATCGCCTCGTGGCGTGCCCGGGCAGCCATGAGCTCTGCTTCACCGATCCGGCGTTGCTGGCCTGCAAGATCGAAGAAGCCGGACGCGACTGACGCGTGTTTGCCCGGATGGGCTTCCCGGTTTCTTTCACGGCATAATGGCCTTTCATGAACACCGCCGAGCGGCAACGCCCGGCGGTTTGCTTTTGGGCCGGCGAAGTGCCGGAGGCAGTAGGAGAAAGTCATCGTGGCCACCATTCCGATCACCAAACGCGGCGCTGAAAAGCTCAAGGAAGAGCTGCATCGCCTGAAAACCGTGGACCGCCCCTGGGTGATCAACGCGATCGCCGAGGCGCGCGCGCAGGGCGATCTGAGCGAGAACGCCGAGTACGACGCGGCCAAGGACCGCCAGGGCTTCATCGAAGGTCGCATTGCCGAAGTGGAAGGCAAGCTCTCCGCCGCCCAGATCATCGATCCCGCTCAGCTGGATGCCGGTGGCCGTGTGGTGTTCGGTGCAACGGTCGAGCTGGAAGACGAAGACAGTGGTGCGGCCGTCACATATCAGATCGTGGGCGAGGACGAGGCCGATCTCAAGCTCGGCCTGGTGAACATCAGCAGCCCAATCGCGCGCGCCCTGATCGGGAAGGAAGAAGGCGACGTCGCCGAAGTGCAGGCGCCGGGTGGTGTGCGCCGCTTCGAGATCGTGGCAGTCCGGTACGCCTGACGGCGATGCCGCAGCGCCTTTCCCTTATGCTGGCCGCCCTTTGGTGGGGCGGTATCACGGCGCTGAGTTTTCTGGCGGTGCCCACGCTCTTCGCGCAGCTGGGCAATCCAGCGGTGGCGGGGCCGGTGGCGGCGAAGCTGTTCTCGTTGCAGTGCTACGCGGGCTTGCTGCTGGGGCTGGCGCTGCTGGTGAGTTTGCGGCGCGGTACCGAACGAGGTGGTGCACCCGACGGCGCTGCCATGACCACACTGGGCATCGTGCTGCTGGGCATGATCCTGGCGCTTCTGCAGGAGTTCGGTGTGGCACAGAACATCGTTACCGCTCGTGCCAGTGGCGGCAATCTGCGCCTTTGGCACGGCGTGGGAACAGCGATGGTGCTGGGGCAGTGGCTCTGCGCCGGCACCGTGCTGTGGCGGCTGAGCCGATCGGTGCCGACCCGCTGAAGATCGTTCTGGCTCAGCCGGCCAATCGCTCCGCCGACTCGAGCGTATTGACCATGAGCATGGTGATGGTCATCGGGCCCACGCCGCCTGGCACCGGCGTGATCCAGCTGGCCACTTCCTTCACGCCCTCGAAATCCACGTCGCCACAGAGCTTGCCTTCGTCATTGCGGTTCATGCCGACGTCGAGCACCACCGCGCCGGGTTTGACCATGTCGGCCGTGAGCACGTTGCGTTTGCCCACGGCGGCCACGATGACATCGGCCTGAAGCGTCATTGCTTTGAGATTCTGTGTGCCACTGTGGCAGATGGTGACCGTGGCGTTCTGCTGCAGCAGCATCAGCGCCATTGGCTTGCCGACGATGTTGCTGCGCCCGATCACGACCGCGTGTCTGCCTTTGAGCTCATAGCCGATGCTCTCGAGCATCTTCATGCAGCCATAGGGCGTGCAGGGCCAGAACCCGGGCATGCCGGTCATGAGTGCGCCCGCGCTGGCGATGTGGAATCCATCGACGTCCTTGGCAGGCGAGATGGCCTCGATCACTTTTTGCGCGTCGATGTGGCCAGGCAAAGGCAGCTGAACCAGGATGCCGTGGATGCTGCTGTCGCGATTGAGCGCATCCACCCGTGCCAGCAATTCGGCCTCGCTCATGGTGGCCGGCCAGCGCTCCAGCACCGAGTGCATGCCGGTGTCTTCGCAGGCCTTCACCTTGTTGCGCACGTAGACCTGCGAAGCGGGGTTGTCGCCCACAAGGATCACAGCCAGGCCAGGCGTGATGCCCCTGGACTTGAGGGCGGTCACGCGTGCGCTGACGTCGGCTCGGAGGTGGCGGGAGAGGGCGTTGCCGTCGATGAGTTGGGCGGTCATGGCAGGGATGCGATTGCGGTTGAAATGCAAACGCCCGCCGGGGGAGCGGCGGGCGTTTTGTGAGGATCTCGGCGAGAGGTGTTCAGGCTTTGGCGGGGGTTTGCCCAAGGGCGATCTTGAGCAGGTCTGCCACGGTGTTGGCACCCAGCTTTTCCATGATGTTGGCGCGGTGCGCCTCCACCGTCTTGATACTGATGCCCAGGTCGTCGGCGATCTGCTTGTTCAACCGCCCGGCGACGATGCGTTCGAGCACCTGCGCCTCGCGGCTGGTGAGCTTGGAGAGCAGGGCATCGCGGCTGACGGCCTGCTGGTGCGTGGCGAAGGCGTCGCGTGCGTGTTCGAGCATGCGCTCGACCAAGGCCACGAGCTGGTCTTCCTTGAAGGGCTTCTGGATGAAGTCGAGTGCGCCACGCTTCATGGACTCCACCGCCATGGGCACGTCGCCGTGACCGGTGATGAAGACGATGGGCAAGGGGGACTGGCGCTCGATCAGACGTTCCTGGAGTTCCATGCCAGTCATGCCACCCATGCGGATGTCGGCGATCAGGCAGGCTACCTCACGAGCGTCATAGCGGCTGAGAAAAGCTTCGGCAGACTCGAAACATCGAACCCGGAAGTCCTTGCCTTCCAGAAGCCATTGCAGTGAGTCGCGCACAGCTTCGTCGTCATCGACCACGTAGACGGTGCCTTTTTTAGGGATCAAACTCATCTCGCTCTTTCTGTGTCCGTCAGCGGCTCTGTGGCGGGCCCGGCCGCGGCGCTGTGGTTCTGCAGCCTGGAGACCACGGGAATCCAGAAACTGAAGCAGCAGCCCACCACCTCTTCACCATTGTAGATGTTCTGCACTTGCATCCTGCCGTGGTGCGACTCGACGATGCTCCGGCACAATTTGAGGCCAATGCCCATGCCTTCACTCTTGGTGCTGTAGAAGGCTTCGTAGATGCGCTCGATCATTTCGTTGGGCACGCCATTCCCCGAATCGCGGACCGAGAACTCGACCACATCGACACCGTCCAGCCGGCGCGGACCGACCCGCAATTCCACGTAGCGTTCCCCGGGTGCGCGCCCGGCCTGCGCAATGGCTTCACCGGCGTTCTTCAGCAGGTTGATCAGCACCTGTTCGATCAGGATCGGGTCGACCATCAGGTTGGGCAGCCGCGCTGCCACGTAGGGTGACAGCCGGACCTGCTGCCGCCGCAGTTCGATGTCGGCCAGCTCGATGGCGTTGCTGACCATCTGGGCCACATCGGACTGCGTGGGATTGGGCTCGCTGCGTTTCACGAACGCGCGGATGCGCTGGATGATCTGCCCGGCGCGCTGGGCCTGGCGGGCGGTCTTCTCCAGCGCACCGAGAAGCTCGTCGGTGGTGATCCGCTGCTCGTTCACGCGCGAGATCATGCCGTTGCAGTAGTTGGAAATGGCGGTCAGCGGCTGGTTGAGTTCGTGCGCCACGCTCGACGCCATCTCTCCCATGGTGATCAGGCGGCTGGCGGTCTGCGCGCGCTCGGCCTGCCGTGATGCCTGCTCTTCGGCATAGCGGCGCGGTGTGATGTCGCTGGCAATCACCATCTGTGCGAGCCGTCCATCCACCCAGGTGAGATAGCGCGTGCGCACCTCCAGCCAGCGGTCGAGCTCTTCCACGAAGACTTCGGCGTTCTCTGCACCCGCATCGGTCAAAGTTTCGGTGGGCATGCCGGCAAAGGCATCCACGGCGTCCCCATCGTCGGGGCTCGGGGAAGGCTGGTTGCCGGCCAGATCGACCAGATGGCGGTGGCCCTGGCCCCGCGTGCCGAACCACAGGCGGTACATCTTGTTGGCGAACAGCATTTCATCGCTGCCCAGCGGCGCAACCGAGACGGCGGAGTCGAGCGACTCCAGAACGGTGGTGAAGCGCTCGTAAGACGCCGACAGCTCTTCACGGATGCGTTTGGGCTCGGTGATGTCGGTCATCGAGGTCATCCAGCCCGTCTGATGTCCCTTGGGATCGATCAGCGGAGAGACATACATGCGGGCGTCGAAGATGCTGCCGTCGCGGCGCTTCACGTGCACCTCGAAACCACCTGGCGTGGAACGGCCCCGAAGTTCGTCTTCCAGTCGTGCTGCGAGCTGGTCATGCTCCTCCTCTGGCCAGTACGGAAAGGGTGCGGTACGGCCGACGAGTTCGCCCTCGGTCCAGCCGGTCATGGAGCAGAAGGCCGGGTTGACGTAGGTGATGCGGCCCTGCATGTCGAGTGCGCGCATGCCGGTGAGCATGGAGTTTTCCATTGCCCTGCGGAAATTGGTCTCGGCCACCAGGGCCTGCTGGGCCTGCACACGGCGGCGGGTGTGGCGCCATGTGCCGAGCAGCATCCAGACTGTGAGGGCCGACAGCGCGCCGATGACCCAGAAGAAGCCGCTGCCCACGATGTCCTGCGAGGTGCGGTAGCCCTGTGCCTTGACGATCAGGCCGTTGCCTACGGGAGAAACCGGTACTTCGTGTTCCAGGGGCGGGTTGGACCAGGGCAATAGGCGCAGGACGGTGGTCGGCGTCTGCAGGCTGCCGGCCAGCACGCGGCCCCTGTCGTCGACCAGCGCCACGGCATAGCGGGCCATGATTTCCGGGGGAACACCAAAGCGCATCAGCCCGTCGATGGAGTACTCACCCATGATGGTGCCGGAGAACCGTCCCTGCTCGGTCAGGGGCACGTGCAGCATCAGCGTGGCGTTGCGCGCGTCGTCACCGAGCGGACGCGAGTAGATCGGCTGGCGCAGGTCACGGGCCAGGTCAAAAGAGCCGTCGGTCTCTCCGGGTGAGAGCACGCTGCCGGTGGGGCGCACCAGTGCGGTGGGTGCGCTGGGTGAGGCGTAGCTGGCCAGCACGTTGCGCCGGGCATCCACCCAGCTGATGGCCAGCATCTCTGGAAACTGACTGACCAACGATTCCACCTGGAACTCGAATTCCTCGCTCTCGATCTCCCTGTTGCCGACTTCGCGCGCCAGCCGCATCAGCTGCTCCTGCCGCTCAAGCAGGCGCAGGCGCAGGCGTTGCTGGGCGTACTCCACGTCCCGCGTCACGGCCTCCTGCTCGCGCTCGAGCTCCTCATAACGCAGGTAGGTGATGGCCACCACGATCGCGGAGAGAAAGAGCAAAACGGCCAGCAAGGGGCCGAGGGTGGCGAAGCGATCCTGGCGGGATGGTGGGAGGCGACGCCACCAGCGCTTCCACCAGACAACCTGCGATGGTGGGCTGTTGGGCTGCGTTGGATGGGGCAGGGGAATCATGGAGCCGCAAGTCTACGTGAGGGCGCATGCCTTGCCCGGTCGCGACACGTGCGCAAGTCGAATTGGTCATGGTCGGGTCTCATTGCTGTTGATTTCATAATGTAGAAACATAAAGCATATGTTGAAAACATAAAGCTTTTGTGGAAAAATCAGTGACAGTGCGGATGTACCTCCGTAAGCTCGATTGACACCAACAGGAGACAACCATGTCAGCGAATGACGCTCAGAACGCCTTGCGCGCTGCGGATGCCGATTCCCAGGAGACCCGTGAGTGGATGGAGGCGCTGGCCGCCGTGATCGAGCGCGAGGGGCCCGAGCGGGCTCACTTCCTGCTCGAACAGTTGCTCGAAGAAGCCCGCCAGCACAGCATCGACCTGCCTTTTTCGGCCAACACCGGCTATGTGAATACCATCGAACCGGAGCAGGAAGCCCGTTGCCCCGGAAACATTGCGATCGAAAAGCGCCTGCGGGCCTACATGCGCTGGAACGCGATGGCCATGGTGGTACGCGCCAACCGCCTGAATCCCGCCGATGGGGGTGACCTCGGCGGCCACATCGGCTCCTTCGCGTCGGTGGCCAGCATGTTCGGCGCCGGCTTCAACCATTTCTGGCACGCCGCGAGTGAAAAGCACGGTGGCGACCTGCTCTACATCCAGGGCCACAGCTCGCCTGGTATTTATGCGCGAGCCTACATGGAAGGTCGGCTGACCGAAGAGCAGCTCGACAACTTCCGCCAGGAGGTGGATGGCAAGGGGCTTTCCAGCTACCCCCACCCCAAGCTGATGCCCGAGTTCTGGCAGTTCCCGACGGTTTCCATGGGCCTTGGCCCGCTGATGGCCATCTACCAGGCGCGTTTCCTCAAGTACCTGCACGCCCGGGGCATTGCCGATACGGCCAATCGCAAGGTGTGGGTGTTTTGTGGTGACGGCGAAATGGACGAGCCCGAGTCGCTGGGCGCCATCGGCCTGGCCGCTCGCGAGAATCTGGACAACCTGGTCTTCGTCATCAACTGCAACCTGCAGCGCCTGGACGGTCCGGTGCGTGGCAACGGCAAGATCGTGCAGGAGCTGGAAAGCGAATTCCGCGGCAGCGGCTGGAACGTGATCAAGCTGCTCTGGGGCAATGGCTGGGACACCCTGCTGGCGCGCGACAAGAGTGGCAAGCTCAAGCAGCTGATGATGGAAACGCTGGACGGCGACTACCAGGCCATGAAGGCCAACGACGGCGCCTTCGTCCGCAAGAACTTCTTCGGCAAGTACCCCGAGACCGCCAAGCTGGTCGAGCACATGACCGACGAGGAGATCTTCGAACTCCGCCGTGGCGGTCATGAGCCCGCCAAGGTGTACGCCGCCTTCCACGCCGCCAACGAGCACAAGAACCAGCCCACCGTGCTGCTGGTCAAGACCGTCAAGGGCTACGGCATGGGCAAGGCTGGTGAGGGCAAGAACACCGTGCACCAGACCAAGAAGCTCTCGGACGAGGACATCAAGTACATCCGCGACCGCTTCAACATCCCGATTCCCGACAGCGAGTTGCCCAAGCTGCCGTACTACAAGCCGGCCGACGACACGCCGGAAATGCAGTACCTGCACGAACGCCGCAAGGCGCTGGGCGGCTACCTGCCGCAGCGCCGCCCGCAGGCCGACGAGAGCTTCACCATTCCCGCACTGGACACCTTCAAGGCCGTGCTGGAACCGACGGCCGAGGGCCGGGAAATCTCGACCACTCAAGCCTACGTGCGCTTCCTCACGCAACTGCTGCGTGACCAGGCCCTGGGCCCGCGCATCGTGCCCATCCTGGTGGACGAGGCTCGCACCTTCGGCATGGAAGGCCTGTTCCGCCAGATCGGTATCTACAACCCGAAGGGCCAGCTCTACACCCCGGTTGATCGTGACCAGGTGATGTACTACAAGGAAGACAAGGCCGGCCAGATCTTGCAGGAGGGTATCAACGAAGCCGGCGGCATGGCCAGCTGGATCGCTGCTGCCACCAGCTATAGCACCAACAACCGGATCATGGTGCCGTTCTATGTCTACTACTCCATGTTCGGCTTCCAGCGCATCGGCGACCTCGCCTGGGCGGCGGGCGACATGCAGGCGCGGGGCTTCCTGCTCGGCGGTACCTCGGGCCGCACCACGCTCAACGGCGAAGGTCTGCAGCACGAAGATGGCCACAGTCACATCCTGGCGGGCACGATCCCGAACTGCATCAGCTATGACCCGACCTTCGCCCATGAAGTCGGTGTGATCCTGCACCACGGCCTCAAACGCATGGTGGAGAAGCAGGAAAACGTCTTCTACTACCTGACGCTGCTCAACGAGAACTACGCGATGCCTGGCCTGCAGCCCGGCACCGAAGAGCAGATCATCAAGGGCATGTACTACTGCAAACAGGCGCCCGCGCTCAAGAAGGACGCGCCGACCGTGCAGCTGCTGGGCAGCGGCACCATCCTGCGCGAAAGCATTGCCGCACAGGAGTTGCTGGAAAAGGACTGGGGTGTGAGCGCTGGTGTGTGGAGCTGCCCGAGCTTCAATGAACTGGCGCGAGACGGCCAGGACGCCGACCGCTGGAACCTGCTGCACCCGACGGAGACGCCGCGCGTGCCCTTCGTGGCCCAGCAGCTGAGCGCGACCACGGGTCCCGTGGTGGCCTCAACCGACTACATGAAGAGCTATGCGGAGCAGATTCGCTCCTTCATTCCGAAAGACCGCACGTACAAGGTGCTGGGCACCGACGGCTTCGGCCGCAGCGACTTCCGCAGCAAGCTGCGCGAGCACTTCGAGGTCAACCGCCACTACATCGTGGTTGCCGCCCTCAAGGCCCTGAGCGAAGACGGCAAGGTGCCGGTTGCGAAGGTGGCCGAGGCGATCAAGAAGTACGGCATCAATACCGACAAAGTGAACCCGCTGTACGCGTAATCCGGAGACAAGAACATGGCACTGATTGATGTGAAAGTCCCGGACATCGGGGACTTTGATGAGGTGGCGGTGATCGAACTGCTGGTGAAGGTGGGCGACACGGTCAAGGCAGAGCAGTCGCTCATCACGGTGGAGTCGGACAAGGCTTCCATGGAGATTCCTTCCAGTTCCGCCGGCGTGGTCAAGGAACTCAAGGTTGCACTGGGCGACAAGGTGAAAGAAGGTTCGGTGGTGCTGGTGCTCGAAGCCGAGGGTGCGGGTGCTGAGGCTCCTGCGCCGGCGGCCGCCGCGCCTGCTCCTGCTGCACCGGCACCCATTGCCGCGCCCCAGGCCGCACCGGCCGCTGCGCCGGCTGCCTCCGGCCCGGTCGAGGTGCGGGTGCCCGACATCGGCGACTTCAAGGACGTCGCGGTGATCGAGGTGCTGGTCAAGCCCGGCGACAAAGTTGCTGTGGAGCAGAGTCTGATCACGGTGGAGTCCGACAAGGCCTCCATGGAGATTCCTTCGTCCGCTGCTGGTGTGCTCAAGGAGCTGAAGGTCAAGGTCGGTGACACGGTCAACATCGGCGACCTGCTGGCCGTGCTGGAAGGTTCGGCGGCAGCTGCCTCGGCGCCCGCTCCCGCGCAGGCTCCGGCGCCCGTTGCCGCACCGGCTGCGCCTGCGGCCGCCGCTCCTCAGGCGGCCACGGCGTCGGCGCCTGCCGTAGCCGCCGCCCCCGCTGCGCACAACCCGACTGCGGCCCCGGTGGGCCTGCCGCATGCATCGCCCTCGGTGCGCAAGTTCGCCCGTGAACTCGGTGTGCCGCTCGAAGAGGTCAAGGGCAGCGGTCCCAAGGGTCGCATCGTGCTCGACGACGTGCAGAACTTCACCAAGTCGGTGATGGCCGGTGCCACGCAGACCAGGGCGCAGGCGGCGAAGGCACCTGCGAGCGGCGGTGGCGACGGTGCGGCTCTGGGCTTGATCCCCTGGCCGAAGGTGGACTTCGCCAAGTTCGGGCCGATCGAGCGCAGGGAAATGAGCCGGATCAAGAAGATCAGCGGTGCCAACCTGTTGCGCAATGCAGTCATGATCCCGGCGGTCACCAACCACGACGACGCCGACATCACCGACCTGGAGGCCTTCCGTGTGGCCACCAACAAGGAGAACGAGAGGAGTGGCGTCAAGGTCACGATGCTCGCGTTCCTGATCAAGGCCTGCGTGGCCGCGCTCAAGAAATTCCCGGAATTCAACAGCTCCATCGACGGCGATGCGCTGATCTACAAGCAGTACTGGCACATCGGTTTTGCCGCCGACACGCCCAACGGGCTGGTCGTGCCGGTGATCAAGGACGCCGACAAAAAGGGTGTGCTGCAGATCAGCCAGGAAATGGGCGAACTCGCCAAGAAGGCGCGCGAGGGCAAGCTGAGTCCGGCCGACATGAGCGGCGCCACCTTCACCATCTCCAGCCTGGGCGGCATCGGTGGGCGCTATTTCACGCCCATCATCAACGCGCCCGAAGTTGCCATCCTGGGCGTTTGCAAGAGCCAGATGGAACCGGTGTGGGATGGCAAGGCCTTCCAGCCGCGCCTGATGCTGCCGCTGTCGCTGACCTGGGACCACCGCGTGATCGACGGCGCCGCCGCCGCACGCTTCAACGTGTACCTTGGCCAGATCCTGAGCGACTTCCGTCGCGTGTTGCTGTAAGGGAGCGCGCAGATGGCAATCATCGATATCCAGGTCCCTGACATCGGGGACTTCGACGAAGTGGCGGTGATCGAGTTGCTGGTCAAGCCCGGCGACACGGTCAAGGCCGAACAGAGTCTGATCACGGTCGAGTCCGACAAGGCCTCGATGGAAATCCCGTCCTCTGCGGCGGGCGTCGTGAAGGAGCTCAAGGTCAAACTGGGCGACAAGGTCAAGCAAGGCAGCGTGGTGTTGACGCTGGAGGCCGAAGGCGCTGCAGCGGCACCTGCAGCACCAGCCGTGGCCCCTTCGCCGGCGCCCGCTGCGGCACCGGCAGCCATTGCACCAGCGGCCGCACCCGTTGCAGCGCCCCCAGCGGCCAGCTTTGGTGGCAGCGCCGATCTGGAGTGCGACGTGCTCGTGCTCGGTGGTGGCCCCGGTGGCTACAGCGCGGCCTTCCGTGCGGCGGACCTGGGCTTGAAGGTGGTGCTGGTCGAGCGCTACGCCACGCTGGGCGGCGTGTGCCTGAATGTGGGCTGCATCCCGTCCAAGGCACTGCTGCACGTGGCAGCCGTGATGGACGAGGTCAGCCACATGGCGGACCTGGGCGTCGAGTTCGGTCGCCCGGTCGTCAACATCGAGAAGCTTCGCGGCCACAAGGAAAAGGTCATTGGCAAGCTCACTGGCGGCTTGGCGGCGATGGCCAAGATGCGCAAGGTGACCACAGTGCGCGGCGTCGGTTCCTTCGTCGGTGCGAACCACCTGGAGGTGGAAGAGACCACCGGTGCCACCGGCCAGGAGAAGACCGGCAAGACGCAGGTGATCGCCTTCAAGAAGGCCATCATCGCGGCTGGTTCGCAAGCGGTGCGCCTGCCCTTCATGCCTGACGATCCGCGTGTGGTCGACAGCACCGGCGCGCTGGCACTCAAGGAAGTGCCCAAGCGCATGCTGATCCTGGGCGGCGGCATCATCGGCCTGGAAATGGGTACCGTGTACAGCACGCTGGGCGCGCGCCTGGACGTGGTGGAAATGCTCGACGGCCTGATGCAGGGCGCCGACCGAGACCTGGTGAAGATCTGGCAGAAGATGAACGCCAAGCGTTTCGACAACATTATGTTGAAGACCAGGACGGTGTCGGCCAAGGCCACGCCGGCGGGCATCGAGGTGACGTTCGCGGCTGCCGAAGAGGGAGGCAAGGCGCCCGAGCCACAAACCTACGACCTCGTGCTGCAGGCGGTGGGCCGCACGCCCAATGGCAAGAAGATCGGTGCCGAAAAGGCGGGTGTCGCGGTCACCGACCGTGGCTTCATCAACGTCGACATCCAGATGCGCACCAACGTGCCGCACATCTTCGCCATCGGCGACATCGTGGGCCAGCCCATGCTGGCGCACAAGGCGGTGCACGAGGCGCATGTGGCGGCCGAAGTGATCGCTGGTGAATTGCAGGGCAACAAGGAGCTGGCGAGTGCGGCGTTCAATGCGCGCGTGATCCCCAGCGTGGCTTACACCGACCCCGAGGTCGCCTGGGTGGGGCTCACCGAGGACCAGGCCAAGGCGCAGGGCATCAAGGTCAAGAAGGGCCTGTTCCCCTGGGCCGCTTCCGGCCGCGCGATCGCCAATGGCCGCGACGAAGGCGTGACCAAACTGCTGTTCGACGATTCTCCCGAGGCGCATGGCCACGGCAAGATCCTGGGCGGTGGCATGGTGGGCACGCACGCTGGCGACATGATCGGCGAGATCGCGCTCGCCATCGAGATGGGCGCCGACGCGGTGGACATCGGCAAGACGATCCATCCGCACCCCACGCTGGGTGAGAGCATCGGCATGGCCGCCGAGGTGGCGCACGGTTCCTGCACCGACGTGCCGCCACAGCGCAAGTAAGCCGAGCCTGACCGGGAAAAAGGCCGCCGGCGCCCTCAGGGCCGGCGGCCTTTTTCATGGGCGTTCAGCGGGGGGGGACGCGGCTCGCCAGCGGAGCGCTGACATAGTCAGGCATCAGCTTGCAGGTGTCGCCGTACGCGGCCTCGTAGCCTTTGCAAAGTGCCGCCACGGTCTGCGGGGTGGGCTTTTCGTTCCGGTCGATCCAGTTGAGCAGCGCGGTGAACAGCGCCGGGTATTGCGGGTCGCTCAAGTAGCTGTGTTCGGATTCGTTGCTGAAGGTCTGCACCAGTAGCCGGCCCGTGCCCGCGCGCTCCAGCGTGTCGCGGTAGGCGGACGAGAGTTCGACGAACGCGGTCGGGTCGTTGACCGCATGCAACGAGAGCACGGGCATGTTGATGCCGCCTCGCGGGTCGCTGTCCCTGGCCAGTTCCGCCACGGCCACCGGGTCGGCCGTGTAACGCAGCACGCCAGCGTTCAAGGCCGCGTCGTCCGTTGAACCCTTGTACTGCACGTTGGCGTTGTTGAATGGGTTGCGGTTGCCCAGTCGCAGCTGTGTCAGATCGCGGAACAGCCAGGTGGCCCAGTTCAGGTGGGCGATCAGAGAGCGCTCCGGGATGCGGATCACGTTGACGATGTTGGCCAGATTGGCCTTCTGCTGCTCGGTGCGCTGGGCCACGGGTTTGCGCACACCGGTGCATTCGTCCACGCGGTTGGCCAGCTCGGCGCGCGTCAGCTTGGCATCCATTGGCAGCCCCTGCCAGAGCGGGTACTGCGGCTCGTCGGCCTTGGGATGGTTCCTGCAGACGTACTGGTAGACGACGCGAAGGTCGATCCGGAAGTCATAGGCGCGCGTGCCGCCGCCGAGCATGCCACTGGTGAGCAGCATGCCGTCATACGGGCCCTTCACCTGACCGGCAGGGCCGTCCACGGTGGCATACATCTCGGCACCCTTGGCCGCCACCGAGGCGCCGTAGCTCTGCCCGTGCAGGATGGTGCGACGCGGAGGACCAAAGTGCTTCACGAAGATGCGGCGCACACGTTCGGTGTCTTCGGCCGCCATGCTCACGCCGAAACCGCCTCGGCGGTAAGTCGCACCAGCCCAGGCGTAGCCCGCCTTCACCGTCACGGCCCAGCGCTTGAGGTCTTCCTCTCCCCGCGCCAGTGTGGCGGGTCCGGTATCGGCGGGGCCGCCGTGCGCGTGCATCACCAGCACGCCGGTTTCGGACTTCCAGTTGGCGGGCAGGGCGATCCAGTAGAAGCCACCCAGCCCGTCCTCGCCTGTGTAGCAGGCCGCGTTGGGCGGCACTTCCGTCGGGCAGGCTTGGGCTTTGGGGTCGGTGGGCTGGGCGTTGGCGGTGCCGAGGTGGTAGGCCACGGTCAACACGAGCAACGCGAGGGGGCGGATGGGCACGGAATGTCTCCTGTTGTGGTTGGCAGCACGGGACGATAGGCGCAGGGAAACCCCACGTCAAATATACTGAAACGTACATTTCAATACCTTCTGAATATGGAATTCCGGCACTTGCGCTACTTTCTCGCTGTGGCCGAAACCGGCCACATGACGCGTGCCGCCGAGCGACTGGGTATCCAGCAGCCGCCATTGAGTCTGCAGATCAAGGCGCTGGAGAAGGAGCTCGGGGTGGCTCTGTTCCACCGCCATCCCAAGGGCGTGGCATTGTCGGATGCAGGGCGCCTGTTCCAGGCCGAGGCGCGGCGGCTCGTGGACGATATGGCCGCGATGGAACAGCGCATGGCGCGCGTGGCACGGGGTGAGCTTGGCGTGCTCAACGTGGGATTCACCAGTTCGGCTGCGGCGCACGCGTTCACGCCAGAAGCGCTGCGCGCCTGCCGCCGGGCCTGGCCAGGGATCGAGCTGTCGATCCGCGAAGACCACGCCGCCGGCATCACCGAGGCAGTGGAGGGCGGGCGGCTGCATTGCGGGCTGATCCGCGTGCCGGTCTCGCAGCCCGACAGCCTGACCTTCGAGACGCTGTTGAGGGAGCCTGTGCTCGTGGCGCTGCCTGGCGATCACCCCCTTGCGCGACGGCGGCCTGACGCCATTTCGCTGGCGGAGCTTCGCGACGAGGGGTTCATCCTCGTCCGCCAGCCTGGCGCTCCGGGGCTGTATGCCAACCTGCTGGCGCTGTGCGAGGCTCAGGGGTTCCGGCCGCGGATCGCGGCTGAAGTGGAGCGGATGGTCACCAGCCTGAACCTGGTGGCGGCCGGTGCCGGCGTCGCGGTGGTGCCTGCCTCGATCACCGGTCTGCATCCGCATGCCGTGGTCTATCTGCCGCTGCGCGATGGCACCCCGCTGGATGCCCCGCTCACCCTGGTGTACCGCTCGGCCGAGGCCTCCGGGCCCGCAGCCCATTTCCTCAAGATCGCGCGCGATACCGCGCGCAAGGCGCAAGGGCGCGTGCGACGGGGGCGCATCCCATGATGCTGCTTCGTCGCCATGTGCTGCCCGCTGTGCTTGCGTTGGCGGGGGGGGCCGCGTGGCGGGTTGCCCAGTCTCAGGCCGTCTGGCCAGGTCAGCCGGTGCGCATCGTGGTCGTCTACCCACCTGGTGGCCTGAGCGACGGTGTGGCCCGCAGCCTGGCCGATCGCCTCGCGCAGCAACTGGGCGTGCCGGTGCGGGTTGAGAACCGGGGGGGTGGCGGTGGCAGCGTCGGGTTGCAGACGCTGGCACGTTCAGCTGCCGACGGGCACACATTGGCTTTCTCCGCGGTCAGCCCGCTCACCCTGCGGCCTCATCTGGGGACGGTGGGTTACGACCCTTTTCGCGACATCGAACCGGTGGCCAGCGTGATGTACACACCCGTGCTGCTGGTGGGCACGCCCGCATTCACCGGACGGGATTTTGCCGATGTGCTGTCGCAGGCACGGGCACGCCCAGGGGCCTTGCGCTGGGCCAGTTCGGGGCTGGCCACGGCAGGCCACCTCGTGCTGGAGCAGGTGCAGTTGGGCGCTGGCGTGTCGGTCACGCACATTCCCTACAAGGGCGGTGGCCAGCAACTCACGGATGCATTGGGTGGTCAGTTCGAGCTGCTGTCGACCAACGTCGCCCCGGCACAGCTGCGACATATCGAGGAGGGGCGTTTCAGACCCCTGGCGGTGGGGGCGCCTCAGCGCCTGGAGGTGTTGCCGCAAGTCCCCACGTTCGCCGAACTCGGTCTGCCGCAAGCCAATGTCACCTCGCTGTTTGGCCTTTTCGCACCGGGCGGTACGCCTGCGGAGGTGCTGGACAGGCTCAACGCTGAGATCAATCGGGCGATACAGACGCCGTCCATCCGCCAGCGCCTGCTCGCGTCGGACAACCTCCCGGCCACCGGAGACCGGGCGTCCTTCGTGCGCCGCATTGCCGAGGAATGGCGCAGCAACCGCCCACTCAAGGGCGCGAACATCAGGATGGAATAGGCGTCAGCGGGCGATCTGGTCGCGCCGGACGAAGGGTCAGGGCGTCGTCTTTTCGGCGACTTGCACGCGCCGCGCGCCGTTGAAGCGCTTGTTCCAGTAGGTCGCACGCATGTCTTCCATGCGAACCTGTGCGCCACTGCGAGGCGAGTGGATGAATTTGCCGTCACCCACGTAGATACCGACGTGGCTGAAGGCGCGGCGCATGGTGTTGAAGAAGACCAGGTCGCCGGGTTTGAGCTCGCTGCGTTCGATGGTCTGTGTGGCGGCCGCCTGCTCGTCGGAGCGCCGGGGCAGGATCTTGCCCAGGGATTGCTCGTACACCGCACGCACGAAACCGCTGCAGTCGAATCCGGTTTCGGCGCTGTTGCCGCCATAACGGTAAGGCACGTCAAGGAACGCCATGGCATTGATGACCAGGCTGGACGCCTGCTCACTGACCGTGTCGCGGGCGTGTTGCACCTGCTGCCCGATGCGCGCCATGATTCCCTTGTCGTTGAGCAGGGCGTCCATGTCTTCGTAGCCGTTGCCGGGTGCGGCATGTGCCACAGCAGAGCAACTCAACAGAAGAATGGGGATCCAGCGGGTCATGGCGGTGGAGGGTATCGGCGCCGCTGCTGGAAGTCAAGCGAGAATTGATGGCCAAGCCCTTGATTTACAACCACTTTCTTATTCGGGCAGCGCTACTCGGCTTTTGGCGCGATGCACGGTCGCCTGTGGGCGACGGAAGATCGACCATGATCGGCTGGCCCGGGGCCGTGCAGCCGGTGTCGCAGCACCTGCCTGGCTGCCGGTTCCGGGTGATCGGCCGCGCGGGATCATGCGGTGCGGCGGCGGCAGTGCCATCGGCAGCCACGCCACGTTCCAGCAAGCGTTCGACCAGCTCGACCTTGTTGCCCACTGGGTAGTTGCGCCAGATCTCCTGTTTCATGGCCGCTGGCGAGCCGCCGCCGTGCAGGCTGATCACGCTGTACCAGCCGCCCTGATAGCCGGCGGTGAGGTCCTCGAGAAAGCGCGCCGTTTCGATGCGCTGCTCGTACGGCACGTCCGGGTTGGCCCGCAGCACGTCGGACAGCCTGGCGCCGGTCTCGGGGTTGTGGTCCTCGTCCGGGCCTGGGAGGGTAACGATCAGGCCACCGCTCACGTAGTGGGCGATGCGGTGCATGTCATAGATCTTCGTGGCCAGCAGCAGCTTGCCGATGTTGGAGAACACCGGGTCAGGCATGAATGTGCGGCTGTGCTCGTCGGCCCTGCCGTAGACGCTCGCGGCGACGCCACAGGCGTAGAAGCCCTCGGTGATGGTGATCAGCTCGACCATTTGTTCGCGCAGGTGGGTTTCCTGGCCAGGGTCGAACCCATTGGCTTCGCACATGAGCGCTCCGGCGCCGATCAACAGATCACCGAAGCCGGCGCGTGCGCCGATGCAGGTGTGCCGGTGGTGTGTGGCGTAGCTGTAGGTGAGATGGCCGGAGTGCTCCCATTCGCCAGCGTAGAACACGCGGTCCCACGGGACGAAGACGCGGTCGAAGATGCAGACGGCGGTGCTCTGGCCGTACCGTCGGCTGAACAGCGCCTCACCGTGCTCCACCTTGTCGCCCGGCCGTCCCGCCGGGCGGGCGATGATGGTCAGTCCGGGGACGTCGATCGGTACGGCACAGCAGACGGCGAAATCGGCGTCGTCCCGGCCCATGTTGCGGCAGGGCATCACCAGCAATTCATGCACATACGGCGCGCCCGTGACAATCGCCTTGGTGCCGCTGATGACGATGCCCTTGGCAGTTTTCTCCACGACATGCACGTAGCTGTCGACGTTGGCCTGCTCGTTTGGACGACGGCTGCGGTCGCCCTTGGCGTCGGTCATGGCCACCGCCATGGTGAGGTCCTGATCCTGCACGCGGTGCAGGTAGTCGAGAAACCTTTCCGTGTGATCGGTCGTGCCTCGCGCATCGTCGATGCGGGCCGAGACTTGTCCAATCGCGTTGAGCGCGTCATGGGTGAGGTAGCGCTGGGCGCAACCGGTTTCCTGGCACACCAGCCGCACGGCTTCCAGCTTGTTGAGCAAGTCGCCGCTGCTTTGGTTGATGTGTGAGAGGCGGTTCACGGTGCGGCCGCTGGTCTGCTGAACCGCTGTCATCAGCGCCGCATGGCGCGGGTCGAGTGCGAGGTCGTAGGTGAGGGCGATGGCGTTGATGCCTGGCTGCAGCGCCGGTTCGTCGGCCACGCATTCCACGGCGCGTCCGTCCACGAATACCCGGGGTTTGCGCTCCCTCAGCGACTCTCGGAACTGCTGGCCGCTCATGAGCCTGGGGGTTTGGGTAAAACTGTCGTTCATGGGGTTTGCGCCTGTTCGATGGGGCATTGCAGGTGAAGAAAATAGCGTACCGGGGATTTATTTGAACAGCGTTCAATATTTTGTGCAAATGTTCATTTTCAATGTCGGGCGTTCGATCGGGCGATAAACTGCGTCCATGGATGTCCACCTGAACGACCTCATTCCTGTGCCTTCGGAAGCCGACGCCGAAGCGGCTCGGGAGCAGTTGCGGCAACGCCAGCTGCGGCAAGCCGCGATGTCGGATTCACGGCGCGCGCTGGTGCTGGAGGCGGCCCGCAGCGTGTTCGCGGAGAAGGGCGTGGAGGGCGCGAGCATTCGCGAGATCGCCAAGCGGGCGGCGTACACGCCGGGCGCCATCTACAGTTATTTCGAAAGCAAGGAAGCCATTTACGCCGCGTTGTTGGCCGAGTCTCTCGAGCGGTTGAACCAGGCGGTGGTCGCAGCGAAGTCCCATCGGTCGCAGCCTTCGCTGACGCTCGCGTCCAAGGCGCAGGCCTGGTTCGGCTTTTACGCCCGCAATCCGCGCGACCTCGACCTCGGCTTCTACCTCGTGCAGGGCCTCGCGCCGCGTGGCCTGACCAGCGAGCTCAACCGGCAGCTCAACGACCGCTTGCACGACGCACTGCGCCCTTGCGAGCAGGCGCTGCAGGCGATGGGGCTTTCGCCCGAGTTGGCGCTGCGCGAGAACACGGCACTTTTTGCCCATGGCGTGGGTCTTCTGCTCCTGCAGCACACGGGCCGTATACGCATGTTCGGCCAGTCCCCCGAAGACCTGTTCGAGGCTTACGTGGCTCACCTCGTGGCGCGATTGAACCCGGGACAGACCCCCTCGTCCGCCGGCGAGCCGGGACAGGCCGACCTGTTCAACGGCTGAGGCCTGCGAAAATCCTCCGGTTTATCCCTTGAACCTCGATCCGAAAGAAACCCCCTCGATGCTGCTGGATGCCTCTGATTCCCAACTGGTGCTGGTGGACTACCAGGCACGCCTGATGCCCGCCATTTTTGAAGGACCCCAGGTGCTGGCCAATGGCGTGCGGTTGGCTCGGATGGCGAAAGCACTGCGCGTTCCTGTCTGGGGGACCGAACAGAACCCGGAGAAGCTCGGCCCCAACCCGCCCGAGTTGCGCGATCTGTGCCAGAAAACCCTGTCGAAGATGCACTTTGGCGCGGTGTCGGATGGGCTGGGCGACTGGCTCCGCCCGCCCGCGCGCCAGGCGTCGGGCAACGCGCGCAGCCTGCCCAGGCATTTGCAGAAGCCGGTCGCCCCTGCCGCGCCCGAGCGGCAGACGGTGGTGGTGGCGGGTTGCGAGGCCCATGTCTGCCTTTTGCAGACCGCGCTGGAACTGATCGAGCAGGAGTTTGATGTGTGGGTGGTGACGGATGCCTGCAGTTCGCGCACGGAACGCAACCGCGACGCAGCGTTCGACCGGCTGGCGGGTGCCGGGGCCGAACTGGTGACCACCGAAATGGTGGCCTTCGAATGGCTGCGGACAGCGGATCACCCCGCGTTCCGCGAGATTCAAGCCTTGATCAGGTAAGACCCGCGGGGCGCGTGCCTTGGTGCGGCTTCCCATGATGTGCCAGTCTCCCAGTGGCATCTGGACAGATGCTTGTCGGCATGTCAGCCTCAAGCAAGCCGGTTTCGAATAATTATGAATTCAGTTTGATCAGCACCAACCCACACGCCACCCGCAGGAGACATTCATGAGCAACCCCCAGGGCTATGCCGAGTTCTACCGCCGCTCCGTCGAAGACCGCGACGCCTTCTGGACCGAGCAGGCTGGACTGGTGGACTGGCACAAACCCTTCGATCGCGTGTGCAACGAGGACAGCCCGCCGTTTGCCCGCTGGTTCGAGGGCGGGCTGACCAATCTGTGTCACAACGCGGTGGACCGCCACCTGAAGGACCGGGCGGACCAGAATGCGCTCATCTATGTGTCCACAGAAACGGACATTGAACGCATTTACAGCTTCCGCGAGCTGCATGCCGAGGTGCAGCGCATGGCCGCCGTGCTCAAGGGGCAAGGCGTGAAGAAGGGCGATCGTGTTCTGATCTACATGCCCATGATTCCCGAAGCGACATTTGCCATGTTGGCCTGTGCCCGCATCGGGGCCATCCACTCCGTGGTGTTCGGAGGCTTCGCCAGTCATTCGCTGGCCAACCGCATTGATGACGCCTCGCCCGTGGCCATCGTGAGTGCGGATGCCGGATCGCGCGGGGGCAAAGTGGTGGAATACAAGCCGCTGCTGGACGAAGCCATCCGCCTGTCCACCCACAAACCGGGATCGGTGGTGTTGGTGGACAGAGGGCTGGCGCCCATGAATCTCGTGCCGGGTCGAGACCATGACTACGCTGCGCTGCGCGAGCAGCATCTGGATGCACAGATTCCTTGCGAGTGGATGGCGTCGACCGACATCAGCTACACCATCTACACCAGCGGTACCACGGGCAAGCCGAAGGGCGTTCAGCGCGACACCGGGGGCTACCTCGTGGCGCTGGCCGCGAGCATGAAGCACATCTTCATGGGCGCTCCGGGGGAAACCTATTTTTCCACCAGCGACATTGGTTGGGTTGTCGGCCACAGCTACATCGTCTATGGACCCTTGATCGCAGGCATGGCGACCATCCTCTATGAAGGACTGCCTATCCGGCCCGATGGTGGTGTGTGGTGGCGTCTGGTGGAAAAGTACAAGGTCACAGTCATGTTCAGCGCACCGACCGCCGTGCGCGTGCTCAAGAAGCAGGACCCTGCCTACCTGCAGCAGTACGATCTCTCCAGCCTCAAGGCCCTGTTCCTGGCGGGTGAGCCGCTGGACGAGCCCACAGCACGCTGGATCAGCGACGGCCTGGGCGTACCCATCATCGATAACTACTGGCAGACCGAAAGCGGCTGGCCGATCCTTACCATTGCCAATGGTGTCGAGAAGAAGCCGAGCAAGTTCGGCAGCCCGGGGGTGCCGATGTACGGCTACCGTGTCAAGCTGCTGCACGAAGCCACGGGCGAGGAGCTCACGGGTGCCGATGAAAAGGGCGTGGTCGTCATCGAGGGGCCGACGCCACCCGGCTTCATGCAGACCGTCTGGAAGGACGACGCGCGCTTCGTGAACACCTACTGGAAGAGCATTCCGGGCAAGCTGGTGTACAGCACCTTCGACTGGGGCATCCGTGACAAGGATGGCTACTTCTACATCCTCGGGCGTACCGACGACGTGATCAACGTCGCAGGCCATCGTCTGGGCACCCGCGAGATCGAGGAAAGCATCTCCAGCCACGCCAATGTGGCCGAGGTGGCGGTGGTGGGGGTTGCTGACCAGCTCAAGGGGCAGGTGGCCATGGCGTTCGTGGTGGCCAAGGACAGTTCCGCACTCGGCGATGACGCCTCGAAGCTCAGGCTGGAGGGCGAAATCATGAAACGGGTGGATGAACAACTGGGGGCTGTTGCCCGTCCGGCCCGGGTGCGTTTTGTGTCCGTCTTGCCGAAGACGCGCAGCGGCAAGCTGTTGCGCCGTGCCATCCAGGCCGTTTGCGAAGGTCGCGACCCTGGCGACCTCACCACCATGGACGATCCTGCTGCGCTGCAGCAGATCAGGGACCTGCTTGCCTGAGCCTCCAGACCCTGCCAGCCTCCTGGAAACCTGGGAGGTTCGCGGTGGCGCGTGGCGCTTTTGTAAGTATGATTCATGCTTATATTCATACGAGCAACGTCCGCCATGGAACAGATGATCGCGTCCGAAGGCCAAGTGGAAAAAGTCCGCGTGTTCGAACTCGCGGCCGAACTCTTCGGCGTGCTCGCCACCCCCATGCGGCTGCGCATCCTCAGCGCGCTTTGTGACAAGGAAAAGTCGGTTTCCCAGCTGTTGCAGGAAATTGACACGACCCAGCCCAACCTGTCCCAACACCTGAACCTGCTCTACCGCGCAGGCGTGCTGGCCAAACGCAAGGATGGCACACAAGTCATCTACCGCGTCCAGAGCGAGAAGGCCGTCACACTGTGCCGCACGGTCTGCACCCAGATCGCGATCGAGATGGACGAACCCAGCTCGGTGCCCGCTTCCGAACGCCTGTCCCCGCGCGTCGCATCCTGATAGCCAGTCGGCGTCGGTTCGCATCTTTTTACACAGGGCGGTTCCCGCGGTGGCACAATCGCGGGCTGCAGTCAGGTCCTTCCACAGTCACTGTCGCATCCGCCTAACGGTTCAGCCGTGCCGCGGGAGGTTTTCTTAACCAGCTTATGTTTCCTGAAGGGAAACGGAGGTCAGCGGATTTATGAGCGATTCCCAATCGAACGGGGGCAACGTCTATGTTGCCTACAAGGGCAACTCGTACCTCTTCGGCGGCAACGCGCCGTACGTGGAAGAGATGTACGAGAACTATCTGGACAACCCCGGCAGCGTGCCCGAAAACTGGCGCGGCTACTTCGACGCTCTGCAGCACGTGCCTGCCGTCGACGGCACCGATGCCCGTGACGTGCCCCACCTGCCCGTCATCAACGCCTTTGCCGAGCGCGCCAAACAGGGCGGCACCAAGGTTGTGGTGGCCGCTGGCGCCGACTCGGAGCTCGCACGCAAGCGCACCGCCGTCCAGCAGCTCATTGCCGCATACCGCAACGTCGGCGCCCGCTGGGCCGACCTCGATCCGCTCAAGCGAGCCGAGCGGGATCACATTCCCGAACTCGAACTGTCGTTCTATGGTTTCACCGACGCCGACCTCGAGACCGTCTTCAACACCAGCAACACGTTCTTCGGCCGGGAGACCATGTCCCTGCGCGACTTGCTGAACGCGCTGCGTGAGACGTACTGCGGCACCATCGGCGCCGAGTACATGTACATCACCGACCAGGCCCAGAAGCGCTGGTGGCAGGAGCGCCTGGAAGGCTCGCGCACCAAGCCGGCGTTCAATGCCGAGAAGAAGAAACACATCCTTGACCGTCTGACGGCCGCTGAAGGTCTGGAGCGCTTCCTGCACACCAAGTACGTGGGCCAGAAGCGGTTCTCCCTTGAGGGCGGCGAGAGCTTCATCGCTGCGATGGACGAGGTGATCAGCCAGGCAGGCCAGATCGGTATCCAGGAAATCGTGATCGGCATGGCCCACCGTGGCCGTCTCAACGTGCTGGTCAACACGCTGGGCAAGATGCCCAAGGACCTGTTCGCCGAGTTCGACCACACCGCGCCGGAAGATCTGCCTGCGGGCGACGTGAAGTACCACCAGGGTTTCAGCTCCGACGTCACCACCCCCGGTGGCCCGGTTCACCTGTCGCTGGCATTCAACCCCTCGCATCTCGAGATCGTGAACCCCGTGGTGGAAGGTTCGGTGCGCGCCCGCATGGACCGCCGTGGCGACCCTCTGGGCAAGCAGGTGCTGCCAGTGCTGGTGCACGGGGACGCGGCCTTTGCCGGCCAGGGTGTCGTGATGGAAACGCTGGCGCTGGCCGAGACGCGTGGTTACTCCACCGGCGGCACGGTGCACATCGTCATCAACAACCAGATCGGCTTCACCACCTCAGACCCGCGCGACAGCCGCTCCACGGTGTACTGCTCCGACGTCGTCAAGATGATCGAAGCACCCGTGCTGCACGTGAATGGGGATGACCCCGAAGCGGTGGTGTTCGCCACCAACCTCGCGCTCGAGTTCCGCATGGCTTTCCAGAAGGACGTGGTGGTCGACATCGTGTGCTTCCGCAAGCTCGGCCACAACGAGCAGGACACCCCGAGCCTGACCCAGCCGCTGATGTACAAGAAGATCGCGGCCCACCCTGGCACGCGCAAGCTGTACGCCGACAAGCTGGCTGCGCAAGGCCTGGGCGAGACCCTGGGTGACGACATGGTGAAAGCCTACCGTGCCGCCCTGGACGCAGGCCGCCACACGGTCGACCCCGTGCTCACCAACTTCAAGAGCAAGTTCGCGGTGGACTGGAGCCCATACCTGGGCAAGAAATGGACCGACAGCGCGGATTCCGCCATCCCCCTGGCCGAGTGGAAGCGCCTGTCCGAACGCCTGACCACCATTCCCGACAGCGTGACGCCGCACCAGCTGGTGAAGAAGGTGTACGCCGACCGCGCGGCCATGGGTCGTGGCGAGATTCCGGTGGATTGGGGCATGGGCGAGCACATGGCGTTCGCCTCGCTGGTGGCCAGCGGCTTCCCGGTGCGCCTGTCAGGTGAGGATTGCGGCCGAGGCACGTTCACACACCGCCACGCTGTCATCCACGACCAGAACCGCGAGAAGTACGACGAAGGCACGTATGTGCCGCTGCAGAACGTGGCCGACAACCAGGCCCCGTTCGTGGTGATCGACTCCATCCTGTCCGAAGAGGCCGTGCTCGGTTTCGAATACGGCTACGCGTCGAACGACCCGAACACGCTCGTGATCTGGGAAGCCCAGTTCGGTGACTTCGTCAACGGCGCACAGGTGGTGATCGACCAGTTCATCGCTTCCGGCGAAGTGAAGTGGGGCCGTGTCAACGGCCTCACGATGATGCTGCCGCACGGCTATGAGGGTCAGGGTCCGGAGCACAGCTCGGCGCGCCTTGAGCGTTTCATGCAGCTGGCGGCGGACACCAACATGCAGGTGGTTCAGCCCACCACCGCGAGCCAGATCTTCCATGTGCTGCGGCGCCAGATGATCCGTGGGCTGCGCAAGCCGCTGATCATCTTCACGCCCAAGTCGCTGTTGCGCAACAAGGACGCGACCTCGCCGCTGTCCGAGTTCACCAAGGGTGGATTCCAGACCGTGATTCCGGAGCAGAACGCCGATGTCGTGAAGAAGGCCGACAAGGTCAAACGCGTCATCTGCTGCTCGGGCAAGGTGTACTACGACCTCGTCAAGAAGCGCGAGGAGCGTGGCTCGGACGACGTGGCCATCGTTCGTGTGGAGCAGCTGTACCCGTTCCCGCACAAGGTGTTCGGCGCAGAGTTGCGCAAGTACCCCAACGCGACCGACATCGTGTGGTGCCAGGACGAGCCGCAGAACCAAGGCGCCTGGTTCTTCGTGCAGCACTACATCCACGAGAACATGCTCGACGGTCAGAAACTGGGCTATGCGGGCCGTGCAGCTTCCGCCTCGCCGGCGGTGGGTTATGCCCACCTCCACCAGGAGCAGCAGAAGACGCTCATCGAAGCCGCCTTCGGCAAGCTCAAGGGCTTCATCCTCACCAAGTGATCTGAACGGACCTGATGCAGGCCATCCGATGGATGGTCTGCTCGTCCGGTGCATCCCAAAAAACCAGGTAGAACCAACATGGCAATCGTAGAAGTCAAAGTTCCGCAGCTGTCCGAATCGGTGGCCGAAGCCACCTTGCTGGCATGGAAGAAGAAGGCCGGCGAAGCCGTCGCCGCTGATGAAATCCTGATCGAGATCGAGACCGACAAAGTCGTCCTCGAAGTTCCCGCTCCTGCGGCTGGCGTGCTGGTGGAGCTGGTGCAGGGCGACGGTGCCACCGTCGCCGCCGACCAGTTGATCGCGCGCATCGACACCGCCGCGGTCGCGGGTGCTGCAGCTCCTGCAGCCGCCGCACCGGCACCCGCAGCCGCCGCTCCAGTGGCAGCGCCTGCGGCGGCCGCTGCTGCCACGCCATCCAAGGCTGGCGTGGCGATGCCCGCGGCCGCCAAGCTGATGGCCGACAACAACCTCGCCGCAGGCTCGGTGGCGGGCACCGGCAAGGATGGTCGCGTGACCAAGGGTGACGTGCTTTCCGCCGTGGCGGCTCCGAAGGCGGCCGTGGCCGCTCCCGTGGCCATCCCGACGGGCGCGCCTTCCAAGGTGCTGCCGCAGGTGCCCGTGGTGGCACCTGATCTGGGCGACCGTCCTGAAGAGCGCGTGGCCATGACCCGCCTGCGCGCCCGCGTGGCCGAGCGCCTGCTGCAGTCCCAGTCCACCAACGCCATCCTGACCACCTTCAACGAGGTGAACATGGCTCCGGTGATAGAAATGCGCAAGAAGTTCCAGGAGAAGTTCGAGAAGGAACACGGCGTGAAGCTGGGCTTCATGAGCTTCTTCGTGAAGGCCGCGGTTCACGCGCTCAAGAAGTACCCGATCCTGAACGCTTCGGTCGATGGCAACGACATCGTCTACCACGGCTATTTCGACATTGGTATCGCCGTGGGCTCGCCGCGCGGTCTGGTGGTGCCCATCCTGCGCAATGCCGACCAGATGAGCTTCGCCGACATCGAGAAGAAGATCGCCGAATTCGGCCAGAAGGCCAAGGATGGCAAGCTGGGCCTGGACGATCTCACCGGGGGCACGTTCTCGATCTCCAACGGCGGCACCTTTGGTTCGATGATGTCCACCCCCATCATCAACCCGCCACAGTCAGCCATCCTCGGCGTGCACGCCACCAAGGATCGCGCCATGGTTGAAAACGGCCAGGTCGTTGTTCGCCCCATGAACTACTTCGCCATGTCGTATGACCACCGCATCATCGATGGTCGCGAGGCTGTGCTGGGTCTGGTGGCGATGAAGGAAGCGCTGGAAGATCCTGCCCGCCTGCTGTTTGATATCTGATCCACCCCCGTTTCTTGCTCACTTCGTGTAGCCGAATCCCCCCTCAAGGGGGCGACACCTGCGGCCCGGCGAAGCCGGTTCCGCGGTGTCTCTGAATTGAAAGAATCACATGTCTCAAGCATTTGACGTCATCGTCATCGGTGGTGGCCCCGGTGGCTATATCGCGGCTATCCGCGCGGCCCAGCTCGGTTTCAAGGTGGCCTGTATCGACGAATGGAAGAACGCATCGGGTGGCCCCGCTCCGGGTGGCACCTGTACCAACGTGGGTTGCATTCCCAGCAAGGCGCTGCTGCAGTCGTCCGAGCATTTCGAACACGCCAACCACCACTTTGCGGACCACGGCATCAGCGCGACCAGCGTGAAGATCGACATCGCCAAGATGATCGGCCGCAAGGACACGGTGGTGAAGCAGAACAACGACGGCATCCTGTACCTGTTCAAGAAGAACAAGGTCACCTTCTTCCACGGTCGTGGCTCGTTCGTGAAGGCCGTGGAGGCGGGGTACGAGATCCAGGTCGCCGGCACCAAGGAAGAGGTCATCACGGGGCAGCAGATCATCGTGGCCACGGGTTCCAACGCACGCGCGCTGCCGGGTGTGCCGTTCGACGAGGAAACGGTGCTGTCCAACGACGGTGCGCTGCGCATCGGTGCAGTGCCCAAGAAACTGGTGCTGATCGGCTCGGGTGTCATTGGACTTGAAATGGGGTCCGTGTGGCGCCGACTGGGCTCGGAGGTCACCATTCTGGAAGGTCTGCCGACGTTCCTCGGCGCGGTGGACGAGCAGATCGCCAAGGAAGCCAAGAAGGCCTTCGACAAACAGGGCTTGAAGATCGAGCTGGGCGTGAAGGTCGGTGAGGTCAAGACCGGCAAGAAGGGCGTGAGCGTGGCTTACACCAACGCCAAGGGCGAGGCGCAAAGCCTTGATGCCGACAAGCTGATCGTGTCCATCGGTCGGGTCCCGAACACCATTGGCCTCAACGCGCAAGCCGTGGGCCTGCAGCTCGACGAGCGTGGTGCCATCGTGGTGGATGCAGAGTGCCGCACCAGCCTCAAAGGCGTCTGGGCCGTGGGCGATGTGGTGCGCGGCCCGATGCTGGCGCACAAGGCGGAAGAAGAGGGTGTGGCGGTGGCCGAGCGCATCGCTGGACAGCATGGCCACGTCAACTTCAACACCATTCCCTGGGTGATCTACACCAGCCCCGAGATTGCATGGGTCGGTCGCACCGAGCAGCAGCTCAAGACCGACGGCGTGAAATACAAGGCAGGCACTTTCCCGTTCCTGGCCAACGGCCGTGCGCGAGCGCTGGGTGACACCACCGGCATGGTCAAGTTCCTGGCCGATGCGACGACCGACGAAATCCTGGGCGTGCATATCGTGGGCCCCATGGCCAGCGAGCTGATCGCCGAGGCCGTCGTTGCCATGGAGTTCAAAGCCAGCGCAGAGGATATCGCCCGCATCTGCCACGCGCATCCTTCGCTGTCCGAGGCGACGAAGGAAGCCGCGCTCGCGGTGGACAAGCGCACGCTGAACTTCTGATCCGGCGATCTTGAGCGTTCGCAGCACCTACGAAGCCGCGCTCAAGGAGCGTGGCTACACGTCCGACCCTGCCCAGGAACGGGCGATCGGCGCGCTGGAGCGCTGTGCAGCCGAGTGGACGGTCTACAAGCAGAAGCGTTCGAACTCGCTGAAGAAGCTCTTCGTCAACCCCGAGATTCCGCGTGGCGTGTACATGTACGGGGGCGTGGGGCGGGGCAAGAGCTTCCTCATGGATTGCTTCTTCAACGCGGTACCGCTTAGGCGCAAGACGCGCCTGCATTTTCACGAGTTCATGCGTGAGGTACACCGTGAGCTGCGCGAATTGCAGGGCACGGTGAACCCGCTGGACGAACTCGGAATGCGGATCGCCAAACGCTACAAGCTCATCTGCTTTGATGAGTTCCACGTGGCCGACGTGACCGACGCGATGATCCTGCACCGCCTGCTGGATGCGCTTTTCAAGGCCGGCGTGGGCTTTGTGACCACCTCCAACTTCCATCCGGATGATCTGTACCCAGATGGCCTGCATCGCGATCGCATCCTGCCCGCCATCGAATTGCTCAAACAGCGGCTGGAGGTGCTCAGTGTCGACAACGGCACCGACTACCGCCGCCGCACGCTCAACCACATCCAGCTGTACCACTGCCCTCTGGGACCCGAGGCCGATGCCGCCATGGAAACCACCTTTTCCGAGCTGGCGGAGGTGGGGGACCAGGACCCGGTGATGAACATCGAGGCGCGGCAGATCCAGGCCGTGCGGCGTGCGGGTGGCGTGATCTGGTTCGATTTCCGCACGCTGTGCGGCGGGCCCCGGTCGCAGAACGACTACCTTGAGATCGCGAGCCAGTTTCACACGCTGATGCTGTCGAACGTGCCCCAGATGTCGGTGCGTCAGGCATCTGAAGCGCGCCGGTTCACCTGGCTGGTGGACGTGCTCTACGACCGCCGTGTCAAGCTGGTGATGTCGGCCGCCGTTGCCCCGGAAGAGCTGTATGTGGAAGGCCCGATGTCTCACGAGTTCCCGCGCACCGTCTCGCGCCTGACCGAGATGCAGTCACAGGAGTTCCTGTCACTCGAACACCGGCTCGTGGACACCGGCCTCACCTGAGGCTCGTTCAGCCGAGCGGCTCGAGCTTGACGATCGCCATCGAGAGGTTGTCGCCCATGCCCTTGGCGCGTGAGCGGGCCTTCTGGATCAGGAATTCACAGGCTTCGCGCGGGGAAAGCATGGCGATGGTGCTGGAGAGTTCTTCCGGGGTGAAGTAATGCCAGATGCCGTCGCTGCAGGCCATCAGCGCATCGCCCGCGCTCAATTGAGGCACCACGTGGATGTCCACCGGCGGCTCGTTTTCGGTGCCCAGGCAGCCCATGAGGATGTTGGCGTGCGGATGATCGAGCGCTTCTTCCTCACTGATTTCGCCCTGGTTCACCAGCGTCTGCACATAAGAGTGGTCCATGGTGCGGAACACCATGCGGCCGTTGCGGAAGTGATAGATCCGCGAGTCGCCCGCGTGCACCCAGTGGCTGTCGCCACCCGGGTTGATCAGAAAGGCGGCGATGGTACTGTGCGGTTCCTGCTCGGCCGAAACCGCCGTGAGCTTGATGACCAGATGGGATTCCTCGACGATCTGGCGCAGCAAGGCCGCAGAGTCATCGGTTTCCGGGTCGTAGCGGTCGAACAGCTGTCGCGCTGTGAGCATGACCTGGTCCGACGCCTTGCGCCCGCCGCTGCGCCCGCCCATGCCGTCGGCTAGCACCGCCAGCATGCAGGAACCGTGGCGCGGGTGGCTCAACAGGCAGACCTGGTCTTGCTGGTAGTCACGGTCACCCCGGTGGATGCCGGTGGATGCCTGGATGCGGTAGCCTTTGGACATGGATGTTGTCGGCGCTCGGTTCGAATGCAAATGAAAAAGTGAATGCAATGGTATCCACTTATATGGTGCGGACAGCCCTACCGTCACCGAAACCGTGAACCCCTGCGCGGCGGTCCGCCATTCGGTGGCAAGCATCGGCTTAACGGTATTTCGGGCATGAAGGGGAGAACTTGAGCCTGCTGCAGGAGGGGGTGGCATCGGCGTTTGCCGCGGACGGGCCGATCGCACGCATGCATGGAAACCCGCGCCCTCGCCAAGGGCAACTCGCCATGGCCGAGGCCGTGGCGCGCGCCATCGATCTCGGCGAGGCGCTTGCGGTGGAGGCGGGCACGGGCATCGGCAAAACCTTCGCCTATCTGGTGCCGGTGCTGTTGAGTGGACGTCGTGCGCTGTTGTCCACCGCCACCCAGGCCCTGCAAGATCAGCTGTTCGCGCGCGACATTCCAGCCGTGTCGCGCGCCTTGGGTTTGCCCGTGCGCACAGCCCTGCTCAAAGGCCGCGCCAGCTACGTCTGCCTGCACCGGTTGGAGCAGGCACTGGAAGGCCCTGCGTCTGCAGGCCTGCGCGACCCCTCCATCACCATCGGGTTGTCGCAGGTCCTGCGCTGGGCCAGACAGTCGCGCAGCGGTGATCTGGCCGAACTCGAAGCCCTGGACGAGCGCTCGCCGTTGCGTCCGTTGGTCACTTCCACACGCGACAACTGCCTGGGATCGGGTTGCCCGCAGCACGCTGCCTGCCACGTGAACCGCGCGCGCGACGAGGCGCTGCATGCCGACTGGGTGGTCATCAACCACCATCTGTTCTACGCCGACCAACTGCTGCAGGAGTCGGGTGTGGCGACTTTGTTGCCTGCGGCCGAAGTGGTGGTGTTCGATGAGGCCCATCAACTGAACGACACCGGCATTCCCTTTCTGGGCAGCATGCTGAGCGCTGGGCAATTGCGCGAGCTGGCCCGGGATCTGGCGACCCGGGGACCCCAATGGGCACGGGGTCAGCAGCCGTGGGCCCATCTGGCGCTGACCATCGAGCAGGCGGCGCGGGCGGTGGCATCCGTGCCTCGCCAGACTGACGGCCGCGCGCGTCGCCATCGCTGGCAGGGGGATGCCCCTGAAGGGGTGGGGGCAGACGCCTGGATGCGTTGTCTGAGCGACCTGGACCACGCGCTGGCGTCGAGTTTGCAGGCGCTCACCGCGACGGCACAGGCTGCGCCCGATCTGGAGCGGCTGCGCGAGCGCGTGCTGGGGCTGCGCGGCGTCCTGCACGCCATCGCCCGCCTTGCACCCTCGGGACGCTCGCCCGGTGGTGCGCGATGGGTGGAGTGGGGTGAGGGCCATGACTGGCGTGTGTTGTGGGCTCCGCCCGACAGCTCCAGTCTGTTCCAGCGCCTTCTGGTCGACAATTCTTCAGGTGCCCGCAGCTGGGTGTTTGCATCCGCCACGCTCGGCAGCGACGATGGCCTGAGCTGGTTCACGCGAGGGCTTGGGCTGGACGCCTGGCCTGGGTTGCGCACGCTGCAGGTACCCAGTCCATTCGACCATGTGGCACAGGCTTCGCTCTACGTACCGCACGATCTGCCGGAGCCGGGCGACGCATCGCACACGCAGGCCCTTGCCGATGCGGTGGCTCGCTGGGCCTCGCGCCTGGGGGGGCGCACGCTGGTGCTGACCACGACCTTGCGGGCAGCGTCCCGCATGGCGAGTCATCTGGAGACCCTGGTGGCGCAAGGCCGTTGCGCGACCTTGCAGGTGCTGGTACAGGGGCGCCTCTCCAAACGAACCCTGCTGGAGCGGTTTCGCCGCGCGGATGTACCGTCGGTGCTGATGGCTTCCGCGTCGTTCTGGGAGGGGGTTGATCTGCCCGGCGATGCGCTGCAACTGCTGGTGATCGACAAGTTGCCGTTTCCGCCTCCGGACGACCCACTGATGCAGGCGCGTGGACAGCGGCTGGAGGCACGCGGTCTCAGTGCCTTCAACGATGCCTTCGTGCCCGAGGCTGCCATGGCGCTCAAGCAGGGGGCCGGCCGTCTGATCCGTGCCGAAACGGATCGAGGCGTGATGGTGATCGGGGACCGTCGCCTGCTGACGCGCTCTTACGGAAACCGTCTGCTGGCGGCACTGCCGGCAATGCGCCGGCTCGTGGACGAGGCCGAAATGGAAGCGGCCCTGGATGCCCTGGTGCTTACCAGATCTTCCACCAGGGATCGTCTTTTGCCTTGAAGCCGTTGGTCAGGTACTCGCTCTGGGGGTAGTTGGCCACCATCACGCGCTGCGCGTCGTCGCGAAGCTGGGTCAGGCCCAAGGCTTCGTAGGAGCGCACCATGATGAAGAGGGCTTCCTCGAGTGCGGGCGCGTTGACGTAGTCGCTCAGCGCCGTCTGCGCCCGGTTCACTGCCGCCAGGTAAGCGCCGCGGCTGTAGTAGTAGCGCGCCACATGCACTTCATACTGCGCAAGCGAATTGACGATGTACGTCATGCGGTCACGGGCATCGGGGCTGTAGCGGGAATCCGGGAAGCGCGTGACGAGTTCACGGAAAGCCTCGAAAGACTCCTTGGCGGCTTTCTGGTCGCGCTCCGACAGGTCCTGGCGGGCCAGCGAACCGAAAAGGCCGAGGTTGTCGTTGAAGTTCACAAGGCCCTTGAGGTACAGCGCGTAGTCCATCGCCGGGCTGGTGGGATGCAATTTCTGGAAGCGATCCAGCGTGGCCAGGGCCTGTGCCTGTTCGCCGGCCTTGTATTGGGTGTAAGCCTTGTCGATCTGCGCCTGCTGGGCCAGCGGCGTACCAGCGGCACGACCCTCCAGCTTTTCGAGCAGCGTCACCGACTTTTCGAAGTTGCCCGCAGCACGCTCGTCGGTCGCTTCGCTGTAGATGCGGTTGGGGCTCCAGCCGGCAGTTTCGTCCTTGGTGGTGGTGCTGCATGCACTGAGCACGAGCACGGAACCCAGCACACACAGGGGCACAGCCGATAATCTGGACGTCAATTTCACGGGCGCACCTTTACAACGGAACAATGGGTTTGACTTCGCAAATTATATCGACGGGGGATCCCGGGGAAGGTTCCGCACCGGGGCATGACGGTGAGGGCGGTTCCGTGCCTGACGAGCTGTTGCCGGAGGTGGAAACGCGGGTGTGCGAGGTGCCGGCGGACATGCATGGCTGGCGCATCGATCGGGCGCTCGCGCAGTTGATCCCGGAGTTTTCCCGTTCCTATCTGCAGCAGCTCATGGCCGATGGTGCCGTGGTGATGCGTGGCAAGGTGTTGCACAAGCCGGCAGCCCGCGTCGGGGTGGGTAATCGCCTGTCGGTGGAGCTCAGGCCCACCCAACAGGCCCAGGCCTTCGTGCCGCAGACCATGGCACTGGACATCGTTTTCGAGGATGCGGATCTGCTGGTCATCCAGAAGCCTGCAGGGCTGGTCGTGCATCCGGCGGCGGGCCATTGGACGGGCACGCTGCTCAACGGGTTGCTGGCGCATCACTCGGGCGCGGCCGCACTGCCCCGGGCGGGCATCGTTCACCGACTGGACAAGGACACCTCTGGGCTGATGCTGGTGGGCAAGTCGAGGCAGGCGGTCGAAGCCCTGGTCAGGGCCATTGCCGCCCGCGAGGTGAATCGCCAGTATCTTGCGCTGGCGCACGGCGGCTGGCAGGGGGCCCACGAGAAGGGAGTGGACCAGCCGATCGGCCGCGACGTGAGCAACCGCCTGCGCATGGCCGTGGTCCGCCCCGAAACAGGCATGGGAAAAACCGCGCAGACCACCATTCGCCTGCTGGACGGTTCCGAGCAGGCCTGTCTGGTGGCCTGCAAGCTGCACACCGGGCGCACCCATCAGATCCGCGTCCACATGGCGTGGATGGGGCACCCCCTAGTGGGGGACTCGCTGTACGGTGGACGTGCGTTGTGGGGCATGTCGCGGCAGGCGTTGCACGCGGCGCGGTTGACGCTGCGGCACCCGATCACGGGTGCGCCCTTGGCATTCCAGTCGTCCCCACCCCCAGACCTGCTCGCTGCCATCGATGACAGCGGGCTCCGTTACAATCAGCCCGGTGCGGACTTCGGATTTCTCGAGTGAATGCCACTGTGCCAGCAGCCACCGTCTGGCGGTGTCGAGGTCCTGAGCTCACTGCCCCCGGTTTCCTGCCCTGCTGGGCAACTGGTTCTTCTCCGGCGCCCTGAGCCGACGGTCATCGTCCCGTCGTCGCCGGTTCGAGTGCAACGGGCTCCATGCCCACCCTCCTGTACCGCCCCGGTCATGCCGGCTTTTGACAGACTGACACCATGAACACCACGGATGCCAAGCGCGTCCTCGAGACGGCGTTGATCTGCGCTCCCCAGCCCCTGTCCGTGCGGGAGCTGGGTGCGTTGTTCGATGCCGAAGTCTCGGCGGACACGCTCAAGACCTTGCTGATCGACCTGCAACTCGAATGGACCGGTCGCGGTGTGGAGCTGGTGCAGGTGGCCAGCGGCTGGCGCTTCCAGAGCCGGCCGGAGTTGCGCCCGTACCTCGATCGGCTGCACCCTGAGAAGCCGCCGCGTTACAGCCGGGCGACCATGGAGACGCTGGCCATCATTGCTTACCGCCAGCCCGTGACGCGTGGGGACATGGAAGACATCCGCGGAGTGACCATCAACTCGCTGATCATCAAACAGCTGGAAGACCGTGGCTGGGTCGAAGTGATCGGCCACCGCGAGACGGTGGGGCGTCCTGCGCTTTTTGCCACCACCCGCCAGTTCCTCGACGACCTCGGCCTTTCATCGCTCGACCAACTGCCGCCGCTGGAGGGCAACGAAATCCAGGAGTCGGCGCTGGACCGGCTGGATTTCGAGTCGCTTTCCTCGAGTCTGCAGTCCGACGAGGCCGAGACGGCGGACGCCGCCGGGCCGGTGGAGGAGGTGGCTGAACCTGCCATACCCGTGGCGGACGACATCGCATCGCCCGCGCCGGCCGAGTCGGCCATGGGCTCCATTGACGACAGCGCCAGCGCTGCCGATCCGCAGCAAAACGATTCTTCCTCCACCCAGGAACACCATGAACCCGGCGAACAACCCTCCCGCGACGACTGAGCCGACGTCCGATCCGATCGTGCCTGGCGACGCAACCCCGGGGCCCAGGGGGGCTGACGCCGGGGCTGAGGCGTCTTCGCGCCCGCTGCCGGACGCCGATGCCCTGGCTTTTGATGACGTTGTCAGTGGCGCCTTCGACGCAGAGCAGGAGCAGGATGCCCCGCTGCCCACCAAACGCGTGCTGGCACCCCAGGCCGAGTCGCCCAAGCTGCACAAGGTGCTGGCGCAAGCCGGCATGGGCTCCCGCCTGGAGATGGAGCAACTCATCCTCGAGGGGCGTATTTCGGTCAACGGAGAGCCTGCCCACATCGGGCAGCGCATCCAGTTCGGCGACGTGATCAAGGTCAATGGCAAGCCGGTGCGCGTGCGCATGACGCCGCCGCCGCCGCGCGTGCTGGCCTACCACAAGCCCGCTGGGGAGGTGGTGTCTCACGATGATCCCCAGAACCGTCCGACCGTGTTCCGACGGCTGCCCAAACTCATGCAGGGCAAGTGGCAGTCGGTGGGGCGGCTGGATCTCAACACCGAAGGCCTGCTGCTGCTGACCAATTCCGGTGAGTTGGCCAATCGCCTGATGCATCCGCGCTTCGGCTTGCAACGTGAGTACGCCGTGCGTGTGCTGGGGGCTTTGTCCAATGAGGAAAAGCAGCGATTGCTTGGCGGCGTGCAACTGGACGACGGTGTGGCGCAGTTTGCATCCATCGAGGATGGTGGTGGCGAGGGTGCCAATTGCTGGTACCGCGTGACCATCGGCGAAGGCCGCAACCGCGAGGTGCGCCGCATGTTCGAGGCAGTGGGTCATGCCGTGAGCCGGCTGATTCGCATCCGTTACGGCGCCGTGATGTTGCCGCGCGGGCTCAGGCGGGGCGTCTGGCTGGAGCTGGATGACCGTGACATCGGACGGTTGACGGCCGCCGCGGGGCTGGCCAGCGCCGACGACCCGCGAGGACCACGCCCCGGTGGCCGCCACCCTGCCCAGCGGGGCAAGCAGGTCGCCAAGGGCCCGCGCGCGCCAGGCAAACCACAGGGTACCCGGCCCGATGGACCAGGATTTGGTGATCGCCGTGGCAACGGCGGCTATGGGGCGGCGGGTACACCGGGTGGTAACAAGTCACGTGGAGGCAAAAGCGGCGGCAAGGGGCAGGGTGCAGCCGGTTCCCAGCCCGACCCCATGAAAACGTCGTTCGGTTATATCGGTCAGGATGCCCTTCAGCGTCGCCGGGAGCAGGATGCCGGGCGGGGTGGACCCTCCGGGGGCGGGCGCCGGCGTGGCGGGCGCTCGGGCGGGCGTTGACGAGGCAAGGGTCTGCGCCTGGCCTGCCGTGGCACCTACACCTGAGCAATGTAGAATCGTGGGCTTTGTGAGACCCGCCCGGGTCTCTGAAGATTCACCCGAAAAACTTCAGGATTTCTATGGCCATCGAACGCACTCTCTCGATCATCAAGCCCGACGCCGTCGCCAAGAACGTCATCGGCCAGATTTATGCCCGTTTTGAAGCGGCTGGTCTGAAGATCGCGGCCTCCCGCATGGCCCACCTGTCCCGTGGTGAAGCCGAGGCTTTCTACGCCGTGCACAAGGCCCGCCCCTTCTTCAAGGATCTGGTCGATTTCATGATCTCTGGTCCCGTGATGATCCAGGTGCTCGAAGGCGAAGGCGCCATCATCAAGAACCGCGACCTGATGGGCGCCACCGACCCCAAGAAGGCGGCTGCCGGCACCATCCGCGCTGACTTCGCTGACAGCATCGACGCCAACGCCGTGCACGGTTCCGACGCGCCCGAAACCGCTGCCGCCGAAGTGGCTTTCTTCTTCGCTGGCCTCAACGTCTACTCGCGTTGATCATGGTATGACGGCCAATCTGCTCGACTTCGATCTCGAGGGTTTGGCCGCCTTTTGCGAGCAGCTGGGCGAGAAGCGTTTTCGCGCCGTTCAGCTGTTCCGCTGGATCCACCAGAAGGGTGCATCTGACTTTGCCCAGATGACCGACCTTGCGCGCAGCTTGCGCGACAAGTTGCCCGCCGTCTGCACCATCACCGACCTGCCTGTCCTGTCGCGCCAGGACTCGGCCGACGGCACCATCAAGTGGTTGTTCGACGTGGGCGATGGCAACGCGGTGGAAACCGTGTTCATCCCTGAGGACGACCGCGGCACGCTCTGCATCTCCTCTCAGGCTGGTTGTGCCGTGGGTTGCCGTTTCTGCTCCACGGGACACCAGGGTTTTTCGCGCAATCTCACCACCGGTGAAATTCTGGCCCAGCTCTGGCACGCCGAGCATTTTCTGCGTCGCCACCTCCAGCGTGGGGAACGGGTGATCACGAATGTGGTCATGATGGGCATGGGCGAACCCCTCCAGAACTACCACGCATTGGTGCCGGCCCTGCGCGCCATGCTGGACGACCACGGCTACGGCCTCTCACGCCGTCGCGTTACCGTCTCGACTTCCGGCGTAGTGCCGATGATGGATCGCCTGGCGCAGGATTGCCCGGTGGCATTGGCGGTCTCGCTGCACGCGCCCAACGATGCGCTGCGCAACGACCTGGTGCCGCTCAACCGCAAATACCCCATCGCCGAACTGCTGGACGCCTGCCTGCGTTACCTGCCTGCAGCACCGCGCGATTTCATCACGTTCGAGTACTGCATGCTCGATGGTGTCAATGACCAGCCCGAGCATGCCCGCGAGCTGCTGGCCGTGCTCCGCCAGCATGGCGAGCGAGGCGTGCCTTGCAAGGTCAACCTGATTCCTTTCAACCCCTTTCCCGACTCGGGACTGACGTGCTCGCCACGCGCTGTGGTTCAGCGCTTCGGACAAATGCTCAACGAAGGCGGTGTGGTGACCACCGTGCGAAAGACGCGTGGCGATGACATCGACGCCGCCTGCGGCCAGCTTGCGGGGGATGTGCTCGACCGCACCAATGCCGCCCAGCGCCTCGCGCAGCGGCGCCAGGCCAGCGAGCGCCCCATTCGATTCGTTCAAAAGGAAAGGCAGGCATGACACACGCGATCCACACCCGTTCCCGGGCGCTTTGCGAGAGCCTGAACCGCCGTGGTGTGGCGGCTGGTTTCTGGCTGACCTTGTTGCTGGTGCTTTTGACCGGGTGTGCCCAGACGCAGGGGCTGCCCGCCAGCACGGCGGCGGCTGTTGCTACGGGAACCGAACCCATCACGGAGTCGGACGAGCCCGAAGCACGCAAACGCGCGCGCATCCGTGTGGAACTGGCTTCGGGTTATTTCGAGCAGGGCCAGACGACGGTTGCGCTCGACGAAATCAAGCTGGCGTTGGGTGCCGATCCGAACTACGCGCCGGCCTACACCTTGCGAGGCCTCGTCTATGCGAGGCTCAACGAATTCCGGCTGGCCGACGAAAGTTTCAGGCGTGCTCAACAGTTGAGCCCCCGCGATCCCGACGTGCTCCATCACTACGGTCTGTACGCTTGCCAGCAGGGCCGGTATCCCCAGGCCATCGACCTGTTCCAGCAGGCGCTGGCCAGCCCGGTGTATGGTGGTCAGGCCAAAACACTGATGGCGAAAGGCATCTGCCAGGTACGGGCAGCGCAGTTCAACGAAGCCGAAGCCAGTCTGGCGCGCTCCTACGAGCTCGATCCGGGCAATCCCATCACGGCGTACAACCTGGCGGCGCTGCAATTCCGCCGTGGCGAGAATGCCAAGGCTCAGTTCACCATCCGCAGGCTGAACAACGGCGAATTTGCCAATGCCGAAACCCTGTGGCTCGGCATCAAGGTAGAGCAGCGCCTGGGCAACACCGAAGCCATGGCGCAACTGGCCCAGCAACTCAGCCGGCGTTATCCGGAGTCGCGGGAATGGGCCTCGTATCAGCGGAGAGCATTTGATGAGTGAGGCGTTGGCCAACGAAGGAACACAAGCAGTGGAGGGCACATCTCGCCCGTTGCTGCTGCGCACGGCACGCGAAGCGGCGGGTCTGCACATTGCCGCCCTGGCGGCAGCGCTCAAGGTGCCCGTGAGGAAGCTTGAAGCCCTGGAAGCGGGGCGCTACAGCGAACTGCCTGACCTGACATTCGCCCGGGCGCTCGCGTCCAGTGCCTGCCGTCATCTCAAGGTCGATCCGGCTCCCGTTCTCGAACAGATTCCTCAGGGGGCGATTCCCGAACTCGGCGGGTCCCGCCAGGCGATCAACACACCGTTCCAGCCGGCGCACGATCCTGCGCCACTCAACCCGCTTGGCTGGCTCTCGCGTCCCGCGCTGCTGGCGGCCATCGTTCTGCTGCTTGGGGCATTGGTGATCGTCTTCATGCCGCGCCTGGAAGAGACGGCACAGGTCGAGGCTGGCAGTGTGGTCACGCCCGTCGAGACGGTCGAACCCGTGGCGGCGGTCGAGCCGGAACCTGCGCAAGAGCCCGCTGTGCCTGCCACGCCCGTGGTGGAGGGTGCCGCGCAGGCCGAACCGGCCGCTCCCGCTGCACCCGCTCCTCCAGCTGCGATCGCCTCCCCGGTGGAGACAGCGCCTGCGGCCGCAACATCCCCCGCACCAAACACCAGCAGCCTGCTGACCATCGCTGCCACAGGCGAATCCTGGGTAGAGGTCACCAACGGTTCAGGCAGCGTGGTGATCCAGCGCGTGCTGCAGGCTGGCGATGCGGTCGATTTTTCCAGCACGCCCCCCTATACCGTGGTTCTGGGCCGAGCCGAGGTGGCCCAGGTGACGGTGCGCGGCAAGCCGTTCGACGTGAGCCGCTTCGTCCGCAACAACGTGGCCCGATTCGAGGTGAAATGAAGATGGACACCCTGGTGCGCGCCTCTGCATCCTGCGAACCGATTCCGCTGTCGGCGGCACGGCCCCGCCGCAGCCGGCAAGGGGTGGTGGCCTGGGGTGATCACCGGGTGACGGTCGGGGGTGACGCGCCGGTGCGTGTGCAGTCCATGACCAACACCGACACGGCCGATGCCGTGGGCACGGCCATCCAGGTCAAGGAACTGGCGCTGGCCGGTTCGGAGCTGGTGCGCATCACCGTCAACAATGACGAAGCTGCCAAAGCCGTGCCTTATATCCGGGAGCAGCTTGACCGCATGGGTGTGAACGTGCCGCTGATCGGTGACTTCCACTACAACGGTCACCGCTTGCTGACCGACCACCCGGCCTGCGCCGAAGCCTTGTCGAAGTACCGCATCAACCCCGGCAACGTGGGCCGTGGCGAAAAGGGTGACCGGCAGTTCGCGCAGATGGTGGAGATCGCCGCGCGCCACGACAAGGCGATCCGCATCGGTGTCAACTGGGGCAGCCTTGATCAGGATCTCCTTGCGCGCCTGATGGATGACAACGCACGACGTGACGCACCGTGGGACGTGAAGCAGGTGATGTATGAAGCGCTGATCACGTCGGCGCTCGACTCCGCTCGCAAGGCAGAAGAGATTGGTCTCGCTGGCAACAACATCGTGCTGTCGTGCAAGGTCAGCGCGGTGCAGGACCTGATCGCTGTCTACCAGGCGCTGGCGCAGCGTTGCGACTATGCACTGCATCTCGGCCTGACCGAAGCCGGCATGGGCACCAAGGGCGCGGTGGCCTCGGCTGCGGCGCTGTCGGTGTTGTTGCAGCAGGGTATCGGTGACACGATCCGCGTGTCGCTCACGCCGCAACCCGGCGAATCGCGCACGCAGGAGGTGGTGATCGCCTCCGAGATCCTGCAGGCCCTGGGCATGCGTGCCTTTGTGCCGTCCGTCACCGCCTGCCCGGGCTGTGGGCGCACCACCAGCACCACGTTCCAGGAACTGGCCAAGCAGATCGACGACTACCTGCGCAGTTCCATGCCGGTCTGGCGTGCACGCTACCCTGGTGTGGAGAGCCTCAAGGTGGCGGTGATGGGTTGCATCGTCAATGGACCGGGTGAAAGCAAGCACGCCGATATCGGCATCAGCCTGCCCGGCACAGGCGAAGCACCGGCAGCCCCGATCTTCATCGACGGGCAGAAGGCCATGACGCTGCGTGGCGATGGCATCGCACGCGAATTCCAGCAGGTCGTTGAAAAGTACATCGAGAACAAATTCGGCGCGGCGCGTTGAGTGGCGGCGATCCTCCCGCGCGCGGCGCATGGCTGAACGAGAAATGGCATGGCAGACAAACTGAGCGCCGTCAAAGGCATGAACGACATTGCCCCTCCCGCGTCCGCGCACTGGGAGTGGCTGGAAGACACGCTGCGCACGCTGATGCGCCGCTACGGGTACCGCAACCTGCGCACGCCCATCGTCGAGCCCACCGCGCTGTTTGTGCGCGGCCTGGGCGAGGTGACCGACATCGTTGAAAAGGAGATGTACTCCTTCGAAGATCGGCTCAACGGTGAGCAGCTCACCCTTCGGCCCGAGAACACCGCAGGGGTGGTGCGTGCGGCACTGGAGCATTCGCTGCTGTACGACGGTGGCAAGCGGCTTTACTACATGGGGCCGATGTTCCGGCACGAACGTCCGCAGCGTGGCCGCTATCGGCAGTTCCACCAGTTTGGCGCCGAAGCGCTGGGCTTTGCCGGGCCGGACGTGGATGCCGAGCTCATTGTGCTGGCCTGCGACCTCTGGGCCGAGCTGGGCCTGACCGGCATCGAGCTCGAGATCAACAGCCTCGGGCAACCGCCCGAGCGCCTCGCTCACCGCCAGGCCTTGATCGCCTACCTGAAAGCGCACATCGATCGGCTTGATGAGGAAGCCCGGCGCCGGCTGCACAGCAATCCGCTGCGCATTCTCGACACCAAGAATCCATCCATGCAGGATCTGGTCAATGCGGCCCCGCGTCTGATGGATCACCTCGGTGCCGAGTCGCTGGATCATTTCAACCGCCTGCGCGGGTTGCTCGATGCCCATGGCATCGCGTACCGCATCAACCCGCGCCTTGTGCGGGGCATGGATTACTACAACCTGTCGGTGTTCGAGTTCGTCACGACGCAGCTGGGCTCGCAGGGTACCGTTTGCGCAGGCGGCCGTTATGACGGCCTGTTCGAGCAGATCGGTGGCAAGGCGGCGCCAGCCGTCGGCTGGGCCATGGGCATGGAGCGCATCCTTGAACTGCTGAAAGAGCAGAACCTGCTGCCCGAACAACCGGTGCCGGACGCCTATGCCGTGGTGCCCGATGCCGCACGTGTTCCCGCTGTGATGCCCGTGCTGCGCAGCTTGCGCCAGCAAGGCGTGAATGTTCAGATGCACGCAGGCGGAGCCGACGGCATGGGCAGCATGAAGTCGCAGTTCAAGAAGGCCGATGCCAGCGGCGCCCGCTTCGCGCTCATTTTCGGAGAGCAGGAAATGCAGCAGGGGTCGGTGGCGCTCAAAGCCCTGCGCGGTCCGCGAAACGACGCGCCGGCCGATGCCGCGCAAAGCCTGTTGCCGCTCGACGGCGTGGCCAGTTGGGCGCAACGCCTGCGAAGTGCCTGACGCCGTGCGTTCGCCCGGGTGGCCAGAGGCCTCCCGCCTACAATGCCCCGTTGCGCACGCCGCGCCCGAATTTCCAGACAAGCATTCATCATGGCCAAGCACCTCGACCTCGAAGAACAGGAACAGATCGATCAGATCAAGCACTTCTGGGCTCAGTACGGCAACCTCATCAGCTGGGTGCTGATCGTCATTCTGGGTTCCTTTGCGGCCTGGAATGGCTGGAACTACTGGCAACGCTCGCAGGGCGTCAAAGCCGCCGCCCTGTATGACGAGGTGGATCGCGCCGTGCTGGCGCGTGACATCGAACGTGTGGAGCGCGCCCTGGCCGACATGCAGTCCAGCTTCGGCAGCACTACCTTTGCCAGCCAGGCCGCGCTGCTTGCCGGCAAGACGCTGTTCGATGCAGGTCAGGTCGACAAGGCCCGCGCTGCGCTCACCTGGGCTTCAGAGAAGTCCGGCGACGCTTCCTACAAGGCCGTGGCACGCTTGCGCCTCGCCGCGCTCGACGTGGAGTCCAAGGCGTTCGACCAGGCCCTGAAAACGCTCGAGGTGCCGGTGCCCAAGTCGTTCGAACCCCTGGTGGCCGACCGCCGGGGCGATGTGTACATGGCGCAAGGCAAACCAGACGAAGCCAGGGCACAGTATCAGACCGCATGGCAAGCCCTCGGCCCACGCACCGAGTACCGCCGCCTGGTCGAAGTCAAGCTCGCCGCTCTGGGCGTGGACGTCGCCAGCCTGTCTCCCACTGCACGTTGAAATCCATGGCCCTCTGCACCACCCGTTCCTTCACCGCGTCCTGGCGCCGGGCACTGCCCGTCGCCGGGCTGGCCGCCGTTGTTCTGTTGTCGGCATGTTCTTCGAGTTCCAAGAAGCCCCAGCCAGCCGAGTTGCCGCCTGTGGCGGCTTTGATGGGCACGCAACTGGCCTGGTTGACGCAGGTCGGTGAAAGTCATGCGTCGCTTGCCCCGCTTTTTGTCGCAGGGCGGGTCTTCGTGGCAGGCAATGCCGGTACCGTGGCGGCGATCGATGCCGCCACCGGCAAGGATGTCTGGCGGCTCAACCTGAACACCCCCATCGCGGCCGGCGTTGGCTCCGATGGACAGACGGCGGCGGTCGTCACGCGCAACAACCAGCTCGTGGCCATCAGCGATGGCGGCGAAGTCTGGCGAGTCCGCTTGCCGGCGCGCTCCTTCACTGCACCCCTGGTGGCTGGGGGCCGCGTCTTCGTGCTGACGGCCGACCGCGTCGTCACCGCTTTCGATGGCAAGACCGGCGCGCGCCTCTGGAACCAGAGCCGCCCCGCCGAGCCCCTGGTGCTCAGCCAGACGGGTGCGTTGCTGGCGGTTGGCGATACGCTGGTGGCGGGTCTGGCTGGTCGCCTCACGGGCCTGAACCCCGACAACGGCGCGGTGCGCTGGGAAGCGCCCATCGCCACATCGCGCGGGACCAACGAAGTCGAACGTCTGGTCGACATCATGGGCCCGGTCAGCCGTATCGGTAACAGCATCTGCGCTCGTGCGTATTCCGCCGCTGTGGGGTGCGTGGATGCCAGCCGCGGCACGGTGACCTGGACACGCGCCGCGCAGGGGACGACCGGCGTGCATGGCGACGACCGACTCGTGTTCGGCAGCGAATCCGATGGCCGTTTTCAGGCTTGGCAACGCAGCAACGGTGAGCCCGCGTGGGGTATCGATCGCCTCAAGTACCGAGGTCTGACCGCGCCACTGGCGCTGGGCAGGGTGGTGGCGGTCGCTGACAGCCGTGGTCTGGTGCACCTGATCTCCCGTGAGGACGGCAGCGAAATGACCCGCCTCAACACCGATGGCTCGCCGATCCTGGCTGCGCCGGTCCTCGCGGGCGACGCCCTCGTGGTCCAGACGCGCAACGGCGGCGTGTTCGCCTGGCGCCCCCAGTAACGCCAGCGTGAACGCCCGGTCCGCGAACGCCTGAACGAAAGTCCTTTCCTTGAAACCCGTCATCGCCCTGGTGGGCCGGCCCAATGTGGGCAAGTCCACCCTGTTCAACCGCTTGACGAGTTCACGCGATGCCATCGTGGCCGACTTTGCGGGCCTGACCCGCGATCGCCACTACGGCAATGGCCGCCAGGGGCGCCGTGAATACATCGTTATCGACACGGGCGGCTTCGAGCCCGAGGCGAGCGAGGGCATCTATAAGGAAATGGCCAAACAGACCCGCCAGGCCGTCGCGGAATCTGACGTGGTCATCTTCGTGGTCGATGCTCGCGCCGGCATCAGTGCGCAGGACCACGAGATCGCGGGTTACCTGCGCCGGTTGGGCAAGCCCACGTTGCTGGTGGCGAACAAGGCCGAGGGCATGACCCAGGGTCTGCAACTGGTCGAGTTCTATGAGCTCGGTCTTGGCGAGGTGATGGCCGTCTCCGGTGCGCACGGGCAGGGCGTGCGCTCCATGCTTGACAGCGCGCTGGAACTGATTCCTGGCTTGCCACCCGAGGACGAAGAAGAGCCGGAGATCGAGACTGGTGTCATCCGCCTCGCGGTGGCTGGACGACCCAACGTGGGGAAGTCCACCCTGATCAATGCCTGGCTGGGTGAGGAGCGCCTGGTCGCTTTCGACATGCCGGGCACGACGCGGGACGCCATTTCCGTGCCTTTCGAGCGCTCGGGCCAGAAATTCGAACTGATCGACACCGCGGGCATCCGCCGCAAGGGACGGGTATTCGAGGCCATCGAAAAGTTCTCGGTGGTGAAGACCCTGCAGGCCATCGAGAATGCCCACGTCGTCCTGCTGTTGCTCGACGCCAGCCAGGGCGTGACCGACCAGGACGCCCACATCGCGGGCTATATCCTGGAAAGTGGCCGCGCCGTGGTGCTGGCGATCAACAAATGGGATGCGGTGGACGCCTACCAGCGCGAACAGATCGAGAGGCAGGTGGAAACCCGGCTGGCGTTCCTCAAGTTTGCGTCGCTGCACCTGATTTCCGCCCAGAAACGCCAGGGTCTTGGCCCGGTCTGGAAGTCCATTACCCAGGCTCATGCTTCCGCCATGCGAAAGATGTCCACGCCGGTGCTGACGCGTCTGCTGATGGAGGCGGTTGCCTTTCAGGCGCCGACCCGCAGTGGCATGTTCCGTCCCAAGATGCGGTATGCCCACCAGGGCGGCATGAATCCGCCGGTGATCGTGATCCACGGGAATTCTCTGGAAAATGTGCCGGACGCCTACAAGCGGTTCCTGGAAGGGCGTTTCCGCAAAGCCTTCGATCTGGTCGGCACGCCCCTGCGGATCGAATTCAAAACCTCCGCCAATCCCTTCAAGGAGTAGGAATTTCGACTGAACCTCGGCCCGCGCGCTCGGCTGTGGTATGGTCCATTCCTCATTAACTTACGTTGAACACGGAGCATATCGTGAGCAATAACAAAGGCCAGCTCTTGCAAGACCCTTTCCTGAACCAGCTTCGCCGGGAGCATGTGCCCGTGTCGATCTATCTGGTCAACGGCATCAAGTTGCAGGGTCAGATCGAATCTTTCGACCAATACGTCGTGCTGCTGCGCAACACGGTCACGCAAATGGTCTACAAGCACGCCATCTCCACCATCGTACCGGGACGCCCGGTGCAATTCTCGGCCGTCGGCACGGACGAGCCGTCATCCTCCTGATTCAGCGCCTGAGTCAAACCCGGCCCGTGCAGCCGACCTGCCGGGCCCGCAACGCTGCGCGCGTTGCTGCCTTACCGATTTGAATGCTTTTCCCACTGCCCAGTCCTCCACGCCATCCGTGATCCTCGTCGGCGTGGATTTTGGCGCTCCCCATTTCGATGCGGGCCTGGAGGAATTGGGCCTGCTGGCGCAGACGGCGGGCTATGCGGTGGCCGAACGCGTTACTTGCAAACGCCGCGCTCCCGATCCTGCGCTGTTCGTGGGTTCGGGCAAGGCCGATGAAATCAGGATGCTGGCGCAATCGACCGGTGCATCCGAGGTGCTGTTCGATCAGTCACTCAGCCCGGCACAACAGCGCAATCTGGAGCGGCACCTGGGGCTGCCGGTCAACGACCGCACCTTGCTCATCCTCGAGATATTCGCCCGGCGGGCGCGCAGCCACGAAGGCAAGCTTCAGGTTGAGCTGGCGCGCCTGCAGTACCTGTCCACCCGGCTGGTCCGGCGCTGGTCGCACCTGGAGCGGCAAAGCGGCGGTATCGGCATGCGGGGCGGTCCGGGTGAAACCCAGATCGAGCTGGACCGTCGCATGATCGGCGAGGCCATCAAGCGCACCAAGGAGCGGCTCGAGAAAGTGAAGAAGCAGCGGTCCACGCAGCGGCGCCAGCGCGAGCGGCGAGATACCTTCTCCATTTCCCTGGTGGGGTACACGAACGCGGGCAAGTCCTCGCTCTTCAACGGCCTCGTCAAGGCCCGTGCCTACGCTGCCGACCAGCTCTTCGCCACCCTGGATACCACGACCCGTCAGCTCTACCTGGGGGAAGCCGGCCGCTCGGTCTCGCTGTCGGACACCGTCGGCTTCATTCGAGACCTGCCGCACGGCCTGGTCGATGCCTTCGCCGCGACGCTCCAGGAGGCCGCCGACGCCGATCTGTTGCTGCACGTGGTCGACGCCTCCAACCCCTCCCATCCTGAGCAGATCGCCTCTGTACTGGACGTGCTCAGGGACATCGGTGCCGATCAGGTGCCCCAACTCCTTCTCTTCAACAAGCTCGACGCGATGGAGCCGGCGAACGCTCCGCATGTCCTCGTCGATGCCATGGAACTGGACGGCCAGTCGGTCCCTCGAATCTTCGTGAGTGCGCAAACGGGCGAGGGATTGCCCGAGTTGCGGGCGCTGCTGGCTTCGCATGTGCTCGCCCAGAAGGCCGGATCTGACCCCATGCCCCCCGGTTCACTGCCGGAAATCGGTGAACCCGTGTCCTGATTGGGCACAATGTGATGGTTTTTTGAATCGATAAAGAGTTGGCAAACCCATGGATGTGAATCTGCAAAACCCTGCCCGCGGCGCCGAATCAGCAGCTCGCCCAGTTCGCCGTCCCCGTTGGCGTGGGCTGTGGGGCATGTTCAATCTGAATGATCCCCGCTGGGGCCGTGGTGACGATGCACCCCGCAACGAGGGTGGTCAGGATCCCGGCCGTGATGACGATCGCGGTGCACAGCGTCCGCCGCGCGGCCAGGGGCCAAACCAGGGTCCACCGGACCTGGACGAACTCTGGCGCGACTTCAATCGCAAGCTGGGAGGCCTGCTCGGCAACAAGGGGCGGGGTGGTGGCCATGGCGGTGGCAATGGCTCGGGTGGCGGTTCGTCCGGCTTCAACCCGAATCCAAAAGCCACAGGCATTGGCGCGGGTCTGATTGCCGGCGTGGCCGTTCTGATCTGGATGGGCACCGGCTTCTTCATCGTGCAGGAAGGTCAGCAGGCCGTGATTACCCAGTTCGGCAAGTACCACAGTTCTGTGGGCGCCGGCTTCAACTGGCGTCTTCCATACCCGATCCAGCGCCATGAAACCGTTTTCGTCACGCAGATTCGCTCGGTGGACGTGGGGCGCGACAACGTCGTTCCCGCCACCGGCCTGCGTGAGTCGGCCATGCTCACGGAAGACGAGAACATCGTGGAGATCAAGTTCGCGGTGCAGTACCGGCTGAACGATGCACGTGCCTTCCTGTTTGAGAGTCGTGATCCCGACGCTGCCGTCGTGAAAGTGGCCGAAACGGCCGTCCGCGAAGTGGTCGGCAAGATGAAGATGGACGCTGCGCTGGCGGAAGAACGTGACCAGATCGCACCCCGCGTGCGCGCGCTGATGCAGAACATCCTGGACCGTTACAAGGTCGGCATCGAAGTGGTCGGCATCAACCTGCAGCAAGGCGGCGTTCGCCCGCCGGAGCAGGTGCAGGCCGCTTTCGACGATGTGCTCAAGGCTGGCCAGGAGCGCGAGCGCGCCAAGAACGAGGCGCAGGCCTACGCCAATGACGTCGTGCCCCGTGCGCGCGGTGCGGCGTCCCGGCTGACCGAAGAGGCCGAAGGCTACCGGTCCCGTATCGTCGCGCAGGCCGAGGGTGATTCGCAGCGCTTCCGCTCCGTGCTGACGGAGTACCAGAAGGCCCCGCAGGTGACCCGCGAACGCATGTACACCGATGCCATGCAGGAGATCTACAGCAACGTGACCAAGGTGCTGGTGGATTCCAAGTCGGGCTCCAACCTCTTGTACCTGCCGCTGGACAAGATCATGCAGATGACGGGTCAGACCACGTCCAGCACGACCAATTCGTCGAGCCTGCCCACCCCGAGCACGAGCACCCCGCCTGCGCCGACCAGCCGCAGCCTGGACAACGCCGCTCGCTCGCGTGAGCGTGAGAGCCGCTGAACGACGCCCGTGATCAGAGAAGCAACATGAACAAACTCGGTTTCATCATCACATCCCTCATCGTGGTCCTGGCGATCGCCAGTTCCATGCTGTTCGTGGTGGACCAGCGCCAGTTCGGCGTGGTCTTCCAGCTGGGCCAGATCAAGCAGGTCGTCACCGAACCTGGCCTGAATTTCAAACTGCCCCCCCCATTCCAGAACGTGTCGTACATCGACAAGCGCCTGCTCACGCTGGAGAGCACCGACACCGAGCCCACGTTGACGGCCGAGAAGCAGCGCGTGGTGATCGACTGGTACGTGCGCTGGCGCATCAGCGAGCCGCAGGAGTACATCCGCAATGTCGGCGTGAACGAGCGCGCTGGCGCCCTGCAGCTCAACCGTGTGGTGCGCAACTCCTTCCAGCAGGAGGTCAACAAGCGCACCGTGAACGAGTTGCTCTCGACTCGCCGCGAACAGCTGATGGCCGACGTCAAGCGTGAGGTGCTGGCGGCTGTGCGCAGCGCCGACAAGCCTTGGGGCATGGACGTGGTGGACGTGCGCATCACGCGCGTCGACTACGCAGAGAGCATCACCGCCTCCGTCTACCAGCGCATGGAGGCCGAGCGCAAGCGCGTGGCCAACGAGCTGCGCTCCACCGGCTTTGCCGAAGGCGAGAAGATCCGCGCCGATGCAGACCGTCAACGCGAAGTGATCGTGTCCGAGGCATACCGCGACGCGCAACTGATCAAGGGCGCAGGCGACGCCAAGGCTGCTGCCACTTTCGGGGATGCCTTTGGCCGCGACCCGGCCTTCGCCCAGTTCTACCGCAGCCTCGAGGCGTACAAGTCGAGCTTTGCGAACAAATCCGACGTGTTCGTCGTGGATCCTTCTTCCGACTTCTTCAAGGGCATGCGCAGCAGCAACGTCGCGCCCGCCCGCTGAGCGCACGGCGCTGAAAAACCGGGCGCAACATGTCTGACGCGATCTGGCCGGCGCTGGCCCTGGTGCTGATCTTCGAGGGGTTGTTGCCCTTGCTGGCCCCCCGGCTCTGGCGCCGCGTGTTCACCGACATGCTGAGCCTGCGCGATGGGCAGCTCCGGTTCTTCGGCCTCGTCTGCCTGGGCAGTGGCATGCTGCTCTGGTGGTCGCTGACCTGACTTCCCGCGCCTTTGCCGTTTCCAGCCGGCCAGGCGGGTGATACTCGCCGGGGTAGCCCCGGGCGGCCGGTAGAATCACGTTTTTAACAGCTCCCCAGAAATATCCATGTCTGCCTGGGTCCTCCCGGATCACATTGCCGATGTCCTGCCCTCAGAGGCCCGGCACATCGAGGAACTTCGAAGGGGCTTGCTGGACACAGCCCGTGGCTACGGCTACGAGCTGGTCATGCCGCCGCTGCTGGAGCATCTGGAGTCGTTGCTCACCGGCACGGGCGAAGCCCTCGATCTGCAGACGTTCAAGCTGGTCGACCAGCTCTCCGGTCGCACGCTGGGTTTGCGCGCGGACAGCACGCCCCAGGTCGCCCGGATCGATGCTCACCTGCTCAACCGCGAAGGCGTGGCCCGCCTCAGCTATTGCGGCCCGGTGGTGCATACGCGCATCGACCGTCCGTTGGCCAGCCGTGAGCCACTGCAGTTCGGTGCCGAGATCTATGGCCATGCTGGTCAGGAAGCCGACCTCGAAGTGATCGAGCTGGCACAGGCCTGCCTCCGTGGTGCGGGCGTGAAGGGCCTGCAGCTGGACATGGCCGACGTGCGCGTGATCGACGCCGTGCTCGCACCGGCGGCGCTGACCGCCGCGCAGGAGGGCCGCATCCACGCCGCGCTCAATGCGAAGGACGTGGCCGAACTCGAAGCACTGTCTCGCGACCTGCCCGCGGCCGTGCGCCGTGACCTGGGTGCATTGCCTCGGCTCTTCGGCAGTGTGGCCGTGCTCGACGAGGCGCAGCGTGTCCTCCAGCCATCCCCAGCCCTGCATGCAGCGCTCGATGGCCTGCGCTGGCTGGCCTCGCAGGTGCAAGGCATGGACGTGTCGATCGACCTGGCCGACCTGCGTGGATACGCTTACTACACCGGCATGCGCTTCGCTTTGTTCGCCCAGATGTCTGACGGGCGGGCTGGGCATGCGCTGGAGCTGGCCCGCGGTGGGCGCTATGACGAAGTGGGGGCGGTGTTTGGCCGCAACCGGCCCGCCGTCGGTTTCAGTCTCGATCTCAAGGAACTCGTGGCCGCCGTCGCACCGCGTCCTCTGGTGGCTGCCATCCGCGCGCCATGGGGCATGGATGCCGGCCTGCGCCAGGCGATTGCCGAATTGCGGTCGCAAGGCCATACCGTGGTGTGCGCACTGCCGGGCCACGGGCATCAGGTCGACGAATTTCATTGCGACCGCGAACTGGTGCCCGATCCGGCCCGACGCGGCGCCTGGACAATACAACCCCTTCAGACGGAAAACAGCAAATGACGAACAGCAGCAGCGCCGTGACCCCCGGGCGCAACGTGGTGGTGGTCGGCACCCAGTGGGGTGACGAAGGCAAGGGCAAGCTGGTCGACTGGCTGACCGAGACCGCCACAGGCGTGGTGCGTTTTCAGGGTGGGCACAACGCCGGCCACACGCTGGTGATCAACGGGGTGAAGACCGCCTTGCATCTGATTCCCAGTGGCATCATGCGCGCGGGCGTCAAGTGCTATATCGGCAACGGCGTGGTGCTCTCGGTGAGCAAGCTGTTCGAGGAGATCGCGGGTCTCGAGAAAGCCGGCGTGGAAGTGCGTTCGCGCCTGCGCGTGAGCGAGGGTTGCCCACTCATCCTGCCGTTTCACGCCGCGATCGATATCGCGCGCGAAGCCGCCAAGGTCAAGGCCGGTTCCGAGAAGATCGGCACCACGGGCCGTGGCATCGGTCCGGCCTATGAAGACAAGATCGCGCGCCGTGCGCTGCGCGTTCAGGACTTGAAGTACCCCGAGCGCTTCGCTGCCAAACTGCGGGAGCTGTTGAGCCTGCACAACCATGTGCTCACCAGCTACCTGCATTCCGCGGAGATGGCCTGGGACGACAAGATCGCTCCGTACATGAAGGACGGCGCGATCCAGTTCGAATCGGTGTATGCCGAGGCGATGCAGCAGGCCGAGTTGCTCAAGCCCATGATCGCCGACGTCTCGCGCGAACTGAACGAAGCACACAAGGCAGGAGCCAACCTGCTGTTCGAAGGTGCCCAGGGCACGCTGCTGGACATCGACCATGGCACCTATCCGTTCGTCACGTCCAGCAACTGCGTGGCGGGCAACGCCGCTGCGGGTTCCGGGGTGGGTCCTGGTCTGTTGCACTACGTGCTGGGCATCACCAAGGCCTACTGCACCCGTGTGGGTGGCGGTCCGTTTCCCACCGAGCTCGAGTGGGAAAAGGAAGGCACGCCGGGCTGGCACATGGCGACCGTGGGGGCCGAGAAAGGCGTGACCACGGGTCGCAGCCGCCGCTGCGGCTGGTTCGATGCCGCGCTGCTCAAGCGCTCGGCACAGGTCAACGGCCTGTCCGGCCTGTGCATCACCAAGCTCGACGTGCTCGACGGCCTCAGGGAGCTGCAGCTGTGCACCGGCTACGAGCTCGATGGTGAAGTGATCGACATTCTGCCCATGAGTGCCGAAGACATCGCGCGCTGCAAGCCGATCTACGAAACCCTGCCGGGCTGGAGCGAATCGTCGGTGGGCGCCACGCGCTATCAGGACCTGCCTGTCAACGCCCAGCGCTATCTCACCCGCATCGCGGAAACCACCGGTGTGCCGATCCACGTCATTTCCACCAGTCCCGATCGCGATCACACGATCCTGGTGCACAACCCCTACCATGGGTGAAATCACCGGGGCCTTCGCGAGGCCCTTGGTGCAGAATCCCCATCGAACGATCCCCCACCCGGAGCCCGCATGCTGACCGAAGACGGCAAACACCTCTACGTCTCTTACGACGAGTACCACAACCTGATCGAGAAGCTCGCGCTCAAGGTCTACCAGTCGGGCTGGGAGTTCGACACCATCCTCTGCCTGGCACGTGGCGGCATGCGCCCGGGTGACATCCTTTCGCGGATCTTCGACAAGCCGCTGGCCATCATGTCCACCAGCTCCTACCGCGCCGCCGCCGGCACGCAGCAGGGCAACCTGGACATCGCGCGCTACATCACCACCCCCAAGGGCGAAATCGCGGGCAAGGTGCTGCTGGTGGACGATCTTGCCGACTCGGGTCACACACTCAAGGCGGTCATTGACCTGCTCAAGAACAACTACAAGCCCATCAGCGAGCTGCGCAGTGCCGTCATCTGGACCAAGCAGCTTTCGACCTTCACCCCGGACTACTCGGTGGAGTTCCTGCCCACCAACCCCTGGATCCACCAGCCTTTTGAAGGCTACGACAGCATGCGCCCGGCGCAGTTGCTCGAAAAGTGGAAGCTTTGAGCTGAATGAGCGACGACCTGTCCACCCGCCTGATTCATCACGCTTACAAGCCCCCTGAGGGGTTCGAGGCGGTGGCCCCGGGGGTGCACAAGGCGTCCACCGTCTTCTTTCCCAACGTCCAGGCGCTGCGCACGACGGACTGGAAGGACAAGAGCGGCTACACCTACGGCCTGCACGGCACGCCGACCACCTTCACGCTGGAAGAGCGCATTGCCACCATCGAAGGCGGCCATCATTGCGTTCTCGCACCCAGCGGCCTTGCCGCTGTGTCGCTGGTGGACATGGCGTTGCTGCGCCAGGGCGAAGAGGTGCTGATTCCCCACAATGCCTACGGGCCGGGCAAGTCGTTCGCCTCGGTGGAGCTTGCGGCATGGGGCATCACCCACCGGTATTTCGATGCGATGGACCCGGCCGACCTGGCGCGCAAGATCGGTCCCGCCACGCGCCTGGTCTGGCTGGAAGCCCCCGGCTCGGTAACGCTGGAGTTTCCCGACATTCCCGCCCTGGTCGAATGCGTGCGCCAGGCCAATGCGGCGCGGCAGAGCGCCCGCCCCATCGTCACCGCGCTGGACAACACCTGGGGCGCCGGCATCGCTTTCCAGCCCTTCGATCTGGGCGTGGACATCTCGGTGCAGGCCCTCACCAAGTACCCCAGCGGTGGCGCGGACGTGCTGATGGGCTCGGTCGTCACGCGCGATCTGACGTTGCACCGCCAGGTGCTGCTGACCCATATGCGTCTGGGCCTGAACATCGGGGTGAACGATGCCGAACTGGTGCTGCGCGGCCTCTCCAGCATGCAGTTGCGTTACCACGCGCAAGACGCCAGCACCCGTGAGTTGGCAGCCTGGATGGGACAGCAGCCGGGCGTGGTGCAGGTGTTGCACCCCGCCTTGCCTGGGTCTCCCGGCCACGACACCTGGCGGCGCGACGCCACCGCTGCGGCCTGCCTGTTCAGCGCCGTGTTCGATGCCACCATTCCGCAGGCACGGATCGATGCGTTCTGCGACCGCCTGTGCCTGTTCAAGCTCGGCTGGAGCTGGGCCGGGCCGATCAGCCTGTGTGCTCCCTACGACATCGGCCCCAGCCGCACCCAGGGCTGGCCGCATGCGGGCGGTCTGGTACGCTTTGCCGTGGGCCTGGAATCCGTGCACGACCTGCGAGCCGATCTGGCGCAGGCGCTGGTCGCACTGAACACCTGACCTTCTTCTTCCACCCACCTGAAAGACTCACTTGGCCACTCCCAACTACGGATACGAAAAGCGCCAACGCGAGCTTGCCAAGAAGAAAAAGAAAGAGGACAAGCTCAAAGCCAAGGCCAACCGCCAACAGCACGATGCCGACGCCCCGGAGGGCTCGGACACCGGTGCTCCCGAGGCACCGGATGACGCCTCGGCAGGTGGAGACGGCGCAGCAGACTGAAACCGCAGCCCCGCTCGTCGCGCCCGGGCCGCGTGCTCAGGGCGCAGGAATGCCTGCGGGCTCGCTGGCGATCAGGGCGAACGCTGCCTCCGCCAACGCCTGAGGCGAGCGGTTCCGCAAGGGCAACCGCCGGGCCTGCGGGAACCGCGTGAAGCTGCGCGAAATCGACTGCGCGTACATCGGGTCGTAGTGCCCGGTCAGCAGTTCCATCACCACTTCCGGCGTTCTGCCGTCGCGGACTTTCGCCGTCCAGGCCGCGACAACGGCTTTGCCGCGGAGTTCTGTCAGTGCTTCCAGGCGCTCGCAGAAGGCGGCCGGGTTCTTCACGAAGAAGTCGTAGTCTTCCAGCAGCAGCGCCACACGTTCTTCGTCAGCCAGCTGCAGGTCGATGCACGTGCTGTTGCGCATCGCGTTGATCAGGGCCTCCGGGACCCGCACGTTGCCCACCTTCCGGCTTTCGCTCTCCACGTACACCACGCGCCCGGGGTCGAAGCCGCGCAGGACGTCCCAGATGAGGGCGTCGAAGCGCTTCTGGCTGGGCTGCGTCTGCCCGGGAATGTGGCCCAGCACCGAGCTTCGGTGGCGCGCCAGGGCTTCCAGGTCGAGTACCTGCGCGCCTTGCGCCGCCAGCGCGTGCAGCAGGCGCGTCTTGCCACTGCCCGTGGGGCCGCAGACCACGCGGTACGACAGACGCTGGGCCAACCCGGGCAGGGCATCGACCAGTGCGGCCCGCCAGGCCTTGTAGCCGCCTTCGATCAGCGTCACGTGAAAGCCGATGGCACCGAGCACGGTGGCCAGCGCGCCGCTGCGTTGGCCGCCTCGCCAGCAGTAGGTGAGCGGCCTCCAGCCCTTGGGTTTGTCGATCACCTCACGTTCGATGTGCGCTGCGATGTTGCGGGCGGCGAGGGCGGCACCCCGTTTCCGGGCCTCGAAGGGGTTGACCTGCTTGTAGATCGTGCCGATTTCGATGCGCTGCTGGTTGTCCAGTGTGGGCCAGTTCACCGCACCCGGCAGGCGGTCGAGCGCGTATTCGTCCGGGGTGCGTGCGTCGATGACGGTGTCGAAGTCGCCGAGGCGGGTCATGGCCTCGGCGGCGCTCAGGATGTGGACGGGCATGCCCGATTATCGAGCCGGGAGCAGCTTTCGCAGTTCGGGCCAGACGTTGGCCAGCATGGTCGGCTGGGCGGTTTCGTTCGGATGGATGCGGTCGGACTGGAACAGCGCCGTGGGATCCTTCGTGTCCGCCACGCCCTTGAGGAAGAAGGGCACGAGTGCGGTTTTCTCGGCCTGGGCAACGCGGGTGAACACCTCCCGGAACTCCTGACCGTACTTCGCACCGTAATTGGGCGGCATCTCCATGCCCAGCAGCAGCACCCTGGCGCCGGCTTCGCGCGAGAAGCGGGCCATGGCGGCGAGGTTGTCGCGCGTCATGTTCAGCGGCAGGCCGCGAAGTGCGTCGTTGCCACCGAGCTCGATCACCACCACGGCGGGCTGGTGCTGCTTGAGCAGGGCAGCCAGGCGTGATCGCCCGCCCGAGGTGGTGTCGCCGCTGATGCTGGCGTTGACCACACGTGCGCGAACTTTTTCCCTGGTCACACGCTCTTCCAGCAGGGCCACCCAGCCGGTGCCGCGCTTGAGGCCGTACTCCGCGCTCAGCGAATCACCGACCACGAGAACGACCGGATCGGCCGGGGCCTGTGCCAGGGTGATGCCCGAAAACCCTGCGGCGGACAGTGCGCACAGCGAGCTGGCCAGCGCGTTAAAGTGACGGCGTTTCAACTTGAGAGTCCTTTCCATGTCCGATGTGATGATTGCGGTTCAGCATGTGTTCAAGTCGGTGACCGACTCCACCGGTTCCCTGACCATTCTGCGCGACATCGATTTCACGCTGAACAAAGGGGAAACCGCGGCCATCGTGGGAGCGTCCGGCTCGGGCAAGAGCACGCTGCTGTCGATCATCGCGGGGTTGGACACGCCCAGCAGCGGCACAGTTCACATCGACGGTGTCGATTTGTTCGCCATGGACGAGGACCAGCGCGCCGCCCTTCGCTCGCAGAAGGTCGGCTTTGTGTTCCAGAGCTTCCAGCTCCTGGGCAACCTGACGGCACTGGAGAACGTCATGCTGCCACTCGAATTGGCCGGCCTGCGCGACGCCCGCGCCACCGCCACGCAGATGTTGCAGCGCGTGGGCCTGGGCGAGCGCCTGTCGAGCTACCCCAAGGTGCTCTCCGGGGGCGAGCAGCAGCGCGTGGCACTGGCGCGGGCCTTCGTGGTACAGCCGGCGGTGCTCCTGGCCGATGAACCCACGGGCAGTCTGGACTTTGCCACCGGCGCACGCATCATGGAGCTGATGTTCGAGCTCAACCGGGAGCAGGGCACCACGCTCGTGCTGGTGACGCACGACCGCGCCATCGCCCACCGCTGCGAGCGCCGCATCACCATCGATGCGGGGCAGGTGGCGGTCGAAACAGAGCCGGCCTGAGGGGCTGTCAACCGGTCGACGGGTGCAGGCGCTGCCAGAGCGCCGCCACGTCATCGCCCACCCGGGCTGGCGGATGCCCGGCTTCCATGAGCGTGGCGAGCAGGCGCGTCAGCAATTCCTCCCGCGGCAGCACCGGTCCGTAGAACAGCACATCGCCGCCCCGGCCCACGAGCAGGGTCGGCAGGGTCTCGACTTCCAGGTCTCCCATCAGGTCGGCCTCGTCCTCGATGTCCAGCCAGCGCCAGTGCAGTTGCGGATGCGCGGCCGCGACGGCATCGACCACCGGCCGCCAGTCTCGGCAGGTGCCACACCACTGGGCACACAGGCTGATGACGTGAAGGGGTTCAATGGCCAAGCGGTCTCCGCAGTTGCTGCACGTCCAGCGCGCTCACCGGTGGCGCCTGGTTGCCCCATTGAGTGCGAACGTAGGTCAGCAGTTCCGCGAGTTCCTGGTCGTTGAACTGCAGCACGAAGGGCGGCATGCCGAACGGGCGCGGGTGTGCCTGGGTGGAAGGGCCGAAACCGCCGTTCAGGACGATCTGCGCCAGGTTGGCGGGCGACGCCATGGTCACCGTGCGGTTGCCCGCCAGCGGCGGATAGGCCACCGCGCCCTGGCTGCTCACGCCTTCCCCGCGCGCGCCATGGCATTGGGCGCAATGCTGTTCATATCGCTGCCCGCCGGCCGCCAGAACCCGGCTGTCCGCTGGTTCGTGGCGCAGCCGCTGTGTCACCGTTTCCGAGGGCAGTTGCCGCAGGTAGATGGCCATGGCCTGCAGGTCTTGTGGCGCCCAGTGCTGGGTGCTGTGCTGCACCACCTCGGCCATGGGGCCGCTCACCAGCGCGTCGCGGGCACGGCCGTCGCGGAACAGCGCCACGATCTCGTCCACCGACCAGTGCTGCAGGCCGGCCTCCGCCGGGTCGAGCAGCGAGGGCGCATACCAGCGTTGCATGGGAATGAGGCCGCCGGAGAGGCCGAGCAGGTTGCCCTGGCCGCCCAGCGCGTCGCGCGGTACGTGGCAGGCACTGCAATGTCCCAGCCCGTTCACGAGGTAGGCGCCGCGCTCCAGGGTGGCGGTCGACGTGGTGGCTGCCGCGGGCGGCGCGGCGTCCTGGGCGCGGAAGTACAGGGTGCGCCAGGCCTTCAGCGCGAACTGCGTGTTGTAGGGCCAGCGCATGTCGTGCGCGGGCACCGGCGTGTCCACGGGCGGCAGGCTGAGGAAAAACGCGAACAGGGCATCGCTGTCCTCGCGCGAAAGGCGCGTGGTGTTGCTATAGGGAAAGGCCGGATTGAGCCAGCGGCCGTCGCGCCCCTGGCCGTGGTGCAGCGCGCGCCAGAAATCGTCGGCGCTCCAGTCGCCTAGCCCGTTCTCGCTGGGCGTGAGGTTGCTGCCATACACCGTACCGAACGGGGTGACCACGCCCAGACCGCCAGCGAACGGCGTGCCGCCGCGCGTGGTGTGGCAGGCCTGGCAGTTGCCAAGCACGGCCAAGTAGCGCCCGCGCTCGATGGTGTGGGGGTCGGCCGGGTTGGACGCCACGTCGGCCGGTCTCACCACGAGGGGCTGGGCGGGCCACACCAGCCATGCCATCACGGCGGCGCCAGCGAGCAGCACCCCGCCCAGGACCAGCAAGGCCTTGCGGCCGGTGGAACGCAGGTGGGCGGCTCTCATGGGCGGCCTCCGGCAGGTGGCCGTGCGCTGCCGCATTGCTGCGGCAGCGGAGCGGTGGAGGGCGCAGCCGCATGGGCATCGGCAGGCGCCTGCTGTGTGGCCAGCCAGGCGCTCACGGCGGCGATGTCGGTCGGGCCAAGGCGCTGGGCGACATCGGCCATGCAGTCGGGCGCATGGGCCTTGCGCAAGCCGGCGCGCCACGCGCCGAGCTGGGCGTTGAGGTAGTCGCGCGGCAGGCCGAGCAGGCCGGGCGTGCCCGGCTGCACGCCGGTGAGCGCGCTGCCGTGGCAGGCCACGCAGGCCGGCAACTGGCGGGAGGCATCACCCCGCAGCGCCAGCTGCTCGCCGCGTTGCAGCTCTTGCGGTGTGGCGTTCACCCGCACGGGTGCCGGGTAAGGGACTTCCATGGCGGCGAAGTGCTGCGCGATCTCCATCAGGTAGGTGTCGCTCAACGGGGTGAGCAGCTGCGTCATCAGCGGATAGACACGCCGGCCATCGCGGAAATTGAGCAACTGGTTGTAGAGGTAGCCTGCCGGTTTGCCCGCCAGACGGGGATAGTAGCCATCGGGCGCGGCACGCCCCTGCGGGCCGTGGCAGGCGGTGCAGGCCATCATGCGTTGTGCCATGGTGTCTTCGAAACGGTGGGTGGTCTGTGCTGCACAGGGCAACAGCAGGGCTCCGAAGGCGAGCAGCAGGGCACTGCGCCATGCATGGCGCGGCGGCAGGCAGGAGAACAAGGTCATGTCGTGGCCAGTCTTGTCGGTGAGAGCGCGGGCGAGGTCGTTCGGTTCCAGTCCGTGGGGTGGGGCAGGCAGCATGCCAGTGCGGTGGCCAGGGGCGCCAGGCGGGCTGGCAGTTCCGGACCACCGAGCCATTCATCCTCGCGGAAGAACACGTTGTCGATGGCGAGTGCCGCCGCCTGTGCAGCGGGCCAGTGGGCCACCGTACCGGGCACGGTCGAAAGGCCATTTTCCTCGCTGCGCAGCAGCACCCATTGGCCGCGTTGTTCGCCGAGGTGAACCGGTGCGGCCAGGGAGAAGCCGGCCCATTGCAGATTGGGTACCGCCGTGATCTCGCCACGCAGCAACCAGCCGCGGCCGGTGTCGCGTGCCCGCAAGGGTTCCAACCAGGGGGAGAGGGTTGCTGCACGCTCGCCGCACAGGAGGTCGACCAGCCAATGGTCGCGCAAGGCGATGTTGGGCGACAGCAGCAGCGCCTCGATGGTCATGCGTTGTGCCCACAGCAGCCAGGCGGCAGCGGGATGGTGGCGTGCCAGCTCCGCCGCGCCTGCGATCAGGTGGTCCAGCCCACCGTCACCACCCAGTCGGGGTGGCACGCCGCAGCGCAGCAAGCCGCTGTCCACCACCTGCATCAGAGCCGTGGCGCCAGCGTCATGGGACATTTCTCGGGCATGGGTGGACATGCCGTTATCGTCGTTCATGCCCATCTGATGTGCAATATGCAGTTTTATTGAAATACAACCAGATCAGATGTGCGAGCTGATCTGCTCTGCTCCGCCCGGATTGCGCGGCATCTGATCCGTGGCAGATGGCGTGCTGCAGGCGATACTGGCCCGATGTTCAAGACCATGAGAGATACGTGGCCCAAGACCTGGCGCGTAACAGGCTGGCTCCTCGCGGCCGGCGCGCTGTGCGGCCTTCAGTGGCTGGGTGACCAGCTGGTCGCGCTGCTGGGCTGGCCGCTGCCCGGATCGCTCGCGGGCCTGCTGATGCTGCTCGGGCTGCTGACGCTGCGGGGCGGCGTGCCGCGCGGCCTGGACGAGGTGGCCGCGCCGCTGCTCAGGCACCTGATGCTGTTCCTGATTCCCTCGGTGGCCGCCGTCGGGCTGTACGCCCACCTGCTGCTGGAGCATGTGGCCCTGTTCGTTCTGACAGCCACGCTGGGCACGGTGGTCACGATCGTGGTGACGGGCTGGACACTGCACCGGTTGCTGAAAGACCGTCAGCCGTGAGTCCGTCGACCCTCTTCTGGACACTGGTGACCGTGCTGGCCTACACGACGGCGCTCCGGCTGTACCAGCGCAGCGGCCACCATCTGCTCTGCCTGCCGGTGCTCAGCGGCACGGCGCTGGTACTGGGGGCCATGACACTGATGGGGGTGGGTTATCCGTTGTACGAGGAGGCGACCCGCGTGCTGAGCTGGCTCACTGGCCCGGCCATCATCGCGCTCGCCGTACCGTTGTACCGGCAGGCCGCCTTGCTGCGCCGCCTGGCGCTGCCCCTGCTGGGCGCGTTGCTGGCCGGATGCCTGGCGTCCGTGCTGGGCACGCTGCTGCTGGCCCAGGTTCTGGGATCACCGCTGGCGCTTGCGCTCTCGCTGGCTCCGAAGGCCGCCACCATGCCCATCGCCATGCAGGCGGCCGAGCGGGCGGGTGGCGTGCCGGCGGTGGCGGCCCTGGCCGTGGTGACCACGGGCGTCCTTGGCACCTTGTTCGCCGGGCCTGTGTTGCGGCTTGTGCGGCTGGACGACCCGACCACGCGCAGTTTTGCGCTGGGGCTGGTGGCGCATGCCATCGGTACCGCCCGCGTGCTGCAGACGCACCCGGGCAGTGTGGCGTTCGCGGCGCTGGCCATGGGCCTGAATGGCGTGAGCACCGCGCTGGTGATCGCCCTGCTGGCGCGCTGGCTGTGAGGACCCGGAGGAAAGAGGGCGCGGAGGCCGCGCCGCTAAGATCGCCCGACCCTGTCCACGATGCCTACCCCATGAGCGGCGCACACCTCACCCGCTACCAGCAACTCGCCGAAGAGATAGCCGATGGCATCCGGGCGGGGGTGCTGCGCCCTGGCGAACGCCTGCCTTCGGTGCGCCAGACGTGCGAGCAGCGTGGTGTGAGCCCGTCCACGGTGTTCCAGGCCTATGGGCAGCTGGAATCGCAAGGACTGGTGGAGGCGCGTGCACGTTCCGGCTTCTACGTGCGTGCCACGCGCCGGCCCACGCGCTCGGTGCCCAAGGCCGCACGGCCGAGTGCCGAGGCCACGCCGGTGGCGATCAGCGAACTGGTGTACGAGCTGCTGGGCTCGACGCGCGATGCCGAGGTGGTACCGCTGGGGTCGGCGTTTCCCGCACCGCACCTGTTCCCCTTCGATGCCCTCGCGCGCAGCGGCGCGCGTGCCATGCGGCGTCTGCCCGCCAGTCGCATCACCGGTGCTTTGACGGCCGGGGATGAAGGGCTGCGCCAGGCCCTGCGGCGGCGCTACGCGCTGCACGGTGTGCCGCTGGCTGCGGACGAGCTGGTCATCACCAACGGCGCCATGGAAGCGCTCAACCTCTGTCTGCAGGCCGTCACGAAACCGGGTGACGTGGTGGTGGTGGAGTCGCCCACGTTCTACGCCGCGCTGCAGGCGCTCGAGCGCTTGCACCTGAAGGCGGTGGAGGTCGCCACCGATCCGCGCGAAGGCGTGGACATCGGTGCGCTCGCCAACCTGCTGGAGCGCCAGCCAGTGGCTGCGTGCTGGTTCATGCCCAGCTTCCAGAACCCGCTGGGTGCGCTCATGCCGCCCGAGCGCAAGCAGGCGCTGGTGGCCTTGCTCGCGCGCCACCGCGTGCCGCTGATCGAGGACGATGTGTATGGCGAGCTGCATGCGGCGGCCCGCCGGCCACCGCCGGCCAAGGCGTTCGACCGCGAGGGTGGCGTGCTCCATTGCGCTTCCTTCTCCAAATGCCTGGCGCCGGGATACCGCGTCGGCTGGACCGCTGCCGGGCGTTATGCCGGTGCGGTGGAGCGCCTCAAGATGTCGAGTTCGCTGGCCACCGCCATTCCGCCCCAGCTGGCGCTGGTGGACTATCTGGCGCAAGGGGGTTACGACCGCCATCTGCGTCGCCTGCGCGAGGCGCTGGCTGGCCAGCAGCAGCGGGCGTTGCGGCTGGTGGAGCGGCATTTTCCGGCGGGTACCCGCGTCACGCGTCCACTGGGGGGGTATTTCCTCTGGCTCGAGCTGCCACCGGCGGTCGATGCGCTCGCGCTGCACCATCGGGCGCGCGCCCGCAACATCAGCACCGCGCCCGGGGTGCTGTTTTCGGCCGACCGCCGCTTCACGCACCACCTGCGGCTCAACGTCGGCCACCCGGACGACGCACGTTTCGACGCGGCGCTGCGGCTGCTCGGCGAGCTCGCGCACGGCGCATGAGCGGTGGCCGGGCAGCGCTAGCGCCGATAATCGCCCGATGTCTTCCCCCAAAGTGCTGTTCGGCTTCCATGCCGTGGGCGTGCGCCTGAAAACCGCCCCGAAATCCATCATCGAGATCTACTACGAGCCGACGCGGCGCGATGCGCGCATGCGCCAGTTCCTGGACAAGGCGCGCGAGGCCAATGCACGGTTGATCGAGGCCGACAGCCTGCGCATCGCCAAGCTGGCCGGCAGTCATGGCCACCAGGGCGTGGCTGCGCGCGTGGAAGCGGTGGCGCAGGTGCGTTCGCTCGACGAACTGCTGGAGCAACTCGAGCCGACCGGCATTCCGCCGCTGCTGCTTGTGCTGGACGGCATCACCGACCCGCACAACCTCGGGGCCTGCCTGCGCGTGGCCGACGGTGCGGGTGCGCACGCCGTGATCGCGCCCAAGGACCACGCGGCCGGCATCAACGCCACCGTGGCCAAGGTGGCCAGCGGCGCGGCCGAGACCATGCCGTACTTCATGGTGACCAACCTTGCGCGCACGCTGAACGAACTCAAGGAACGCAACATCTGGGTCATCGGCACCAGTGACGACGCCCCCAGGACGCTCTACCAGGTCGACCTCAAGGGCCCGGTGGCGCTCGTGCTCGGCGCCGAGGGGGCTGGCATGCGCCAGCTCACGCGCAAGACCTGCGACGAACTGGTCAGCATTCCCATGGCCGGTGCGGTCGAGAGCCTGAATGTCTCGGTCGCCAGCGGCGTCTGCCTGTACGAAGCGCTGCGCCAGCGCAACTGATCACGGCCATGCTCGACACGGTGCGCGACTGGATCCGGGAGGCGCGCCACATGGCCGTGCTCACCGGCGCGGGCATGAGCGCCGAGTCCGGCGTGCCCACCTTCCGCGATGCGCAGACCGGGTTGTGGGCGCACTTCAACCCGCAGGAGCTCGCCACCGAGGCCGCCTTCCGCGCCCACCCGCAGCGCGTGTGGGACTGGTACGCACACCGCCGCGAGATGATCGCTGCCGTGCAACCCAACGCGGGCCACCGGGCGCTGGCGGCGTTCTCACAACGCAACCCCGGCCGCCTCACGCTCATCACACAGAACGTGGACGGGCTGCACCAGCTCGCCGGCAACACCGACGCCCTGGCCCTGCACGGCAACATCGCGCAGGACCGCTGGCTCGATGCGCCGCGCGATTGCTGCCAGCCCGATCGCCTCGAAGCTGGCCACCCGCCGCGCTGCCCCTCGTGTGGCAATCTCCGCAGGCCCGCCGTGGTCTGGTTTGGTGAGCATCTGCCCGCGCAGGCGCTGGAAGACGCGGAACGCGCCGCTCGCAAGTGCGAGCTGATGCTGGTGGTCGGCACGTCCGGCGAGGTCTATCCCACCGCTGGCCTGGCGTTCACCGCGCACCAGAGCGGCGCCCGCGTGGTCGTCGTCAACCCCGAGCCGACGCCACTGGACGCGGTGGCGGAACACCGGCTGGGTGAGTCCGCAGCGGTGTGCCTGCCCGCGTTGCTGGCCTGAGCCACCCCTTTCACCTCAACCCCTGGAGACGTCACATGCCCATCGCCACCCTCGACATCTGGCACGACCTGGTTCAGAACCGCAACGCCAAAGGCCTGCGCGACCTGCTCGCGGAAGACGTGGTCTTTCATTCACCGGTGGTGCACACACCCCAGGCGGGCAGGGCTGTGACCACGCAGTACCTGGCCGCCGCGTTCCAGGTGTTTTTCAACCCCTCGTTCCGCTATGTGCGCGAGGTGGTCGGCCCGCGTGACGCGGTGCTGGAGTTCCAGGTGGAGATCGACGGCATCACCGTCAACGGGGTCGACATGATCCGCTGGAACGACGAGGGCCGCATCACCGACTTCAAGGTCATGATCCGCCCGCTCAAGGCGATCAACCTCATTCACCAGAAGATGGGTGCCCTGCTGCAGGCCGGCCAGCAGCAACAGTAGGCGGCGGGTCAGACCAGGCCCAGCGCCCCGAGCACGGCGCCCGCGCCGATCATCCACAGCAGGTGAATCTTCGTGCGCCACACCAGCACAGTGGCCACGGCCGTGAGCAGCCACAGCGGCCAGTCGCGTGCCGGGTGTTCGTGGGAACCGGTGAGCAGCCAGCCGGTGGCGATGAGCAGGGCGATCACGATCGGTGCCATGCCGGTCTTGAAGGCGCGAACCGCGCGCAGTTCGCGGTTGTCGTGCGCCCAGCGCGTGGCGGTGTAGGTGAGCACGGAAGAGGGCAGCAGGATGGCCACCAGGGTGACGAGCACGCCGAACATGGCGAAGGCCCAGGCCAGCCAGCCGCCGGCGGGGCCACCACCCGCGTTGAGGCCGACGTTCCAGCCCAGCACGGCCACGAACAGCACGTTGGGGCCGGGTGCGGCCTGCGAGATGGCGATGGAGGAGGTGAACTGCGCGTCGCTCAGCCAGCCGTTCTGGAAGACGAGGTAGCGGTGCATGTCGGGCGCCGTGGTGATGGCGCCGCCGATCGCCAGCAGCGAGAGCGAGGCGAAGTGTGTGAAAAGGTCGAACCAGTTGGCGGCGGTCGGCTGCATCATGGTTCAGGCCTCACCCTTCTTCTGCCGATCGGCGTCCGCATCGCTCAGCACGCGGTAGGCCCAGAGGCAGGCACTGCCACCGATGCCCAGCAGCACCCAGAGCAGGGGCCAGCGCAGCAGGGCGATGGCGACGAAGGTGAGGGCGGCCAGACCGATGCACACGACCATGCCCATGGCATTCTTGTTCAGCGCGCCGATCAGCTTGATACCGGTGGCGGCCACCAGTCCGGCGGCCACCGCGCCCATGCCGCGCAGCGCGTTCTGTGCGATCACACTGTCGGCCACGCTGCCGTAGAGCGCGGCCAGCAGCAGCACCAACACCAGAGGTGCCGTCAGCATGCCGGCCAGCGCGGCCAGGGCACCCCGAAGCCCGAAGTAGCGCCCGCCGATCATCATCGAGAGGTTGACCACGTTCGGGCCCGGCATGATCTGCGCAACGGCCCAGTCCTCCACGAACTGCTCACGCGTCATCCAGCGCTTTTTCTCCACCAGCTCGCGCTGCACCACCGCCAGCACACCGCCGAAGCCCTGCAAGGCCAGCCAGGTGAACGAGACGAACAGATCGGTCTTGGAGAGGGGGCGGTGGAGGGGTTGCTGGTCGGCAGCTTCGGGCGGTATCGGAGCGGTGGCGGGCATGCCGGGATTATCGGTGCGCCGGCTCCCAAGGCCGTGGCGGTCTGTGGGGTTGGGGGCCTTTACAACGCCAGCTCCCAGGTCTCACCGACGAGATCCTGGCCATAGCCGTGGTAAGGCTCGCTGTGCACCAGCTCGAAGCCGCGCCGGGCGTAGATGGCGCGGGCCACGTCGAGGTTGCTGTTGGTCCACAGCACCATCTTGCGGTACCCCTTGGCGCGCGCGAAGGCGATGCACTCCTCGGTCAGCCGCGCGCCCAGGCCGAGGCCGCGAGCGGCCGGGGTGAGGATCAGCAGCCGCAACTGCGCTTCGGTGTCGCTCTTGCGGACCACGAAGACCGAGCCCACGCGCTCGCCGTCGAGCTCGGCGATCCAGCCACGTTCCCAGGCGGGGTCGTGGCGCCGGATCATGCCGGCCACGATCTCCGCCACCAGGGCCTCGAATTCGCTGTTCCAGCCGTACTCGAGCCCGTAGATCTCGCCATGCTGTTCCACGACCCAACCCATGTCGCCCGCTCGCACGTCGCGCAGCACGGCGGTGCGCTGGGATGTGGCGGTGGGGTCCAGCAGGGACTGCACGCGCGCCAGTGCCGTGACGAGCGTGTGGCGCTGGTCGGGCGCCAATGGGGCCAGCAGGCGCGCGGCCTCTTCGCGCGAGCGCTGTTGCATCGGCTCGAACGCGGCCCGGCCTTCGGCCGTGAGGCTCAGCGCATGTTGCCGTGCATCGGTGGGCGAGGGTGTGCGGGTGATCCAGCCCGCTTCAGTGAAGCGCCGAACGATGCGGCTCACGTAGCCCGCGTCGAGCAGGAGACGGCGCCCCAGCTCGCTCGCGGTGCATGGCGCGTGGTGCGCCAGTTCGTAGAGCACCCGGACTTCGGTGAGCGAGAACGCACTGCCCAGGTACGGGTCGAGCAGGCCACTGCGCTGGGTGTAGAGGCGGTTGAAGGCGCGCATGGCGCGCACCTGGGCGGGGTCGACCGGCGCGGTCCCGGGCATGGCGTCTGTCATCGCCCGGATTCTGGCGCATTTACTTGACTCAGGCAATTAAATGATTGACGCGACTGTCTTCAGCCCGTTTGCAGCATCTCTCTCACCCGCTCGCGGGTGAGAGGCTTGGTCACGAATCCACGGATCAGGGGCATGTCGCCCGCGCGCAGGCGGTCCTGCGGCGCGTCTGACGAGGTCAGCATCATGACGAGCATGGTCGGCTTGTCCTGCAGCAGCGGTCGGGCCTGCCGCGCGAACTCGAAGCCGTCCATCTGTGGCATGTTGATGTCCAGGAACAGGCAGGTGGGCACGGTCAATTCGTCCACGCGCAGGAAGGCCAGTGCGTCGGCACCGCTTTCGAACACGTGCACCTCGCCCGTGAAGCCGGCGCGGCGGATCATGATCTCGTGGTAGACGTTGTCGGCCTCGTTGTCGTCGACGAGGATGAAGCGCTGGGGAATGGGCATCGCGTCGCCTTTACGAGGGGGTGCCATGGGGCACTGGCAGGTGCAGCGTGAAGCGGCTGCCCTCGCCAGGGGTGGATTGCACGGAGAGGTGCCCGCCATGCAGCGCGGCGATGCGCCGGCAGATGGACAGGCCCAGGCCCGAGCCGGCATGCGTCTTGCGCGAGTGCAGCCGCTTCAGAAGATCGAAGATGCTGGCCTGGTGTTCGGGCGCGATGCCGATGCCGTTGTCTTCCACGTGGATCTGGTCGAAACCGTGTTCGCGTGTGGCACTCACGCGCACCCGGGGCGGGACACCCGGTTGCGCGAACGCGATCCCGTTGGCCACGAGGTTCTGCAGTGCGATGCGCAGCAGGGATGCGTCGGCCTGCACCGTGGGCAGTGTGGCCATGTCCAGCTGGCCACCGGCTTGCGTGATCGCGGCGCTCAGGTCGTCGCGGACCTGTTCGACCAGCAGGTTCACGTCCACCGGGCCGCTGTCGAGCGCGTGGCGGTCGAGCCGCACATACCGCAGCAGGCCATCGAGCAGGCTGGCCATGCGCTGGCCTCCGGCGCTGACGAAGCCCAGGTAGCGCCGGGCCTCGGGTGGAAGCCGTTCCCCGTGATCGGCTTCGAGCAGCGAGCTGAAGTTGTTGATGGAGTTGATCGGTTCGCGCAGGTCGTGCGACATGATGTGGATGAAGCGCTCCTGCTCCAGCGTCTTGCGCTCCAGCTGGAGGATGGTGTCGCCCAGCAGCCGTTCCTTGTTCTTGAGCTCCTGGATGTCGCGCCCGCGCATCACGACGCCAGTGATGCCCCCGTCTTCGTCCCGCACGGGCAGCAACGCGATTTCCATGTGCCGGCTGCCGGCGACCTTGAAGTCGGAGACGCGCTGGTAGATCACCGTCTCGCCAGCCATGGCGCGGTCCAGCTTGGAGCCGACCAGGGCGTAGGCCGCCTCACCCAGGCGTTGCTTCACGGTGATGCCGATGATTTCCTCGCGCGAGCACCCGATGTAGTTCAGATAGGTCTGGTTGATGTGGCGGTAGACCCCATCGGTGTCGATATAGGCCTGCAGGTCCAGCCCGGCGGCGGCCATGGCGGTGAGCTCTTCGTGTTCCTGCTTGACCGCGCGGGCCTTGCGTGCGGCCTCGATCTGGCGCGCGCGTTCGTTTTCCAGCAGGGTGGCCACCAGACCGGAGAGGCGGCTGAGCGCGGTGAGTTGCACGGAGTGCAGCTGCCGCACCATCTGGTCCACCACGCAGACCGTGCCCAGGGCGAAACCGTCGGACGTGACGATGGGGGCGCCCGCGTAAAAGCGCACGTTGGTCGTGCCTTGCACCAGTGGGTTCTGTCTGAAGCGGGCGTCCTGGCTCATGTCCTCCACCACCATGACCTGCTCCGGGTTGAGGATGGCGTGCGTGCAGAAGGACATTTCGCGCGGGGTTTCGCACACGTCCACCCCCACGCGCGATTTGAACCACTGCCGGTCGCGGTCGACGAGCGTGATCAGTGCCACCGGCGTGCCGCAGATCACCTGGGCCAGCGCCGAGATGTCGTCGAACGCCTTCTGCGGCAGGCTGTCGAGCACGCCCAGGCCGCGCAACCGGGCCAGGCGCTGTTCTTCGTTGTGGGGAAGGGGCGCTGTCTGCATGCGGGCCGGAACCGGAGGGAAAGCAGGGGGTGCCCGATGATTGCATACCGGGCAGGGTATGCGCGATACGCCGGACGGCGCATGCCGGTACCCGGAAGTGCTACACACGATTCCGTCACGTTTGGGGCGTACTTGATCGGAAACAGCAAGCGCGGTGCGCGGGGCACCAGCCACCAGAGCGTCCCGCGGAACCGGCTCGGGCGGGCCGCCAGGTGCGGTCCCCCCCGGGGGAAGACGCCGCAGGCGGCGCAGGGGGGCTCTCTTACACCGACATCCCGCCCGAGACCTCGATCACCGCGCCGTTGATGTAACTCGCTTCGTCGCTGGCCAGGAAGGCATAGACGTTGGCGATTTCCTCCGGTCGCCCCAACCGGTGCAGCGGCACGCGGCGCTCCATGTCCTCGATCACCTTGGCTGGCATGGTGTCCAGGATCGGCGTGGCGATGAAGCCCGGCGCCACCGCGTTCACCCGGATACCCTTGGGGCCCAGTTCGCGGCTCCAGGTCTTGGTGAAGCCGATCACGCCGAACTTGCTGGCCGCGTAGTTGGTCTGCCCGAAGTTGCCGTAGATGCCCACGACCGATGAGGCGTTGAGGATGACGCCGCTGCCCTGCGCGACCATGCCGTCGGCCACGGCCTGGGCGCAATGGAACACGCCACGCAGGTTCACATCGATCACGCGGTCGAACTGTTCCAGGGTCATCTTCTGCAGGCGAGCGTCCTGGGTGATGCCGGCGTTGTTCACCAGGACGTCGATGCGGCCGAAGCGTTCGTGCACCTGGGCCACCACGGCGTCCACCATCTCGCGCTGGGTGACGTCCACCACGAAGCCCGCGGCCGGCGCACCCAGCGCCTCACACTGGCGCACGGCATCGTCGACAGCGGCCTGCTTCACGTCGCAGACGATGACGGCGGCGCCCTCCCGGGCGAATTTGAGGGCGGTGGCCAGGCCGATGCCCTGGGCCGCTCCGGTGATGAGGCTGATTTTTCCTTCGAGTCGTTTCATGCGTGGGGGAACAGGGGTCAATAAACGGGCTGGTGCTGCCGGATGGCCTTCTTCACGGCATCGCTCAGTGCGAATCCCGCGCCGTAGCGTGAGGCCAGCTCACCGCAGCGCCGTTCGAAAGCTTCGATGCCCATGCCGTAGATGAACTGAAGCGCGCCACCCGTCCAGGCCGGGAAGCCGATGCCGAAGATCGAGCCGATGTTGCCGTCGTGCACGGTGGTGAGCACGCCCTCGGCCAGGCAGCGCGCCGTTTCCACCGACTGACGGTAGAGCAGGCGGTCCTTGATGTCCTGCAGGTCCCAGGCGGCATCGGGCTTCTCGAAGCGGGTCTTGAGCTCGGGCCAGAGCTGCTTCTTGTGGCCGGCGGGGTAGTCGTAGAAACCGCCTCCAGCGGCGCGGCCCGGGCGCTTGAACTCCCGCACCATGCGCTCGACCAGCAATTCGCCCGGCGTGGCGGCGTAGCTGCGGCCTTCTTTCTCGACGTCGGCGCGGGTCTGGTCCAGCACATGCACCGAGAGCGAGAGCGCGGTCTCGTCCAGCACCGCGAGCGGCCCGACCGGCATGCCGGCCTGCACGGCCGCGTTCTCGATCACGGGCGCGGGAATGCCTTCGCCCAGCATTGCGGCACCTTCCATCACGAAGGTGCCGAAGGTGCGGCTGGTGTAGAAGCCGCGCGAGTCGTTCACCACGATGGGCAGCTTGCCCAGCGCCTGCACATAGTCGTAGGCGCGCGCGATGGTCTCGTCGTCCGTCTCCTTGCCCCGGATGATCTCCACCAGCTTCATCTTGTCCACCGGGCTGAAGAAGTGGATGCCGACGAAGCGCTGCGGTCGGCTGCTGGCCTGCGCCAGACCCGTGATGGGCAGGGTGGAGGTGTTGCTGGCGAAAAAGCCCCCGGTAGCCAGCATGGGCTCGGCTTCCTTGGTGACGGCGGCCTTGAGTTCGCGGTTCTCGAACACCGCTTCGATGATCAGATCGCAGCCCCTGAGGTCGCCCGGATGATCGGTGGGGTGGATGTGGTCGAGCAGGTCGCGCTGGTCGTAGGGACTCATGCGGCCCTTGTCGACACGCTCCTGCGTGAGCTTGAAGCTGTAGGACTTGCCGCGTTCGGCGGTTTCGATGCTCACGTCCTCCAGCACGGTGCGGATGCCCCGGCCCGCCTGCACGTAAGCGATGCCCGCGCCCATCATGCCCGCGCCCAGGATGCCCACCTTCTTCGGCTTGTAGCGCGAGATGCCTTGCGGGCGTGACTGGCCGCTCTTGATCGCGTTCAGGTTGAAGAAGAATGTGTTGATCATGTTCTTGGCCACCGGGCTCACGATCAGCCTGGCCAGGTAGCGGCTTTCGATGCGCAGCGCGGTGTCGAAGTCCACCATCGCGCCTTCGGCCATGGCCGCCAGCGCGGCTTCCGGCGCTGGGTAGAGCCCGCGTGTCTTCTGCTTGAGCACGGCCGACGCGACGGTGAGCATGCCGGCGACCTTGGGGTTGGAGGGCGTGCCGCCGGGAATCTTGTGGTCCTTCGCATCCCACGGCTGGCGCGAATGCGGGTGCGTCGCGATCCAGGCCAGTGCCGCGCTGCGCAGCGCGGCTGCCACATCGCCCTCGGGCGGCACCAGCTCGTGCACCAGGCCGAGTTCCTGCGCCTCGCGCGGGTTGAACAGCTTGCTCTCCAGAATGTAAGGTTGCGCGCCCATGAGGCCGAGCAGGCGCACCATCTTCGTGATGCCGCTCGCGCCAGGGATCAGGCCCAGCGTGATCTCGGGCAGGCCGAGCTGGATCTTCGGGTCGTTCACCGCGATGCGGTGGTGACCCATCAGCGCCACTTCCCAGCCACCGCCGAGCGCGGCGCCGTTGATGCAGCTCACCACCGGCACGCCCAGCGTCTCCAGGGTGCGGAAGTTCTTCTTGGTCTGCTCGATGCTGGCGAACACGGCGGGGGCGTCGCTCGCCTGCAGCCGCATCGTGCCCTTGAGATCGGCACCAGCGAAAAAGGTGCTCTTGGCCGAGGCCAGGATGATGCCCTTGATGTTGGCGCAGTCGCGCATCACCTGCGCGGTGACCTCGGTGAGGTCGGCCTGCCAGTCGGCACACATGGTGTTGACTGGTGAGCCTTCCTCGTCGAAGGTGATGGTGGCGATGCCGTCGGCGAGTTCGTAGCGGATGGTTTTCATCGTTTCGCTTTCAACTTACGAATGTCTTCAGTCCAGAAACACCGCGGAACCGGCTTCGCCGGGCCGCAGGTGTTGCCCCCTTTCAGGGGGTGAGGCGCGAAGCGCGGCGCGGGGGTGGTTCGTCAGACCCTTTCGACGATCGTCGCGATGCCCATGCCGCCACCGACGCAGAGCGTGGCCAGGCCGTAGCGCAACTGACGCCGGTGCAGTTCGTCGATCAGGGTGCCGAGGATCATGGCGCCGGTGGCCCCGAGCGGATGGCCCATGGCGATCGCGCCACCATTCACGTTCACCTTCTCGTGCGGCACCCCCATGTCCTTCATGAATTTCATCGGCACGGCGGCGAAGGCTTCGTTCACCTCGAACAGGTCGATCTGGTCGATCGACAGGCCGGCCTTTTCCAGTGCCTTGCGCGCCGCCGGCATCGGCCCGGTGAGCATGATCGTCGGGTCTGCGCCCGAGAGCGCCACCGAGACGATGCGCGCGCGCGGCGTGAGGCCGTGCGTGCGGCCCGCGCCCTCGCTGCCGATGAGCATGGCGGTGGCACCGTCGACGATGCCCGAGGAGTTGCCCGCGTGGTGCACGTGGTGGATGCGCTCCACCTGCGGATACCGCTGCAACGCCACCGCATCGAAGCCCATGTTGCCCAGGAGGTCGAACGCGGGTTTGAGTGAGGCCAGTCCTTCCATGGTGGTGTGCGGCTTGATGAACTCGTCTTCTTCCAGAATGGTCTGGCCGAGGAAGTCCGTGACCGGCACCACCGAGCCCTTGAAGTGGCCGGCCTGGCGAGCGGCGGCGGCGCGCTTCTGGGACTCGAGCGCGAACGCATCCACGTCCTCCCGGGTGAAGCCTTCGAGCGTCGCGATCAGGTCGGCGCCAATGCCTTGCGGCACGAAGAGTGTCTCGCTGTTGGTCTGCGGGTCCTGCGCCCAGGCACCACCGTCGGAGCCGATGGGCACGCGGCTCATGCTCTCCACGCCGCCGGCCACCACCAGGTCTTCCCAGCCGCTCTTCACTTTCATCGCCGCCATGTTCACGGCCTCGAGGCCGGAGGCACAGAAGCGGTTGAGCTGCACGCCCGAACAGCGCCAGTCCCAGCCGGCCTTGAGCGCCGCCACCTTTGCGATGACCGAGCCCTGCTCACCGATGGGCGACACCACGCCCATGACCACATCGTCCACCGCGCCGGTGTCGAAGCGGTTGCGCTGCTGGAGCTGGGTCAGCACCCCGGCCAGCAGGTCGATCGGCTTGACCTCGTGCAGGCTGCCGTCTTTCTTGCCCTTGCCGCGCGGTGTGCGCACGGCGTCGAATACGAAGGCTTCGCTCATGGTGTCTCCTGGGGGATGGCGGATGGCGCGAACCAGTATAGACTTTTGCCAAGCATTTGCTTTGCAAAATTCCCCGACGCAGTCTGATAGGTGACATCATGATCGAACGCACCCTGTTCAACGCCGACCACGAAGCCTTCCGCGACAGCTTCCGCAAGTTCATGGAGAAAGAGATCGCACCGCACCACGAGGCCTGGGAAGAGCAGGGCTATGTGGACCGGGCGGTGTGGAGCAGGGCGGGCGAGAACGGTTTTCTCTGTATGTCGCTGCCCGAGGCTTATGGTGGATCGGACGCCGACAAGCTGTACTCTGTGGTCCAGATGGAGGAGATCGCGCGCGCCGGTTTCAGCGGCATCGGCTTCGGTTTGCACAGCGAGATCGTGGCGCCCTACATCCTTCACTACGGAACGGAGCAGCAGAAGAACCGTTACCTGCCCAGGCTCGCCAGCGGCGAGATGGTGGGTGCGATCGCCATGAGCGAGCCCGCCGCCGGCAGCGATCTGCAGGGTGTGAAGAGCACGGCGATCCGGCAGGCCGATGGCAGCTACCTGCTCAATGGCAACAAGACCTTCATCACCAATGGCTGGCATGCCGACCTCGTGATCGTGGTGGCCAAGACCGATCCCGGTGCGGGCGCCAAGGGCACGAGCCTGCTGCTGGTGGAGCGCGGCATGCCAGGCTTCGAGAAAGGCAAGCGGCTGAAGAAGCTGGGCATGAAGGCGCAGGACACGTCCGAACTGTTCTTCGACAACGTGAAGGTGCCGGCCGACAACCTGCTGGGTGGCCTCGCCATGGAAGGCCGGGGCTTCATCTGCCTGATGGAGCAGCTCCCCTGGGAGCGGCTGCAGATTGCCATCAGCGCGGTCGCCTCGGCACAGGCCGCGATCGACTGGACGGTGCAGTACACCAAAGACCGCAAGGTGTTCGGGCAGACGGTGGCGCAGTTCCAGAACACGCGCTACACGCTCGCGGAGTTGCAGACCGAGGTGCAGGTGGCGCGCGTGTTCGTCGACAAGTGCTGCGAACTCATCGTGCAAGGCAAGCTCGACACCGCCACAGCCAGCATGGCGAAGTACTGGTGCTCAGACTTGCAGTGCAAGGTGATGGACGAATGCCTGCAGCTGCACGGCGGCTACGGCTACATGTGGGAATATCCCATCACCCGCGCCTATGCCGATGCGCGCGTGCAGCGCATCTACGGTGGCACGAACGAAATCATGAAGGAAGTGATCTCGCGCGGCATGGGCCTGGGCGGGAGGTGATGCCATGGGCTTTGGAAGGACCACGCCGATCTTGCGCATCTTCGACGAGGCGAAGGCGCGCGAGTTCTATCTCGACTTCCTGGGCTTCCAGCTCGACTGGGAGCACCGGTTCGAGCCCGGTTTTCCGCTTTACCTGCAAGTGTCCCGCAGTGGTTGCGTGCTGCACCTTTCAGAGCATCACGGCGACGCGTGCCCGGGTTCCGCAGTGCGCATCGAAACCGACGAACTCGACGCCTTTCACGCCGGCCTGACCGCGGCCAATTACAGGTATGCCCGTCCTGGCATCGAGAACACGCCCTGGGGCAGCCGTGAGGTGCGGATCGCAGACCCCTTCGGCAACCGCCTCACTTTTTTTCAGCCAGAACCCGGTTGACGCAGGTTCAGAGCTGGATCACGCGGGTCAGCGCAATTCCTTCAGGGGCCTCGTAGTCCGCCAGCACCCAGGCGCGGGCCGGGTGGGTGGCCGCATCCTGCAACAGCCCGAGCAGGAACCGGATCGAGGGTGCATCCAGCGCGGCAAACGGCTGGTCGATCAGCGTCAGGGGCGTGCCACAGGCGAACGCGGCGGTGAGCCAGACCTTGCGCCGGCTGCCGGTGGACAGCATGTACATCGGCTTGGCCAGGTGCGGGCCGAGCGAGAAGCCCTCGATCAGCTCGGCCATCGCGTCCGCATCGAAGTGCGGGTAGTGGTGGCTCAGGCTGTCCAGATAGCCCTTGGCCGCGAGCGCGTCATGGGCCTCGGTCTGGGGATCGATCCAGAACACCCGCTGCCGGTAGGCGTCGTGGTGCTCGCCGAGGTGGATGCCGTGGACGACGAGCGAGCCTTCATCCGCGTTCTGTGCACCCGCCATCAACCGCAGCAAGGTGCTCTTGCCACGGCCGTCGTCACCCCGCACCAGGGTGACCCCGGGGAGCACGTCGAAGGAGAGACCATCGAACAGCAGCGGCCGGGACCAGCCGAACCGCAGGCCTTTGACCTGCAGCACAGGCTCTTCAGGATCCGTGTTCACTTCAATAGCCTATGGAGTAACGCAGGCCGTTGTGGTTGAGCACCGCGCTGCGCTGGCCGATGGTCTCCAGCTTGAAACCGGGAGAGATCTCCTGGCCTTCCTGCAGCACCTTGCCGTTGACGATCAGCATGCGCAGCGCTGGGTTCTTCGAGTAAGTGGATCCGCTCACGCTCACCTGCGGCAACTGCGCGCGGGCCTCTGGCGAGAGTTCGGCGAAGCTGCGCACGGCTGCCGCGCTGGCGTCGGATGCGGTGCTCGTGGCGGAGGGAGCCGGTGCGGCTTGTGCGGGTGCTGGCGCGGTGGTCGTGGCCGCGGTGCGCGCTGCCGGGGCTGAGGCTGGGGTCGGGTGTGGTGTCGGTGCAGGTGCCGGGGCCCGCTTCGGCGGCTCCTCCCGAGGAGGCGCAAGGATGGGCTGCGCCGGGGCGGGTGGCGGCGCGGGGCTGGCCGGCATGGGCGCCTGCGCGACCTGATTGGCCGGTGCCACCACGGATGGCGTCGATGACGCGGTGGGAGCCGGTTGTGCCGCGGGCGTGGGTGACGGCGTGGCCGTGGCTCGTGGTTCGGGCCTGCTGAGCCACCACCAGGCGCCCGCGGCGATCAGAACGAGAACCGCCGCCGCGATGGTGTGCGCGGGCTTCCAGCGCCGTACCGGCTGGGTCTTGAGGCCAGCGGGCGGCACGATCTGGCTCTTGAGGCCGGGCACGTGGCCGCGTTCGCGTTCCGCCTCCGCGCGCTGTAGGGCATCGAGGATGTAGGACATCTTGGAATCCCGCCTCAGGAGCCGGAGGTGGCGAGCCGGGGCTCGTCCACGCCGCTGGCGAGGTTGACCTGCATGAAGGTGATCGGGCCGGCCAGGCCTGCGGCTTCGATGCCGTTGGCGCGCTGGAAGGCCTGGATGCGGGCGGTGAGCTGCTTGGCCGAGGGCGGCACCTTGCCGGCCGCCTGCAGGTTCGCGATGCGCTCCCCCAGCCAGTCGGCGGCCGGGCCCGTGCGGCCATCCACCAGGCGGGTGGTCTGGCCGGGCGGGGTGCGCCACAGGGTGGCGAAGTCGCCACTCCAGATGTCGGTCAGCGTGGCCAGCGGCATGCGCCAGCGTTGCTCGCCGGCCTGCAGTGTGGCGGTGTCGCTGTCGAGCGCGGTCACCAGGGCCATGCCCGAGCCCTGGCCGGCCGGGCGCAAGGTCACGATGCCCGGGCGGTTGAGCTGACGCAGGCCGGCGACGGTCAGGCGGTCGGTGCGGTAGCACTGCAGCTGCGCCTGCTGCGCGGCGTTGCAGGGGTCGTCCGACGCCAGGGTCTGCCCCCAGAGCGGGCCGAGCGCCCGCCAGGCTTCGGTCTCGTTCTTCAGCAGGGCAGAGGCTTCGGGTGGGCCGGTCAATGGCTCCGGGCGAGGGGGAGGGGTGGTGGCCGGCGTGGTCGCTGCGACGGCAGGTGGCGGTGCGGCCACCGCCGTCGGGACCGGTCGTGGCGCGCTCTGGTTCCAGAGCCAGAACAGCGCTCCCGCGACCAGCGCGCCCACCACCAGGCCGATTCCCAGTGTGCCCAGCAGCGAGACATTGACCGCCTGGGACAGCAGGGCGGGTCGTCGGCTGGTTTTCACCGGCGGCGGATCGTCCCCGAACACCTCGACGGCGGCCTTGTCCACCACAGCGCGGTCCACCCGCGCCTGGTTGGTGGCATAAGCACCGAGCAATGCACGGTCGCAGAGCAGGTTGACGCGGCGCGGCACGCCGCGCGCGATTTCGTGGATGCGCTGGATCGCCTGACTGGAGAAGGGCAGTGGCCCGCGCAGGCCGGCGACCTGCATCCGGTGCTCGATGTACTGGCGGGTTTCGGCCTCGTTGAGCGCACCCAGGTGGAAGCGCGCGATGACCCGCTGGGCAAGCTGCTCGAGCTCGGGGCGCGCGAGCACATCGCGCAACTCAGGCTGGCCGATCAGGATGATCTGCAACAGCTTGCGCTCCCTCGTTTCCAGGTTGGTCAGCAGCCGCAACTGCTCCAGCACATGCGGCGTGAGGTTCTGCGCCTCGTCGATGATGAGCACGTTGCGCTCGCCCCTGGCGTGGCTTTCCAGCAGGTACTCGTTGAATGGATCCAGGTAGTCCTTGATCGTGGCCGGACCGGTGCCCTCATGCTTGACCTCGACATGGAACTCGCGGCAGATCGTCCGCAGCAGATCGCCGACGGTGAGCTTGGGGTTGAAGATGTAGGCGACCCGGCATTGCTCCGGGATCTGCTCAAGGAAACAGCGGCAGATGGTGGTCTTGCCGGCGCCGATTTCCCCGCTGAGCAGCACGAAGCCGCCACCACCACGAATGCCATAGAGCAGGTGTGCCAGGGCTTCACGGTGGCGCTCGCTCATGAAGAGGTAGCGCGGATCGGGCGCGATGGAGAACGGGTCCTGCTTCAACCCGAAGAATTCGGCGTACATGCCCCAGAGCATAACGGGGCCGCCGGGGGCGGGCAACGACGCCGGGCAGGCCCCGGCCCGGCGTCAGCCCGCGGGATCAGGCCGCCAGGGCCATGGAGCGTTGCGCCCCCTGTTTGGCCTCTTGGGCCGAGGCGGAGCATTCGATGTCGCCGGCGAGCTGGCCACCTTCCTCGATCACGACCTTGCCATAGCGGATCTTGCCGGTGACCTTGCCCGATGCGTAGATGACGAGCTTCTGGCGCACCGTGAGGTTGCCGTCGAACACACCACGGATCTCGGCGATATCGATTTCGGCGGACCCCTTGAACTCGCCTTGTTGCGCGATCTGGATCACGCGCGAATCCATCGTTGCTTCCACGAGGCCTTCGACCACCAGCGTGTCGCAGTCCGTGATTTCCACGCCCTTGAGCTTGATGTTCGGTCCGACCGTGAGCTTGCTGCCGCCTTCGGGCACCGCGGCGGATGCCGTGGTGGTGCTGGCGACCGGCGTGGCCAGATCCGCCTCGGGGGTGGATGGGGTCTGCGGCTGGGCTTGCGAGCTGGTCGCGCTGCTGGAGGGCTGGCCGTAGCGTTGCGTGGCCATGCCGGTGTTCAGGGTTTTGGGTTGGTCGTCTCGTTTGCCAAAGTGCAGTGCCATGCCAGCTCCTTCAAAAAGTGAAGCGGCCATGCTAAGGGCCATGCCCCTTACATTCCTATGCGTTCCGTAAGAGGGGTAACGAGATGAACCGTACATGCGGTTTCATTTTTTCGGGGATGACCCCTTGCGTTTCTCCATGGCCTGAATCAGGGCACGTGCTTCGTCGCCTTCCGGAATCGGCCGTCCGCTGTCGCGCCACTGCACCGCGTCCTTGAAGCCTGCCTCTTGCGCGTGCCGGCGGAACCACAGGCCTTCGGGGTTGTGTCGCGTGATGCCGTCGAACAGCGTGGCCATCTGTTGTGTCTGCTCGAGCCCCATGGTGAGCATGACCTGGTTCACCACCATCTTGTGCATGGCCAGGTGAGAGCGTGGCACGCCGGCGATGCGCTCGGCCAGCCGCATCGTGGCGGCCTCGAGGCCGTCCAGCGGCACCGACTCGTTCGCCAGGCCCCAGGCGGCGGCCGTGCGGCCATCGATCACGTTGCCGGTGAACATCATCTGCTTGGCGCGCGCCGCACCCAGGCGGTAGGTCCACATTGCCGTGGTAGGGCAACCCCATACGCGCGTCGGCATGTAGCCGATGCGGGCGTCGTCGGCCATCACCAGCAGGTCACAGCACAGGGCGATGTCGCTGCCGCCGGCCACCGCCGCGCCATGCACCTTGGCGATGGTGGGCTTGGGGCTGCGCCACAGCGCCATGAAGTCTTCGGTGTTGCGCTTCATGAAGGCGTAGTCGTCCATCGGATTCCATGGGTGGCGTTCCTGTTGGCAGGGATGGTCGATCTCGCCTTCGCCGAACATGGAGAGGTCGTAGCCGCCGCAGAAGCCCTTGCCCGCGCCTTCGACCACGATCACGTGCACCTCGTCGTCGGCATTGGCCCACTCCACGGCGGCACGAATCTCCCGCGGCGTGTCGTCGTTGATGGCGTTGAGCCGCTCGGGGCGGTTGAGCAGCAGGCGGGCAATGCGGGGCTGATCCGCGTCTCTTTCGATGCGCAAGGTCTTGAAGTCGGGCATGGTTGTCTCCTGGGTTTTCCCCATGATAGGCAGCTGTTCCGAAGGCCGCAGTTGCATGCGGGACATCGGCATATGGTTGTGCACGCAACTGAATCCGCGTAAAGTTGCGCGCGCAACCATATGCCGATGTCATGCACCAGAATCTGCCATCTACCGTCCCTGTCCTGATCGCCGGAGGCGGTCCCGTAGGCCTCACGCTGTCCGCCTTGCTGGCGAAGGAAGGCATTGGCCATCTCGTCATCGAGGCGGATGACGGTTACTGCAGTGGCAGCCGCGCCATCTGCATGTCCCGGCGTTCCCTGGAAATCCTGGGCTGGGTGGGTGCGGACGTTCCCCTGGTCGAGAAGGGCCTGAGCTGGGCCGGCGGGCGCAGCCACTGGCGCGATGCCGAGGTGCTTCATTTCGAAATGCCGACCGAGCCGACGCAGCGCTTCGCGCCCATGGTGAACATCCAGCAGTTCTACGTGGAGGAATTCGCCCACCGCGCAGCGCTGTCCTTCGGCGATCTGGCCCGCGTCCACTGGAACAGTCGTCTGGTGGCGGTACGACCGCAGGCCGACGGCGTCCAGGTGCAGGTGGAGACGCCCACTGGCCGACAGACCGTGCACGCCGGCTTTCTCGTGGCCTGCGATGGCGGGCGCAGCACGGTGCGCGAACAGCTGGGCTTGCAGCTGCAGGGTACGCAGTACGAGGGCAAGTACGTGATCGTGGACGTGGTGCAGAAAACGCACCGTGCGGTGGAGCGCCTGGCCTGGTTCGATCCGCCGTCCAACCCCGGATCGACCATCCTCATGCACCGCCAGCCCGACGACGTCTGGCGCATCGACTATCAGATCCGCGACGACGAAGATCCCGTCGAGGCGGTCAAGCCCGAGAACGTTCTGCCGCGTGTGCGCAGCCATCTGGCGATGATCGGCGAGAACGAACCCTGGGAGCCCTTGTGGATTTCGATCTACAACGCCAAGTGCCTCACGTTGCCAAGCTATCGGCAGGGCCGTGTGTTCTTCGCGGGGGACGCGGCCCACCTCGTCCCCATCTTCGGTGTGCGGGGCCTGAACTCCGGTCTGGACGACGCCGGCAACCTCGCCTGGAAACTGGCGCGGGTGTTGCGAGGCCAGTCGCCTGATCGCCTGCTGGATTCCTATTCCATCGAACGCGTTCACGCCACGCGCGAGAACATCGCCTACGGTGCCAAAAGCACGGAATTCATGGCTCCCCCGAACTTCGCCTACCGCCTCATGCGCGAAGCCACCTTGCGCCTGGCGGTGAGCGACAGTCACGTGCGTCCGCTGATCAATCCGCGTCAGTCATCGCCCATCAACTACGTGGGTTCGCCGTTGAACGCCACGCAGGGCGATGGATGGACCGACCAGCGGGCTGCGCCGGGCGCGCCTGCCCCTGAGGCGCAGCTGACGGACGGGACGCAGGTATGGCACCTGAGCAGCCGCCTGGGCCAAGGCTTCGTCTGCCTGGCCTTTGGTGGTGTGGGGCCGACGCTGCAGGATCTTGGCGTTACCGTGATCGACCTGCCGCCGACGACGGACACCCTGGGGCAGGCCTGGCAGCGCTATGGCCTGAAGGGCCCTGATGAGGTCGCGCTGGTGCTCGTCCGGCCCGATGGCTACGTGATGGGCCGCTGGCACGGCCTCGACCCCGCGCCGGTGCGCGCGGCCCTCAAGACCACAGGCGTGCTGGCATGACCGACAGCGATCTTGACCAGACCTACAGCGCCGTTTGCGAGGCGCTCTCTCAGGTGGGCGAAGCGCGTGCACCGCTGTTTCTTTCCATGCTGTGCCTGTCGTTGATGAGCCGCTTCGAGCGCGCCGACCAGGTGCTTCCGCTGGTGGCCAATGCGCTGGCGCAGAGCGCGGACGGAGGACCCGATGGACGCTGAAGCCCCTTCGTTGCAGGCCTTCCTGACCTATCGCCTGCACAAGCTCAACAAGCTCACCGATCGCCATACGGGCGAGGCCTACGCCGCGATGGGGCTGGGGGTGGGCGAGGCACGTTGCCTGGCGGCCATCGGTGAATTCGCACCGCTTTCGGTGAACGACCTCGCCGCCCGAGCCCATCTGAACAAGGCCCAGGCCAGCCGCGCGGCGCAGATGCTGGTGGAGCGCGAGCTGGTGCTCAAGTCGGCCAGCGAGGTCGATGCGCGCGGTGTGGTGCTCACACCCACGCGCAGCGGGCGTGTGCTCTGGAAGCGCGTGATGCGCCTGATCGCGCAGCGCAACGCCGACATCTTTGGTTGCTTGTCCGCCAGCGAGCAGAGACAGTTGGAAACATTTTTTGACCGACTCATCGCGCATTCCCAACTCCACAGTGGCGGGGATTGAATGGCTTCGTTTATAAAAAGCCATGAAGCACACCTTGAATCCTCTGAACGATCTGGGCTACAAGGCCGACGACCTCACCGTGCAGGTCACCGAGTTGCTGGTGGCCACCGCAGACAGCTCCGACGAGCTCATCGACAAGTCCGTGTCCGACGTGCTGCGCCTCTTGCGTGAACGCATGAAGATGGATGTGGTGTTCGTCTCGGAATTCACCGAAGGCCAGCGCGTGTTCCGGCACGTCTCCACCGCGCCCGACTCCCCCGTGACCAGCGAAGGCGGCGCTGAACCGCTCGAGCGCTCCTGGTGCCAGCGCGTGGTCGACGGTCGCCTGCCGCGCTTCATCGCGGATGCCTCGAAGCAGCCGGAGACGAGGGAGCTGCTCAAGAGCGTGCCCTTTCCCATCGGCACGCACATCAGCACGCCCATCGTGCTGGAGAACGGCGACATCTACGGCACCTTGTGCTGTTTCAGCTTCCACCCGCACGACCAGCCGAACACGGAAGACCTCAAGAACCTGGAATTCACCGCCCGGCTTACCGCGCAGAAGCTCGACCGGCAACGCGTCGTGCGCAAGGCGCCCGAATCCGTGCCGGACTGGAATCTCAAGCCCAGGTAAGGCGCAGGTGCCGGGCAGTACCCCTGCGGTCCCCTGAAACAGGGGTGGGCCAGTAAAATCACAGGTTTTCCACCCACCCGCGCTCCGGGTCTGTGCACAGCCCCATGAACGCCCCCATCGACGTCTCCTTCTTCGCGCGCGCCGCCAAGCCGATCTCCAGCTACCGCCCCTACTGGGCAAAGCGGTTCGGGGTGGCGCCGTTCCTGCCGATGAGCCGCGCCGAAATGGAGCAGCTCGGCTGGGACAGCTGCGACATCATCCTGGTCACCGGCGACGCCTACGTCGACCACCCCAGCTTCGGCATGTCCGTGGTGGGCCGGGTGCTGGAGGCGCAGGGCTTCCGCGTGGGCATCATCGCGCAGCCCGACTGGACCAGCGCCGAAGCCTTCAAGGCCCTGGGCAGGCCCAACCTGTTCTGGGGCGTGACCGCCGGGAACATGGACTCCATGATCAACCGCTACACGGCGGACCGGAAAATCCGCAGCGACGACGCCTATACGCCGGGCGACGAAGGCGGCAAACGGCCTGACCGTGCGGCCATCGTCTACAGCCAGCGCTGCCGTGAGGCGTTCAAGGATGTGCCCATCGTGCTCGGTGGCATCGAAGGCAGCCTGCGCCGGATCGCGCATTACGACTACTGGAGCGACAAGGTGCGCCGCAGCGTCGTGGTCGACAGCAAATGCGACCTGCTGCTGTACGGCAATGCCGAGCGGGCATTGGTCGAGGTGGCGCACCGCATCGCGGCGCGCGAACCCATCGAGCAGATCACCGACGTGCGCGGCACCGCCTTCGTTCGCCGCCCTGGCGACCCGACGGCGGCCGGCTGGATCGAGATCGACTCCACGGAAGTGGACACCCCGGGCCGCGTGGACAGCCACATCAACCCCTACCTCACCACCAGCGAGCAAGCCCAGGCGCAGGGGCAGAGCTGCGCGAAGGAAGAGGGCGGGGCCGAAGTGGCCGAGGTCAACCCGGCGATTCAGACACTGAAGTTCTTGCCCAACCCTGCGCTGCAGGGCAAGGGGCGGCTGAAGGTGCCGCTGCGCGAGCGCAGCGTGATCCGCCTGCCCAGCTACGAACAGGTGAAGAGCGATGCCGTTCTCTACGCCCACGCCAACCGCGTGCTGCACCTGGAAACCAACCCGGGCAACGCCCGCGCGCTGGTGCAGGCGCACGGCGAAGGCGCCACCGCCCGCGACGTCTGGATCAACCCGCCGCCGATCCCGCTGACCACGGCCGAGATGGACTTCGTGTTCGACCTGCCGTATGCCCGCAGCCCTCATCCGGCGTACGCCGACGAGCACGGCCGGCACGACGGCGCGACCAAGATCCCCGCCTGGGAAATGATCCGCTTCAGCGTGAACATCATGCGCGGCTGCTTCGGCGGTTGCACCTTCTGCTCGATCACCGAGCACGAGGGCCGCATCATCCAGAGCCGATCGGAAGACTCGATCATCAAGGAGGTCGAAGACATTCGCGACAAGGTGGAAGGCTTCACCGGCGTGGTGTCCGACCTCGGCGGCCCCACGGCGAACATGTACCGCCTGGGTTGCAAGTCGCCCGAGATCGAGGCCGCCTGCCGCAAGCCCAGCTGCGTGTACCCCGGCATCTGCTCCAACCTGCACACGGACCACGGCCCGCTGATCAAGATCTACCGGCGCGCGCGGGCACTGCGCGGCATCAAGAAGATCCTGATCGGCTCGGGTCTGCGCTACGACCTCGCGGTGAAGAGCCCCGAGTACGTGAAGGAGCTGGTGCAGCACCACGTGGGTGGCTACCTCAAGATCGCGCCCGAACACACCGAGGGCGGGCCGCTCTCGAAAATGATGAAGCCCGGCATCGGCAGCTACGACCGCTTCAAGCAGCTGTTCGAGAAGTTCAGCGAAGAGGCCGGCAAGAAGCAGTACCTCATTCCGTACTTCATCGCGGCGCACCCGGGCACCAGCGACGAGGACATGATGAACCTCGCGATCTGGCTGAAGAAGAACGGTTTCCGCGCTGACCAAGTGCAGACCTTCTACCCCAGCCCCATGGCCACCGCCACGGCCATGTACCACACCAACCTGAACCCGCTCAAGGGCATTCACCGCGACGAGCGTGCCGAGCGGGTCGACATCGTGCGCGGTGAAAAGCGCCGGCGCCTGCACAAGGCCTTCTTGCGCTACCACGACCCGAACAACTGGCCGTTGCTGCGCGAAGCACTCAAGGCCATGGGCCGTGCGGACCTCATCGGCAACGGCAAGCAGCACCTCATTCCGACGTTCCAGCCGATGACGGATGGCGCCTACCAGAGCGCACGGCGCAAGAACAGCACGCCGGTGGCGAAGGGCAATGGTGCGCCCGGCAAAGGCCGTCTGCTGACACAGCACACCGGCCTGCCGCCGCGCGAGACCGGCGCGGGCAAACGCAAGCCGCGGTGAAGGTGTCGCTTCCGAAGCGACGTGCCTTGACCGGAAATGCCGCGCAACTGGCTTTGCCGGGCCGCAGGCATTGCCCCCTTGAGGGGGGACGCCGACGGTGGCGCGGTGGTCACCTCAGCATCGGCCAGACCATCCAGGCCAGCAGGGCCAGGATGTTGATCGCCACGGTGGCCCAGTAGATCAGGCGAAAGGGCTGCTTGCTGGTCTTGTGGCGAAAGATCTGCTGGGCGAACCACGCCCCCGGCCAGCCACCCAGCACCGCCAGACCATGCAGCCAGTCTTCGGGCGTGCGCTGCGTTTCGTTGACGGCCGCTTCCTTGTCGCGCCAGTACATGTAGAACGTGATCAGGTTGAGCAGGACCACCGCGGTCAGGATTACCCAGGGGAAGCGCCCCATGCCAATGCCGACGAGCCACAGGATCAGCCAGAAAACCATCAGGCCGAGACCGATCCAGAGGGGGCGTTCATCGCGCCGCTTCTGCCACTGCGAGCGGGAGCGCGAAGGCGCCTGTCTGCTGGTCAGCAGTTCCGGGCCTGCAGGCGGCGGCGGTGCGGCAGGCGGCGCGTTGACGATGGTGTTGCGCGCCGGCTCCACCGACAGGGCGCGCGGCCCTTTGCCGCCGACGTGGATGTCTTCGAACATCACCCTCAGCCCTTCGGTCGGCGGTGGGCCCTCGTAGTCGCGCAGATGGAAGAAGACGTCGGCGGAAATCTGCGGGCAGCGGATGAAGCCAAAGGCCTTCTTGCTGTCCCAGCGCACCACGGTGCCCTGCTTTTTCATGATCGGCGTGTCTGAATGGGTGTCCGGCCGGAAAAGCCTGTTCGGTTGTCATGCTATCCCAAATGGCGCAAAATGCGCCATCCAGGAGATTTTCCATGTCGTCTTCCAGCAGCAGCGCATTTTCCTCGGTCAAGTTGCCCGCCGGTCTTGTGCGGCAGGCGAAGGAGGCCGCTCAGCCCCAGCGCCGCTCGGTCGCCGGGCAGATCGAATACTGGGCCACGCTGGGTCGAATTGCCGAGGAAACCGGTCTTACCGTGCAGGAAGCGCGCGAAGCCATTGCCCGCTACGATGCCGCCGCCCGCCATGCCGAGGTGGCCGATCCGGTGGACGCGATCGAGGCCCGCTTCCTGGCGGCGGAGTCCAGCGGGCGCCTGGCGCAGGCGGTGCGCCAGGCTGTGCTGGACAACCGTAGCAAGGCACCCGCCGCGCGCCGCGCTGCGTGACCCGTCCCGTCTTCTATCTGCTGGCAGGGCCCAACGGCGCGGGCAAATCCACGCTGTACCGGGCTTCGCTGGAGACCGGGCTGATCCCGGCCGAAGCGCCTTTCGTCAATGCGGACCTGCACGAGGCGGCACACCTGCAGCACATCACGCAGCCCGTCAGGCGCTCGCAGATGGCGCGGCAATGGGCCGACGCGCAGCGCACGGCCTGCCTGGCGGCTGGTGAATCCTTCGTGAGCGAGACGGTGTTTTCTCACCCTTCCAAGCTGGACCTTCTGGTGGCCGCGCGAGCCGCCGGCTTCCTGGTGATCCTGCTGATCGTCTGCGTGGACGACCCCAGGCATCTGCTGGTGCGCGTGCAGCAGCGCATGCTGGAAGGCGGCCACAGCGTGCCACCCGAGCGCATCCTGGCGCGCTACCCGCGCACGCTCGCCAACCTGGCCAGGGCGATTCCGCTGGCCGATCTGGCCTTGCTGTACGACACTTCGGGCCCGCGCAACCGCGTGGTGCAGCAGCCGAGGCTGGTGGCTCGCTGCCGAGCCGGGCGCGTGCTCTGGAAGAACCCGGTGCGCTGGCCTGCCTGGGCGCGGCAACTGCTGGCCGATGTGCCCGAGGGCCCGCCCGCCAGCGCGCACTGATGCGCGAGGGTGGCAGTTACAGTGCGCCATGTCCGACGAATCGCAGATCGAAATTCCCCCGTCCTTTCTGGCGCTGTATGTGGCGCCAGGCCGCCAGAAGCCCAGCCTGCCGCGCGCCGAGCTGGCCGTGCGCTACGAGCTGTGCGAGGACCTGGCCCAGATGCTCACGGAGACTGCCCGCAACATGGAGTTCGGCCTGGGCATCGCCGAGTCCGATGTGCTCGCGCGCTGCCTGCAGGGCCTGCGGGTGGAGCCGGTGGTGGTGAGCGAGGCGGAGTCGGTGTGGGTGGTGCGCCGCCTGGCCGAACTGCTGGACTGGTCGCTTCTCGAAGGCGGGATGCCCGATGCCTGAATGCGGGGTGTCAGCGTGACGTGCCGGAGCGCAGCCACATCAGTCCGGCGAACGCGCTCAGGCCCAGCGCGCTGGATATCCACAGCGCGCCTTCGCCCCAGCGGGCCAGGCAGGCGCCGAAAACCAATGGGGCGAAGGCCTGCGCCAGGCGAGAGGGCAGCATGATGAGGCCCTGGCGGCGGCCGTAACCCACCGGGCCGAAGTACACCAGTGGCAGTGTGCCCTTGGTGATGGTCATGATGCCGTTGCCCGCGCCATGCAGGATGGCGAACAGCGGCCCGGCGACCGGGCCGAGCAGCATCCAGCAGGCCGCACCCAATGGATGCCCCAGCGAAGCCGCTCGCGCAGCGAACACGGGGTGCAGCCGGCGCAGGAGGCCGAACTCCAGCAGGCGCCCCGCCACCTGGGCGGGGCCAACCAGTGCGCCGATGGCGATGGCTCCAGCCAGGGTGGCACCGCCGGCCATCAGCAGCGTGGGCAGGTGGGTGGCCATGGCGGTGCTCACGAACCAGGTGACAGCGAACACGTAGGCGAGCACCCAGGCTGTCCACGGATGGGGTGTGTCCTGCGGCGCAGGCGGCTCGGTGCCTGCCGCCGCCACGGCGCGGATGGGCTCAGGCATGGGAGCTGCGCGGGGGAGGCTGGCGTTCAGCGGCAGGCCCAGCAGCAGGTGCAGCGCGGCCCAGCCCAGGCAGGCGCCGCGCCAGCCGAAAGTGGCTTCCATCCAGCCACTGAGCGGCCAGCCCACGGTGCTGGCAAAGCCGGCGAGCAGGGTGATGCCGGTGATGGATGCGCGGGCCTCCTGCCCCTTGAGCCGCACCAGCGCGGCGAAGGCCGCTTCGTACAGGCCGCAGCCCATGACGACGCCCAGCAACAGCCAGCCGAGCACCAGCCCTGCATGGCCTTGCGCCTGGGACAGGACCGCCAGGCCGAGTGCGGCGAGCAGACTGGATCCCGTGAGCACTGGCCGCCCGCCCCAGCGGTCGATGGCGCGGCCTGCCCAGGGACCCAGCGCCGCGGACAGCAGCATGGCGGCGGTGACCGCTCCCCACACATGGGATGCCGGCACGCCCAGGCCTTGCGCCATGGGTGCGGCCAGCAGGGCCGGCAGGTAGTAGGTGGACGCCCAGGCCAGGGTTTGCGCCGTGCCCAGGCGAAGGACCAGGGGCCAGTCACGTGCCAGGGCCATGCCAGGTTTCAGGCGATGTCGAAGTCGTGGAATCCGAAGCGACCGGTGCGACGATCGGCGAAGTAGTGTTCCAGCGTTTCCTTGACGGTGCGGAACGCAATCTCTTCCCAGGGGATCTGGTCTTCGGTGAACAGCCGCGCCTCGATGGTCTCGTGGCCGGGGTCGAAGCGGTCGCTGAGCAGGCGGGCACGGTAGTAGATGTGCAACTGGCCGACACGTGCCACGTTCATCAGGGTGAAGATGCTGCCGATCTCGAATTGCGCGCCGGCTTCCTCGCGCGTCTCGCGGGCCGCACCCTCGGCCGTGGTTTCGGCCAGTTCCATGAAGCCGGCTGGCAGCGTCCACTTGCCCCAGCGCGGTTCGATGTTGCGCTTGCAGAGCAGCACGTACTCACCGGTGTCTCCCCAGGTCGGCACGGTGCCGACCACGGTGAGCGGGTTTTCGTAGTGCACCGTATGGCAGGCCGGACAGACCGCACGGATGCGGGTGTCGCCGTCGTCGGGCAGGCGCATCTCGACGGCGGTGCCGCAGTTGCGGCAGTGTTTGATGGGCGGACGCATCGGTGCAGTGTAAGAGAGCCCACCCTGCGGCGCTTCGCGCCGCACCCTCAAGGGGGCAGCGTTGGCGGGCCGGCGGAGCCGGACCCACGACGTTCTGGATGGTGACGGTTTCTTCGGGCGAAAAAAAACCGGGCCTGTGGCCCGGCTATTTCCTGGTGAAGATCAGGCCTTCTTGCCGTGCTTGGCGATCAGGGCCTTGGCCGATTCGAGCAGCTTCTTGCCGTCGAAACCGCGCTTGTCCATGTCCTGCACCCACTCCACCTCCACCAGGCGCGCCTTGCGCTTGAATTCCTGCGCTTCGGCCGAAGGGATGGTGTAGATGGTGTTGCCTTGCTTGACGGCGGCTTCACGGCCGGGCGCGTCACCAGCCTGCTGCACCTTGCCGAGCCAGCCGGAGGTTTCCATGCCGGAATTCTTGTCGATGATGGCCTTGAGGTCGGGCGGCAGCGAGGCGTACTTGTTGCGGTTCATGCCCATCACGAAGGTGGTGGTGTAAAGCGCGCCGCCAGCGGGGTCGAACTCGCTGTGGAACTTGGTGAGTTCGTGCACCTTCACCGAAGGCACCACTTCCCAGGGGATCACACAGCCGTCGATCACGCCCTTGGAAAGCGCGTCGGGAATCTGCGGCAGCGGCATGCCCACGGGGATCGCGCCGAGGTAGCCCAGCATCTTGGTGATCTGGCGGGTCGGACCGCGAACCTTGGAGCCGCGCAGGTCTTCAGCGGTCTTGATCTGCTTGCTGCGCATATGGAACATGCCGGGGCCGTGCACCTGCAGCGCGATCGGCTGGATCTCCTTGTACTCGTCGGGTGCCATCGTGGTGATGTACTCCCAGAAGGCCTTGGAGGTGGCTTCCGCGTTGTTCATCATGAATGGCAGTTCGAACACTTCGGTGCGCGGGAAACGGCCGGGCGTGTTGCCAGGCAGCGTCCAGACGATGTCGACCACGCCGTCGCGTGCCTGGTCGAACAGCTGCACCGGCGTGCCGCCCAGCTGCATGGCAGGATAGCCTTCGAACTTGATCCGGCCACCGGATTCCTTCTCGACCTTGTCCATCCAGGCCTTGTGCATGTTGATGTACACGTTGGACTGGGGCGCCATGAAGGTGTGGAACTTGAGCGTGACGCTTTGCTGGGCGAAGCCTGTGAGTGCGGGTGCACCGAGGGCCACGGCTGCACCAGACTGGAGCAGGGTTCTGCGTTGGATCATCTTGAAAGTCTCCTGGGGTCAATGAAAAAACGGGAAAAGCATACGTCAGGCCAGGTGGTGGACGTGAGAGGTCTAACCCTCGGTCGAGACCTCTGTCACGCTCAGGCCACGCGCACAGAGATGGGTGTTAGGCCATCCACACCGCCGTGCAGCGTGTCGCCGGTCACCACCGCCGCCACGCCTTCGGGCGTGCCGGTGTAGATCAGGTCGCCGGGCTGCAGTTCCCACGCGGCGGACAGGTGCTCGATGGTCTCGGCCACGTTCCAGATCAGTTTGGCCACCGTGCTGCGCTGGCGATCCGTGCCGTTCACCTGTAGCCAGATCGGCGCCTCGTTCACGTTGCCGGCCTGATCGATCGGCGTGATGGGGCCGATGGGCGCGGACTGGTCGTACGCCTTGCCGATGCACCAGGGGCGGCCCTGCTTCTTCATGTCGTTCTGCAGGTCGCGGCGCGTCATGTCCAGGCCCACGGCATAGCCGTAGATGTGCCTGGTGGCATCCGCCGCCTTGATGTTCCTGCCACCTTTGCCGATCGCCACCACGAGTTCGATCTCGTGGTGCAGGTTCTTCGTCAGCGTGGGGTAGGGCATGTCGGCCGTCTGGCCCGCCTCGGCCACCACGAGGGCGTCGGCCGGCTTGAGAAAGAAGAAGGGCGGCTCGCGACCGGTGAAGCCCATTTCTTTCGCGTGCTCTTCGTAGTTGCGCCCCACGCAGTAGATGCGGTGCACGGGAAAACGCTCCGGGCGGCCGAGCACGGGCACGCTGACGACCGCGGGGGGAGCAAACAGATAGGGGGTGTCTTGCATGGCGGGATGAGGTCTTGGATCGGGAGACGACCAGTGTGCCACGCGCCGGCCCCGGGCCCAGGCACCGTTTCGGGGCGCTTCAGTGCTGCGAGGCAGGCAGGCGCACCTCCATGCCGTCCATCGATGGTGTAAGCCGGATCTGGCAGCACAGACGGCTCTCGGGCACGACCGGGCTGGACGCGAAATCGAGCATGTCGACTTCGTCCGGCACCGGTGCCGTCAGCATCGCGGCCCAGGGCGCACCGATCATGACGTGGCAGGTGGCGCAGGTGAGGCTGCCACCGCAGTCGGCCTCGATGCCGTGGACGTTGGCGTCCACGGCGGCTTTCATGAGACTCTGGCCGGGCTCGGCCTGGATGACCTGCTCAGAGCCGTCTGCGTTGATGAAGCGGATGGAGATCATGGTGCTTCAGGTTCTGGCGAAGTACTCGCGCCGCTCGAAGTCGGTCTTGTCCTCGGCCTGGGCGTGGCGATCGATCTCGCTCTGCTTGATGCGGTTGAAGTAGCGCACGAAGTCATCGCCCAGTGCGGAGCACAGCGCGGTGTCGGCGCGCAGCGCCTCCAGGCCTTCGCCCAGCGAGGACGGCAGCTTCTGGTTGTCGGCCGCGTAGGGCGACTCGCTGGCCTGCGGGGGCAGCGTGGCGCGCGCCAGGCCATCGAGTCCGGCGTGGATCTGCGCCGCCATGTAGAGGTAGGGGTTGGCGGCCGGCTCGCCCACGCGATTCTCGATGCGCGTGGCGTTGTCGCCAGCGGCGCCCACCACGCGCAGCATGGCACCCCGGTTGTCCTGCCCCCACAGCGCGGCCTGCGGTGCGAGCGCGTTCGGCCGGAAGCGGGCAAAGCCGTTGATGGTGGGCGTGCACAGCACGGTCATGCCGCGCGCGTGCGAGAGCAGGCCGGCGAGCCAGTGAGAGCCCACCTCGGAGAGCGTGTGCGTGGCGTCGGCACGGGTGGTGCCGGCCGCGGGCGCCTCGCGCACGCAGGCGTTGCGTCCGGTCTTCAGATCGATCAGCGACTGGTGCAGGTGCCAGCCGCTGGACATGATGTTCGGAAACGGAGGGCGGCACATGAAGGTGGCGTGGTAGCCCGCACGGCGCAGCGCCTGGCGCACGCCGTTGCGGAACAGCACCATCTGGTCGGCGGCGGTGAGGGCGTCGGTGGCGTCGAACACCGCCTCCACCTGACTCGGGCCCAGCTCGATTTCCAGCGATTGCAAAGGCAAACCCAGGGCCTGAGCGGTGCGCTGCACGATGCGCAGCGGCTCATCGCTCATGTCCACCATGGCTTCGGCCTGCAGGTTGTAGCCGGGGTGGATCATCTCCACCCGCGGAGGCAGGCCGGGCCAGGCCGCGAGTTCGGGGTCCAGCTGGGGCGTGGTGTCGGTGATGCGGTAGATGTGGAACTCGACTTCCAGCCCGGTCTTCAGGCCATAGCCCTTCTCGCCCAGCCGTGCCAGCGCGGTCTGAAGCATGCGACGCGGGTCCAGCGGCACGGGTGTGCCGTCGCCGAACCAGGGCTGGCAGCGCAGCCAGCCGGTGCGCTCCATCCAGGGCAGCACGGTGAAGCTGGCCGGGTCAGGCATGAGCATGAGGTTGGACGCGCCGGCAAAGCCGGGCAGGTCATCCGCGCCGCCGGGTTCGAACACTTTCCAGGCCGTGCGGTCCGCCGTGTCCTTGAGCATCAGCGTGCCGACCATGCCCACGCCGTCGCGCAGCGCGCGCAAGGCCGCGTGTGCCGTGAGGGTCTTGCCGCGCAGCACCCCGTGCGCATCGCACCAGCCGAATCGCACCAGTTCGATGCCGCTCGCTTCGATGAGCTTGGCCACGCGCTGGCACCCGGCCTCGCGCTCTTCAGAGTGGAGGCCGCAGCGTTGGGCAAACGACGTCATTTGGCGCCCGCCGTTTCCTCGACGGCTGACGCCTTCTTCGCACGGTCGTGCCAGGGCGCGCCCTCGCGTTTCTCGCGCACCGCGTCCTGCCACCAGTTCTCCCAGTCCTGTGCGGGGGCGATGCCGTCCACCGTGTCAGGGCCGGCGATGGCGCTGTGCTGCGCGGGGTCGGCCACGCCGGGCGCGGTGCCGCCTTGTTCAACGGCGTCAATGGCCTGCAGCAGCATGCGGCGGTTGGCCATGATCACCTTGTCCGTGGTGCCCAGGTGTTCGCGCGTGCGGTCCTGGATGGCGCCCATGCTCTCACAGGCCCACTGGTCGTGCACGTTGATGTCGTCCTCGCCCATGCCGAGGTAGGTGCGGGTCTGCTGCTCTTCGGCGTTGAAGCCCCAGTTGTTGTGACGACCCGCCTTGGGGATGTAGTCGGGCAGGGTGACGGCCTGCAGGCGCGGGGTGCGCATCGCGTCCTTGTCCACCGGGCCGGTGAAGCTGGTGAAGAAGGCGTACCAGTAGTTGTGCGTGTCGTCCACGGGCACGTGCATCTGCGTGATGGTCATGGTCTCCGACAGCGGGATCACGAAGGTCTGCGGGAACACGGCGTTGGTCACACGCACATGGGTCAACTCGTCCGTCATCGGGCGCAGCGCGGTGAGCTGCAAGCCATAAGGCTTGGGCTCGAAGGTGATGGTGGGCTGGCCGAACTCGCGCATCACGCGGGTCATGGGCCAGCGTTCGCCGCCCACGTCGCCCGCACTGGCGCCACGGAACTGTTTGCCGTAGCTGTCTTCCAGCGAGCCGTCGTTGAAGAAGCGGTGCAGGTAGGAGGCGTGGGCCGGATCGATGCCGACTTCCAGCGATTGCAGCCAGTTGCAGTGCCACAGGCCCTTGAATGCAAAGGTGTGGGTGTCGGGTGCCGTGAAGCAGTCCAGCTCGGGGAAGGGCGGCGGCGTCTGGTCTTCGGGGCCGAACCAGCCAAACAGCACGCCGCTGCGCTGCACCAGCGGGTAGCTGCGCTGCTTGATGCGGCTGCACATCTTGCTTCCGGCGGGCTCCGCCGGGGTTTCGATGCACTGGCCGGTCGTGTCGAACTTCCAGCCGTGGAAGGGGCAGCGGATGCCATCGCCTTCGTTGCGGCCATAGGCCAGGTCGGCGCCGCGGTGCGGGCAATCGCGGTCGAGCAGGCCGAACTGGCCCCGGGCATCGCGGAACAGCACGAAGTTCTGCCCCAGCACGCGCACGGCCTTGACCGGGCGCACCGCCATCTCCGGGGCCAGTGTGGGGTCGAATTCGTCCAGCAGGGCCACGGGCTGCCAGTAGCGGCGCAACAATTCGCCGCCGGGCGTGCCGGGTCCTACCTGGGTGATGCGTTGATTGAGTTCGGCTTTCATGGGGGGCTTTCCGGCAAAAAGGAGCGATAAACGGGTGGGGGTATGAAATGGTATCCCGTTTTTTGATTTCGGTGTACATTTTGTGCCATGAGCCTGCAAGATACTGTTTTGATGCAATTGCGCGACCTGATCCTGAGCGGTCAGTTCGAACCCGGCCAGCGCCTGGCCGAGCAGCAACTGGCCGAGCGCCTCGGGGCCTCGCGCACGCCCGTGCGTGCCGCGCTGGTCACGCTGGAGCAGGAGGGCCTGGTCGAGGCGAACGAGACGGGCAAATACCTGGTGCGCCAGTTCACCGCGCAGGAAGTGATCGACGCGATTTCGGTGCGCGGCCACCTCGAGGGCATGGCCGCGCGGCTGGTGGCCGAGCACGGTGTCTCGCGCCAGCTGCAGGGTCAGCTTCAGACCGTGCTCGACGAAGGCGACCGCCTGCTGGCCGACAACCCGCTCACCATCGAGAGCTACGCCGCTTACTCAGTGATGAACGACCGCTTCCATGCCCTCATCCTCGATGCCTGCGGCAACCGCGCGCTGCAGCGTGCCGTCGAGCTCAACGACAAGCTGCCGTTCGCCCCGGCCTCGGCCATGCTGCCCATGCAGGGCACGGTGGCCATGGACCGCGACTGGATGCTCTACGCCCATCGTCAGCACCACATGCTGTTCGACGCGCTGCGGCGCGGTGAAGGTGCGCGTGCACAGGCGCTGGCCGTGGAGCACACCGAGGTGGCGCAGATGAACATGCGGCTGGCGCTGGAGCGCCGCAGCGAATCCGAACAGGTGCTGCCGGGCATCCGGCTGGTGGTGGGCTGAATGTCCAGCACAAGCGTGGCGGGCCTGCAGGGCCCGCCACAACGACCCTTCCGCCATGGGGATTTGGCCCACACGTGGGGCGGGTGCGTGGGACGGTGCGCAGAATGGCGCATCGTTCACCCACCCACTGTTTTTCCGATGAACCGTCTCTTCGAACCCACCACCGCTGGCCAGATCGCCCTGTCCAACCGCGTCGTCATGGCGCCGCTCACGCGCAACCGTGCGCCGAACGCCGTGCCCACGCCGCTCATGGCCACCTACTACGAACAGCGCGCCAGCGCGGGCCTGCTGATCACCGAAGCCACCGCCATCACCCACCAGGGGCAGGGCTATGCCGACGTACCCGGCCTGTACGCGCCGGAGCAGATCGAAGGCTGGAAGCGTGTGACGGCAGCGGTTCACGCTGCGGGTGGCAAGATCGTCACCCAACTCTGGCATGTGGGCCGCGTGTCGCACACCGAGCTGCAGCCCGGCGGGGGCGCGCCAGTGGCGCCATCGGCCATCGCGGCCAAAACCAAGACCGTGCTGATCAAGGACGGCGTGCCAACCTTCGTCGATACCTCGGTGCCACGGGCGCTTGAGGCAGGCGAGTTGCCCGGTATCGTCGAGGACTACCGCAAGGCCGCACTGGCCGCCATTGAAGCGGGATTCGACGGTGTGGAGATCCATGCCGCCAACGGTTATCTCATCGATCAGTTCCTCAAGACCGGCAGCAACCACCGCACGGACGCTTATGGCGGCAGCATCGAGAACCGCGCACGCCTGCTGCTGGAGGTGGTGAAGGCGGTGACCGATGCGATCGGCGCAGCCCGGACCGGCATCCGCCTCTCCCCGGTGACGCCGGCGAACGACGTGGTCGACGCTGACCCGCAGCCACTCTTCACGTACGTGTTGCGCGAGCTGGCGCGTTTCGACCTGGCCTACGTGCACTTTATCGAGGGCGCCACAGGCGGCCCGCGCGAGATTCCGGACCGCCCGTTCGACTACGCCGCGTTGCGTGAGGCCTACCGCGCCGCCGGCGGCCGCGCCGCGTGGATGGTGAACAACGGCTATGACGCCACGCTGGCGCAGACCGCGCTGGACAAAGGTGCCGACCTCGTCGCCTTCGGCAAGACCTACATCGCCAACCCGGACCTCGTGGCGCGGCTGAAGCAGGGCGGTCCGTTCAATGCGCCTGACAAGACGACCTTCTACGGCGGTGGCGCCAAGGGCTACACCGACTATCCGACGCTCGCCACCCAGGCCTGAGGCCCCCGCCGCAGGCGTCAGCCGCCGTGGGGCGGCTGACGGAAGTTTTCCATGATGTGCTGTTCGGCGCGCGCCAGCGCGGCAGCGGCACGCGACCAGCTGTCTCGCACGGAATCGACCGCACGCCGCCAGGTGTTGCGGTCTTTTTTATGGGGCGTGGCCGCCCGATGCGGGAGGCGGGTTGGGGAGGTCTGGGTGGTGTTGTCTCGCATGCAGACGATGCTCGCCAAGGCCTTACCATCTGTAAAGTTGAATTGAATGAACACCAACTTCACAAATCCTGATGCGAAATCTGAACCTCGACCAGCTGCAGACGCTGGTGGCGATTGCCGATCTCGGCACCTTCGCTGCCGCCGCGCAGGCCTTGCACCTGGCTCCGCCGACCGTGAGTCTGCACATCAAGGAGCTGGAATCGCGCATGCAGGCCAGCCTGCTCGTGCGCGGGCGGCGCCGGGCCGATCTGACACCCGCCGGTGAAGCCCTGGTGCAGGAAGGGCGCAAGCTGCTGGCAGCGAGCGACGATCTGATCGATCTGGTGCAGCGGCGCGCCGCCGGCCGTGAAGGGATGGTCAAGGTCGGCGTGTCGGCGGGTGTGAGCACCCGGTTGCTGCCGCTGATGCTGGAGGCGCTGGCCCGGCGCAACCCGGGGGTGGACATCAAGCTGGAAGCGGTCGGCTCGGCGGAGGCCATGTTGCGGTTGAAGGCCGGCACGCTGGACGTGGCCATCGTCGCGAGCCCGCAACCCGCCATGGGCGACATCGTGCTCACACCCTGGCGGAACGATGACATGGTGGTGTTGCTGCCCGCGTCCTGGGATGCGCCCGAGCGCGTGACGCCCGACTGGCTGGCCGGCCGCCGCTGGACCTCGTTCGCGCCGGCCACGCAGATGCATGGGCTCATTGCCGCCTGGTTCGGCCAGGCTGGCCACAACCCCCGGCCGTTTCTCACCATGAGTTATCCGGGCGCGCTGAAAAGTCTGGCGGCCGCCAGCCAGAGCGCGGCCATCCTGCCGCTGGAAGAGGTGCAGGACCAACTGCGCAGCCCGGGGGTGCAGGTGCGCCACCTGGAGCCGCCGCTGACGCGCCCGATGGCGGTGGCTCATCGGCGTGCGCCGCAACCCAACCGGGCGGTGCAAAGCGTGCTCGAGGTGCTGGCCGGCTTCTCCAACTGAGGGCAGGCGGTTGCGCGAGAGCGCTCGGTTTATCCTTGCGCGCATGAAGCTCTACAACTACTTCCGCTCCTCGGCCTCGTTCCGCGTGCGCATTGCACTCGCGCTCAAGGGCATCTCCTACGACTACATACCCGTGCACATCGCACGTGGCGATCACAAGCTGCCGGCGTTCACCGACAAGGCGGTGGAAGGCCTGGTGCCCATGCTCGAACTCGATGACGGCACGCGCCTGACGCAGTCGATGGCGATCATCGAGTACCTGGACGAGCTGCACCCCAAGCCCGCGCTGCTGCCCGCCGGTGCAGTGGGCCGTGCCCGTGTGCGTGCCCTGTCCCAGATCGTGGCCTGCGAGATCCACCCGATCAACAACCTGCGCGTCCTCAAGTACCTCACCAGGGAACTCAAGGTGGAGGAGGAGCCGAAGAACGTCTGGTACCGCCACTGGGTGCGCGCTGGCCTGGAGTCTTTCGAACGCCAGCTGGAGCAGCAGCCGGCATCCACGTATTGTTTTGGCGACACACCCACCATGGCCGATTGCTGCCTGGTGCCCCAGATCTTCAACGGCCAGCGTTTCAAGACCGACTTCAGTGGTCTGCCGCGGACCATGGCGGCGTTCGAGGCCTGCATGGCGTTGCCGGCCTTCCAGCAGGCCCAGCCCTCGGCCTGTCCCGACGCGGAGGCCTGATGCAGCCGGCGTCGGACGGCCTTCTGCCCGACTGGCCGGCACCGCCGGGCGTGCGCGCACTGTTCACCACCCGCGCCGGTGGTGTGTCGTCGTCGCCGTTCGACAGCTTCAACCTCGGCGACCACGTGAAAGACGAGCCGCTGGCGGTGGCGGTCAACCGTGAACGGCTGGCGGCGTTCCTCGCGCCCGCGCGGCCCGTCTTCCTGCGGCAGGTGCACGGCACGGCGGTCGTGCGGCTCTCGCCTGATACGCCCGATGGCACCGAGGCCGATGGCTGCGTGGCTGTCGGGCCCGGCGCGGCCGCCACGATCATGGTGGCCGACTGCCTGCCCGTGCTGCTGGCCCATGCCTCGGGCACGGCCGTGGCTGCCGCCCATGCGGGGTGGCGGGGACTGGCGCATGGCGTGATCGAGGCCACCGTGCAGGCACTGGGCGATGCAGCCGGCGAGGGCGATGTGGTGGCGTGGCTGGGGCCTTGCATCGGGCCTCAGGCTTTCGAGGTCGGACCCGAGGTGTGTGCGGCTTTCGTCGGCCCCGACCCGGGCGCTGCTGCGCACTTCTGGCCCCGGGGTGACGGCAAGTTCTTGGCCGACCTGCCGGCCCTGGCGCGGCGTCGCCTGCGGGCCGTGGGCGTCACCCAGATACATGGCAATGATGGCAGCGGCGACTGGTGCACCGTCGCGCAGGACTCAAGGTTCTTTTCTCACCGGCGCGACGCTGCCCGGCTCGGCAGCACCGGGCGCATGGCCGCCTGCGTCTGGATCGTTTGACGGGGTGGTGGCCTGCGCGGCTTGCTGCGCCTGTAGCTCTGTCGCCTCGCGTGCCTTGATGGCCTTGCGCCGCAGCGGCGTGCCCATCAGGTAAACCACCAGTGCGCATGGAAGCAAACCGTAAAGAAAAAAGGTCACAATGGCTCCCAGAACAGAGCCCGTGGAGTTGGTTGCCTCGGCCACCGACATCATGAGCACCACGTACATCCAACCGATCACCACCAGATACACGACATTCCTTGCAGCCCGGACCACCGTGCCAGCCTGCTGGAAGCGGGCACGCGAACCCTGGGGAAGATCCGGAAATCTCTCCCCCAAGGGCTGCCCATGATAGGCGTCAGGCAACACCCCAGGAGACCAGCATGACATCGGGCAAGAACCCCTCCACGGACTGGCTGGAAACCGCCCAGCAGTTCCAGCAGAACCTCGTGCAGCAATGGACACAGATGGCCCAGGCCCTTCCGGGTGCGGTGGCGGGTGCGCAGGCTGGCGCCAGTGATCCCTTCGCGGCCTTCAAGGCCTTCATGCCACAGGGCGGCGCGGCCAACCCCTTCGGCATGCCCATGCCGTCCGCCGGCGCAGCGTTTCCCGGCATGCCCGCGCTGGGCGAGATGTTCAGCCAGGCGAACAACGGCCAGCAGGTCAGCTTCGACCCGGCGCAGCTGTTGGAGATCCAGAACAATTACCTGAAGGAAATCGCAGGCCTGTGGAACCAGGGCCCGAATGTGAAGCCCGGTGGCGACCGTCGCTTCGCATCGGAAGCCTGGAGCAGCAACCCGATGGCCGCCTTTGCCGCTGCCGCCTACCTGCTCAACGCGCGCACGCTCATGGCGATGGCCGATGCCGTGCAGGGCGATGCCAAGACGCGAACGCGCGTTCGTTTTGCCGTGCAGCAGTGGATCGACGCCAGTGCACCCAGCAACTTCCTGGCCTTCAACGCCGAAGCCCAGAAGAAGGCCATCGACACCCAGGGCGAGAGCATCGCCAAGGGCATGGCCAACCTGCTGCACGACATGAAGCAGGGCCACGTTTCCATGACGGACGAGAGCGTGTTCGAGGTCGGCAAGAACGTGGCCACCCCCGAAGGCGCGGTGGTGTTCGAGAACGAGCTGTTCCAGCTGATCGAATACAAGCCGCTCACCGCCAAGGTGTACGAACGTCCCTTCCTGCTGGTGCCGCCCTGCATCAACAAGTTCTACATCCTCGATCTGCAACCCGAGAACTCGCTGATCCGTTACTGTGTGGAACAGGGGCACCGCACCTTTGTGGTGAGCTGGCGCAATCCCGACGAATCGCTGTCACACAAGACGTGGGACGACTACATCGAGGACGCGGTCATCAAGGCGATCGGCGTCACGCAGGACATCACCGGCGCCGAGACCATCAACGCCCTGGGCTTCTGCGTAGGCGGCACCATGCTCGGTACCGCGCTGGCCGTGCTGGCCGCGCGTGGTGATGAGCCGGTGCACAGTGTGACCCTGCTCACCACGCTGCTGGACTTCACCGACACGGGCATCCTGGACGTGTTCATCGACGAGAACTTCGTGAAGTTCCGCGAGATGCAGTTCTCCGACGGCGGCCTGATGCCCGGTCGCGATCTCGCGACCACCTTCAGCTTCCTGCGACCGAACGACCTGGTGTGGAACTATGTGGTGGGCAACTACCTCAAGGGCGAGACGCCGCCCCCGTTCGACCTGCTCTACTGGAACTCCGACAGCACCAACCTGCCCGGGCCTTACTACGCGTGGTACCTGCGGCAGATGTACCTGGAGAACAACCTGGTCAAGCCAGGCAAGACCACGGTGTGCGGCGAGAAGATCGACTTCCGCCAGGTGAAGCTGCCGGTTTACATCTACGGCTCGCGCGAGGACCACATCGTGCCCATCGGCGGCGCGTACGGCAGCACGCAGATCTTCCCTGGCAAGAAGCGCTTTGTCATGGGCGCTTCGGGTCACATCGCGGGCGTGATCAATCCCGCTTCCAAGAACAAGCGCAGCCACTGGATCGGCCCTGCCGGCAAGTTCCCGTCCGACGTGAAGGACTGGATCGCCAGCGCGACCGAGCACCCCGGCAGCTGGTGGACCGACTGGTCCGCCTGGCTCAAGCCGCTGGCTGGCAAGCAAATTGCTGCACCGAAAACGTACGGGAAAGCCAGACGCTATGCGGCCATCGAGCCGGCGCCTGGCCGCTACGTCAAGGCAAAAGCCTGATGAAACACCCCCGCAGCGCTTCGCGCTATCCCCTCCAGGGGGCGGCATCCGAGGCCTGGCAAAGCCGGGTTCTCGATGTCCCTGGAAAGGAGTGCGTCGGACGCTCGCTCATTTTTTGACTTCACCAAGGAGACATCGCATGGAAGACATCGTCATCGTTTCAGCCGCCCGCACCGCCGTGGGCAAGTTCGGCGGCTCGCTCGCCAAGACGCCGGCCACCGAGCTGGGCAGCATCGTCATCAAGGCGCTGCTGGAGCGCACGGGCCTGCCGGCCGACGCCATCGGCGAGGTGATCATGGGCCAGGTGCTGGCGGCGGGTGTGGGCCAGAACCCGGCGCGCCAGGCCATGATGAAGGCGGGTGTGGCCAAGGAAACCCCGGCGCTCACCATCAACGCGGTCTGCGGCTCGGGCCTCAAGGCCGTGATGCTGGCGGCGCAGGCCGTGGCCTGGGGCGACAGCGAGATCGTGATCGCCGGTGGCCAGGAGAACATGAGTGCCTCGCCGCACGTGCTCAATGGCAGCCGCGACGGCCAGCGCATGGGCGACTGGAAGATGACCGACACCATGATCGTCGACGGCCTCTGGGACGTCTACAACCAGTACCACATGGGCATCACCGCCGAGAACGTGGCCAAGGAACACGGTATCAGCCGCGATGCGCAGGACGCGCTGGCGCTGGCCAGCCAGCAGAAGGCCGCCGCCGCTCAGGACGCCGGCAAGTTCAAGGACGAGATCGTCGGTGTGAGCATTCCGCAGCGCAAGGGCGATCCGCTGGTGTTCGACACCGACGAGTTCATCAACAAGAAGACCAGCGCCGAAGCCCTGGCTGGCCTGCGGCCCGCGTTCGACAAGGCCGGCTCCGTCACGGCGGGCAATGCGTCGGGTATCAACGATGGCGCGGCCGCCGTGATGGTGATGAGCGCCAAGAAGGCAGCATCCCTGGGCCTCAAGCCGCTGGCGCGCATCGCTGCGTTCGGCACCAGCGGCCTGGACCCGGCCACGATGGGCATGGGGCCCGTGCCCGCATCGAAGAAGGCGCTGGCCCGTGCGGGATGGAAGACCAGCGATGTTGACCTGTTCGAGCTCAACGAAGCCTTTGCTGCCCAGGCCTGCGCCGTCAACAAGGCGCTGGACATCGACCCAGCCCGTGTCAACGTCAACGGCGGCGCCATCGCCATCGGGCATCCCATTGGCGCCTCCGGCTGCCGCATCCTCGTCACCTTGCTCAACGAAATGCAGCGCCGCGATGCGAGGAAGGGGCTCGCCGCGTTGTGCATCGGTGGTGGCATGGGGGTTTCCCTCGCGGTCGAACGCTGAATTCACGGTTAAATCGGAACGCATCACAACATCGCCAGAAGGCACAAGGAGCACAAGAAATGAGCAAGAAAGTCGCGTACGTCACAGGCGGCATGGGTGGCATCGGTACCGCCATCTGCCAGCGCCTGCACAAGGAAGGTTTCACGGTTATCGCGGGCTGCGGCCCCACGCGCGACTACAACAAGTGGCTCGACGAACAGAAGGCACAGGGTTACACCTTCCACGCCTCCGTCGGCAATGTGGGCGACTGGGATTCCACCGTCGAGGCCTTCACCAAGACCAAGGCCGAGCACGGCACCATCGACGTGCTGGTGAACAACGCCGGCATCACGCGCGATCGCATGTTCCTCAAGATGTCGCGCGACGACTGGGACGCCGTGATCGAGACCAACCTGAACTCCATGTTCAACGTGACCAAGCAGGTCGTGGCCGACATGGTGGAAAAGGGCTGGGGCCGCATCATCAACATCTCGTCGGTCAACGGCGAGAAAGGCCAGGCCGGTCAGACCAACTACTCGGCCGCCAAGGCGGGCATGCACGGTTTCTCGATGGCGCTGGCGCAGGAGCTGGCCACAAAGGGCGTGACGGTCAACACCGTGAGCCCAGGTTACATCGGGACCGACATGGTCAAGGCCATCCGCCCTGACGTGCTGGAGAAGATCGTGGCCACCGTGCCGGTCAAGCGCCTGGGCGAACCGAGCGAGATCGCTTCGATCATCGCGTGGCTGGCCAGCGAGGAGGGCGGCTATGCCACCGGTGCCGACTTCTCCGTCAACGGAGGCCTGCACATGGGCTGAAGCGGCTCTCCGCTCCGCCTGCACGACAACCCGCTTCGGCGGGTTTCTTTTTTGTTTCCGCACGGTGAATCGGGGTGCTGGTGTAAATTCGAACGCACCCACCCATCCCTTCTACCTTTCAGCGCCAGGAGTTTCCGGCCAATGCCCCACAGCATTTCATTGATCAACACCATTGCTGCGGGCCTGGGGCTGGCGCTGATCCTTGGCTTCATTGCAGCCAAGGTCCGTCTGCCCGCGCTGGTGGGTTACCTGCTCGCGGGTGTGATCATCGGGCCGTTCACGCCCGGCTTCGTGGCCGACGCGGAGATCGCCGCACAGCTCGCCGAGATCGGCGTGATGTTGCTGATGTTCGGCGTGGGCCTGCACTTCTCGCTGGAAGACCTGCTCTCGGTGCGCAAGATCGCGCTGCCTGGTGCAGTGGTGCAGATGGCGGTGGCCACGCTCATGGGCATGGCCATGGCCATGTGGTGGTGGGAGTGGAGCCTGGGCGGTGCACTGGTGTTTGGGGTCTCGCTCTCGGTGGCCAGCACAGTGGTGCTGCTGCGCGCGCTGGAGAGCCTGGGGATTCTGGATTCGTTCACCGGTCGCATCGCGGTCGGCTGGCTGGTGGTGGAAGATCTGGCCATGGTGCTCGTGCTGGTGCTGCTGCCACCGCTCGCGGGTTTTCTGGGGGGCAAGGGCTCCGACGGCGACCTCGACTCGATCTGGCGCACGCTGGGTTTCACGCTGTTGCAGGTGGGCGGCTTCGTGGCCCTGATGCTGGTGGTGGGGCGGCGCGTGTTTCCCTGGCTGCTCTGGCAGGTCACGCGCACCGGCTCGCGCGAACTGTTCACGCTGTGTGTGGTGGCCGCAGCGGTGAGCATCGCCTTCGGGTCCGCCGCGCTGTTCGGTGTCTCGTTCGCGCTGGGTGCGTTCTTCGCTGGCATGGTGCTGCGCGAATCCGAGTTCAGCCACCGCGCGGCGGAGGAGTCGCTGCCGCTGCGCGATGCATTTGCCGTGCTGTTTTTCGTGTCGGTGGGCATGCTGTTCAACCCGGCTGTGCTGATCGAGCGTCCGCTGCAAGTGCTGGGTGTGGTGCTCATCATCATCGTGGGCAAGTCGGTGGCCGCCGCCGCGCTTGTGGTGGCCATGCGCTACCCGCTCAACACCGCGCTCACCGTCTCGGCGAGCCTGGCGCAGATCGGTGAGTTCTCGTTCATCCTGGTGGGGCTCGGCGCGTCGCTCGGGCTGCTGCCACCCGAGGGCCAGAGCCTGGTGCTGGCCGGTGCGCTCATCTCCATCGCCACCAACCCGCTGTGGTTCAAGGCCATCAACCCGCTGCAGGGGTGGCTGCGCAAGAACTCCGAGTTCGCCCGCAAACTGGAGCAGCGCGACGACCCGCTGGCCGAACTGCCGATGACCACGCACGAGAAATTCCTCTCTCGCCAGGTGGTGCTGGTGGGCTATGGCCGGGTGGGCCGGCGCATTGCCGCCGCGCTGGAAGAGCAGCACCTGCCCTACGTCGTGGCCGAAGAGAACCGCGACATCGTCGAGCGACTGCGCGAGCGTGGGATTGCCGCTGTGTTCGGCGATGCGGCCGACCCGGCGGTGCTGATCCAGGCCCATATCGCGCGCGCCGGCATGCTCGTGATCGCCACGCCCGACACACTCAACGTCCGCCAGATGATCGCCACTGCGCGCACACTGAACCCGGACATCCAGACCGTGGTGCGCACCCACAGCGAGGAAGAAGCGAGCCTGCTCGAGAAGGAAGTGGCCGGCAAGGTGTTTCTCGGCGAGGAGGAACTGGCGCAGTCGATGACGCGCTACGTGCTGGAGCACTCCCGGGGCGCCGCCACGCACAACCACGGCCACAACGGCGCTCGCGCCGCAGCCTGACGGCAAGGCTGCCCGCTAGAGCGAGGCGAGGTGCACCGCCTCGGCGAGGGTGGCGACGCCGAAGGGCTTCTTCAGGATCGATTTCGCGCCCAGCACGCGGCCCACGTTTTCCATGTCGGCATAACCCGTGGCCAGGATGATGGCAATCCGAGGCCAGGTGGCCTGCACCTGGCGGATCACCTCTGCACCGTTCATGAGCGGCATCACATAGTCCACGATCAGCAGGTCCGGTTGGGTCCGGGTCAGGAATTCGAGGGCGGCGGGGCCATTGTTCACCGAGCTGACTTCGTGGCCCATGACTTCCAGGCTCTGCACGATGGACTGACGCACATCCGGATCGTCTTCGACGACCAGGATGCGCTTGCGCGGTGTGACCGCCATGACAGGAGGCGGTTCGACGAGCACCTTCTCCTGCGATTCGTCCAGCAGCGGAAACAGCAGGTGAATCCGTGTGCCGTCGACCGGACTGCTGTCGATCCGTACCTCGCCGCCCGACTGCCGCGCGAAGCCGTACACCTGTGCCAGGCCCAGGCCCGTTCCGCTGCCCATGGGTTTGGTGGTGAAGAAGGGCTCGAACACCTTTTCCCGGATCGAAGCTGGAATGCCACTGCCGGTGTCGGCCACGGTGAGGCGGATGGCCGGGGCCGTGTTGCGGTCGACCACGGTCGATGCATCAACGGTCGAGATGGTGAGGGTGCCACCGTCCTGCATGGCGTCGCGCGCGTTGAGCGCGAGATTGAGCACTGACATCTCCAGCTGGTTCGGGTCCAGCAGGGCCACGGCGCGGGGGTGCTCCAGCCGGAAATCCAGCTGGATGCGTGAGCCGATGGAGCTGCTGATCAGTTCGCGCATGCCATGGACCTGTGCATTGATGTCCGTGGGCCGGGGCAGCAACGATTGCGTGCGCGCGAATGCCAGCAGCTGGGCGGTGAGCTGGCTGCCGCGTTTGACGGTGCGCTTGGCCACCTCGACCACCTTCACCGCCTGGGGGTTGTCCTCGATGCGCAGCAGGAGGTCGAGGTTGACCCCGATGACGTGCAGCAAGTTGTTGAAGTCGTGGGCGATACCACCCGTGAGGTGACCGACTGCCTCCATTTTCTGCACCTGGAGCAGGGCAGTCTGGGCGCGCTCGCGTTCGGTGATCTCGTTCATGAGGCGGTTGTTGGCGTCCGAGAGCTCGCGCGTGCGACCCTCGATGCGTTTTTCCAGGTCGAGGTTGAGCTGGCCGAACTTGTCCCGCGTGTCGCTCAGTTCCTGCAGCGTTTCTCGCGTCGAGTACTGGCGCGCACGGGCGCGAACGGCGGCCTCGACCGCGCTGCGCAATGTGTCGGGACTCAGGGGGCGCTCGAGCAGGATCACGTTGCCCATCAGGTGCAGTGAAGACAGCGCATTGACGGGCCGCCGTCCGGTGCGCTTGCTCCCCAGCACAACGAAGGGAAGGTCGGACCAGGACGGTTGTGCCCTCAACCAGCCGTCCAGCGGACTGCCCGCAGACACCGTGAACGCCTCTTCCGTGACCACGGCTGCCGCCGCGCCGCGCTGCAACTCCTCCAGCAGCGACTGCGCAGTGCAGACGGTGTGCGTGGGTGCCAGGCCGCTCACCACCTGGCAGACCACCTGCGCATCGCGGCCTTGCGGGGCCATCACCAGGACGCGGGATTCGGTTGACGTCGTCATGTGTCGTCGGTCGAGTCGCCCAGCAACGCAAGGTTTCCGGTGTAGCGCGACACGCCGGCGATGACGCCCTCGAAATCGGTCAGTGCCTCGCCCACTTCCACGCCGCCCGCGCCGAGACGGAACTCATGGATGCTGGTGGCATGCTGGTTCGTGCGGCTCTTGGTGACGGACAGCGCCTTGAGCAGATTGCCCCGACCCTCGAAGTACCGGAACATCACCACCGCATCGCTGAGGTAGCTCAAGTCGATGTCCTGACGCCCCTCCCCCAGAACGCCGTGCTGGCCCAGCACGAGGATGGTCATGATGCCGCGCTGGTTGAGGTAGGTCAGCAACTCGTGCATCTGCAACAGGAGGAACTTGCTGCCCGGCATGGCTTGAAGGTAGGCGTTCAGGCTGTCGATCACGACGGCCTGAACGCCGTCCCTCTCGACGGCCTGCCGCACGCGGGCGGCAAACTCACCGGCCGTCACCTCGGCGGGATCGAGTGCGTTGATGAGCAAATTGCCACGCTCGATCTCTTCAGACAGGCTGTAGCCCAGCGCTTGCGCCCGCGGCAGCAGCGTGCCGAGGCCTTCGTCGAACAGGTAGTAGGCGGCTTTCTCGCCGCGCTGGATCGCTGCGTGCACACAGGCCAGGGCCGTGGTCGTCTTGCCAACGCCCGAGGGACCGATGAACAGCGTGTTGCTGCCCCTTGCCAGCCCGCCGCCCAAAGCGACGTCCAGTGCGTGGTTGCCCGTGCTCACGTTCTCGGCCTTGAAATGGTTGTGGTGCTCGGCCGCCACCAGGCGGGGGAAAACCTGTATGCCACCTGTGTCCAGTTTGAAGTCGTGTTCGCCGCTGCGGAACTTGATGCCGCGGATCTTCGCCACCCGCAGATAGCGCTTGTCGGCACCGTACTGACCCACCACCTGGTGCAGCCAGACCACGCCATGGGCGATGCTGCGCAACTGCATGTCGCCGGTTCTGGCACTCAGGTCGTCCAGCATCAGGACCGTGCAGCCGTGTTGCGCGAAGAAATGTTTGAGCGCCAGCACCTGCCGGCGGTAGCGCAGCGGATCCTGGGCCAGCAGCCGCATTTCCGACAGGCTGTCGAACACCACGCGTTGGGGGCGCATGTTTTCCACCTGTTTCATCACCCCTTGCACCGTCTCGCTGAGTTCCAGCTCGGCGGGGTGGATGATGGATTGCTCCGCATCAGGGCCCAACTCGTTTTCGCCCACCAGTTCGAACACGGTGATGCCAGGTTGGTCGAGGTCCCAGCCATGGGAGCGCGCCACGGTTTTCAGCTCTTTCGCCGTTTCCGAGAGTGTGACGTACAGACCCTTCTCGCCAATTTCCAGACCCGCGAGAAGGAAGTGCAGCCCCAGCGTTGTCTTGCCGGTTCCCGGCTCCCCTTCGAAAAGGTAGAGGTGCCCGCTGGGCAGGCCGCCGTTGAGCACGTTGTCCAGTCCGGAAATGCCGGTGGATGCGCGGGTCTGGCTTGGGTTCGGGGTGTTGTTGTTGGGCATAGGCAGGGCTGCGTAACGAGAAAGTGGGGGGTGTCTCTACCGCGTTGCCGCAGCGGCCTGGTTGATGTCTCGGGCATGGGCTTCCAGGCATTGCGAGAGGAAAACCCCGACGCCGATCGCGTCGCCCGTGGGGGAGCTGCTCAGACTGGTGCGCACGGGGCGTCCGGTCTCACCGCCGGCGCGCACCTGCGAATCCACGGCGCATGTGAACTGGTCGGCGGACGCCAGGCCCTGCTTGTGGCGCACCTCCAGCTTCTCCAGCCCCACGTAGAACGGCTGCGGCCCCTGGTAGCCTGCGGCCACCCAGCTGCGCAAGGCTTCCGTCACCGAGGGCTCCGTCGTGATGATCACCGGCCCGCCATCACCGACGACGCGCTCCGTATCAACTTTCACGTCAGGGCTTGTGCGGGAGTCGATCACTTGCACACCTGCGGCGGCGGTGGATGCGACGGTGGGGGGAAGCAGCGGAACCTTCTGCACGGTGGTGCTGCATCCGGCAAGCGATGTCGCGAGGAGGGCGATGACCGCACACGTGCGGTACTTCATGGGGAGCGGTCGGGTATTCATGCACTTCATTTTGGCCACCGAACCGCGATGGCACCACCCTCGAAGCGTCAATCGGCCTGCTGTCCTACAGGGGCGTGGCAACCCTTCCGACAAGGTCACGGAGGTATGCCCCCAGATACTGCGGTCACTGTCAGACAGAATGTCTCCGAAGCTCTCCCCCTTCCCGAGCTTCTCCTCCGCCAGGAGGTTCCAAACCCGCTTCGGCGGGTTTTCTTTTGTCGGATGGGACAATGTCGGTTTCGCACGTGCCCCGCCCGTGTACGACTGACGACGTCCGAATCTCGTGGAACACATTCCCTCGCACCCACCGCTGAGTCCCTGGCGCCTTTCCGTCGCCCCGATGATGGACTGGACCGACCGGCACTGCCGTTACCTGCACCGCCTGCTCTCGAAGCACACCCTGCTGTACACCGAGATGGTCACCACCGGTGCCATCACGCACGGGAGCGTGCAGCGGCACTTGCGCTTCAACGCCGAGGAACACCCGGTGGCCCTGCAGCTCGGTGGCAGTGAACCGGCCGATCTGGCGCATGCGGCGCGGCTCGGTGAGCAATGGGGTTACGACGAGATCAACCTCAATTGCGGTTGCCCCAGCGAGCGCGTGCAGCGCGGCGCCTTCGGAGCCTGTCTGATGGCCGAGCCGCAGACGGTGGCCGACGGCGTGAAAGCGATGGTGGACGCGGTGTCCATCCCGGTCACGGTCAAGCACCGCATCGGTATCGACAAGGTGGAGAGCTACGACTTCGTGCGCGATTTCGTGGGCACGGTCAGTGAGGCCGGTTGCGAGGTTTTCCTCGTGCATGCGCGCAATGCATGGCTGCAAGGCCTGTCACCGAAAGAGAACCGCGAGATTCCGCCCTTGCGCTACGAACTTGCGCACCGCCTCAAGCGCGACTTTCCGCAGCTCACCTTCGGCGTGAACGGTGGCATCACCACCAATGAACAGATCGCTGATCACCTGCAGCACGTCGACGGCGTGATGGTGGGCCGCGAGGCCTACCACAACCCCTGGCTGCTCACGTCGTGGGACGAGGCCTTCTTCGGCGCGGCACCGTCAACCGCAACCCGGGAAGCGGTCGAGGAGCAGATGGTGACCTACATGGAACGCGCGTTCCAGGAAGACGGCTGCCCCTGGTACGCGATTGCCCGCCACATGCTCGGCCTGCGCCATGGCTTGCGTGGCGCCCGCCGCTGGCGCCAGATCTGGAGCGACCACCGCCTGAAACCCTTGCCCCCGCGCGAGGTGTGGGCCATGGCGCAGGAATACGTGGGTCTGGAAGCCGAAACCACCTGACGACGGAAAGTCGGTTCAGCAGGGTTTAACGGCTCCGGAGCGCGGCCCGCAACGAATGAAACCACCTTAGCCAGAGGCATCAAAGGTCCGGCTCCGCCGGCCCGAGATGCCGTCTCCCCTCCAAGCGCCGAAGGCGCGTCAGAGAGGGGGGAAGCCGCAAAGCGGCGCAGGGGGGTGTTTCAAACAGCCGCTTCGAGACCGCTTTCAAAGTGTTCGCGCATGCGCTGCACCGTGAGCGCCACATCGCGTTGGGTGAGTGCGGCGACGATGGCGCGGTGCTCGGTCAGCGATTCTGCGATGCGGCCGCTCTTGAGCAGCGAGTTGTGCCGGTTGAGCTTCATCACTTTGCGCAGGTCCGCCACCATCTGTTCGCGCCAGCGATTGCGCGCCAGTTCCAGCACACGCATGTGGAACTGCTCGTTGAGGGCGAAAAAACGATCGCGCTCGTTGACCGCCCCCTCAAGCTCCTCGTGCAGCGCCTGGAGGCCGGCCAGTTCCTCATCGGTGGCCTTGATGGCCACCACGCCGGCGGCGTCCGACTCGAGCAGGGCAAGCAGGTGGTAGACGTCGGCCAGGTCTTTCTCTGACACTTCCGTCACGTAGGCGCCACGCCGCACCTTCATCGTGACGAGGCCCTCCGCAGCAAGCACCTTCAATGCCTCGCGCAACGGGGTACGGCTGATGCCGTATTCCTCGGCGATCTTGAGTTCGTCGATCCAGCTGCCGGGTTCGAGCTCGCGGCGGAAGATGCGCTGACGCAGGAGCTCAGCGACTTCTTCGTACAGGGCGCGGGGCGAGAGCGAGAGGGCGGACATGTGTCGGGGGGGGGGGGCAGTGCCATCAGGTAAGACGGTCTGCATTGTAAGTCAGGAAGAATATTTTGCATCAATAATTATGAATGATGTAAGATGCCGGGGGTTTTCCCCATCCACCGAGTTTTCGCCATGAGCCAGAAACCGCCTGAGTTCGCCCCTGTCACCCTGGAAGCCTGGGCCCAGGCCGCCCAAAAATCGGCGCCCGGTGGCGACGTGTCCGCGCTGGACTGGATCACGCCCGATGGCATCCGCGTCAAGCCGCTCTACACCGCAGCCGACACAGCCAGCCTGCCGCACACCAACACACTGCCGGGCTTCGAACCCTTTATCCGTGGGCCGCAGGCCACCATGTACGCGGTGCGGCCCTGGACGATCCGCCAGTACGCGGGTTTTTCCACCGCCGAGGAAAGCAATGCCTTCTACCGCAAGGCGCTGGCCGCTGGTGGGCAGGGCGTGTCCGTCGCCTTCGACCTGGCCACGCACCGCGGCTACGACAGCGACCACCCGCGCGTGACCGGCGACGTGGGCAAGGCCGGTGTGGCCATCGACAGCGTGGAGGACATGAAGATCCTGTTCGACCAGATTCCGCTGGACAAGGTGAGCGTGTCCATGACCATGAACGGCGCCGTGCTGCCGGTGCTGGCGGGCTATGTGGTGGCGGCGGAAGAGCAGGGCGTGGGGCAGGACAAGATGAGCGGCACCATCCAGAACGACATCCTCAAGGAGTTCATGGTCCGCAACACGTACATCTTCCCGCCCGAGCCGTCGATGAAGATCATTGGCGACATCATCGAGTACACGGCGAAGCACATGCCGAAGTTCAACTCGATCTCGATCTCGGGTTACCACATGCAGGAAGCCGGTGCGAACCAGGCGCTGGAGCTTGCGTTCACGCTGGCCGACGGCAAGGAATACGTGAAGACCGCGATTGCCAAGGGCATGGACGTGGACGACTTCGCCGGCCGCCTCTCGTTCTTCTGGGCGATCGGCATGAACTTCTACCTGGAGATCGCCAAGATGCGCGCCGCCCGCCTGCTGTGGACGCGCATCATGAAGGGCTTCAACGCCAGGAACCCCAAGAGCCTGATGCTGCGCACGCACTGCCAGACTTCGGGCTGGTCGCTCACCGAACAGGACCCGTACAACAACGTGGTGCGCACCACCATCGAGGCGATGGCCGCGGTGTTCGGTGGCACGCAGAGCCTGCACACCAACGCGCTCGACGAAGCCATTGCGCTGCCGACCGAGTTCAGCGCGCGCATTGCGCGCAACACGCAGCTGATCATTCAGGAAGAGACGCACATCACCAATGTGGTGGACCCCTGGGCCGGCAGCTACATGATGGAAAGCCTCACACAGGACATGGCCGACAAGGCCTGGGCCATCATCGAAGAGGTGGAAGCCATGGGTGGCATGACCAAGGCGGTCGACAGCGGCTGGGCCAAGCTCAAGATCGAGGCGGCGGCCGCCGAGAAGCAGGCGCGCATCGACTCCGGCAAGGATGTGATCGTCGGCGTCAACAAATACAAGCTCAAGCAGGAAGACACGGTCGATATTCTGGAAGTGGACAACGTGAAGGTGCGCGAATCGCAGATTGCGCGCCTGAAGCAGATCCGCGCGACGCGTGACGGCGCCAGGGTGCAGGCCGCGCTCGACGCGCTCACCGCTGCAGCCGACAGCGGGGAGGGCAACCTGCTCGATCTTTCGATCCAGGCCATCCGCCTGCGCGCCACGGTGGGCGAGGTGAGCGATGCCCTGGAAAAGGTGTACGGACGCCACCGCGCCGATACGCAAAAGGTGACCGGTGTGTACGCAGCTGCCTACGATTCCGCCGAGGGCTGGGAAGCCCTCAAGACCGAGATCAACGCCTTCGCCGAAGAGCAGGGCCGCCGTCCGCGCGTGATGATCAGCAAGCTCGGCCAGGACGGCCACGACCGGGGCGCCAAGGTGGTGGCCACCGCGTTCGCCGACCTGGGCTTCGACGTGGACATGGGCCCGCTGTTCCAGACACCCGAGGAATGCGCGCGCCAGGCGATCGAGAACGATGTGCACGCAGTGGGCGTGTCCACCCTCGCGGCCGGCCACAAGACGCTGGTGCCGGCCATCATTGCCGAGCTGAAGAAGCAGGGTGCGGACGACATCATCGTGTTCGTGGGCGGTGTGATTCCACGCCAGGATTACGACTTTCTCTACGAGGCCGGGGTGAAGGGCGTCTACGGCCCGGGCACGCCCATTCCCGCCAGCGCCAAGGACGTGCTGGAGCAGATCAGGAAAGCCCAGGGGTGACCCATCAGGCGCTGCTTGAAGGCATCCTGCGCGGTGGAGCTGCCGTGCAGCGCCGCGCCATGGCCAAGGCGATCACGCTGCTGGAGTCCACCCGAGCGGATCACCGGGCGCAGGGCGATGAATTGCTCACCGCTCTGCTGCCCCACACCGGCAAGGCGCTTCGCCTGGGCATCAGCGGTGTGCCTGGCGTGGGCAAGAGCACGTTCATCGAGGCGCTGGGTCTGTACCTGATCGACAGGGGCCACCGGGTGGCGGTGCTCACCATCGATCCGTCCTCGTCGGTGTCGGGTGGCTCCATCCTCGGCGACAAGACGCGCATGGAAAGGCTCTCGGTGCACGAGCGCGCCTACATCCGCCCTAGCCCGAGCAGCGGCACGCTGGGCGGGGTGGCCGAGAAGACGCGGGAAGCCATGCTCGTGTGCGAAGCCGCGGGGCACGACATCGTGATCGTGGAGACCGTGGGCGTGGGCCAGAGCGAGACGGCGGTGAGTGGCATGACCGACATGTTCGTGCTCATGCAACTGCCCAACGCGGGCGATGATCTGCAGGCGATCAAGAAAGGTGTGATGGAGCTGGCCGACCTGGTCGTCATCAACAAGGCCGATCTGGACCCCGATGCCGCCACGCGCGCCCGCGCGCAGATCACCTCGTCGCTGCGGCTGCTGGGCCTACATGGCAACCCCGAGCATGCGCACCACGACACCGCCCTCTGGCATCCGCAAGTGATCCAGCTCAGTGCCTTGCAGGGCCGGGGCGTGGATGCTTTCTGGGCCGAGGTCACGCGGTTCCGCGAGGTGCAGACGGGCAACGGCCAGTTGCCCGCACGCCGGCAGCAGCAGGCGCGTGCCTGGATGTGGGAGCGCATCGATGCCGGCCTCAAGCAACGCTTCCGCGCGCACCCGCAGGTGCGCCAGCAACTCGACGACACCACGCGCCAGGTGCTGGCAGGCGAACTGCCGCCGTCCACCGCCGCGCGGCAGCTGCTCGACCTTTTCGACTGATTTGAACGACCGCTCTATTACGGAGAACTTCCATGCAGGACATCCTTGAACAACTCGAACGCAAGCGCGCTGCGGCCCGCCTGGGCGGAGGCGAGAAGCGCATTGCCGCGCAGCATGCCAAGGGCAAGCTCACCGCCCGCGAGCGGCTGGAGGTGCTGCTCGATGAGGGCACCTTCGAAGAATGGGACATGTTCGTCGAGCACCGCTGCACCGATTTCGGCATGCAGGACAACAAGATTCCTGGCGACGGTGTGGTCACCGGCTACGGCATGATCAACGGCCGCCTGGTGTTCGTCTTCAGCCAGGACTTCACCGTGTTCGGTGGCGCGCTGTCCGAAGCCCATGCCGAGAAGATCTGCAAGGTGATGGACCAGGCGATGAAGGTGGGCGCGCCGGTGATCGGCCTCAACGACTCGGGCGGTGCGCGTATCCAGGAGGGGGTGGCCTCGCTCGGTGGTTACGCCGACGTGTTCCAGCGCAATGTGATGGCCAGCGGTGTGGTGCCGCAGATCAGCATGATCATGGGCCCCTCGGCCGGCGGCGCGGTCTACTCGCCCGCCATGACGGACTTCATCTTCATGGTGAAGGACTCGAGCTACATGTTCGTGACCGGCCCCGAGGTGGTGAAGACCGTGACGCACGAGGAAGTGACCTCCGAAGAGCTGGGTGGCGCGGTCACCCACACCACCAAGAGTGGTGTGGCCGATCTCGCGTTCGAGAACGACGTGGAAGCGCTGCTCATGCTGCGCCGGCTCTACAACTACCTGCCACTCAACAACCGCGAAAAGGCGCCGGTGCGCCCCAGTGGCGACCCGCTCGATCGCGTGGAGCTCAGCCTGGACACGCTGGTGCCAGAGAACCCGAACAAGCCCTACGACATGAAGGAGCTCATCCTCAAGACGGTGGACGACGGCGACTTCTTTGAACTGCAGCCGGAGTACGCGAAGAACATCCTGATCGGCTTCGCGCGCATGGACGGCCAGACGGTGGGCATCGTGGCGAACCAGCCGCTGGTGCTGGCGGGCTGCCTGGACATCAAGAGCTCCATCAAGGCCGCGCGCTTTGTGCGCTTCTGCGACGCCTTCAACATTCCTGTGGTGACCTTCGTCGACGTGCCCGGCTTCATGCCTGGCACCTCGCAGGAGTATGGCGGCATCATCAAGCACGGCGCCAAGCTGCTCTACGCCTACGCCGAATGCACGGTGCCCAAGATCACCGTGATCACGCGCAAGGCCTACGGCGGCGCGTACGACGTGATGAGCTCCAAGCACCTGCGAGGCGACGTGAACTTCGCCTGGCCCAACGCCGAGATCGCCGTGATGGGCGCCAAGGGCGCGGTGGAGATCATCTTTCGCGAGGAGAAGAAGGACCCGGCCAAGCTCGCGCAGCGCGAGGCCGAGTACAAGGCCCGCTTCGCCAACCCCTTCGTGGCTGGCGCGCGCGGCTTCATCGACGACGTCATCCTGCCGCACGAGACGCGCAAGCGCATCTGCCGTTCGCTGGTGATGCTCAAGGACAAGAAGCTCGAAAACCCGTGGCGCAAGCACGGCAACATTCCCCTGTGAGCAGGCCCACACCCCCGCCGCACTTCGCGGGTCACTCCCTCAAAGGGGCAGCGCCAGCGGCCGGGCAAAGCCGGTTCCGCGGCATTTCTGGAATGTCGCTCCGGACATGAATCGGTATTGAACAGATTGGAAGAACCATGTTTACCAAGATCCTGATTGCCAACCGTGGCGAGATCGCCTGCCGCGTGATCGCCACCGCCAAGAAGATGGGCATCGCCACCGTGGCGGTGTATTCCGAAGCCGACAAGGAAGCGCGCCATGTGCAGCTGGCCGATGAAGCGGTGTTGCTCGGTCCGGCGCCCTCGCGCGAGTCCTACCTGGTGGCCGACAAGATCATCGAGGCCGCCAAGAAAACCGGCGCGCAGGCGATCCACCCCGGCTACGGCTTTCTCTCGGAAAATGAGGCCTTCGCCAAGCGCGTGGAAGACGAGGGCATGGCCTTCATCGGGCCGCGCCACTTCAGCATCGCGGCCATGGGCGACAAGATCGCTTCGAAGAAGCTGGCGAGCGAGGCGAAGGTCAACACCATTCCGGGCTGGAACGACGCAATCGAGTCCGCGGAGCGCGCGGTCGAGATCGCGAAGGGCATCGGCTACCCGGTGATGATCAAGGCCAGCGCGGGCGGTGGTGGCAAGGGCCTGCGCGTGGCCTACAACGACAAGGAAGCGCTGGAAGGCTTCACGGCCTGCCAGAACGAAGCCCGCAACAGCTTCGGCGACGACCGCATCTTCATCGAGAAGTTCGTGCAGGAGCCGCGCCACATCGAGATCCAGGTGCTGGGCGACTCGCATGGCAACGTGATCTACCTCAACGAGCGCGAATGCTCGATCCAGCGCCGCCACCAGAAGGTGATCGAGGAGGCCCCGTCGCCCTTCATCAGCGAGGCCACGCGCAAGGCCATGGGCGAGCAGGCCGTGGCGCTGGCCAAGGCGGTGAAATACCAGAGCGCGGGCACGGTGGAGTTCGTGGTCGGCAAGGACCAGGACTTCTACTTTCTGGAGATGAACACCCGCCTCCAGGTGGAGCATCCGGTGACCGAATGCATCACCGGGCTGGACCTGGTGGAGCTGATGATCCGCGTGGCGGCCGGTGAGAAGCTGCCACTGGCGCAGGCCGACGTGAAGCGCAACGGCTGGGCCATCGAATGCCGCATCAACGCCGAGGACCCGTTTCGCAACTTCCTGCCCAGCACCGGCCGGCTGGTGCGTTTCACGCCGCCGGCACAGACCATGTTCCAGGCCAACACGACCGATCTGAACGGCGTGCGCGTGGACACGGGCGTGCAGGACGGTGGCGAGATCCCGATGTTCTACGACTCGATGATCGCCAAGCTGATCGTGCATGGCACCGACCGCCTCGACGCGATCGCGAAGATGCGCGAGGCGCTCAACGGTTTCGTGATCCGTGGCATCAGCAGCAACATCCCGTTCCAGGCTGCGCTGCTGGCGCATCCGAAGTTCGTGGCGGGTGATTTCAACACCGGTTTCATCGCCGAGCACTATGGCCAGGGTTTCCGGGCCGAGGACGTGCCGCACAGCGATCCCGATTTCCTCGTCGCCATGGCTGCTTTCGTGCGGCGCAAGTCGCGCGAGCGCGCTGCGGGCCTCTCGGGCCAGTTGCCGGGCTACGGCGTGAAGGTGGGCCACGACTACTCGGTGATCGTGCTCGACGCGAAAGGCGAGCATGTGCGCAAGGCGGTGCACGTGGACGAGGTGGTCGGGCAGATCGGATCGGCGGTGGTCACCGTCGATGGCAAGCGCTACGCCATCTCCAGCCTCTCGCGCCTGAACGACATCTGCGTGACGGGCGCCTGCAACGGCCAGCCCTTCACCGTGCAGATCGAGCGCGGTACGCCGCGCAATCCGCTGGCGCTCGTGGTGCAGCACAATGGCACGCGCATCGAAACCATGGTGGTGTCGCCGCGCATGGCCGAGCTGCACGGGCTCATGCCTTTCAAGGCGCCGGCCGACATGAGCAAGTATGTGCTCTCGCCCATGCCTGGCCTGCTGGTGGACATCGCGGTGCAGCCCGGGCAGAAGGTGCAGGCCGGTGAACGCGTGGCGGTGATCGAGGCCATGAAGATGGAGAACGTGCTGTTCGCCGCCGCCGATGGCACCGTGTCCAAGGTGCTCGCGAACAAGGGCGAGTCGCTGGTGGTGGACCAGCCGATCGTGGAGTTCGCATGATCGAGGTGCTTGGCAAGGAGGCGGTGCGGCCTGTCACGCTGCACAGACCGGCCGCGGCCCCTGCGAACCCGGGCCGCTGGTCGGTGGAAGCCGTGCAGACGCTGCTGGACTTGCCGTTCGACGAGCTGATGTTCCGCGCCCAGACGGTGCACCGCGAGCACTGGCCAGTGCGCGACATCGAACTCGCCACACTGCTGTCGGTCAAGACCGGTGGCTGCCCCGAGAATTGTGGCTATTGCCCCCAGTCGGCGGAGTTCGACACGGGCGTGAAGGCGCAGAAGCTGATGAGCGTGGAAGAGGTGACGCAGGCCGCCCTGGCCGCGCGGGACGCGGGTGCCACGCGTTTCTGCATGGGCGCGGCCTGGCGAGCACCCAAGGACCGGGACATCGAGAAGGTGGCCGAACTGATCCGGGCCGTGAAGGGGCTGGGCATGCAGTCGTGTGCCACGCTGGGCATGCTGGAGTCGCACCAGGCGCAGGCGCTGCGCGACGCGGGCCTGGACTACTACAACCACAACCTCGACACCGCGCCCGAGTACTACGGCGACATCGTCGACACGCGCACCTACCAGGACCGGCTCGACACGCTGGCCCACGTGCGTTCGGCTGGCATCAGCGTGTGCTGCGGCGGCATCGTGGGCATGGGCGAAGCGCCCGTGCACCGCGCCGGCCTGCTGGCGCAACTGGCCAACCTGGAGCCGTATCCCGAGTCGGTGCCGATCAACAGCCTGGTGCGTGTGCCGGGCACGCCGCTGGCCGACAGCGACCCCATCGACCCACTGGATTTCGTGCGCGTGATCGCCGTGGCACGCATCCTCATGCCGAAGGCCCGTGTGCGCCTGTCGGCGGGTCGCCAGCAACTGGGCGAGCCGGTGCAGGCCCTGTGTTTCCTGGCCGGTGCCAACTCGATCTTCTACGGCGACAAACTGCTGGTGACCGGCAACCCCGACGCGGACGCTGACCGGCGCCTGCTGGACAAGCTGGGCTACTCCACGCGCCAGGTTTCCGTGCAACAGGAGGAGCACGCATGAGCCATCCACGTCCTTTCAAGGTGCTGGGTATCCAGCAGATCGCCATTGGGGGGCCCGACAAGCTGCGCCTGCGCAAGCTCTGGGTCGACATGCTGGGCCTGGAAGTCACGGGCACCTTCCGCAGCGAGCGCGAGAACGTCGATGAGGACATCTGTGCGATGGGCAGCGGGCCGTTCAAGGTCGAGGTGGATCTGATGCAACCGCTGGACCCCGAAAAGAAGCCAGCCGTCCATGCCACGCCGCTCAACCACGTGGGCCTGTGGATCGATGACCTGCCTGCCGCCGTGGAATGGCTGAGCGCGCAGGGTGTTCGCTTTGCGCCCGGCGGTATCCGCAAGGGCGCCGCCGGGTTCGACATCACCTTCCTCCACCCCAGGGGCAACGAGGAGTTCCCTATTGGTGGCGAGGGCGTGCTGGTGGAACTCGTGCAGGCGCCGCCCGAGGTGGTGAGCGCCTTCGCCCGCCTGGCCGGCCAGCCTCGCTGAGAGACCGCTGACGCGACGAACGACAGAGCAGGGCGCCTTTTCCTGCCTTGTTCGGCCCACTGGCGATGGGTCGGCGAATTTAATCTTGTGGCCTGTGGGGGCTGTGCCGATGGTGGCGCCGCCCATACCGCCTCAGTCGCAGGAGTTCGCCATGAACCCGTTCCCCGGCCAGCCATCGAAAGACCTCTCCAGTCCGTCCGCCACTTCCTGGCACGGACGAGACATGTCGCCTGCGTGGCCGGAGGAGCTGCTGGAGTCCTTCTGCCTGCGCATGTCCACCCAGGGCATGTGCGTGAGCCGGGCGCTGATGATCTGCGACCGCCGCTATGCGCTGGAGCAGCTCTCGCACGCCCACAACATGGCCGACGACACCTTGCGGCTGATGGCCGTGCAATTGTTCCGGCATTTCGAGGCGCGGCAGTCCGGCATCGTCGGCATGCATTGAGCACCGGGGGTTTCCCCGGCTCAAGCCGGTGGCCCCCTCACCGATAAGACAGCATCCAACTCGAGGAGCGGTAACCCCATGTCCGGATTCCATCCCCTGTCTCCCGGCATCGCATTGATGCGCCGCGTGCGCCTGCGCGGCAAACTCCTGCTGCTGGCGGCCTCGGCGGTTCTGCCTCTGTTGTTGACATGGGCCCTGCACGCTGCTGGCAGCCTGCAAGGCAGTGCCCTTGCGCTCCCCCTGGTGAGTCTGGGCGCACTGGCGTATCTGATGCTGTCGTTCTACGCCAGCTTCACCGCGGACTTCCGCCAATTGCTTGCGGTGATGGAGCAGACCGTCTCGGGCAACCTGCAGTCCTCCATCCGGCTCACGGGCCGTGACGAACTGGCCGAGCTCGCCCGCCTGCTCGACCGCACGATCGGCAACCTGTCGTCCATGGTGGCCGAGGTGCGCAGCAACTCCGCGCTGGTGGCGCACGCGGGCAAGAGCCTGGCCACCGGTAACCGCGATCTGGCCGACCGCACCGAACAGCAGGCCGCCAACCTGGAGCAGACCGCGGCCAGCGTGCACGAGCTCTCCAGCGCCGTGCAGCAGAACGCGCGCACGGCGGGTGAATCCGATCAACAGGCCGCCCAGGTGCGCGATGTCGCCGAATCGGGCGCGAAGTTCATGGGGCAGGCCGTCGAGTCCGTGGAAGGCATCCAGAAGAGCGCGCAGCAGATGAACGAGATCATCGGCGTCATCGACAGCATCGCGTTCCAGACCAACATCCTGGCGCTGAACGCGGCGGTGGAGGCCGCGCGTGCCGGCGAACAGGGGCGCGGCTTCGCCGTCGTGGCGGCCGAGGTGCGCACGCTGGCGCAGCGCTCGTCTGCCTCGGCGCGGGAGATCCGCGAACTCATCGAGGCTTCGCGCAGCCAGGTGGAGGCGGGCGTGGCCCAGATCCGCACGGCAGGCAGCAGCATCGGCCAGATCGTCAACGGCGTGCGTGGCGTGGCCGCCAACATGTCGCTGATTTCGGCGTCCAGCGCCGAGCAGAGCACGGGCCTGAACGAGATTTCTTCGGCCGTGACCCAGCTCGACCAGATCACCCAGCGCAACGCGCAGATGGTGGAGCGCGCGGTGACGCAGGCCAACCAGCTGGAGCAACGGGCCGCGCACCTGTCCAAGGCCGTGTCGTCCTTCATGCTGCAGCAGGGCACGGCCGAAGAGGCCATGCAACTGGTGAGTCGCGCCATGGCCCGCCGCAGGCAGGGCAGCCGCGAGGCCTTCGCACGCGAGATCACCGAACCGTCCAATGGCTTCCACGACCGCGACATGTACGTGTTCGCGCTCGATGGCACGGGTGTGTACCGTGCTTTCGGTGGCAAGCCGGAGAAGGTGGGCAGCCGCGTGCAGGACATTCCCGGGGTAGACGGTCAGGCCCTGCTCAACGCCATCGTGGCGCAGGGCGAAGTGGGCGAGGGCTGGGTGGAGTACGACATTGCCAATCCCGTGACCGGCGCCATCCAGGCCAAGATGTCCTACGTGGTGAAGATCGACGACCTCTACGTGGGCTGCGGTGTCTACAAGACCGCTGCCGCACGGCAGGTGGCCTGAGCGCCCGGCCTCATTCCGTGGATGGCCCGCGCCGGGCGCGGGAACGGGCCAGCACTGCCTCGATCACCGCGCGCTTCTTGTCCAGCACCGCGTCGTCGGTGATTTTCGATTGCGCGGCCAGATCGGCCAGCTTGTCCGCCGCTTTGGCTTGCAGACGCGCGTCGTGCTCTTTCTTTTCTTTCTCCAGCCGCTGCAGCCGGTGGTCGTAGCGCTGCCGGCCCTGTTGTGCCTGCTCGACGGTCCATGCGGCCCAGCCGGTGCGCTCGCCACTGACGATGTCCAGTGAAATGCAGTCCACCGGGCACACGGGTATGCACAGCTCGCACCCGGTGCAGTAAGGCTCCACGACGGTGTGCATGCGCTTGTGGATCCCGACGATGGCGTCGGTGGGGCAGGCCTGGATACAGAGCGTGCAACCGATGCACCAGTCCTCGTCGATGACGGCCACCGTCAGCGGACCTTCGATGCCGTAGGTGGGGTCCAGCGGGCGCACGGGCTGGCCGGTCAGCGCGGCCAGGCGTTCAATACCCTCGGCGCCGCCGGGCGGGCACTGGTTGATGCCGGCGTCACCCGCCGCGATGGCCTGCGCGTAGCTGGCGCAGTCCGGGTAACCGCAGCGGGTGCACTGCGTCTGCGGCAGGGCGGCGTCGATGCGCCGGGCGAGGTCGTTCATGCCGACGAATATACCGGCGCCGTCGTGGCACCAAAGAAGCGCGCTGCTCAGGCTCTGGCGGTCTTGCGGGCGGCTGCCTTGCGCGCGGGAGCAGGGGTCTTTGCCACGGGTTTGCGTGGTGCGGTCTTGACGGCCTTGGCCGCAGGCTTCGCCGTCGCCTTCACTCCAGCGGTAGGCTGGTGGGCCGCGATGAAGCTCTTGACCACAGGGTGCACCATGTCGCGCCAGCGCCTGCCGCTGAAGATGCCGTAGTGGCCGGCGCCCTGCGCCTCGTAGTGCATCTGGTGTGACTTGGCGATGCCGGAACACAGGTCGTGCGCCGCCGCAGTCTGGCCCGAGCCGGAGATGTCGTCGAGTTCGCCTTCGACGGTGAGCAGGGCGGTGCGCGTGATGTCCTGCGGGCGTACGCGCTCGAGTTCACCCTGTTCGTTCCTCACGTCCCAGGTGCCATGGACAAGTTTGAACTCCTGGAACACGGTCTCGATGGTCTCGAGGTAATAGTCGGCGTCCATGTCGAGCACGGCGTTGTACTCGTCGTAGAACTTGCGGTGGCTCTCGGCGCTGGAATTGTCGCCCTTGATGAGGTCCTTGAAATAGTCGTAGTGGCTCGATGCGTGGCGGTCCGGATTCATGGCCACGAAGCCCGTGTGCTGCAGGAACCCGGGATACACGCGGCGCCCCGCGCCCGGAAAGCTGTCCGGCACGCGGTAGATCACATTGTTCTCGAACCACTCGTGGCTGCGCTGGGTGGCCAGGTTGTTCACGGCGGTCGGCGATTTACGCGCATCGATCGGGCCGCCCATCATCGTCATGGACAGGGGCGTGGTCTCGCCCCTGCTGGCCATGAGCGAGACGGCCGCGAGCACCGGCACGGTGGGCTGGCAGACGCTCATCACATGGCAGTTGCCGTAGGCCTTCTGCAGGTGGCGGATGAATTCCTGCACGTAGTTGACGTAGTCGTCGAGGTGGAACTCACCGTCTGCCAGCGGCACGAGGCGGGCATTTTTCCAGTCGGTGATGTAGACCTTGTGGTCCTTGAGCATGGTCCGCACCGTGTCGCGCAGCAGCGTCGCGTAGTGACCCGAAAGCGGTGCCACGATCAACACCACGGGCTGGCTCTTGAGTTTGGCCAGCGTCTGGGTGTCGTCGGTGAAGCGCTTGAAGCGGCGCAGTTCGCAGAACGGTTTGTCGATTTCGACATGCTCGTGGATCACCACGTCCACACCATCCACGTCCACCGTGCGGATGCCGAACACCGGCTTCTCGTAGTCCTTGCCCAGGCGGTGCAGCAGGTCGTAACCCGCCGAGATGCGTTGTGCGCCAGGCAACTGTGCCAGCGGCAGCATCGGGTTCGTGAACATCCGCGACGCCACCTCTGCAAGGTCGGCGAACGGTTCCATGATCGAGCGCTGGGTTTCGTAGATCTGGTACAGCATGGGCAGGGGAGTCGTTATGTTGCAGTGCAATATATCAGCATGTGCATATTGCCGGCAGGAGGAAAACACCTAACTCCCCAGGGCTTCTGTCACCTTCGTGAAAGAATGGGCGCCGGAATCTTCCCTTGTCGCCCCACGAGAACTGCATGAGCAACTCCGCCCCCGTGCCAGCTTCCGCGGCCCTGGCCCAGCTGGCCGCCGCACTGCCATCGACCGAACGCATGCCCGTGGTGTTTCTTGGGCATGGGAGCCCGATGAATGCGATCGAAGACAACCATTGGCGGCGCAACTGGCAGGCGCTGGGGCAGGCCCTGCAAGAGCGCGGCACGGCGCCGAGCCTCATCCTGTGCATCTCGGCCCATTGGTTGACGCCGGGATGGCAGCTCACGGCCATGGATGCACCCCGCACCATCCACGATTTCGGTGGGTTTCCGCAGGCGCTGTTCGACCAGCAATACCCGGCGCCCGGTTCACCCACGATCGCCAGGGCCATCAGCGGCGTCGTCCAGCAACCGGATTCCGGCCGTGCACTCGACCTCGACGAAGGCGACTGGGGCCTGGATCACGGTGCCTGGTCGGTGCTCAAGCCCATGTTTCCGGAGGCGACCGTTCCTGTCATCCAGCTCAGCATGGACTACCGGCGGCCTGCGGCCGAGCACTTTGCCGTGGGTCGCCAGCTGGCGCAGTTGCGCGAGCGCGGCGTGCTCCTCGTGGGCAGCGGAAACATCGTCCACAACCTGCGCACCATGCGCCGCGAAGCCACCGACAACCAGGCCTACGACTGGGCCATCGAATTCGACCGCATCACGGCGGAGCACATCGCGCAGGGGCGGCTGGAGGCGCTGAACGACTTCCAGCAGCTGGGCCCCCTGGCGCAGATGGCCCACCCCAGCTGGGAACATTACCTGCCACTGCTCTACACAGGCGGTGCGGTGCAGGCGGATGAGGAGCCCCGCTTTTTCAATGAAGGCTTCCAGGGTGCATCGATCTCGATGCGCTCCGTCATCTGGAGTTGAAGGTCGCCTTTCCCAAGAAAAAAAGCCGCTCATCGAGCGGCTTTTCTGCTTGCGGCACGCGCGAACTCAGACGACCTTGGCGATGGCCTGGCAGACGTAGTCGATGTTCTTGCTGTTGAGCGCCGCCACGCACATGCGGCCGGTGTCGGTGCCGTACACACCGAACTCGCTGCGCAGGCGCACCATCTGGTCCTTGGTCAGACCGGAGTAGCTGAACATGCCGATCTGGCTGGTGATGAAGCCCATGTCCTGCTTCACGCCGGCGGCCTTGAGGCCGTCCACCAGCTTCTGGCGCATGGCCTTGATGCGCACGCGCATCTCGCCCAGTTCCTTTTCCCACAGGGCGCGCAGTTCGGGGTTGTTCAGCACGGCGGCCACGACCGCACCGCCATGGATCGGCGGGTTGGAGTAGTTGGTGCGGATGACGATCTTGAGTTGAGACAGCACGCGCGAGGCTTCTTCGGCGTTCTGGCACAGCACCGACAGCGCGCCCACGCGCTCACCGTAGAGGCTGAAGCTCTTGGAGAACGAGGTCGACACGAAGAAGGTGAGGCCGGCGGCGACGAACTTGGCGATCACGGCGCCGTCTTCGGCGATGCCATGGCCGAAGCCCTGGTAGGCCATGTCGAGGAAGGGCGTGAGGCCGCGGGTCTTGACCACAGCGACGACCTGGTCCCATTGCGCTGCAGAGATGTCGTAGCCCGTCGGGTTGTGGCAGCAGGCGTGCAGCACCGCAATGGTGCCCGGTGCGGCCGCATTGAGGCTGGCCAGCATGCCGTCGAAGTTGACGCCGCGCTTCTCGGCGTCGTAGTACGCATAGGTGTCGACCTTGAAGCCGGCATTGGTGAACAGCGCGCGGTGGTTTTCCCAGCTCGGGTCGCTGATCAGCACGGTGGCGTCGGGGTTCAGCCGCTTGAGAAAGTCTGCGCCGATCTTCAGTCCGCCGGTGCCGCCGATGGCCTGCACGGTGGCCACGCGGCCGGACTTCACGGGTTCGGACTCATTGCCGAACACCAGGCTCTTCACGGCCGCATCGTAGGCGGCAATCCCGTCGATCGGCAGGTAGCCGCGCGCCGAGGGCTTGTCCATCATGGTCTTCTCAGCGGCCTGCACGCATTGAAGCAGGGGCAGCTTGCCACCGTCGTCGAAGTACACGCCGACGCCGAGGTTCACTTTGTTGGGGTTGGTGTCGGCGGCGAATTGTTCGTTCAGACCCAGAATCGGGTCGCGCGGTGCCATTTCGACGGCGGAGAAGAGGGACATGCTGGAGTTCCTGGGGTTGGGGACGAGGGCAACCCGGCATTTTAGCGGGGCCGTGTGCACACGACGCGCAGGCAGGCCAACCATGCTGCATGGACAGCGCTGGTATTTGCTGCTGTGGACGATCGATCCTGTGGAACCGGTCCGGCCGTATCAGGCGTGAACGTTTGTAACTGCAGATCCCCATCCCTTTCTCAGGATGGACTGTTGATCATGAAATAAGCCAGACGCAGACCCGACTGTTCCTGCTTTCGGTCGGACCCATACCGAAAAAAGCAATGCTTTTTCATTCATTGAAAAATGTCTCTTGAAGTCAATGGTTTCCTGTTTCAAAGGCAATTGTGGCAGGGCTTCGAATTACAGCTTGTTGCGCCAATGGGCATTTGCATGTTTGGGGGGCCTGCGCAGAAGCGATAATTCGACACGTTGCCATTTCGCACGATTCTTGCGTGCGTTTTGGCTTCAATACCGCGCGATTCACACTGCTTCCTGATATCTCGGTTTGACCGGTCCAGTGCGTGTTCATCAGGCGGATTTGAGCACCTGACCCCCGAGATTCCTTCTTCCGCCCTATGACTTCCCTCACCACCATCGCGACCGTGTCGCGGTCTGCTGTTTCACGTTTCTCGCTTGTGGCTGTCTGCCTGCTGGCGCTCAGCGCCTGTGGTGGTGGAGGCGGTGGTGGCGACGTCACCAGTGGCGGTTCCACTGGTGGCGGAACATCGAACCCGACCACCCAGGTGCCGGATTCCACAAACACCGGCGCCTTCATGCCGGTGATCGATGTGTCCAGGATTCCTGCCGCCGTGGCGGGCTATTCCACAGAGCGCCTCAGGAGCACCACCGAGCAGCCCAGCGGCAGCGATGGCACGGGCAACTTCCGCACGGTCTGCGACTTCAGCCACATGGCGTTCGACGATCCCATCGTGCTGCCTGGCCAGCCCGGTCGTTCGCACCTGCACACCTTCTTCGGCAACACCGCCGTCACCGGCAACTCCACCGCCGCGTCCATCGCCAATTCCGGCAACTCCACCTGCCGGGGTGGCATCGTCAACCGCAGTGCCTACTGGGTGCCGTCGATGATCGACACCCGTGATGGCACGCCACAGCGGCCCCTGGAGTCCAACTTCTATTACAAGACCGGCTACAACGGCGTGGCGCCCGGCACGGTGCAGTCCCTGCCTTCGGGCCTGCGCATGATCGCGGGCGACGCGAAGAACGCAGCACCCAGTGGCCCGTTCTCCTACAGCTGCCACTCGGCCACGGCCATGACCCAGGTGGGGGCGGCCATCCCGAACTGC
>QFCS01001104.1_pt1 | contig 162573 bp, 147 predicted proteins | sample 3576561 | NCBI WGS metagenome assembly QFCS01 | reverse complement strand
TGACACGTGCCCCTGGGAGATCTCGCCCGCTTCCAGGGCGGAGTGGGTGGCGGGGAAGGATCCGACGAGGACGAACGCGTCGGACAACTGCCGCTGCACGGTCCGGTCGGAGGCCCGCCACATCGCCCCGATCTGCGCCGCGAGGGACCGGAGCGGAATGTCACGCACGTCCGACGGGCCCGGGGCCGCGTCTTGGGTGTGGGTGAGGTCGACGGCCGCGGCCAGCAGCGCGGTCTCCTCGGCATCCAACGCCGCACGCCGCCGGTGGGTGGAAGCGAGGGCGTCCAGCAGCGTCTCGACGTCGGCGGGGCCGTCGCCGGGGGTGGGTGCTGCGGGGTGTGTCATACCGTCTATTGTCCGCGGGGGGTCCGACATCGGCGGTGGGAAAGGGCCGGTCAGGGGTGTTTCCTGTGGATAACCCCGCGGGTGCCCGGGTTGGGGAGGAAGCGGCGTTTCGTCTCGCTGCGCTCGCTCAACGACCGGGGGGAGGAGAGTCAGTCAGACGGGCGGGGTGAGATCGCCCACCAGCCCTTGCCCGACGGGTTGAACGTCGTCGGCGCGCTCGTGAGCTGCCACGTCGCGCCCTCAAGCTTCTCGGTCGGCACCTGCGCGACGACGGCGAAGTTCCACGGATCGTCACCGGCGTCGCCGAAGCATCCTTCGCCGTCGATGCACTCACAGTTGGTGAATGGCGGATACGAAGGGATCTCCGCCGTATACACGGTGCCGTCGGCCGTCCGCACGCCGATCTGAATGGCATCGGGGATCTCACACCGGTATCCGAAGCTGAAGAAGCTCGACGCCACGTTCGTCGACCCGTCGGCTGTCGACGTGGCGTCGGAAGACGAGTAATCGAAGCGGCCCGCCCATGTGCCGCCGTTGGCATACATCCGGGCCGGATAGGGATCATCCGGGCTCGACGACACCCCCAGGGTGACGTACCACCGTGCCGTGCCGGCGGCGTTCGAAATCGTTACCCGGAACTCCGCGCCGTGCAGTCGAGACTTCGCCGTGACGGAGTACACCTTCTTGTGACTCACAGTCGCCCACGTGCGGCTCCCGGGGCGCAGGACGTCCCACCGGTAGGAGAGCGCATTGCCGCTGGCCCGCACCTCCCAGGTCAGACGCTCGCCGGTGGTGGCGTGGGCGCTGTCGGTGAGGCCCACGAGTTCCGTGATGCGCGGTCGGGAGATCACGGTGAGCACCGCCGATTTCGAGGTCACGGCGCCACGCGCCCCCGAGACCACCACACGGTACCGGGCGCCGTCCCGCGCCGACGACGGCCGGAGCGTGTAGCTCGATTTCTTCGCTCCGGAGATCTTGCTGTACCAACTGTTGCCGGGCTTCTTCACGTACCACTGGTAGACGAGGGACCGGCCTGTCGCCCTCACCGTGAAGGTGACCGTCTTGCCTGCCACCACAGAGGTCGATCGAGGCGAATGGACGACCGTGGTTTTCGCTGCCGATGACGCCGCTGTCACAGCCGTCGACGTGATGACCGGCGATGCCTGCGCGGGCGCGAGGGTTCCGAGGACGAGCGCGCCTCCGAGGAGGGCGGTCATCACCGTGCGAGCGATTCGCGAACGACTCATCACTGTTCCCTTGCCTGTAGCCCGTCAGACCTTGGCGTCCTGCCCGGGGATCACGATCTTCTTGATGATCAGCAGCACCGACGCGGTCACGGGGATGGCGACCAGTGCGCCGAGAAGCCCCATCAGGGTACCTCCGACGAGGGCTCCGATCACCACGAGCGAGCCGGGAACCGAGATCGTCTTGTTCATGACGCGCGGCGTGAGCACGTATGCCTCCAGCTGCATGTACACGAGGTACGACGCGGCGAAGACGAGTGCGGAGAGCGGATCGGAGAACAGCGCGACCACCGATCCGATGCCCCAGAACAGCACGGTTCCCACGAGCGGGATGATCGTGATGCAGAACGACACGACCGCCAGCAGCAGCGGGAACGGCAGGTTCAGCACCGAGAAGAGGATGAACGTCACCAGCGCGTTGAAGAACGCGAGGACCACCATGCCACTGAGGTAGCCGCCGACCGATGCGGTGATCTCCTCGGTCAGTTCCGCGGTCAGCGCCCGGTTGCGTGCCGGCATCAGGCGGTAGAACGCCTTCTTCATCTCCGGCAGCGTGGCCAGGAAGTACAGGCTCAGCACGATGATGATGATGAGTCCCGATAGCGCGGTGCCGATGCCGATGCCGATCTGCAGCACCCCGCCGCCGATCGCCGCGACGTTGGCCGGGTCGCTCAGGAACTTCTGGAGCTCGGCCAGCAGCGCCGGAACGGGATCACCCAGCTGCTGCTGCAGCCACGCGTAGACCTCCGTGCGCTGGAACGCGGTGATCATCGACGGCAGATCGCGGAAGAACTGGGCCACCTGCGTGACGACGGTGGGGATCACGAGCCACAGCACGCCCACGAGGACGACCGCGAAGGCGAAGTAGACGATGACGATCGACCACGCGCGGGCGACTCCGGCGCGCTCCAGGCGCCGCACGAGCGGGTCGAGGCCGAGGGCGGCGAACAGCGCAAAAGCGATGTAGATCCAGATCGTGATGAGGTCGGTGAAGGCCATCCCGACGGCGAAGGCCACCAGTCCGCCGAGTGTCAGCAGGAAGCCGAGTGCGAAGGGGCGGTGAAGACCCACCCCCAGTAGTCGGCTCCGGCCGTCACCCCCCGGAGGTGGGGGGGATGTCACGGCATCCGAAGCCACGGTGTCACCGCCCGCGGGGGGCGCGGCATCCTTGCCCGCTCGACCGGGCGTGCGACGGAGACTGCGGCGCCCGGCGCGGCCGGACGGGCGGGACGGGTCGGTCATGCTCACACTCTAGGGTGCGCGGTAGGGTCGGGCGGGGAGGATCCATGACCGACGACACGACCGACGCCGTGCCCGCGGCCACGCCCGGCGAGACACCCGGAGCCGTGCCCGCGGCCACGCCCGGCGAGACACCAGACGCCGCCGCCCAGCTCACGAGCCTGCGCGCCAGCATCGACAACGTCGACGCCGCCCTCATCTTCCTGCTCGCCGAGCGGTTCCGTTGCACCAAGCAGGTCGGCGTGCTCAAGGCGCGGCACGGGATGCCGGCATCCGACCCGTCGCGGGAAGAGCAGCAGATCGCACGCCTGCGCCGGCTGGCCCTCGACGCCGATCTCGACCCCGAGTTCGCGGAGAAGTGGTTCAACTTCGTGGTCGCCGAGGTCATCCGCCACCACACGGCCGCTGCCGGTCAGGCCTGATACGCCCCCGTGGGCGCCCGATCACCCGTCCGCGTCCCGAACGCCCACGTTCCGTCCGGAGCGCACGACGACGCCCCCGACCGGAGGCGATCGGGGGCGTCGTCGGTGAGGGTGCGGGTCAGGGCACGGCGCGCCGCAGCGGGGCGAACGAGAGGCCGCCGATGACGACCGCGATCGCCAGCGTCCATCCGGCGATGCCGATCGTGCCCTGCGTTGCGATCCATTCGAACACCGCGCCCCAGCCGTCCAGGCGGCCGATGAGCCACAGGACGCCGACCAGAACGAGTCCGAACCCGACCAGCAGCACCGTCAACCAGAGGCTTCCGAACCGCTTGTAGATCGTGGCGGCACCGAACCCGACCACGAAGAACAACATCGCGAGGGCGAAGTAGAACAGCCACGCCACCGCCGGGCCGGGGTTCCAGATCCAGTCGAGCGAGAAGTAGTATCCGTTCATCCCCCACCCGTTCGTGGCGCGTTCGATGAAGCCACCCACGACGTAGATGGTGGCCAGCATCGCCGCGGTGAGGGCTGCCGTGAGCGTGGTGCCGAAGAAGTACTCGCGTCGAGTGACGCTCATGGCCTGCGAGAACGGGAACGTGAGCGTGAGGGCCTGCACGCCCACCACGCCGAAGTACCAGTACGGCGCCTGGGCTCCCCCGCTGTACTTCACGGCGTTCGCGGGGATCATCCCCCAGATGAGCAGGGTGAGCACGAACGCGCCGGCCATCACGATGAGCGGCACCCAGACGTAGGTCTGCTTGTTGATCAGCTGCATGCGCACGACGTTCCAGGTGCGGTTCATGACAAGCTCCCTTCCTTCATGTCCTTCCCCGATGCGGGGGCGTCGCCCGATTCGCCGGACGCGCGCTGAGTGGTGCGCACGATGAGCTGCTGGAGCGAGACGGGGGCGACGTCCAGCCCGTCCTCGCGCAGCCGTACGCGGTCGGCGGGGGTGAGCTCGCCGATCACCGTCACCGATGAGACCCTGCCGAGGCTCTCGCGGTGGATCACCTCGCGGCCCTCGGCGAACGCCTCGACCTGGGCGGTGTCGCCGACGATGGTCGCCGCGCGGCCGCGTACGGCGTCGGTCTCCTCGTCCATGATGATGCGCCCCTGGTCGATGACGATCACCCGCTCGAGCAGATTGGACACCTCGTCGATCAGGTGACTCGACAGGATGATCGTGCGCGGATGCTCGGAGTAGTCCTCCAGCAACCGGTCGTAGAAGAGCTGACGGGCCACGGCATCCAAACCCAGGTAGGGCTCGTCGAAGAACGTGATCTCTGCGCGGGATGCCAGGCCGATGATCACGCCGACGGCGCTGAGCTGCCCGCGGGAGAGCTTCTTGATGGTTTTGTTCATCGGCAGCTGGAAGTCGGCGATGAGGCGCTCGGCCAGCTCCTGGCTCCAGTTCTCGAAGAACAGACGCGCCATCTGGAAGGCGTGGCCCGGCTTGGCGTCGTCGGGGTACTTCTGGCTCTCGCGGACGAAGCACATCCTCCGCAGCACCCGGGCGTTCTCATAGGGATGCTCGCCGAACACGCGCACGTCGCCGCTGGTGGCGAAGTTCTGCGCGGTGAGGATGGACATCACGGTGGTCTTGCCGGCGCCGTTGCGGCCCAGCAGACCGTAAATCGTGTCCTTCTCGATCGAGAAGCTCACGTCGTCAGCGGCGACGGTGTCGCGGTAGCGCTTGGTGAGGTTCTTCACCTCGATCACGGTATTCATGATGCGGTTCCTTCCGTCGTGGGGTCGTTCTGGCGGTCAGCGCGCTCGGCGCGCTCGGCGAGCAGGCGCGTCAGGTCGTCGGGTCCGAGGCCGAGGGTGCGGGCTTCGGCCAGGAGCGGGTCGATGTAGCGGTCGGCGAAGGCGGCGCGACGCTCGCCGAGGAGCAGCGCGCGCGCCCCGGGTGAGACGAACATGCCGATTCCCCGACGCTTGTAGAGCACGCCCTTGTCGGTGAGCATGGCGATTCCCTTCGCGGCGGTGGCGGGGTTGATCCGGTAGAAGGCTGCGAGCTCGTTCGTCGAGGGTGCCTGCGCCTCCTCGGCGAGGGCGCCATCGAGGATCGAGTCTTCGACGCTCTCCGCGATCTGCAGGAAGAGCGCTCGGCCTTCTTCGATCATCCCGACCTCCGAGCGGTCTGTTGGTTACTTACTTGACTAACTAACCATGCAACACAGCTGAGGGCCCTGTCAAGATCCGGTATGCATGTCCCACTTTTGGTTCGTCCCGACCGCCTGGTTCGACCGGAAGTGGGACATGGTCTGCGGAGAAGGGGACATCGGTCGGTTTGCGCACCACGCATCGACGTGACACGGTGGAAAGAGGGCCTCCGCGATGTTCCGGCGGCCCCGACGACCAGTCCGCGGACGTTTCCGCCCGGTGCCTCCGGCACCTCGGGGACGCACGTATGGTCGGCGGTCTGGGCGACGGACCCGATGTGCGTCGCCGATGTGTCCCGCTGTGCGCGTCTCCTGCCGACGCCCGCGTGCGACGCGGAAGATCGTCACCCGGGCGTAACCGATGCCGCCTGCTCGCAAGGCGACCGAGGTGAAGCAAGTGACCGACATCCAGCCTGCCGTGGAGGCGAAGAACCTGTTCAAGGTCTTCGGCCGCAACCCGCGAGAAGGGGTGCGCCGGCTCCGAGCCGGCCAGTCCCGCACCGAGATCGCCGACGTCGGCACCGCCGCCGTCATCGACGCGAGCTTCCACGTGAACCCGGGTGAGATCTTCGTCATCATGGGCCTGTCCGGCTCGGGCAAGTCGACCATCATCCGGATGCTCAACGGACTTCTGCAGCCGACCGTCGGCGAGGTGACCGTGAGGGGCCGGTCGGTGACCGCCGCCTCACCCGCCGAGCTGCGCGACATCCGCCGTTCGTCCGTGTCGATGGTCTTCCAGCACTTCGCCCTCCTGCCGCACCTGACCGTGCTCGACAACGCCGCCTACGCGTTGGAGATCCAGGGGGTCGGCAAGACCGAACGACGCGCACGCGCGCAGGAGATCCTCGATCGGGTCGGTCTCGGCGACCGCGCGAACGCCATGCCCGACGAGCTCTCCGGGGGGATGCGTCAGCGCGTCGGCATCGCTCGTGCCCTCACCGCCGGCACCGACATCCTCCTCATGGACGAAGCCTTCTCGGCGCTCGATCCCCTCATCCGTCGTGAGATGCAGGAGCAGCTCATCGAGCTGCAGCGGGAGCTCGGTCGCACCATCGTGTTCATCACGCACGACCTCAACGAGGCGATGTTCCTCGGCGACCGCATCGCCGTCATGCGCGATGGCCGCATCGTGCAGAACGGCACGCCCGAAGAGATCCTCACCGATCCCGCCAACGACTACGTGGCGCAGTTCGTGCAGGATGTCGACCGTGCCCGCGTGCTGACGGCATCCGCCGTGATGGAGCCGCCGCACCAGACCACGCCGGTGAGCGCCGGCGTGCGCGGCGCGCTGCGGGTGCTCCGCGGTCAGCAGGCCAGTGCCGTGTTCGCCGTCGAGAACCGGCGACTGGTGGGAGTGGTCACCGACCGTGCGGTGATCCGTGCGGTCAAGTCAGGTCAGACCGACCTGCGCCAGATCGTGGACGCGTCGGTGCCTACCGTCGGCCCCGACGACCTGCTCACCGACATCGTCGAGACCGCCGTCGAGGCGACCGTGCCGCTGGCCGTCGTCGACGCCGAGCGGCGCCTGCTCGGCGTGATCCCCCGCGTCACCCTCCTCGCCGCCCTCGGCAACGTGCCGGCGACCACGCGCGAGATGCCGATCATCCAGACGCCGATCGAGATGGTGGCCGAGTTCACCCCCCTCGTGGATGCCGCGACGAAGGGAGGCGCGTGATGGAGTGGTTCCGACTTCCTCTCGGTGAGTGGGTGAAGGTCGCCGTCGATGTGATCGGCGACGTCTTCGGCGGCGTGTTCGACGTCATCGCCGCCGTGCTCGGCGCGGTCTACGGCGGTCTCGAATGGCTGTTGGCGACGCCGCCCTTCTGGGTCATCGCGCTGGTGTTCGCCGCGATCGCGTTCCTTGTGCGCGGGTGGAAGCTCGCCGTCGGCACCGCGCTGGGCCTGCTCCTGATCGCCGCCGTCGATCAGTGGGACACGGCGATGGCCACCCTCGCGCTGGTGCTCGTGGCATCCGCCGTCGCCGTGCTGATCGCCATCCCCATCGGCATCTGGGCCGCCCGCAACGACCGTGTCTCGCGCGCCGTGCGCCCGGTGCTCGACTTCCTGCAGACGATGCCCGCCTTCGTCTACCTCATCCCCGCGATCTTCTTCTTCGGGGTCGGCGCGGTGCCCGGCATGATCGCGACCGTCCTGTTCGCCCTCGCCCCCGGCGTGCGACTGACCGAGCTCGGCATCCGTGGTGTCGACAAGGAGGTCGTCGAGGCCGGCTACGCCTTCGGCGCGTCTCCGGGCCGCGTGCTGCGTCAGATCCAGATCCCGCTCGCCTTGCCCTCGATCATGGCGGGCGTCAACCAGGTGATCATGCTCAGCCTGTCGATGGCCGTCATCGCCGGAATGGTCGGCGCCGGCGGGCTCGGCGGCGAGATCGTCCGCGCCCTCGGTCGCATCAACGTCGGTCTCGGGTTCGAGGCGGGCATCTCGATCGTGATCATCGCCATGATGCTCGACCGCATCACCGCCTCGCTCGGAACGGGCGAACGCGCCAAGCGCGTCGCGGCAGCCAAGACCGCGCGCGACGCGCAGGATGCCGCGGGGTCGATCACGCGCGTAACGGTCGGCCGCTGAGCTCGCGCGCCGAACCGGGACGCCGCACGCAGGCCCACACAGACCTGGCGAGCTCATCACTCGCCGGAGGCGCGAAACCTCGCGTCTGACAAACAACGACCGATCCGCGCACAGCACGCGGATGGAGAGGACGTCATGATGACCAAGAGAATCACCACACGCCGGAGCACCGTTGCCGGAGGCATCGCCCTGGCGGCGGCGACCACACTCGCCCTCGCGGGCTGCGCCGACACGTCGGAGCCGGGCTCGACCCCGGACGGCGACGGGAACGGCGCCGATCGCGCGATCAAGGTGGCCGTGTTCAACGGCTGGGACGAGGGCATTGCCGCGTCGTACCTGTGGGAGGCCGTCCTGGAGGAGAAGGGGTATGACGTCGAGCTCACCTACGCCGACGTGGCACCCGTGTATCAGGGCCTCGCCGGCGGCGACTTCGACCTTGTGCTCGACACGTGGCTGCCGATCACGCACTCCGACTACATGGAGACCTACGGCGATGACCTCGACGACCTCGGCGCCTGGAACGACGAGGCCAAGCTCACCATCGCGGTGAACGAGGACGCCCCGATCGACTCCCTCGCCGACCTCGCCGACAACGCCGACCAGTTCGGCAACCGCATCGTGGGCATCGAGCCCGGCTCGGGCCTGATGCGCGTCACGGGCGACGACGTCGTGCCGGGCTACGGCCTGGAGGGCATGGACCTCATCGAGTCCTCGACGCCGGCGATGCTCGCGGAGCTGCAGTCAGCCACCTCGGCGGGCGAGAACATCGCCGTCACCCTGTGGCGTCCGCACTGGGCCTACAACGCGTTCCCGATCAAGGACCTCGAAGACCCCGAGGGCCTGCTCGGCGGTGCCGAAGGCATCCACTCGGTCGCCGCGACGTCGTTCGCCGACGACTTCCCCGAGGTGCACGGCTGGATCTCCGACTTCCGCATGCCCAGCGACCTGCTGTACTCGCTCGAGGACGCGATGTTCAACGAGTACGACGGAGACGACTACGGTCCCGTCGTCGAGCAGTGGATCTCCGAGAACCAGGAGTGGGTCGACTCCCTGACCTCCTGAGTCGCCGCCGTCGCTGAACGCCTGAACCGACAGCGCGCGCGTGAACCTTCGCGTGTGCGCTGTCGGCTCGGGCGTTCGCTGTTGCTTCGGCGGCGTCAGCGGCTGAGGCGCGCGAAGGTCGGCATGCGGGGAAGCGGGGTTACGCGCCGGCAGCGCCGTCGGTGGCGGGGAGCTCCAGGGCGACCTTCTTCTCCAGCACGACGATCGCCTCGTCCGACAGGGAGATGAGACCGTCGAGCTCGCGCCGCGCGCGTTTGTAGGCGCTCTGGCGCTCGGCGGCGGTCGCGGCCTCGTCGGTCGCCACCGACAGCAGCTGCTTGGCGGTCGCGAGCCGCTTGCGTTCGGCATCGCTGAGCCCGCTCGTGCTCTGTCGCCGGGCGTCGCGCTCGGCGAGGTCGAACGCGACCTCGTAGTCGGTGACGGCGGCGCGATACTCGGCCAGCTGATCCGGCGTCATCTTGATCGTCGCGGATGCCGGCCGCGCACTGTCCGCGATCTTCTTCGCCTTCAGGAACGCGGCCGTCAGCGGCTGCCGTCCATCGCTCATGGCGGGGAAATCGATGAGCTTGGCCACATCGAGCTCGTACTCCAGCCACCGATGGGTGACGGCGTCGTGCGCGGCGAACAGCTTCTGGAGCTGGTCGGGCACCGGCGAGGGCCGCGTGATCGGTTTCGGCTCGGAGGCCACGGCGACGGGGTTGGTGCGCGCGGCGATCTGAGCGGTCTTCAGCTCGGCCTTGACCCTCAGCATCTCCATCTTGCGCTCGTGGCGCCGCGTCGCGAGGGTGTCGAGACGCTTGACCGCGCCACCGGCGACGACCGCGAGCGGGAAGGCCAGCCACCAGTAGCTGCCCAGGAAGGTGAGGATCGGCTCCACCGTGCCATGCTATCCGCGTGCGCCAACATATCGTTACTGTGTCGGGCGTCACAGTATTGATATGCTCGCTGCGACGAGGAGACGCCGATGGAGATGCAGGACGGAATGCGCCCGCTCGAAGAGGGCGTGCGCACCGACTTCCACCGCGAGATGGACTACGGCACCTACCTCGACCTCGATCGTCTGCTGTCGGCACAGCATCCGCTCAGTGATCCGGAGCACCCCGACGAGCTGCTGTTCATCATCCAGCACCAGACGACCGAGCTGTGGCTCAAGCTCATGACCCATGAGCTCCTGCGAGCACGTGACCTGCTGGATGCCGACGCCCTCACGCGGGCGCTGAAGACCCTGTCGCGGGTCAAGCAGATCCAGCGCACCTTGGCCGAGCAGTGGTCGGTGCTGATGACGCTCACCCCGGCGGAGTACGCGGAGTTCCGCGGTGCACTCGGATCGTCGAGCGGATTCCAGTCGGCGCAGTACCGCTGTGTCGAGTTCCTGCTCGGCAACAAGAACCCGGCCATGCTGCGTGTGTTCGAGAGCACCCCGTCAGCGCACCGCGCCCTCGACGCGCTCCTGCACGAGCCCACCGTCTACGACAGCTTCCTGCGTCTGCTCGCCCGCCGGGGCTACGCGATCCCCGAAGCGGTGCTCGCGCGCGACGTGTCGCTTGCCTGGCAGGAGCAGCCCTCGCTCATCCCCGTGCTGAAGGCGGTCTACGAAGACGTGGACGGTCATTGGGACGTGTACGAGGCGTGCGAGACCCTCGTCGACATCGAGGACGCTTTCCAGCTGTGGCGGTTCCGGCACCTGCGCACGGTGCAGCGGACGATCGGCTTCAAGACCGGCACGGGCGGATCGAGCGGAGTCTCCTTCCTCCGTTGTGCGCTCGATCTCACCTTCTTCCCCGAGCTCATCTCGGTCCGCACCGAGATCGAGGCGCACGGTGTTGAGGCGCACGGTGCGTGAGGTCCCCGGGCCCACCGTGCTGTCCGGAGTGGTGGACCACCATGTGCACCTGGGCCTGGTCGATGCGCGATCGCTCCGCACCTCTCCCGTGGTCGAGGTGCACGACCTCGGCGGGGATCCGGCACAGATCGGCGGCCTCGCGCACCGTCTGGCCCCGCACGTTCGGGTGAGGTACGCGGGCCCGTTCCACACCGCTGTCGGCGGATATCCCGCGGGAAGATCGTGGGCACCCGCCGAAGCGGTGCGGGAGGTGACCGGCACGGCGGACGCGGTCACGGCGGTGTCGGAGGCACGCGCGGCCGGTGCGTTCGCCGTGAAGGTCGCGCTCCACGCGGGGATGCCGCTGCTGGCGGACGATCGCCTTCACGCGCTGGTCGCCGCCGCGCGACGGGCCGGGCTTCCCGTCGTGATCCACGCCGAGGGCGAGGGTCAGGCCGCGCGCGCTGTCGCCGCCGGCGCGGCCGCGCTCGCCCACACGCCGTGGACCGAGCGCATATCGGATGCCGTCGTGCGCGCGGCCGTCGGGCGGGGCATGCGGTGGGTGTCGACGCTCGCGATCCACGACGGCACCGACCTGGCGGTGGCCATCGACAATGCCCGTCGCTTCGTCGCGATCGGCGGCGATCTGCGCTACGGCACCGACCTCGGCAACGGTCCGTCACCGCCCGGAGTCAACGACGCGGAGATCCTGCTGCTCGGCGAGTGCGGACTGGCCGGGGAGGCGCTGATCCGCGCGGTCTGCGGGTCGGCGACCGCCGCCGGTGCCTCCGTGGCGATCGAGAACGACGAGCCGGTTCCCGTCGATGCTGCCGGCCTCGTCGCCTGGCTCGCCGGCGCCCGCCGCACCGCCACTTCTCCCGAGGGAAAGGACCAGCCATGACTCCGGAGGCCGCTCCCGCGTCCGACCCCGCCGCCTTCGTGGCGCGAGCGGCCGCTCTCGACGCCGCCGACCCGCTCGCTTCCTTCGCCACGAGGTTCGTGCAGCACGACGAGGTCATCGCCTACCTCGACGGCAACTCGCTCGGCCGCCCCGTAGCCGCGACGAGGGAGCGTCTTGAACGCTTCGTCGAACAGGAGTGGGGAGAGCGGCTCATCCGCGCCTGGGACGAGAAGTGGATCGATGGCGCTCTCGATCTCGGCGACCGGCTCGCACGTGTGGCGCTCGGTGCCCGCGCCGGCCAGGTCGTCGTGGCCGACTCGACCACCGTGCTGCTCTACAAGCTCGTGCGCGCCGCCGTCGACGCGCAGCCGGGACGCCGGGAGATCGTCGCCGACACCGAGAACTTCCCTACCGACCGGTATGTGCTGGAGGGCATCGCTGCCGAACGCGGCCTCACCCTGCGCTGGATCACCCCCGACCCGGATGCCGGAGTGACCGTCGACGAGGTGCGCGCCGCCGTGGGCGCGGACACCGCGCTCGTGCTGCTCAGTCACGTCGCCTACAAGTCGGGGTACATCGCCGACGTGCCCGGCATCACCCGCGTCGCCCACGAAGCGGGCGCGCTCGTGCTGTGGGACCTCTGCCATTCGGCCGGCTCCGTGCCGGTGCACCTCGACGACGACGAGGTCGACCTCGCGGTGGGCTGCAGCTACAAGTACCTCAACGGTGGACCCGGTGCGCCCGCGTTCGCCTACGTGGCGGAGCGCCTGCACGGGCGCATCCGGCAGCCCGTGCAGGGGTGGTTCGGGGCGGCGGATCCGTTCGCGATGGGGCCAGGGTACGAGCCGGCGTCCGGCATCCGTCAGATCGTGTCGGGCACCCCGCCGATCCTCGCGCTGCAGCCGATCCACGAGATGGTGGCCCTCATCGACGAGGCCGGCATCGACCGCATCCGCGCCAAGTCGGTGCAGCTCACGGCGTTCGTGATCGACTACGCCGACACCGTTCTCGCCCCGCTCGGCGTGCGCGTGGCGACCCCGCGCGACCCCGAGAGGCGCGGCAGTCACGTGACGATCGAGCACCCCGACTTCCGGGCGATGACCGCGCGGCTGTGGGAGCGCGGGGTGATCCCCGACTTCCGCCCGCCGCGAGGGATCCGCATCGGCCTGTCGCCGCTGAGCACCACCTTCGGTGAGGTCGCGCGCGGGCTCGGGGTGCTCCGCGAGCTGCTGCGGGCCGACCCGGACACTGCCGGATAGTCGCATGCTCGCCCCCGCCGCATCCACACCGCCACCGCTCGACGACCTCGACGCGCGTCCCGGCAGCGCCACCTCGCTCCTGCGCACGATCGTCGGGGCGCTGTTCCGGATGCACGACGGATGGATGCCGACCGCCACCGTGATCGCGCTGCTCGGCGATGTCGGCGTGGCCGAAGCGCCCGCGCGCACGGCGCTGCACCGCGTGAAGGTGCGGGGCCTGCTCGTGCCCGAACGTCGGGCGGAGCGGGCGGGGTACGGGCTCGCCGCGGGCGCCGACGCGCTCCTCGAGCGCGGGGATCGTCGCATCCACGAGCCCCGCACGATGCCGGCGGACGATCCGCAGTGGTGTCTGATCGCGTTCCGCATCCCCGAGGACCAGCGCGACGCACGCCATCAGCTACGCCGACGCCTGTCGTGGATCGGGGCGGGAACGGTGACCCCCGCCCTCTGGATCACCCCCGCGTTCCTGCGCGATGAGGTCACGGGCATCGTCGGCGACCTCCGGCTCGAGCTCTATGTGACGATCTTCACCGCGCGCGACGCGGCCCACGACGATGCGCCGCTGCCGGAGCTCGTGACCCGGTGGTGGGATCTCGATGCCATCCGCGCCCTCCACGACCGGTTCCTCGACGGGCACGGCGCGCGGGATGCCGGTGTCGTCGACGATCAGGCCGCCTTCGCGACCTGGATCCGCACGCTCGACGCCTGGCGCCCGATCCCCTACCTCGACCCGGGACTTCCGGCATCCCTGCTGCCGGAGGACTGGCCCGGTCACCAGAGCACGGAGCTCTTCCTCCGCATCCGACGGTCGACCCGAGCGAAGGCAGAGTCGTACGCCGCCCGCCTGCTGGCGTCGAGAGTGCGCGAACCGCACTGAATCAGCCGTTCCGGGGCCGGTTTGCGCAATCTCGACGGGCGGTCAGCGGCGGGGCACGGGCCAGACGGGGTCGGGGTCGGGGTCGTCGGGTGTATCGGCGGGAGAGGTGCGTGCGGGAGCGGTGCCATCAGGAGCGGTGCGGCCGGGAGAGGTGCGGCCGGGCGGCGGGGTGGGGGCGGGACGACGCTCGAACAGCGCCTCGGTGGCGCGCGCGATCGAGTCGGTCGACCAGGTGATCGCCTGCTGAGCGAGGTCGCCCCAGCGCTCGGCGTCGATCATGCGCATCCCCGCAGACCCTGTGCCCGCCGCAGAGCCCCTGCCCGGAGGCGGCGCCACACCGGCGGGCGCCGCACCGGCGGCGCGCGCCTCGCGCCACGCGTGGACCTCTGCGGCGGCGAACGCTTCTTCGAGGCGGTGCACCGCGTCGCGGTAGGCGACGAACTCTGCCGCCGTCACCCGAGACCCCTGCGGCCGGAGGCGCTGCGCTTCGGCGCGCGCGGTGAGGTGGGCGGCGGTGAGGGGATGCCGGGCGTCGGTCATCGACGGGAAGGCGAGAACGCGGGCGGCATCGGTCTCATACTCCATCCACCGCGCCGTGACGGCGTCGTGAGCCGCCACGACCCGTGCCAGCGGAAGTTCCTCGATCGGAGTCGCGGCGGTGGGGCGCGCCGCGCGCGCGGCCGAGAGTCGAGCTCGGGCGGAGCGCATCGCTGCACTGGCGGCCCTGGCATCCCGCTGCGACTGCTGTGCGCGCTGCCGCGCTGCCGCGACGTCGGCCGACGTGGCCCGGGAGGCAGAACGCTCGGCCTGGATCCGCACCAGTTCGGCGCGCGCGACCCTCGCCTCGCCCCGGGCCGCGACGGAGGCCCGTCGGGCCGTCTGCAGATCGAGCCGCGCCGCATCCAACGCGAGCCGGCGCTGGCGCACCGCACGTTGGCGGCGCAGTCCCACCCAGCCGAGCGCTCCGGTGCCGACGGTTGCGGGGGCTATCCACCAGAATTCGGCGATCGTCGCCCAGACGAGCGGATCCATGTCTCCATGCTAACGACCGCCCGCGCACGGCGCCGGAGAAGATGATCGACGTCGGCGAGCGGATGACCCCACAGAGACTATCCCGACTAGACCGCACGCGCCGTCGACCATGCGTCATCGCTATCAGGGCTCTTTCGTGAGTTATCCACAGATTTCGTGGAGGATCGAACGGCGGTCCCGCGACCAGATACCGTCCAAGTGCAAATTCCACCGAAACTCTGGAGGTGAAGACATGCGCTATCACCGTGTAGCAATGCGGCCGGTCCCGATCCGTCGGATCATCATCAAGAAGTGACACAAGCGGGGTCGGGACTCCCAGTCTCGGCCCCGCCCAAATGTTCGGAGAACGTGTTGATTGATAGGAAATTTCAAGCGCCGCCAGTCCATGTATCCCAGGTCCCGATGTCAAGCACCACTCTGGCAGTTAGCTTCGATCTCGGTTCTCGAGATGATCCGCCCGGACAGGCGGGAATGTGTCACCTTGTTGAGCACCTTATCCTCTCCACGCCCTATGACGACACAGACTTAGCCGATGCGATTCAGCGCATCGGTGGCACAATCGAGGCCTCGACCGGTCGAGGCATGCTCGCCGTGTGGGCGCAGCTACCCGACGATCACGCCGACGAGCTAATCAGACAAATCATGGCGGCCTGCGAAGGCAGTATCCCGTGGGGTGAGGATCTAGTTACGCGGGAGAAGCTTGTCATTCAGGAGGAGCTTCTCGCGGCACGTGCGAACCCTTCGGAGCGAGTTCAAGACCGGCTGATGGAACTGCTCTTCGGTACCGACCCCATGGGCTCCCCGGTTGGCGGCAGCCTTGGCAGCCTCCAAGGGATTGGCCGACGTGACGTTCTCACATATGTCGACAGAGTGCTTCGAGGGTGTCCGCGCGGCGTGGCGTCCGTTGGGCGGATTCGGCCGGAAGTTGGCGGCTCCGGAGTCCGACAGCGAGCCCGACGGGATCTCCGTCCCGCTATACCGAACTCGCCTGATCGACCATCCTTCGCAGCCAGAGAAGGCGAATCGCGAGGTTCGCAGGAGTACACCTGGACCGCTCTCGGTGGTGTCTACATGCCCACCGAGGAGATGAGGCCAAGTTTCGCAGTGCTCGCGGCCCTGCTGGACGGGAACCCATCGTCGGTCCTCTATAAGGCGTTGCGACGGACCGAGGTGTTGTCGTACGAGTTCGACGCATGGGTGGAGGATCTGGCCGATGTCGGATCGTTCCGGATCATCTTCGGAGCGGACGGCGACGGTGCACCAGCCACGTCCGCCGTGATGCGTGAGCTGAATCGGCTGGCGGAAGATGGACCCTGCGACAGAGACATGAGCGCCGCCAAAGCGCAGTGTATTCAGACAGTCCTGCGCGATACCGAGACGCCACTTGGATGGGCTCGGCATATGAGCACCGAGATCGCGATTCATGGCGTCGCCCGCTCCAATAGTGATCGAAATCGGAGCTTCCGCGCAGTTACACGTGCGTCAGTGCAGAGCGCCGCTCGTCAGATTCTTGCGGGGCTTCAGCGAGCCACTGTGTTCATAGGCGGAGTCGATTGAACCCCGCCGACTATGCCACGCTCCCAAGCGGAACCCGCGTCGCTGCGTGGGTGTCAATGGATCCTGCAACTAGTCAGGCGATTCTTGCCGTGGACGTCGCAGACCCTTTCGATCGGTTCGTGGCCGACGGCTCGACAGATCTTGATGATCTGCTCCGAGAAGCTCCGGAATGCGCGATTGTGATGCTGCGCGCAGATCCCGGTACAGTGCTCACGCGTGAGTGGCGCCTGCATTCGACCCACCTTCAACTGACCCCGGCGCCGAATTTCTCCCCGGCACCACCTTCGGTGGGGATCTTCATCCGAGCCGCTGGGCCGGCGGACACTCCGGCCATCAGGCATTGGCTAGTGAAGGCAATTGTGGAGGGTGAGCTGGCGCGCGGGCGGCACCTGGACCGACCTAGGGTCTCCGGCGTCGTGGACGGTCTCCTAAGATCCACACGCCGCTCGTCGTTCGTGATCGAGATAGACGGTCGCGCCTCCGGCCATGTGACATTGGTCGACGGTGAGGTCGATCCGGTCAGTGGAGAGTACTTCGTTGAGTTGTTCGATCAGCTTGTTGAACTCGAAGCTGCTTCTCTCACCACTCGGCATGCTGCGTCGGCAGCCCTGGTTGATCGGGCGATCGTGCACGCGAGGGACCTCGGCCGTCCGATCAGGGGAAATGTTGTCCACTCCGTACCAAACGATCCGCACGATGATGCGGTCGTGGATCGGCTCATTGAGAGTGGTTGGACAATTCAGTACCGGCTCTGGGAGCGCCACATCGAGTCAGCCGAGGGTCGCGCAGACGGTCAGCGAGCCTCGACGTGAAACAGCAGTTGCAGGTGTTCAGTGACGGATCCAACAGGGGTCACGTAGCGATGGAAGTGATGCGGTGAGTAACGGTCCGGGAGCAGAAGCATGCGAACGTGAGGCGCGCCTTGCGGGCGGAATTGTTCGTGTAGTGCCAGGCGGGGAGGCTGTCGACGACCTGCTGTGGCAAGAACTTGGGGAGTTCCTCTCGTACGGCCCCGCGCGGTCAAGCGATGATCTGTCCGCTTTGTTGGGTATGGTGCGATTTCACGATGAGGTGCCCGCGGTGCCGACTCGTCCAGGGGACCAGCTGACTCTTCATGACGGCACGCACGTCTACGACCGTCGACTCGGTACCCACTGGAGCGAAGCGCGCGGGGTCCGGGTCGTACAGTCCCACGACACTGGTTCAGTACTTCGGTTCAGCCCGTCACGACGACAGATTGATGTCTACAACGAGCGCGCATCGGCGGGAGCGGTCGATGTGCGACGAGTTATACGTGACCTACTGTTCATCCCCTGGTTGGAGGGCCGTGGAGCGATTGTCGTTCACGGCGCCGCGTTCGTCGACTCCGACGAGCGGGCGACCCTGATCCTAGGGGATCGGGGGGCGGGGAAGACGACACTCTTCATGTCAGCTGCCGCTCGGGGAGTGAAGGGAGGAGTCGCATGCGAACGGATCATTGTTCTGCCCCATCCCTCCGGCATGAAGCTGTACGCCTGCCCGGAGGCCGTGAGCGTGTTTCCGGGAACTCTGCGATCGTTCGACGCCACAGCTGACTTGGCTGGACCCCTGAGTGAATCGGACTGGAGCAGAGCGAGCAAAGTTCGCGTCCCATGGCGGGAGATGTTCGCGAGGTTTGGGCTGTCTCCGATGACTGGAGTGGCGCTGGGTCGGGTGGTTCTGCCTACGTGGACGCGAGGCGCACCGGAGGTGCGGACGATCGAAGCTGACGCTGCCTTCCATCAGATTCAGGCCCATGTGGTCACGGGGCGAGACGTCAATCGCCCAGATTGGCTGGGATGGTACGAGCCAAGGCACACCGCAGCGACGGTAGCTGAACTCGCTCACTACCCGACCCGCGGAGGGACCTGGTCAGATGTCGAGTCAGCATGCGCTCTGCTCTTTGACCACTGGAAGGGAACGGAACAGTGATGGAACCTGAAGGCATCGGCGGAAACGTGACGACCGACGGCTGGCGTGAGATGCCAGACGGCCAAGCAGTCGTGTGGCCGGACCCCGCCGTTGCCCGTATCGAGGTCGAATCTCTGCGCAAGCTGCCGCCGCTTGTCTTCGCGGGCGAGATCAGGCGCCTCCGCGATCGGCTCGCGCGAGCCGCGCTCGGAGAGGCATACGTGCTGATCGCAGGTGACTGCGCAGAATCCTTCGACGAGTTGAGAGCGGATCGCATCCGCGATCAACTGAAGATCATCTTTCAGATGGCACTCGTCGTTACGCATGGAGGAGGGATACCGATCGTAAAGATCGGTCGCATGGCGGGTCAGTTCGCGAAGCCGAGGTCATCGATGATCGAGCAGACGCCGAGCGGGCAGATCCCGACGTTCCGGGGTCACCTCGTAAACAGCGAGTTCGCCGACCGCGAGTCTCGGATGCCGGATCCCAAGAGGTTGGTGCGAGGTTACAACTTCTCGGCATCGATGTTGAACCTCGTTCGCGCCTTTACCATGGGTGGTTTCGCCGACCTCACGCAAGTGCACGCGTGGAACCAGGATTTCGTAGCAGGTAGCCCCGCTGGTGCCCGATACGATGCAGTCGCCAAGGACATCGACCGCACGCTCCGGTTCATGGCGGCCGCAGGCGCGCCTCTTGACCGAAGTGTCGCGATGTCTGAATTCTTTACGGCGCACGAAGCGTTGGTACTCGACTACGAATCCGCGCTCACGCGTGTGGATTCGCTCACTGGAGGCTGGTACGGTTGCTCGGCGCGCGGTATTTCGAATCCGATCGGAGTCAAGATCAGTGATGAGTGCGAGCCAGGGGAATTGGTCCGTCTGTGTCGTATCCTTGATCCCGATCGCCAGCCGGGACGGCTCGTTCTCATGTCACGCATGGGCGCCGAAAAGGTCCGAGATCGCCTACCGGCTCTTGTTTCCGCTGTAAGGGATGCCGGCTTCCCGGTCGTCTGGATGTGCGACCCCATGCATGGCAATACCCGTATCTTGCCGAACGGAATCAAGACGCGCGATTTCGAGAGGATTGTCGACGAACTGATGGGCTTCTTCGACGTCGTTCGATCGGCGGGTTGTCATCCGGGTGGAGTGCACCTGGAACTCACACCTGAAGATGTGACTGAATGCACTGGAGGGAGTTGGGCGACGACCGAGGATTCGCTGGAGGAGAACTATCAGAGCCTCTGCGATCCGCGTCTCAACGGGACTCAGGGACTCGATCTAGCGTTCATCATCGCCGAGCGCCTCCGGTCAGGATGATGCGGGTGTTGGTGAAGGAGCGCACCAGTACGCCGGCCTCGGTGGCTCAACACATGATCAGTGAGTTGGCTGCCTCACGCATCGTGACTGCCGCAAGGGCACGAGGACATGAGATTGCCATCGAGGGATTGGTGCCAAGCGTCACAGATTATGTCTTTCATGCCGTCTTGAACGGTCAACGGGTAATCGCGAAGTGCGCCCTCGCCGGCACTTCGCGCGCTCGACTGCGTGGTTTGGTTGAGGGTGGACTCAGCACACAACAGCTTTCTTCACTTGCTGGCGCGTACGCGGACTCGCTGCCGAGTAGCCCAGAGGGAGGCTCCTTGCGGGTGCTGCGCCGGCTTGCGCCCTTGCTGCGCGTGCGGGTGCCCGACGTTCTCTTCGAGTCGAAAGATGTTCTTGTCATAGAACACGTCCCTGGTCGTGGAGCCACGGGGCGCGAGCGAGGATTCGCGCAAGCAATCTGGGCCATGTGGCAGGCGGTCTCGATCATCTGGAGCTCGCAACCATTGGACCCGCGCGAAGTTGCGGCAACCAACCTGAATCGTCGGCGGTCGATAGAGGCAACATTCGCGCGAAAATTCTCTGACGAACGGCGCGTGCAGTACATTGACCAACTGACGACGGGCACGCGGTCGAGGCAAGCGCTGCTCGCTCTCGTGGAGTCGGTCGAATGGGGCCCACGTCCGTCCGGAGTGCGCCTGGGCCTTGTGTACGGCGATCTGAAGCCCGAGCATCTCTTGCTAGACCCGGTGGGCGAGGCGGCCGCGATGATCGATCCCGCCATTCGGATGGGCGACCCGACAGAGGACGTCGCGCGATTCATGATGCGGTCGCTGTTGAGCAAGGACTCGCTGCGCGGGCCGCTTCTGGATGCCGGTGAAACTAAGGCACGGAGCCTCCCCGTGCGACGGCTGACGCACCTGCTTGCGGCCGATTGGGCGAACATACTCACAACACGGCTCAACGCGGATAGTGGTCGCGGCCAGCGGCGGCCCCTTGATAATGGCGAGGTAGATCTATGTCTTCGCATGGCGAACCTCCACCGCGAGCCGAACCCGTTCAGCTCGCTGAGGAATGCAATCTGATGCCAAAGCCTCGAAGACTGGTCGCCGTCGCCGATGAACCGTTTCTCCACGAGTTGCATAGCCGTGCGGCAACCGAGGAGCGCTGGGTGGCGCTCGATCTCGAGCGTCTATACAGGGTGCTCCCGCCGTCAACAGTGAAGGGCGCGATAATCAGCGCGCTCGATGATGCGCCGGAGGACGTCATTGTCCTGACCAGCACTACGTCTCGCCCGAATCGGGAGCTACTTCGATGGCTCCGAGACAGCGATGAGCCGATCAGTGTTCTCGTCGCGTCGGCGGACAAGGACCGTGCGTACCTACCTGGGGCACGCGTGAGTACGGCGGAAACCATGAGAGATCTGGACGCATGGTGGAGGCTGCACGTGACGAGGAAGGACGACACCATCACGCGCCGGTCGATGGTAAGCGTCCCAGTGGCGGAATTGCGCGTGGCGATAACGCACGCGCTCACAGACGGGGGGCTAGACGGTTCGTCAGCGGGACTCGTCACCGATGACCTGCTATCAGCCGAACTCGCCGGATACCCGTCCCACGGTGTATCGCGAGTACTCGAATACCACCGCAAACTCTCGGTTGGCCTCATCAATGCAAACGCTGCCCCGAACTTCTATCGAGTTGGTGATGGCCGCTTCGTGCTCGACGCCGACTATGCGGCAGGCGCGGTAGTAAAGAGGTGGGTCCGCGACTTCATTGAGGCCAGGGGTGAGCCGGTTGTGCTGCTGGCCATTCGCAAGAGCGGCCACCTGGGTCGGCTGGCCTCTCTGGCCGCGGATATCGCGAGCGCAGATCGGATCGCCCTCGGCTTCGCGAACGGTGCCGGCGGCGCGCAGAAGGTGGTTCCCTTCGGTGGCACCGATGCTCGACTCTCAACGAACCCCATAGTGTTTGGAGCGCCGCTGCCGGGTGGGCACCCACTCGTGGTTGACGTTAGTACTTCAGCGCTTTCCGACGGGCAGGTGCAGGTTGCAGCACAATCAGGCGACCTTCTACCAAACGACATTCTGCGGGACTGGAGTGGGAAGGCGCCGCGATCGCCGCGCCGGTATGTTTCAGACGCAGCGGTCAGCCTTCAACCGCTGGGCGGCGCGAGGGCCGGCAACAAGGGCTACGCCCTAGCATTAGCCGCCGAAATCCTCACGGGCGTCTGGGGTGGAGGGGGATTCAGTCAGCCCGCCAAGAGATCTGTGGGAAACTCCGCCTTGATCGTCGCGGCCAGGCTCGATGCGATGGGCCAGTCGCAGTCCGCCTTCCTTGAGAATATGGGGCGGCTCGCAAGCTACGTTCGCAGCTCACCCCCCGTCGACCGGTCATCGCCTGTTCGGCTTCCGGGCGAGGGGCGAGACTCACAAGTCGAGCAGTCGGCCGTCGTGATGCCCGAAGATCTGTGGCATTCGATCGCTAACTTGGGGTGCGACCGTGACCGTGCAGCTTAGCGATCGGGCACTCTCTTGCCATTTGATGCCCACCGTTAGCCGCTTGGGGCACACCCAGCAACAGAGAGGAACACGCAATGATGACAGAGTTTCCAAAGGTTGCCGATATAGCGGCTCTGCTCGGTCGAGACTTGCATTCATATCCAGCGGGTGTCATACGCGCAGCGCGTCGGTACAAGTGGGGGTATCCCGTGACGGTGATGTCGATGATGCGGGGGGAAGGCATGACCCTGAGTCCAGGTGCTGAGGCGGAAGTCGCACGTCATAGCAGCCGCGTCAAGACGTACGAGCGTGTTGTGCGTCTTGTCAGTGACCTGGGACCCCTGTGGGTCTGCAAGGGGCCATCGATCGCGAGCCGCTACCCAGAGGGAATTCTCCGCCACTCCGGGGATCTAGATCTCGTTTTCGCGGATGAGGACGCGGTCTGGTCAGCGGCAAGATTCCTGATCGATACGCTTGACGTGTTCGACGTCACACTCACCTACTTTGGGCCAGGGAACCACCTCCTTGTGGTTCTTCGATGGGCTGGCGACGACAGCCTGCTCGATTCTGAGTACTCGGTCGACCTAATGACCACGCCTTTTGCGGGGGATGGTGCGCAGGTATTCGCCCGCACAGTTCCAAGAATGGAGTGTCTCGCCAGCTTGAATCTCCTATGCATTGCCGAGGAGAGATTTCAGCGATCTTTCGGCGTGTCTGACATGGTTGACGCCCTGGTGTTGCTTTCCGTTGACGGCAGCCTGGATGAGGCCGTAGACAGATCAATCGAGATGCACCTCGCGCCCGAGCTTCTCGAACTGGTATGTAGCACAGGACGTGCGTTTGCGCGCGATGTCGGTGGAGTACCTCGCGACTTGATCTCTGCCGTGGAAGCTGAGATGTCCCGTCGGGATAGACAAGAGGCAAGGGCGATGGGGGATGGCGAGACGGTTGACTTCTTCGAGCATCTCGATGCCGGCCGATACTGGTTCGGCATTCCAGCGGACCTGTGTGCTCGTTCCGCGGTGCCCACCCGCGCTGCGACCGAAGGAGGATATCGCCTGGATACTCCCATTGGGATCTTCTTGGCTGTCGCGAAGCATGAGTACGAGGTAGAACATCTTGAAGCACTGCGGTCGTCCTAGTGATGAACTACGCACCCTGCCCTGCGCTCCGTCCCCGCCGCGCGTACGGCGGCAGTGCCCTACCTGCTGGCCGGCAGCATCGCGCAATGCTCTCGTGCCTTGCCGAGGAGTTGTCGAGTGAAACAAAGAGAACATGATTGAAGTAGCTGGCCTCGTGCGAGAGTACAAGAGCAAAGGCACCCTCCGCACTGCACTCGCTGGCATCGATCTGAGTGTGCGGCGCGGTGAGGTGCACGGTCTCTTGGGCCCCAACGGTGCAGGCAAGACGACGTTGTGCAGGATACTCTCGACGGTGCTGACTCCGACTCGAGGGAGTGTGCATGTCGATGGACTCGATGTCGTTGACGACGCGCGGGAGGTGCGGCGTCGCATCGGGATCGTCTTTGGGGGTGACCGCGGCCTCTACAACCGGCTGTCTGCGAGGCAGAATCTTCGCTACTGGTCGGCGTTGCACAATCAGAAAACCCGCGCCGGAGCCGAACGAGCTGATCGACTGCTGCGGCGCTTCGGCCTCGCCGAACGCGGAGACGAACGCGTGGAAACCTACTCTCGGGGCATGAAGCAGCGGCTTCATCTCGCGAGAGGGCTCATCAGCGACCCATCAGTCGTCGTGCTCGACGAGCCGACCACGGGCATGGACCCCGTCGCGGCCCACGACTTTCGCGCCCTGGTGGGGGAGTTGACGGAGGAAGGCCGGACCGTTCTCCTCACCACCCATGACATGGCCGAGGCGGAGGCGATCTGCGACAGCGTTACGCTTCTGGACGGCGGGACGATTCTCGCCAGCGCCACGCCGACTCAGCTCGCGTGGTGGGTCTCCACCCATGAATCCGTCGAGGCCGAACGCGTGCCGGAGGGAACAGTCGAGAAGGTCCGGAGTGTCGCGGGTGTCTCGTCGGTCGAACTGCGCGATGGTCGTCTCCGTGTGGATACAGACCGCGACGGTGTCAGTCGTGTCGTCTTCAAGCTGCTCGTTGCGGATGACGTCACTTCGGCCCGAATCACTCGGCCATCTCTGGAGGACGTGTACCTGAGGGTGATCGGGCGGCGGGGAATGGCGGCCGATTGATGCGCGCGTTTGCCGGATCATTCGTTCTCCAGCTGCGTCTCATGGCGCGCAAGCCGGATGACTTGTTGCTGCTCGTCAACACGCCGCTGCTCACGGTAGCCCTCCTCGCCATTTTCGAGAACGCAGAGCGTCGCGACCTCGGCGCCTACGCTATTGTCGGACCGGCAGTGATGGCGGTGTTTCAGATGGCGCTTTTCGTCTCTGGGGAAATGATCGCGGCCGAACGTGGGAACGCGCTGTTCGAGGCGACGCTTACGACGCCCGCCCGATACTCCAGCATCTTGCTCGGACGCACGCTCGCGGTGACCCTGGTGAGCTTCCTTGCACTCATCGAATCGATCCTCGTGGGGGCGCTCTTCGGTGTCTTCGTGAGCATTCACCACCCGGTCGTGTTCGCCGCGACGCTCGCGACGACGGCCTTCGCGATGACGGGCACTGCCGTGGCGATGGCATCGCTGTTCGTCCTGTCGCGGAGTGCGCGAACGTTTCAGAACGCCCTCTCCTACCCGTTCTTCGTCCTCGGTGGAGTTGTCGTTCCCGTGGCGTTCCTTCCAACTTTCGTCCAGCCTCTGAGCTGGATCGTGTTCTTGTCCTGGTCCAGCGGCCTTCTGCGTGCCAGTCTCATGTCCGAGCCGATACCCGACGCAGGCTGGCGTCTGGCGGCGGTGGCGAGTCTCGGACTCGTCGCCCTCGCGGTCGGAGAACTCCTCCTGAGATGGACGCTCAACCGTGCACGTGTCGACGGAACGACGCGGCTCGCATGACCATCATCAGGGACAACGCACGCGTTGCTCGATGGGCCGCAGTCTCCGCCTTCGCTGACTTTCGAGCCGTATACACCTGGAAGACGTGGCTCTTCGCCTGGCTCACACGAATCCTGGCTCAGGTCGCCTTCTACGCACTCATAGGGCGCATGCTGGGGTCGCCTGAACAGGTCGAGTTCCTCCTCATCGGGAACGCGGTCTTCGTCGGGGCTTCCACCGCGCTCTTCGTCGTTCCCTCCACAATGTGGGAGCGGAGCGCCGGAACACTTCCTTTGCAGGTCGCCTCACCCTCACACCCCTTTACGGTGTACGCCTCTCGTAGTGTCCAGTGGCTCATCGACGGGCTCGGTGTCTCCACTGCATCGCTCGTGCTCGTGAGCCTGTTGTTCGGGGTGCAGCTCGACAAATGGGCGATGCTGTTGGTGATACCGCTTCTACTGGTCACGTTTCTGAGTGCCTACTGGCTCGGACTAGCCATCGCCGGACTCGTGCTTGGCCGCCCCGGATTGCGGAACATCGTGGGCAACCTTGCCGGACTAATCCTGATGATCCTGTGCGGAGTGCAGGTTCCGGTTTCCTTCTGGCCAGATCCCCTACAGTGGCTGGCGCAGATCCTGCCACTCACCCACGGACTAGAGGCGATTCGCAACACGCTCGGTGGGAGTGGGCCGGTTGTCGGCCCGTTGCTGCTCGAGATGTGCGTGGGCGCCGCGTGGTTCCTGGTCGCCGCCACGCACTTTCGGCGTCTGGTCGACCGTGGGCGGCGGACAGGAACCATCGAGTTCGATGAGTAAGCCTCGCTGTGACAGAAGTTATGCGTAGTAGCTGAAAAGCTATGTAAAGTAGCTTCATGACATCGACCTCTGCCACGCAGTTCATCCATCGCGGCGACGGGCGCATCGCCTACGACGTTCGCGGCGAAGGACCCCTCGTCCTGCTGTCGCCGGGGATGGGCGACCTTCGCTCGACCTACCGCTTCCTGGCCCCGGCTCTCGTCGACGCGGGCTACCGAGTCGCCACCGCCGATCTGCGCGGACACGGTGAGAGCGACGCCGACTTCCGTGACTACGGCGATGCGGCCACCGCCGGCGACCTCCTCGCCCTCATTGACCATCTCGGGCAGCCGGCGGTGATCGTCGGCAACTCGATGTCCGCCGGCGCCGCAGTTATCGCGGCTGCCACCGAACCTCAGCGAGTCGCCGGGCTGGTGCTGACGGGGCCGTTCGTCCGACCGGCATCCGTGAACCCGGTCATGGCACTGATGTTCCGCATCATGATGGCACCCGCCTGGGCCGCGGCCGCCTGGCACGCTTACCTTCCCCAGCTCTACGCGGGCGCGCTTCCCGACGACTTCGCCGACTACCGGGCCGCGGTGCGCGACGCGTTGAAACGCCCAGGGCACGCACGCGCATTCTCCCTCACCACTCACGCCGACCATGAGCCGGCACACCAGTCCATCGCCGCCGTGCAGGCGCCGACGCTGGTGCTCATGGGCGACCGTGATCCCGACTTTCCCGACCCGAAAGCCGAAGCGGAGTGGGTGGCGGCCGCGTTGAAGGGAACGAGTCAGATGGTCGCGGATGCTGGACACTATCCGCACGCCCAGCAGCCGGCGGTCACCGCCGCCGCCATCCTGCGGTTCCTTGCCTCCGCTCTTCCGCCGACGGTGGGCACCGATCGTGCCTAGAGTCGGACTCAGCGCTGACGCGGTGATCGCGCGAGCGGCGGAGATGATCGACGACCCCGCTGTCGACGTCCTCAGCCTCGCGGGTATCGCGGACAGCTTCGGCGTGCGTGCCCCGTCTCTCTACAAGCACGTGCGCGGATTGTCCGCGGTGGAGCGCGGAGTCACCGTGCGTGCGAAGGAAGAGCTTGCCGGGGAGCTCGCCCATGCGGCGGTCGGCGCGGCGCGTGACGATGCAGTGCGTGCTCTGGCCGCCGCCTACCGCACCTGGGCGAGGAGCCACCCCGGGCAGTACCCGCTGACGACGCGTGTGCCGGCGGCCGACGACCCCCGCGACGCAGCGGTGTCGTCTCGGTTGAGCGATATCGTCTACGCGGTCCTGCGCGGCTACGGTCTCGACGGCGACGCCCTGGTCGATGCGACCCGCTTCTTCCGGTCGACTCTGCACGGGTTCGTCTCGCTGGAGACGGGATCCGCCTTCGGCCTGCCCGTCGACCTCGACCGGAGCTTCGATCACCTGGTCGACGGAGTGATCAGTGCCCTGTCGCACTGGGGCGGGCGCTGAGGCGGGCGTCATCCGCCGTGTCCCACTTTCGGTCGCTTCGGATGCCGGGTCACGACCGAGAGTGGGACAACCCCTGCTGAGAGTGGGACATGGGCTCCGCGGTCAGGCTGAAGATCCCGCGGTCAGCCGAAGATGAGCGCCAGGACGGTCGACCCGCCGCCGACGAGGATGAGCGAGACGATCACCATCCACGCGATCATCCGGGTGCGGCGGGTGCGGGCGGCGTTCATGCCCTCGTACTCTGCGTCGTCAGACATGTGTGCCTCTCGCGGGGTGTGGATCGTTGCGGTCCGCCTCAGTGGACGGGCTCCTCGATGACGGGGCCGAAGGCGGCGGGCAGCGTCGCGCGCGAGCGCTCGCGCAGCTCCGACACCGACACGGTGAACACGTCCTGCACTTCGAGCGCCGCATCGCCGGCACCGGCCGCGTCGGTCACACCGATGCGCAGCACCGGGTAGGCGCGACCCTCGCACAGCCCGCGGAACTTGACGTCTTCTTCGCGCGGAACCGAGACGATGACGCGGCCCGTCGACTCGCTGAACAGCGCCGTCGCGGCATCCACACCGTCGCGTTCCATGATCTCGCGCAGCCAGACGCGGGCCCCCACGCCGAAGCGCATGACCCCCTCGGCGAGGGCCTGTCCGAGGCCTCCGGCCGACAGGTCGTGCGCCGAGGAGATGAGCTCCTGTGCCGAGGCGGCGTGGATGAGGTCGGCGAGCTTCTTCTCCTGCGCCAGATCGACCGCCGGCGGACGGCCGCCGAGGTGACCGTGCACCGTGTCGGCCCAGGCCGAGCCGCTGAGCTCGGTGGCGGTGACACCCAACAGGTAGAGGTTCTCGCCGGCATCCTGCCAGCCCGAGGGGATGCGGCGGGCCACGTCGTCGATGATGCCGAGCACGCCCACGACCGGGGTGGGGAAGATCGGCTGGTCGCCGGTCTGGTTGTAGAAGCTCACGTTGCCGCCGGTGACCGGAACACCGAGTTCGAGGCACGCGTCGGCGAGACCGTCGACGGCCTGCCCGAACTGCCACATCACCTCGGGGTTCTCGGGACTGCCGAAGTTGAGGCAGTCGGTGACGGCGGTGGGAACGGCACCGGTGACGGCGACGTTGCGGTAGGCCTCGGCCAGCGCCAGCTGCGCGCCGACATACGGGTCGAGCTGGCAGTAGCGGCCGTTGCAGTCGGTGGCGATCGCGAAGCCCAGCCCCGACTCCTCGTCGACGCGGATCATGCCGGCATCGTCGGGGAAGCTCAGCGCCGTGTTGCCCATCACGTAGTAGTCGTACTGGTTGGTGACCCACGACGTGTCGGCGAGGTTCGGGCTGCCCAGCAGCTGCAGGAACTGGTCGCGTAGGGTGTCGGGGTCGTCCGTGCGTTCGAGAGCGGATGCCGAGTCGTCGCGCAGGGCGTCGATCCAGGTGGGGTAGGCCACCGGACGCTCGTACACCGGACCGTCGACGGCGACGGTCGACGGGTCGACATCCACGATCTGCTCGCCGTGCCAGAAGATCTGCAGGCGGCCGTCACCGGTCACCTCGCCGAGAACGCTGGTCTCGACCTCCCACTTGTTCACGACCGCGAGGAAGGCGTCGAGCTTCTCGGGCGCGACGATGGCCATCATCCGCTCCTGGCTCTCGCTCATGAGGATCTCCTCCGGCGTGAGCGTGGGGTCGCGCAGCAGCACGTTCTCGAGGTCGACGCGCATGCCGCTGCCGCCGTTGGCCGCCAGCTCGCTCGTCGCGCACGAGATACCGGCGGCGCCGAGGTCTTGGATGGCCTCGACGAGCTCGCCCTTGTAGAGCTCCAGGCAGCACTCGATGAGCACCTTCTCGGCGAACGGGTCGCCCACCTGCACGGCGGGACGCTTGGTGGGGCCGCCGTCGGCGAACGTGTCGGATGCCAGGATCGACGCGCCGCCGATGCCGTCGCCACCGGTGCGCGCACCGAACAGCACCACCTTGTTGCCGGCACCGCTCGCGTTCGCGAGCTTGAGGTCCTCGTGACGCAGCACGCCCACCGCGAGGGCGTTGACCAGCGGGTTGCCCTGATAGACGGAGTCGAACACCGTCTCGCCGCCGATGTTCGGCAGGCCCAGGCAGTTGCCGTAGAACGAGATGCCGCTGACGACGCCGTGCACGACGCGAGCCGTGTCGGGGTGGTCGATCGCGCCGAAGCGCAGCTGGTCCATCACCGCGACCGGGCGGGCGCCCATCGAGATGATGTCGCGGACGATGCCGCCGACGCCGGTCGCCGCGCCCTGGAACGGCTCGATGTAGCTCGGGTGGTTGTGCGACTCGACCTTGAAGGTGACCGCCCAGCCCTCACCGACATCCACGACGCCCGCGTTCTGGCCCATGCCGACCATGAGGCGCTCGCGCATCTCGTCGGACACCTTCTGCCCGAAGCGGCGCAGATAGATCTTCGACGACTTGTAGGAGCAGTGCTCACTCCACATCACCGAGTACATCGCCAGCTCACCGCTGGTGGGCCGGCGCCCCAGGATGGTCTTGATCTGGTCGTACTCATCGGGCTTGAGGCCGAGCGCCGCGTACGGCTGCTCCTTCTCCGGCGTCGCGATGGCGTTGTCGACGGTGTCTGCGACAGCAGAGGGTACGGGGGTGCTCACGCGGCTGAACTCCAAGACTCGGGATGCCGGCGGGGGATCGCTTCCAGTCTAGTTGGGAGGGTGGTCGTCGTTGCGCCTGATGCGTAGGGTCAGGGGATGCGTAGGGTCAGGGGATGACCGGCCTCACCCCGTACCTCCACTTCTCCGGCGACGCGCGCGACGCCCTCGAGTTCTACCGCGACGTGTTCGGCGGCGAGCTCGTGCTCCACACCTTCGGCGAGTTCGGTCGCGACGACGGACCGTCCGACGCGATCGCCCACGGGATGCTGCAGGGCCCGGTCGAACTGTTCGCAGCGGACGCCGCCGGTGACGAGCCCGCCGTGCGCGTCGAAGGCATCCTCTTCTCTCTGCTCGGCACCGCGGAGCCGGCCGAGCTGGAACGCTGGTTCGCGGCGCTCGCAGAGGGCGGAGAGGTCATCGATCCGCTCGCGCTCAAGCCGTGGGGTGACCACGATGGCCAGGTGCGCGACCGCTTCGGGCTGACCTGGCTCATCGGCTACACCGGCTAGGGGCGAGACGTTCGCGACGGGCCCGACACCAGATGTGCGAGATGGGGGAAGGGACCTGAGCGTGCGGCGAAGAGCACTCGGTGCAGTGGTGGCGTCGATGATGCTGGGTGCGGCGCTCGCCGCGTGCACGGCTCAGCCTCCGGGGTCGCCTGCCCCGGCTCATCGACCACCGCGGCGACGAGATCGGGCGCCTGGTTCGCGACTAGTCGTGCGACGGGGCCGGCGGTTCGCTGTCGACGACGCCGATGCCGACGGCATGGTGGCTCGGCTCCTCTTCTGCGTCCGATGCCGGTGAGGTCGGTGCCTCGTCGGCATCCTTCTCGGTGCTCGGCTCTTCCAACTCGTCGGTCGAGGGAAGCTGCTCGTCGTCTGCGGGCGCCTCCTCTGCGGGCGCCTCGTCGATGGGGGCGTCCTGGGTCTGGTCGTCGGTGTCGTTCTGGGGGTCGGACATCTCGTCTCGCTTTCGTCGGGGTGGCTCACTGCCGCCGCGTTGCCACTATCGCTCCGCTGCGTCCGGCCCGGTACCGGGTTGACACGGCGGGTGGGCGTAGCCTCGGGGGATGATCGCGCAGGTGTTGGCGGAGCGACTACGACAGTTGGATGCGCAACTCGCGCGCCTGGATGTCGATGCCGCCTCGCTGCGCCACGACCGCGCCGACGCGACCGCCGACGACGAGCACGACCCCGAGGGCTCGACGCTGTCGGGCGAGTGGCAGCGCGTCGAGGCGCTACGGCACGCGGCGTCGAGCGAGCGAGAAGAGGTGCTCGCCGCCCTAGCGCGCGTGGAGGCCGGCACCTACGGCATCTGTGTGCGGTGCGGCCAGCCGATCCCGCCCGCCCGGCTGGAAGCCCGGCCGATGGCGACCATGTGCGTCGCGTGCGCGTCGGCGGTCTCCTGAGCCTCGGCGTCGGTGTGAGCCAGCGGGTGCGGACCGTGTCGGCTGCGTAACTCCGCCAATCCATGCCCCGCGCTGACCCTGAGGGCGCAGTGGCGGGGACCTGGCCGCGGCTGGCGAACGTTTTGGAGGAGTTGTGCAGGGACGTCCGCGCCGACCCCGTGGCATTCCGCCCGGGGAGGGCATGTAATGGACGACATGACGGAGCACGCCCAGACGATCGGCTCGCAGCAGTTTCACCGCGAGGAGGGGGTGGGCGACTGGCGCGTCGTGAGCTCGGGTGTGCAGGCGCTGTTCCGAGCATCGTCCTTGCGGCACGCCGGCAGTCTCGTCGAGCCGGTGTGCGCGGCGGCCGATCAGCACGGCATCCTTCCCGACATCGACGTGCGGCCGGAGGCGGTGATCGTGCGGGTGCCCCCGTGGGCCACCGGCGGGATTCCCGAGGCGGCACCCCGTTTCGCTGCGATGGTGTCGGAGGCTGCCGGGCGCCTGGGCCTGCGTGCCGACCCGGCCGCCATCCAGTCGGTCGGTGTCTACGTCGCGCAGCACTCCGACGCGGACGTGCGCCCCTTCTTCCTCGCGGCGCTCGGTTATGTCGCGGTCGGCGAGTCCGACGCGGTCGACCCCTTCCGCATTCACCCCGACCTGGCGTTCAACCCCCTCACCGACGACAAGCCGAAACGCGGGCGCACGCATCTCGACGTCTTCGTGCCCGCTTCGGAGGCCCAGGCGCGGGTGGATGCGGCCCTCGCGGCGGGAGGCCGTCTCGTCGACGACTCCCATGCCCCCGCGTGGTGGACGATCGCCTCGCCGGACAACCACGGCATCGACATCGCGTCGTGGCTCGACACCGACGGGTGAGGGACGCGATAGCGCACCCCCGACGACAATTAGCATCAACGAGCAACGATTCTAAGTCTTTGTGGATCAAGCAGGCTTGATCTAAAATCGTTCCATGCCATCGACTCCCATTCCGGTCAAGCGCTCCCTGCGCACGATCGGTCACAATCTCGCGACTCAGCGAAAGCTCCTGGGGCTCACCGCCCGGATGGTTGCCGAGCGTGCCGGGACGACGCCGCAGACGATCAGCAAGCTCGAGAACGGTGAAGGCACGACACTCGAGATCACGTTGCGCGTCATGCGTGTCCTGGGGTTGATGGATGTCGTCGTGGCCGCCACTGATCCTTTCCGCACGGAACGGGGTCGGTTGATGGTTGGTGAAAAGCTCCCCGAGCGCGTCCGGGTGCGAGGCGATGACTGACGTCTACGACGTGACGACGGTCGTCGACCGCACCGAGGTGCTGGCTGGCCGCATCTACCGCACTCGAGCCTCCGGCTTATTCGAGTACGCGACGGACTATCTGCGCATGCGCGAGGCGTTCGCGCTGACCCCCGCCGTGGGCCTCTTTCCTGGAGCCCAGCCGTTGCTGCCCACGAACCCGTTCAGCGACTCGGCGCCGGACACCTGGGGCAGGAAGGTTCAGACTCGCGCTGCAGGCCGGCGGCCTGATGAACTCACGCTCATGTTCGGCGTCAACGACGAAGGCCGCCAGGGCGCGACACGCTTCTGGGTCGATGGCGTCGCCGTCACCGCCGGCGACGGCGTTCCCGTCGAAGCAGAGCTTGCCGACATCATTCGCGTCGCCGATCAGGTCGAGCGGGGTGAGACCGACATCGACGAGGTCGCCGTGCGCCGCCTGTTCCGCGCGACGGGATCACTCGGCGGCGCGCGGCCCAAGGCGAACGTCAGGATCGGTGCCGAGCTGTGGCTGGCGAAGTTCCCGAAGCCGGTCGGTGATGACTGGAATGTCATGGCGTGGGAGGCGGCGATGCTCGACGCCATGCGGGAGGTGGGAATCGATGTTCCTCAGCACATGACGAAGCGGGTCGTCGTCGATGGCGCTGAACGCACGGTGCTGTACCTGAGGCGGTTCGATCGGGCTCAGGATGCTGTCCGCATCCCGTACATCTCCGCGATGACGGCGCTGGAAGCCGCCGACGGCGCCGGTGCGGACTGGGTGGATGTCGTCGACTTCGCACAGATGGCCGGGGCTGACACGACCGAGTTGTGGCGGAGGGCAGTGTTCGGCGCGCTCGTGGGAAATCTCGACGATCATCTCCGAAACCACGGCTTCCTCCGGCGCGGGCCCGCGTGGGTCCTCGCTCCCGCGTTCGACGTCAACCCGGAACCCCTCGATGACGGAAACCAGCACCAGCTGGCACTGCTCGATGCCCACGACCTCGAGCTCGACTCCTTCATGGGGAAGGATGCGCTCAGCCTGTTCGGCGTCCGGCCGGACGCAGCTCAAGAGTTCCTCGAACGACTACGGCCCGTCATGGCGACACTGCCCCGGTATGCCGCTGCCCATGGCGCCGATGCCTTCTCCATCGAGGTCATGGCCTCTCGAATCGCGGCGGCTGCCTCGGCGGTGGGCTGAGCGCACAAGCCCACGCGCAGTCACATCCCCGACAGGAATCTCTTGACACTCGCCTTCCGGCGCTCTAACGTACAACCAAATGGTTGTACAAAATGACTCCGCGAGAAGCGAGCTGAGCGATGACGAGATCGACCGCGTCTTCCAGGCGCTGGCGGCGGCGACGCGCCGCGACATCCTGCGTCGCACGATCGAGGGCGAGCAGTCCGTCTCGGCTCTCGCGGCCGCGTACGACATGTCGTTCGCCGCGGTGCAGAAGCATGTTGCGGTGCTCGAGGCGGCCCACCTCATCGTCAAGCGCGCCGAGGGTCGCGAACGGCTCGTCCGAGCGGATCCCGTCATGATCGCCCGCGCCCGCGCGCTCCTCTCGCGCTACGAAGACCTCTGGCGCGCGCGCATCGACCGGCTCGACGCCCTGCTGGCAGAGCCCGAGCTCCCCTGACCTCCTCCCACCATCCACCGACGACAACATCCCACGACGAAAGAGACCGACATGCCTGTCACCGACATCACCACGGATGCCGAGAACGTCACGATGACGCTCACCGCAGACTTCGCGGCGCCCGTCGACCGCCTGTGGCGCGCCCACACCGACCCGGCTCAGCTCGGGCGCTTCTGGGGCCCTCCGGGGTGGCCGGCGACCTTCACCGAGTTCGACCTGACGGTCGGCGGCCACGCCAGGTACCACATGACCAGCCCGCACGGTGAGGCGTCGCGCGGGGCGTGGGAGTTCGTCGCCATCGACGCCCCGCACTCCTTCGAGGTGCTCGATGCGTTCGTCGACGAAGACGGACGACCCATCGACGGCTTCCCCGCGATGCGCATGACGTTCACCTTCGAGGCCACCGAGGGCGGCTCCCGCCTCACCAACGTCACGCATTTCACCTCGCTCGAAGCGCTCGAACAGGTCATCGAGATGGGTGCGATCGAGGGGTCGCGCATGGCGATCAACCAGCTCGACGCGGTGCTGCAGGACCTCCGCGACTACGCACAGGGCAAAGGCACGCGCACCGAGCTGCTCGACGACCAGCACGTGCGCATCACGCGGCTCATCGAGGGTCCGCGCGAGATCGTCTGGCAGGCCCACCACGACCCCGAGCTGCTGAAGAAGTGGCTCCTCGGCCCCGACGGCTGGCAGATGATCGAGTGCGAGGTGGGCGACACCTACCGCTACGTCTGGCAGCAGGGCGATGACGAGTCGACGCGCTTCGGCTTCGAGGGCGAGACGGTGCTCAGCCAGCCGACCTGGCGTGCGGTGACCACCGAGAAGATGATCGGGATGGAGGGTCCGTCGACCCTCAACGACCTGCAGCTGTACGAAGAGGACGGCGCGACCCTCTTGACGCTGTTGATCGAGTATGCCGACAAGGAGATGCGCGACATGATCCTCGCCACCGGCATGACCGACGGCATGGAGGCTTCCTACGCCCGCCTCGAGGCCGCCATAGCCTGAGGCGGGGGCGTTTCGTCTCGCTGCGCTCGCTCAACGACCGGGGGTTTCCGCCTTCCGGTCGTTGAGCGAGGAGCGGAGCGACGAGTCGAAACGTGGCATTCCGGGGGGGTGCGGCGTTTCGTCTCGCTCCGCTCGCTCAACGACCGGGACGGCGTCAGGCGCGGGCGAGAGCGTCTTCGAGGGCGACCCAGGCGAGCATCGCGCACTTCACCCGGGCCGAGAACTTCGACACCCCGGTGAGGGCGGCGGCATCGCCGTACACGTCTTCATCCAGCTCGATCTGCCCGCGCGAGCGCAACGCTTCGCGGAAACCGTCGATGAGGGTGGTCGCCTCGGTGCGCGACATCCCCTCCACCAGATCGGACAGCATCGATGCCGACGCCTGCGAGATCGAGCAGCCCGACCCCTCCCACGTCACATCGCGGATGGTCTCCCCGTCGGTCTCCACGCGAGCGCGCAACGTGATCTCATCGCCGCACACCGGGTTCTTCTGGTGCGAGGTGGCGTGGGCGCCGTCTTCGTCGGCGAGCCCGAAATGCTGCGGATGCTTGGAGTGATCGATGATCAGCTCGCGGTACAGGGTGTCGAGGTCGCTCATGACTCCGCTCCGAAGTAGGCCCGGATGCCGCGCACGGCATCGACGAACGCGTCGATCTCGTCGACGGTGTTGTAGAGCGCGGCCGATGCGCGAACCGACGCGGTGATGCCGTACTGACGGTGCAGCGGCGCCGCACAGTGATGCCCGACGCGCACAGCGATGCCGCGGGCATCGAGGAACTGCCCGGCGTCGTGGGCGTGTACCCCGTCGACGTCGAACGACCACAGGCCGACGCGCTCGACCCCGGCCGCGTCGCCGAGCAGACGGATGCCGGGGATGTCGACCAGGCCGTCGCGCATGCGCTCGGCGAGCATCCGCTCGTGGGCGTGGATGCGGTCGAGTCCGACCTCGTCGAGGTAGCGCACCGCCGCCGCGAGGCCGATCGCCGGTCCGACCGGCTGTGTGCCCGCCTCGAAGCGCTGCGGCGGCGGCAGGTACTCGGCGCCGTCGAGGGTGACGGTGGTGATCATCGAGCCACCCGTGAGGAACGGCGGGAGGGCGTCGAGGATCTCGGCGCGCCCGTACAGCCCGCCGACGCCGTAGGGCCCCAGCATCTTGTGCCCGCTGAAGACCGCCAGGTCGACGCCCAGCGCAGGAAGGTCCAGCGGAAGATGGGGCGCCGACTGGCACGCATCCATCACGGTGAGCGCGCCGACCTCCTGCGCCAGCGCGACGAGCTCACTCACCGGGTTGACGATCCCGAGCACGTTCGACACGTGGGTGAAGGCGACCACACGCGTGCGGGCGCCGATCAGCTGCGCCGCCGCATCCAGGTCGAGAGTGCCGTCGGCTCGCGCCGGGATGTGGCGCAGCGTCGCGCCGGTGCGGGCGGCGAGCTCCTGCCACGGGATGAGGTTGGCGTGGTGCTCGATGGCGGTGGCGACGATCTCGTCGCCGGGCTGCAGGGCGACGCGGGCGGATGCCGGAGCGCCCCGGCCGACGGAGGCGTTGCCGATCGCGTAGGCGACCAGGTTGAGGCCCATCGTGGCGCCGCTGGTCCAGACGAGCTGTTCGGGGGCGGCGCCGACGAAACCGGCGACCGTGGCGCGGGCGTCTTCGAAGAGGTCGGTCGCTTCGGCGGCGAGCGTGTGCGCTCCGCGGTGCACCGCGGCGTTCGCGTGGGTGAGGAAGTCGTACTCGGCCTGCAGCACCTGCGACGGCTTCTGGCTGGTGGCGGCCGAGTCGAGGTAGATCAGGGGCGTGCCGCCGACCGTCTCGGCGAGGATAGGGAAGTCGACCCGCAGCGATTCCACGTCGAGGGCAGCCACGTCGAGCGGGCGGGTGGTCTCGGGCGCGGAAGTCACCCCTCTAGGCTACGCCCCGGCATCCGGCCGGGCTCCGGCGTTTCGACTCGTCGCTGCGCTCCTCGCTCAACGTCCGGGGGTGCCGCTATGACAGGGTGGAACGATGACCGGCATCCCCGCCCTTGCCGCACTCGCCGACGACGTGCGCTCCGCTGCAGCAGACCGTGAGCGCCGATCGCAGCTCCACGCCCACCTGCGCGTGGCAGAGCAGCTCGTCATCACGCGCCGTGCCGAACTGCAGCCACTCGAGAAGGCCCAGGCGGCAGAGGAGGCCGACGTTCGACGGCTCGAGGGGATCTCACCGGCACGGGTGTGGGCGACGATCCGCGGCGATGTCGAGGAGCGTGTCGCCGTCGAACAGGCCGAGGCGGATGCCGCCGCCGCCGCGACCGTCGCCGCCCGCGCCCGGCTCGACCACGCGGCCGGGGAGGTGCAGCGCGTGCGGCGGGAGCTCGGCACGCTCGGCGACGTCGAGGCGCGATACGCCGGGGCGCTCGACGCGTATGAGGCCGGCTTGGAGGTGGCCGGCGCGCCGCAGGCGACCGAGCTCGCACATCTGTCGGAGAACCTCGGACGCGTCACGGCCGAGCAGCGAGAGATCGACGAAGCCGCCGGTGCGCTCAGCGACGCCACTGCTGCCCTCGACCACGCGCTGGGTCGACTCGAGAGCGCGGGCGGGTGGGCCACCTACGACACGTTCTTCGGCGGGGGGATGGTGGCCGACCTCATCAAGCACGGGCGCATCGACGAGGCGACGCGGGCGTTCGTGGCCGTCAATCGGTCGCTGGAGCGCCTCAGTGTCGAACTCGCCGACCTCGATCTGCCGGCCGTGCGGGGAGCGCAGATCTCCGAGGGCCTCGCGGTGTTCGACGTGCTCTTCGACAACATCCTGAGCGACTGGATGGTGCAGTCGCGCATCGCCGAGGCCCGGGGCCGCGCGCGTGACCTCCGCGCCATGCTCGCGTCGCTGGCGGAGGAGCTGTCCGACCGTGCAGCGCGGGCGGCAGGAGTGGCGGCGGCGCTCACCGCGCGCCGCGAGGAGATTCTCACCGGGGTGTGACGCCACCGGGGGTGCCGCCACCGGTCGTTGAGCGAGGAGCGTAGCGACGAGACGAAACGCCAACCCCGACGCCGACGCCGGTCAGGGTGCGTCGTCGGTGTGCGACACCAAGCCGTAGGAGGTGATGCGGCCCGCCCGGTCGTCGCCGGGAAGCGGACGCGACCGGCGACCGTAGATGATTTCGCTGGAATCCAGCAGCCACGGAACCAGCGTGATGGTCACCCCGTGGATGAGCATGAGCTGCTGCGCGATGCGCCGTGCGCGGCGGTTGTGCAGCAGCGACTCCCACCAGTGGCCCACGATGTACTGCGGCAGGTACACGGTCACCACCGACGGGCCGTGCTTCTCGCGGTACTTCTTGATGAACTGCCCCACGGGCCCCGCATAGTGACGGAAGGGTGACTCGATGATCACCAGCGGCACCGGCATCCGGTGCATCTCCCACTCGACCTGCAGTTCGGTGGCCTCTCTCTCGTCGACGGCCACGTGCACGGCGATCGTCTTGTCGTGTCGGGCGGCGAGGGCGTAGTCGACGGCCTTGGCCACCGGCTTCTGCAGTCGCCCGACGAGCACGATCGCCACGTCGCCCGACGATCCGAAGCGCACCTCGTCGTCCATCTCGGTCTCGTGGTCGACGTCGCGGTAGTACCGGTGCACGCCGACCATGAGGATCGACAGCACCGGGATGGCGAAGAAGACGAGATAGGCGCCGTGGGTGAACTTGGTGACCGTCACGATCGCCAGCACCGCCACCGTGAAGGCGGCGCCCACCGAGTTGATGAGCAGCCCTCGCACGGCTTCGCTGCGCTCGCGCTTCATCCGCGGGCCGAGCAGTCGCAGCTCGCGTCGCCAGTGCTTGACCATGCCTATCTGCCCGAGGGAGAACGACACGAACACACCGATGATGTACAGCTGGATGAGGGTGGTGAGCTTGGCCTGGAACACGATCAGCACCACGATCGCCGCCGCGCCGAGGATGATCATGCCGTTGGAGAACACCAGCCGGTCGCCGCGGGTGTTCAGCGACTTCGGTGCGTAGCCGTCGCGGGCCAGTACGGCCCCGAGCAGCGGGAATCCGTTGAACGCGGTGTTGGCGGCCAGCAGCAGCACGCATGCGGTCGCGGCCTGGATCACGTAGAAGGGGATCGAGCCGGCGCCGAACGTGGCAGCGGCGACCTGCGCCATGAGGGAGGGCTGCGGAGTGCTCGTGCAGTCGAAGCCGATCAGGTGGCACGGGTTCTCGGCGTAGTGCACGCCGGTGACGATCGCCAGCAGCGTGAGTCCCGAGAAGAGCAGGATCGCGATCGATCCCATGGTCACGAGCGTGAGCTGGGCGTTGCGCACCTTGGGCTTCTTGAACGCGGGCACCCCGTTGGAGACGGCCTCCACGCCCGTGAGCGCGGAGCATCCGCTCGAGAACGCGCGCAGGATCAGCAGCAGCACCGCTGCCTGGGTGAGGCTCTCCGCCTCCACCCCGAACTGCGCGCTGGATGCCACCGGCGCATCGCCCAGCACCCACCGGATGAGTCCCGTGACGATCATGACCCCGACCGACCCGATGAACACATAGGTGGGGATCGCGAACGCCGTCGAGGCCTCGCGCACCCCCCGGAGGTTCACGAGGATGATCAGCACGACGAAGCCGACGGCCAGTTCGATGCGCCACGGGTCGAGCTCGGGCACGGCGGAGATGATGTTGTCGACGCCCGAGGCGATCGACACGGCGACGGTGAGGATGTAGTCCACCAGCAGGGCGGATGCCACGACCACACCCGCCTTCTCGCCCAGGTTCGTGCGAGCCACCTCGTAGTCTCCCCCGCCGGACGGGTAGGCCTTGATGAGTTGCCGGTAGCTGAGCACCACCACGATCAGCAGCACCACCACGGCCGCCGCCACCCACGGGGTGAACGCGAGGAACGCGGTGCCGCCGATGAGGAGGATCATCACCAGTTCCTGGGGTGCGTAGGCCACCGACGAGAGCGCGTCGGAGGCGAAGATCGGCAGGGCCATCTTCTTCGGGAGGGCTTGGTCGTCGAGCTGTTCGCTGGTCAGCGGCTCGCCCAGGAGGATGCGCTTCGCGGTGGGGGTGGTCTCGCCTTCCGCGTCGCGACTTTCGTCAGTCACGGCGGGCGACATTACGCCTGTGCGGGTCCGCGCGCAATACGGCGCCGGGCGTGGCCACGGCGGCGCTCGCCGTAGAATCCGGGGGATGGATGACCGGGTGGTGTCGGCGATCCTGGCCATGCTCGCCGGGGCGGCCGTGGGAGTGGTGCTGTTCGTGCCGTTCGTCGCGCTCAGCTACCGCCGCCGCGGGGGCGTGAGCTTCTGGCGAGCGGTGGCGTGGGCGGGGTTCGCGGTCTACTTCTTCGCGATCTGGACCTACACGCTTCTGCCCCTTCCCGACCCCGACGCGATCCGGTGCGTCGGGGCGATCACCGATCCGATGACGGTCGTGGACGACATCCGCACCGCCCTCGCGGGACCGGGCAATCCGCTCCGCAGTCCCGAGCTGCTCCAGCTCGTGTTCAACGTGCTCCTGTTCGTCCCGCTCGGCTTCTTCGTGCGGGTGCTGTTCGGCCGCGGCTTCGTGGTGACCGTGTTGATCGGGTTCGCGGTGTCGCTCCTCGTGGAGACCACCCAGCTCACCGGCGTCTGGGGCATCTACCCGTGCGCCTACCGGTTCTTCGACGTCGGCGACCTGCTGACCAACACCACCGGTGCCCTCATCGGCGCGCTGCTGTCGCTGGTCGTTCCCGCGCGGCACCGCGGCATGGCGCGCACGGCGGATGCCGACGACCCCGACCCGGTTACCCGCCGCCGTCGCGCACTCGCCGCGTTCTGCGACGTGCTGGGGGCCGGTCTCGTGGCCGCGACGGCGGGCGTGGCCACTCAGCTGACGCTGCAGGTCGTGTTCGACGATCGCGAGGCGGTGGTCGACGGCTCCCTCGCCACCCTGGTGTCTGCCCTCGCGCCCCTCGTCGTCTGGCTCGCCGTCATCCTCGCCACCGGCCGCTCGATCGGCGACCTCGCCGTGGCGCTGCGCTACCAGGGTGGCCCGCAACCGGAGGCGCTGGCCCGTGTGATGCGCTTCCTCGGCGGCGTCGGCGGGTACCACCTGCTCGCGCTGCTGCCGGCAGGATGGTCGGGGCTCGCGTTCGTGTTCGGTGTCGTCGCCGTCGTGATGGTGTTCACGACGGCCGGGGGCCGGGGGCTGCCCGGCATCCTGAGCGGACGTCACCTCGTCGACGCGCGCGAGCCGCTCGACGCCCGGGCACCCGCCGCGGGCGCGGCTCAGACGAGCGCGGTCAGGCCGAGAAGTAGAAGTACAGGATCGCGGTGACCGCGTCGCCGTCGGTGTCGGCGATCACGCTGTACGAGGCTTGACCCCCGGCGAACGACGACCGATCCGACGCGAACACGAAGCGCGGGTTGCCGCCGCGTTCCTGCTCGACGTCGGGGCCGAGGGCCTTCGCCTCGTCGACGCTCATCCCGATCTTCACGCCGAACTCCGCCGTGACGGCGACCTCGCCCACCGAGCCCGCAGTGACACGCACGTAGGAGGGCTGCGAGTACTCGTCGCGGGTCTTGCCGCCCTCGATGGGCACCATGTCGTAGAGCGCGAAACCCGACCACTGGTACACCGTGTAGTCGGGATAGGTCGTGCCGTTGCCCTTCTCGATGCGCTCCTTCGGCTCGGCGCCGAACGCCTCCGACAGCGCGGCGACCGCCGGGTCGATCGCGTCACCCCAGCCGTAGAAGAACACCTGTTCGCCGGCATCGTCGGTGAGCGCGAAGCCCGTCGCCGACAGCGTCACGCCCGCGGCATCCACCTCGGGGTCTTCGCTCGGAGTCGACGGCGTGTTCGGCGCGGGCTCGGGTTGTGCGTTCGACGACGGTGACGAAGGCGACGCCGGGCCGGATGCGGGCTCGCCCCCGCCTCGGGTGAACAGCAGCACGAGCGCGACGACGACCGCCACGGCCAGCACGCCGGCGACGATGGCGAGCACCAACGGGGTGCGGCGGGAGGGAGACGAACCGGGATCGCTCACGCGTCCACCCCGTTCAGGAACTCGCGGGCGGCGACGACCAGGGCATCCACGCCGCGCTCGATCGTCGGATGCAGGACCGGCGCGAAGAACGGCGAGTGGTTGGTCGGCACGTCCTCGTTCACGGTGCCGCGGGCCACGGCATCCGTGTAGGCCTGCGGGTCGTGCCCGCCCCAGAACCAGAACACGAGCGGCACGCCCGCCTCGCGCGCGAACCAGGAGACGTCCTCGCTGCCGGTGAACATGCCGGGATCGATCACCGTGCCCTCACCGAAGGCGCGGTCGAACGCGGCGGTCAGGCGGGCGGTCGCGGCCGGGTCGTTGATCGTGGGCGGCAGGGAGTGGTCGACCGTGATCACCGGCTCCTGCTCCGCCCCGGATGCCGTCGCCTCCGCGCGGACGATCCGCTCCACCCGCGCCATCACGTCGGCGCGGGCCTCGTCGTCGGGGTAGCGGAGGCTGAGCTCGAGAGTCGCCTCGGCCGGGATGATGTTGTTCTTCAGTCCGGCGTGGATGGAGCCGACGGTGACGACCGCCATCTCCCGTGGGTCGATCTCGCGCGAGACCACCGTCTGCAGTCGCATGACGGTGGCCGCTGCCATCACGACCGGATCGATCGTGGCGTGCGGGCGCGAGCCGTGGCCGCCGCGCCCGAGGAGTTTCACCGTGAGCCCGTCGCTGGCTGCCATCTGGGTGCCCGGGCGCACGCCGATGACCCCGGCAGGGAGCGGGGTGAGGTGCTGACCCAGCACGATGTCGGCCTGGGGCAGGAGGTCGGGATGGCGGTCGAGCACGCCGTCGGCGATCATCGCCTGCGAGCCCGCGCCGTACTCTTCGGCGGGCTGGAAGACGGCGACCACCGTTCCCGACCACTCGTCGCGCGCGTCCAGCAGTCGCTCCAGTGCCCCCAACAGCGCGGTCACATGCATGTCGTGGCCGCACGCGTGCATGACGGGCACGTCGTTTCCGGCGGGGTCGGTGCCACGGGCGGTCGACGCGTAGGCCAGCCCGGTCTGCTCGGCCACCGGCAGCCCGTCCATGTCGGCGCGCAGCCATACCACCGGTCCTTCGCCGTTGCGGATCGAGGTGGCGATGCCGGTCTTGCCCAGGCCCTCGACGTACTCGAGACCGAGTCCGTCCAGCTCACGGGCGATGACGCCCGCCGTGCGCGTCTCCTGGAACGACAGCTCGGGATGCCGGTGCAGGTCGATGTAGAGGGCCTCGAGGTCGATCGTCATGCCTTCGAGCCTACGCGGGGCCCCGTTTGTGCGGCGAGGGCGCGTTTCGGTCGCCTCGTGAGAAACGCAGCGGCGTTTCGTCTCGCTGCGCTCGCTCAACGTCCGGGGGGGCTTCCGGTCGCCTCGTGAGGAGCGCAGCGACGAGTCGAAACGGCGTTACCTGCCGGGTGCGGCGGTGCTGGTGCGCACCACCAGTTCGAACGGCAGCGAGGAAGCCGGCTCGGCGACCTCCTCACCCAGCGCCGCCAGCACCGCCTCCGCGGCCCGTTCGCCCTGCGCGTGGGGGAACTGTTCGATCGTGGTGAGGCCGAAGAAGCCGCTCATCTCGTGTCCGTCGACGCCCACGATCGACAGGTCGCCGGGCACCTCGAGCCCCGCCTCCCGCGCCGCGAACATCGCACCGAACGCGAGCTCGTCGGATGCCGCGAAGATCGCCGACGGGCGGGCGCCCGCCAGCAGGTCGCGTGCCGCCACGAACCCGCCGTCGATCGTGAAGTCCGCCGCGGCGAAGCCGGCCGGTCTCAGGCCGGCGTCCGCCAGCGCCGCATCGAAGCCGCGCCGGCGCTGGGTGGGGATGTCGGGGGCGCGGTCATCGTCATGGCTGCGCCCGATGTGCGCGATCGACCGGTGGCCGAGCGCGACCAGGTGCTCGACGGCCAGGCGTGCGAGGCGGATGTCATCCACCCGTAGCGTCGCCAAGCGTGGACTGGGCGTCCCGAGCCCCACCACCGGCATCCCGAGCGCGAGCAGTTCGTCGATCTCGCCGTCGTCGAACTCCACCGACAGCACGATGACGGCATCCACACGCCCGCGTCGCAGCGCGGTGTGCAGGAGCCGTCGTCGCTGCTGCGGATCGTCGGTGACGGTGTAGAGGGTGATGTCGTAGCCGTGCGCGGCCAGCGCGGTGGAGATGCCGTCGAGCACGTTGGCGAAGAACCAGCGGTCGAGCAGCGGCACGACGACGCCGACGGACCGGGTGCGGCCGGTGGCGAGCCCCGAAGCGGTCACGGATGCGACGTAACCGAGCTCATCGGCTGCCGCGCGCACGCGGGCGCGGGTGGCCTCGGAGAGGCGACCGCGTCCGCTGAGCGCGCGCGACGCGGTCGCCGTCGACACGCCCGCCCGGCGGGCGACGTCGTCGAGGCCGGCCATCTCAGCCGGCCGACAGCCACACGGCGGTGTCGGCGGGCAGCTCCGTGCCCTCGAACGGCTCGCTGGCCACCAGGACCGTGCCCGACGGGAGCGTCACCGAACCCGTGCCGGCATTGGCGATGACCGTCACCGCACCGGCATCCGAACGCACCCGGAAGGCGAGCACGTCGTCGCCGTAGCCGTCGATCCACTCCAGCGACCCGGCGCCGAGATTCTCCGCGCGGCGGGTGGCCAGCAGCGTGCGGTACAGCCACAGGGTCGAATCGGGCTGGTTCTCCTGAGCCGACCGCGCCAGCGTGGCCCACTCGGCCGGCTGCGGCAGCCACGCCTCACCCGTCGGGCTGAACCCGTACGCGGGAGCGTCGGCATCCCACGGGATCGGCACCCGGCATCCGTCGCGGCCGTAGCGCTCGTGGTTCGTGCGGAACCACGTCGGATCTTGACGCACCTCATCGGGGAGGGCGATCACCTCGGGAAGGCCCAGCTCCTCGCCCTGGTACAGGTAGGCCGAGCCCGGGAGGGCGAGCATCACGGTGGTGGCGGCGCGAGCGCGTCGCAAGCCCACCTCCGGGATGGGCTGGCCGGGGGAGTCGGGCCCGATGCCGTGACCCTGCGGGTTCTCGGCAGTCAGCGCCAGGCGCGATGCGTGGCGGACGACGTCGTGGTTCGACAGCACCCACGTGGCCGGGGCACCGACGGCGGGGAAGGCGCGAAGCGACTCGGAGATCACCTCGCGGATCGCCGCGGCATCCCACTCGGTCATGAGGTACGGGAAGTTGAACGCCTGGTGCATCTCGTCGGAGCGCACCCACAGCGCCGTCTTGTCGACGGTGGGAAGCCACGCCTCGGCGCACAGCGCACGGTCGCCATCGTACTCCGCCAGCACGCGGTTCCAGTCGCGGTACACCTCGTGCACACCCTCCTGGCCCCAGTACGGCACGTCTTCCTCGCCGCCGCCCATGCTGTCGGCGTCGACGGACGGCAGGTGGTCGGGGAGGCCGTCCGTCTTGACGAGGCCGTGGGCGACGTCCACGCGGAACCCATCGACTCCGCGGTCGAGCCAGAAGCGCAGGATGCGGCGGAACTCCTCCTGCACCTCCGGGTTCGACCAGTCGAAGTCGGGCTGGGTCGAGTCGAACAGGTGCAGATACCACTGGCCGGGGGTGCCGTCGGCATCGGTGGTGCGGGTCCACGCGGGGCCGCCGAACACCGACTCCCAGTTGTTGGGGGGCAGTTCGCCGTGCTCGCCCTTGCCGTCACGGAACATGTAGCGCGCGCGTTCGGGGCTGCCGGGTGCGGCGGCCAGCGCGGCCTGGAACCACTCGTGCTGATCGGAGCTGTGGTTCGGGACGAGATCGACGATCACGCGGATGCCGCGAGCGTGCGCCGCTTCCCGCATCTCGTCGAAGTCGGCGAGCGTGCCGAACAGCGGGTCGACGTCGCAGTAGTCGGCGACGTCGTAGCCGGCGTCGTGCTGCGGTGAGCGGTAGAAGGGGCTGAGCCACACCGCGTCGACACCCAGCGAAACGAGGTCGTCGAGGTGGGAGGTGATGCCGGCCAGGTCGCCCATGCCGTCGCCCGAGGCGTCGGCAAAGGAGCGCGGGTAGATCTGGTAGATCACCGCGGTGCGCCACCATTCGGAGCCCGGGCGGCTCTCGCCGATGGGCGCGAGGACAGAAGTCGTCGTCGAAGTCATGGCATCCACCATAGCGCAAGCGCTTGCGCATTTGGGTCGGCCGGGAGCCACGGCGCATAACTCAGGCAGGAGGCGCGTCGACGGGGGTTCCCGCGGGCGCCGGGCGGCGTTTTGCCTGAGTTATGCGCCGTGGCCCGCAGTGCCAACCGGCGGCGCCGGAGCGACGGCGGCCGACGGGCGTCTAGCCTGGACCGGTGACTTCCCCCGACCTCGCCCGCGCCGAGTCGCTCATCGCGCGCATCCCCGACTTTCCCGAGCCGGGCATCCTCTTCCGCGACATCTCGCCGCTGCTCGCGGATGCCGGTGCCATGCGCACCGTGATCGACGCGCTCGTCGCACCGTTCGCGGGTCAGTTCGATGTGATCGCCGGTGTGGAGGCGCGCGGCTTCCTGCTGGCCGGGGCGGCCGCCGTCGCGGCGGGTGTCGGCATGGTGCCGATCCGCAAGGCGGGCAAGCTCCCGCGACCGGCCGCGGCCGTGTCGTACGACCTCGAGTACGGACAGGCGACCATCGAGATGGCCGCCGATCTCGCCCCCGGCACCCGCGTGCTGCTCGTCGACGACGTGCTCGCCACCGGCGGCACCCTGCGCGCAGCCCAGCAGCTCCTCGAACAGCTCGGCTACGCCGTGGCCGGCACGGCCGTGCTCATGGAACTGGCCGATCTCGGTGGACAGCGGGTGTGCGGTCCCGTGCACACGGTCTTCACCGTCTGAGTTCTGCCCCACCCGTCCCACCGCGCGCCCCCACCCGCCCGACCGCGCCTCGCCCGTCAGGTCAGCGTGCCGGTCATCCCCATCCGGCTGAGCACCGCCGTCTCGACGATCTGCACCAGGTTGTAGAGCACGAGCGTGACCAGAGTGACGATCGCGACCGATGCCCACAGCTCCTCGAAGCGGGCCGCCGCGTTGAACTTCTGGATCATCCCGCCGATCCCCTGACCGGTCGACAGCCACTCGGCCAGCAGCGCACCGGTGACCGCTCCGGGCACCGACACGCGCGCGGCGGCGAACAGCGACGGCAACGCGCCCGGCACATTGACCTTGCGCAGCGCGGTGAGGCGCGAACCGCCGTATACGTGCACGAGGTCGAGGCTCTCCGGGTGGGCGCGGCTGAGCCCGAACAGCACGGATGCCAGGGCGGGGAACAGCACGACGATGCTGCCGATCACCGCCACCGACGCGGGCGTTCCGCGCCCGGTGATGAGGATGATGACGGGCGCCAGTGCCACCAGCGGAACGCTGCGCAGCAGCAGGGCCAGCGGCATCACGCCGGCCTCGATGCCCCGCGAGAGCGAGAACAGGATGGCCAGCACGATCGCCGCTGCCACCCCGACGACGAATCCGAGCGCGGCATCCTGCATGGTCTGGGCGAGCAGGGGCGCGAGGACCTCGCGGTTCGCGGCGGCGCTGCCGGGCTCGTCGCCGTCGCTGAAGAGGAACGCCCAGACCTCCACCGGACCCTTGGCCACGTAGGGCGAGATGCCGGTGAGGCTGACGACTCCCTGCCACAGCACCAGGATGACCGCGAGGGTGATCGCCGCGTTCGCGGCGGCGCGACCGACGGGCCGCCAGAGTGCGCGGTTCATCGGCGACCTCCTCGCGCGCCGGCCGCCGAGCCCGCGCGGCCCGACACCCACGGGGTCACCAGGCGCGCCAGCAGCCCGACCAGCGCGTAGCCGGCCAGGGCGATGAGCGCGCACAGCAGGAACACCACCCACACCCGCGCGGAGTCGAGGTTGCCCTGCAGGCGGACGAGGGTGATGCCCACGCCGCGGTCGATCGCGCCCATGTACTCCCCGAGCACGGCGCCGAGGAACGCGCTCGGCACCGCGATCTGCAACGCGTTGAGGATCGAGGGCAGGGCGGCGATCAGGCGCACCTTTCGCAGCTGGGCGAACCGCGAGCCGCCGTAGACGCGCACGACGTCGAGCGAGGCGCGGTCGGCGGCGGTGAAGCCCAGCACGGCCCCCACGACGGTGGTGAAGAACACCGCGAGCGCGGCCAGGAAGATCGCGGTCGAACTGGCATCCCCGGGCTGCTTCGCCCCGCCCAGGGTGACGATCGCGATGCCGCCGACGGCGACCACGGGCAGGCAGTAGCTCACCACGGCGATCTGCATGACGATCGGCTCCAGGCGCGGCAGGAGCAGCACCGTGGCCGCCAGCACCAGGGCGATCCCGTTGCCCCAGGCGTAGCCGATGGCCGCCTCCCGGATCGTCACGCTGAACACCGAGGTGTAGGCGGCGGGGCCGTCGGAGATGAGCGTGGTCACCACCACCCAGGGCGAGGGCACGGGGGTGTAGTCGGTTCCCTCGGCGGGCGTGAAGATCGTCGCCGAGAACACCCACCATGCGCCGATCAGCACGACGGTGCCTATCAGTGCGGCGAGCCATCCCGGCATCCGGCTGCGGGTACGCACGTCAGAGCCTGCTCACGACTCGGCGGCGGCGCGCCCGTCGGCGCCGAACAGCAGTTCGGACGCGCGGTCGACGAGGGCATGGAACTCGGGGGTGCGCTGCATCTCGGGGGTGCGGGGGCGCGGGAGGTCGACCTCGATGATCTCCTTGACCCGGCCGGGACGCGGCGACATCACGGCCACCCGGTCGGAGAGGAAGATCGCCTCGGAGATGCCGTGGGTCACCAGCAGCGTCGTGGCCGGCTTCTCGCTCCAGATGCGCAAGAGCTCGAGGTTGAGGTTCTGACGGGTCATGTCGTCGAGCGCGCCGAACGGCTCGTCGAGCAGCAGCACCGAGGGCTTCAGGGCGAGGGCGCGGGCGATCGACACGCGCTGGCGCATCCCACCCGACAGCTGCGCGGGGCGGGACTTCTCGAACCCCTGCAGGCCCACCAGGGCGATGAGCTCGTCGATGTAGGCGTCGTCGACGGGGCGGCGGGCCACCTCGAACGGCAGGCGGATGTTGCTGCGGACGCTGCGCCATGGCAGCAGCGCGTGGTCCTGGAACGCGATCCCCAGCTCGCCCGACGCCCGCAACTCATGGGGCGTCTTGCCGTCGACGCGCACCTGTCCGGTGGTGGGCGTCTCCAGGTCGGCGAGGATGCGCAGGATCGTCGACTTGCCGCAGCCGGACGGTCCGAGCAGGGCCAGGAACGACCCCTGGTCGGTGTGCAGGTCGGTGTCGTGGAGGGCGGTCACCGACCGGCCGCGGCTGGCAGCGAACGTCTTGGTGAGGCCGTCGATCCGGATGCCGGTGCCCCCCTGGGCGAGAGGGGCACCGGCATCGGCGGTTGTGGAGCTCTGCGTCATGAGGTCAGGGCAGGTAGCTCTGGAGGTCGGCGTTCTCGGCGTAGATCTCGTCGATGATCGTCGTGTCGAACAGCTCGTCGACCGAGACGTCCCAGCCGGCGGCGGAAAGCGAGTCGACCGTCTGCTGCTTGAGCTCGTCGGAGATCGTGAACAGGCCGTTCGCCTCGGTCTCGGCAGTGGAGATGAGGAGCTTCTCGGCTTCGAGGCCCTTGGCCGTCTTGGTCGGGTCGAGCGCCCCGAACACCGCCTCCAGGCCGTCGGCCGACTCTTCCGCCGCCTGGTTGTAGTACTTCTCGATGAGGGCGACGGAGTCGTCGGTGGAGTTCTGGAACACGTCCGTCCAGCCCTTGATCTCGGCGATCAGGAACGCCTTGAGCAGCTCCTTGTTCTCGGCGAGGTACTGGTCGGTGACCGAGAAGGTCTCGGCCACGTACGGCACGCCGTTGTCGGCGTAGGCGAGGTTGGTGATCTCGTAGCCGGCGAGCTCGACGGTGAGGGCCTCGTTGGTGAGGTAGGCCATGAATCCGTCGACATCGCCGTTCATGAGCGGGGTCGGGTCGAAGTCGACCGGCACGACGGTCACGTCGGCAGGGTCGATGCCGTTGGCGTTCAGGAGCGCGGCGAACACCGATGCGTTCGAGTCCTGCACGCCGATCGTCTTGCCCACGAGGTCCTGCGGTGTCGTGATGTTGCCGGCGCCTGCCAGCGAGAGGATCGTGAACGGGTTCTTCTGGAATGTGGCGCCGATGATCTTCAACGGTGCGTCCTGTTCGGCGATGGCCGCGCCGATCGACGCGGCATCCGACAGGGCCACCTGGACGGTGCCCGACAGGAGCTTGGCGACACCCGTGTCGGGTCCGGAAATGCCGACGACGTTCGAGAACCCGGCCTCCTCGTAGTATCCGTTCTCGTAGGCGTAGAACTCGCCGGCGAACTCCTCGTTCTTGATCCAGGAGTACTGCACGCTGATCTCGCCGTGATCGGCTCCCGCGGCACCCGAGGGCGCGGGCGTGCTGTCGCCGGCGCAGGCCGAGAGTGCCAGAACGGATGCCACGGCCACCGCGGCCGTGGTCAGGGCGCGGGCGCGCCGGAAGCGGTGAATCACCATCGAAGTCCTCGGAGTGTGTGAAAGCGGGAAAGGTGCAGGTGGGCACCATGATCGCGCTGCCGTGTGTACGGCGACGGCCGATCGTGTTTCGGCCGTGTGACGATCTGGCCGGGATGGGATACTTGGGAGGCCCGTCCAGAAAGGACTCCTGTGGGAACTGTGACCTACGAACCGACCGTGCGCATCACCTCGAGCACCGGCGCCGAGATCCACGTCGGGGGAGAGGTCGACGAGGTCTTCTCGTCGACCGAGGAAGGCATGCGCGCCCGCGTGGTCGAGGCCATCCGCCAGCTCGCCGCGTCGGCGGGCGAACCGGTGACCGCGACCGTCATCGAGGGCGGGGCGCGGTGGCCGATGATCGTCCACCCCGACGGCACCTTTTTCGAGGCGAAGGCGCTCGCCGCCACCGACGGCGCCGAGGCTCCCGCCACCGCGGCCCCGGTGCCCGATGCTCCCGCGCCCGAGATCATCGAGGCGGTGCCGCCGCTTCCGGCATCCGTGATCGAGGATGCCGACGCCGCACCGGAACCCGTCGCCGCCCCGGCTGCCGCCGCTCCCGCGGCTCCGGCTCCGGTTCCCGCCGCAGCGACCCCGGCCGTGACCGCCGTGACCGCCGACTCCGAACCGGCGACCCCGTCGCCGGCCGCCGCTGGTCCCCTGCGCAGCGACGTGCAGCGCCGGGAGGGCGGTGCGCGGTCGACGCCGACCGTCGACGACCTGCTCAACTCCCGCACCGATCGTGCGCGCCCCCGGGCCACCGAAGGCTGGCAAGGTGCGGTGCGCCGCGCCACCGGTGGCGCCATCTCCCCCCGGCCGGGACGCTCGGAGCGATCCCGCATCGAGCGCGAGCGCAAGGTGCAGCGACGCCTGGACGCACCCCGCACCATCGTCGTGCTCAACCCCAAGGGGGGCGCCCACAAGACGACGAGCACGCTGCTGCTGGCGGCGACGTTCGGCACCCAGCGCGGCGGTGCGACCCTCGCCTGGGACAACAACGAGACGCGGGGAACCCTGGGCTGGCGCGCCCAGAACGCACCCCACCACCGCACGGCGGTCGACCTGCTCGAGCATCTCGATCGGTTCGCAGAGCCGTCGCAGGCGAGTCTCGCCTCGCTCGACACGTATGTGCGCACGCAGGTCGACGCGCGCTTCGACGTGCTGGCATCCGATGAGGATGCCGCGGCATCCTCCACGATCGATGCGGCCGCCTTCGATCGCCTGCACCGGGTGCTGTCGCGGTACTACCGCCTGCTCATCGTCGACACCGGCAACAACATGCGCGCCTCCAACTGGGTGGCCGCGGTTGCCGCCGCCGATCAGCTGGTGATCGTCTCGACCGTGCGCGAAGACACCGCCGCCAGCGCGGCGTGGCTGCTCGACGGCCTGCGCGAGAAGGGGTTCGACCACAAGATCGACCAGGCCGTCACGATCCTGGCGGCGCCGTCGGCGCGGCCCGACAGGCGACTCTCCGAGCGCTTGGAGCGGCATTTCGAGCAGGTCACCTCGGCCGTGGTGCACGTGCCGTTCGACTCCGCGCTCGTCGACGGCGGCCCGATCGACTTCGAGGCACTCTCCCCCGACACCCGCGACGCCTGGCTGACCGTGGCCGCCACCATCGCCGACCGCCTCTAGCCCGCCCCCGGCGTCACCCCTCCCCTTTCACCGAGAGCACATGCTCTCACCGAAAGCACACGTCCCTCGCGCCGGAGACATGTCCGCTCGATGACAGCATGTGCTCTCGCCGGTGGCTCGCCGGTGCTCTCGCCGGTGAGCCAGGGCGACGGGCGGAGGAACGAGGCGGGGTCACCCCTCGATGACGACGTTCTCCAGGGGTTCACCGGCCACCAGGTGGGCGATCTGGCGGCGCAGGAGCGCGGCGATCCGCGGCCGCATCGCCGTGGATGCGCCTCCCACGTGGGGCGCGATCAGCACGCCGGGAGCGTTCCACAGCGGGTGATCGATCGAGAGCGGCTCGGGGTCGGTCACATCCAGTCCGGCGCGGATGCGCCCGCGCTCGACGTGCGACACCAGCGCCTCGGTGTCGATGAGCGACCCGCGGCCCACATTGACCACCAGCGCCCCGTCCGGCAGGGCAGACAGTGCCGCGTCGTCGATGATGTGGCGCGTCGCGTCGCCCCCGGGGAGGGTGAGCACCACGATGTCGGCGGTCGGCAGCAGATCGTGCAACTCGTCGACTCCGTGCACGTGGATGCCGTCTTCGTCGCGGGCGCGGGAGGCGACGGCGACGATCTCGACCTCGAACGGGCGCAGCCGCGCAGCGACCGCCTTTCCCACCCCGCCGTAGCCCAGCACGAGCACGCGTCGGTCGGCCAGGCTCTCGGCGAACACGGGGGCCCAGCGCCCGTCGCGCCCGTTGATGGCGAACAGGTCGAGCTGACGCTGCACGGCGAGCGTGAGGGCGACGGCGAGCTCCGCGGTGGAGGTCTCGTGCACCGTGGCGGCGTTGGCGAACGGCACCCCGGCCGGGAGTTGTTCGGCGACACCCTCGTAGCCGATCGACTGACCCTGCACGAGACCGACCTCGACGCCTTCGAGCCGCCAGTATCTCGATTCCTGCCCCATGTAGGGCGGCACCACGATGTCGAGCCGCGGTCGCGGTGACGGTTCGTCCATCGCCCAGACGACCACCTCCACCCCGACCGGAACCGGGCGGATGTCGTCGGCGAGGGTGGTGTGGGGGACGGACACGACGAAGGTCATGCGTCCGACGCTACCGGCCGTTACCCTTCATCCAGGAGGTCGACCATGATGATTCCCGAGATCAACTACTGGGCTGTGCTGATCGTGACGGTGCTGAGCATGGGGCTCGGCTCCCTCTGGTACTCGCCGGTCATGTTCCTGAACCGGTGGGCGCGTCTCGCGCGAATCGACATGGACGAGCGCGGCGGGCCCGTCGCCATTCCGATGATCGTCGCCTTCGCCGTGACCTTCCTGACCGCATGGGTGCTCGCGGGGTCGACGGCGATCGCCTGGCACTTCTACGAGGGTGGCTACTTCGTGTCGGCCATCGTCACCGCGGTCACCCTGTGGGCGGGGTTCACCGCGTCGCGGTTCATCACGCACGACGTCTTCGAGGGCAGGCCGTCGCAGTTGACCGTGCTGAACATCGGGTTCGAACTGGCCACCGTGCTCATCATGGCCGTCGTGATCGGCCTGTGGCCGCCCGCGGGAACCGTCTGAGCACCGCGGCCTGAGCCTCGCGGCGAAACGGAACCCTCAGGCGGCGGCCGCCGCCAGTGTCGCGATCGCGGAGGTGAAGAACGTCAATCCGTCGACGCCGGAACGCATGGCCGCGGCGGTGTCGGGGCCGAACCCGGGCTCGACGGCGTGCTCGGGGTGCGGCATCAGACCCACCACATTGCCGCGCTCGTTCGTGAGGCCGGCGATGTCGTCGAGAGAGCCGTTCGGGTTCACGCCGACGTAGCGGAAGGCGACCAGACCTTCCCCCTCGATGCGGGCGAGGGTCTCGGCCGAGCAGATGTAGCCGCCGTCGCCGTTCTTGAGCGGGATCGTGATCTCCTGACCCTGCTCGAATCCGCTGGTCCACGCCGTCGATGCGTTCTCGACGCGCAGGCGCTGATCGCGCCGGATGAACTGCTGGTGCGCGTTGCGAATGAGCCCGCCCGGCAGCAGGTGAGCTTCGACCAGCATCTGGAATCCGTTGCAGATGCCGAGGATCGGCATCCCCTGCGCCGCGGCCGCGGTGACCTCGGCCATGATCGGCGAGTGGGCGGCGATGGCGCCTGCCCGCAGGTAGTCGCCATAGCTGAACCCGCCGGGAAGCACGAGGGCGTCGACGCCGTCGAGGTCGTGCGACCCGTGCCAGAGGGCTACGGGCTCGGCCCCGGCGAGGCGGATGGCGCGCTGGGCGTCGCCGTCGTCGAGCGAGCCCGGAAAGGTGATGACCCCGATGCGGGCGGTCACTCGACCACCTCGATGCCCACGACGTCTTCGATCACGGAGTTCGAGAGGATCTCGTCGGCGATCTTCTTCACCGTCGCGAGCGTCGCCTCGTCGGCGTGCTCGACGGTCAGCTCGAACCTCTTGCCGATGCGGACGTCGGAGACTCCCGCGATCTCGAGCCGGTGCAGTGCGCCGGCGACGGCCTTCCCCTGCGGATCCAGCAGCTCGGCCTTGGGCATGACGTCGACGACGATGGTGGGCATTCGAAAGCTCCGGGAAGTCGCGGGGATGGGGTGCCGCACCAGTCTACGGGGCGACCGGGAAGGGCTGTGCGCCCCGCGATCCTCCACGCCATCCGGTGCCGGGTCGCGCCCTGCGCCCGCAGCCGTGCTGCGCACATGCCGTGACCGAACCGTGACCAATATTCATGGGAGCGCTCTCTTGTGTTCGTGGGAGCGATCCCATAACGTCATCATCACTCGGTGAGAGCGCTCCCATACGCGAGAGCCGAGCAGCGATCCCGCACCAACGACCACACCACAAAGGAGTGATACGTGAAATCACGCGCACTGCGTCGCATCGGCCTCATCGCCGGTGTCGCGACGACTTCGGCTCTCGTGATGGCAGGCTGCACTGCCAACGAGCCGACCCCTGGCGGAACCACCGGCGTCGAGGACGTGACCCTGACGGTCACCACATTCGGCACCATGGGTCTCGACTCGCTGTACCAGAAGTACATGGACGAGAACGAGAACGTCACGATCAAGGCGACCAACCTCGAAGACGGTGGATCCGGACGTGACGACCTGTTCAACAAGATGGGTGCCGGCGGGGCGGGCCTCACCGACGTCGTCGCCGTCGAGGAGGGCTGGCTCGGTGCCGTCTCCGAGGTTGCCGAGGACTTCTTCGAAGACCTGCGCGACTACGGCATCGAAGACAGCAAGGACGCCTGGCTGCCCTGGAAGTACGCGCAGGGCACCACCACCAGCGGCTACGTGTTCGGCGCCGGTCTCGACATCGGCCCGCAGGGCCTGTGCTACCGCGGTGACCTGTTCGAAGCGGCGGGCCTGCCCTCCGACCGCGAAGAGGTCGCGGAGCTGTTCGGCGGCGCGGACGCGACCTGGGATCGCTTCTTCGAAGTCGCGGGAGAGTACGTCGCCGCGTCGGGCAAGCCGTTCTACCACAACCCCTCGTTCTTCTGGAACTCGTTCGTCAACCAGCAGGCGGAGGGCTACTACAAGTCCGATGGCGTGACGCTGAACGTCGAGGGCAACGACGCACTCAAGTCGCAGCTCGGAAAGATCGTGGAGAGCGTCAAGGCCGGTCACTCGGCCGGTCTGCCCGGCTGGGGAGTCGCAGAGCAGGCCAAGAACGACGAGTTCGCCGTCTACATGTGCCCGAGCTGGATGCTCGGTGTGGTCTCCGGCTACTACGACGCCGGCACCACCGGCACCGGCTGGGACTTCGCCGACGTGCTGCCCGGCGGGTCTGCCAACTGGGGTGGCGCCTTCCTCGGGGTCGCATCGAACTCGAAGCACAAGGAAGAGGCTGCAAAGCTCGCTCTGTGGCTGGCTCAGCCCGAGCAGCAGGCCGCGACCTTCGAAGCGGCGGGTCCGTTCCCGAGCACCTATGAAGGACAGAAGATCGCCGCCGAGGTGACCAACCCGTTCTTCAACGATGCGCCCACCGGTCAGATCCTGGCCTCTCGCGCCGAAGGCGTCGTCGCCCAGGTCAAGGGTCCCGACGACTCGGTGATCCAGGACGACGTGTTCGGACCGGTGCTCGACCAGATCAACGCCGGTGACCTCACCGATGTCGACAGCGCGTGGAACGCCGCCATCGACCTCCTGAAGTCGCTCGTCCGCTGATCCACCGGAACCCGAACCGGTGAACCTGGAGGGCGATCTGCGGTCCCACGATCGCAGGTCGCCCTCCCTTCCGCTCCCTCACTCCCCGCTCGACCCTCACGCGCACCGCGCGGAAAGGCAGACAGCCCATGGCTACGCAGCCCGCGCTCGCGCGTAAACGGTCGCTCTCCACCAGGCTCAGCACCATCGACCTCAAGGTGTCGCCCTACGTCTACATCGCCCCGTTCTTCCTGCTGTTCGGGCTGGTGGGCATCTTCCCGATCATCTTCACGATCCGGGTCTCGATGTACGACTGGCACCTGCTCAAGGGCCAGGGCGACTTCGTCGGCCTGAGCAACTACATCGACATCCTGACGGACCCGATGTTCTGGAACGCGCTGGCCAACACGTTCAGCATCTTCCTGCTGTCGTCGGTACCGCAGGTCATCATGGCCACGATCCTCGCCGCTCTCCTCGACCAGGCGCTGCGCGCCTCCACCTTCTGGCGCATGGGGGCGCTCCTGCCCTACATCGTCGCGCCGGTGGCCGTCGCCGTCGTGTTCGGACAGATTTTCAGCGAGCACACCGGCCCGATCGCGGGCCTCCTCGAAGCCCTCGGCATGCAGCCGATCCGCTGGGGCTACGACGTCGTGCCCTCGCACATCGCGATCGCGAGCATGGTCAACTGGCGCTGGACCGGCTACAACGCCCTGATCCTCCTCGCTGCGATGCAGGCGATCCCGCGGGAGCTCTATGAAGCCACCGCCATCGACGGGGCGGGCCCGGTGCGTCGTTTCTTCTCGATCACGATCCCCTCGATCCGCCCCACTCTGATCTTCGTGATCATCACCGCCACGATCGGTGGGCTGCAGATCTTCACCGAGCCGAAGCTGTTCGACCCCGGTACCAACGGCGGATCGAACCGCCAGTTCCAGACGATCGTGCTGTTCCTGTACGAGCTCGCCTTCCCCCGACGCGACTTCGGGCGGGCAGCGGCGACGGCCTGGATCCTGTTCCTCATCATCGTCGTCATCGGCATCCTCAACTACCTCATCACCCGCGCCATCGCCACCTCCGATACGCCGCGCGTCTCGCGCCGTGCACGACGAGCCGGCCAGCGCTCCCTCCAGGAGGTCGAATCATGACCGTCACCGCCAGTCCCGTGCGCACCGTCGTGCCCCACGAGCCGGTCGACCCGCCGCGCAAGAAGCGCGGGCAGTCGCCGATCTTCAACCGTCCCGGGTGGCGCAGCTACACGCTGCTGACCGTCATCTTCGCCGTCAGCGTCTTCCCGCTGTGGTGGTCGTTCGTCATCGCGAGCCGCCAGTCGTCCGACATCAACCTCGTGCCGCCGGCGCTGATCCCGGGCCCGAACTTCCTCGACAACCTGCAGAAGGCATTCGCCACCGTCCCGTTCATCCAGGCGCTCGGCAACAGCCTCATCATCGCCACCACGATCACCGTCGTGGTCGTGTTCTTCTCGACGCTCGCGGGCTTCGCGTTCGCCAAGCTGAAGTTCCGCGGCCGCAACGCGCTGTTCGTCGCCGTGATCGCGACGATGGCCATTCCGACACAGCTGGGAATCATCCCGCTGTTCATGACCATGGCCGACTGGGGGTGGATCGGTACCCTCCAGGCCGTGATCGTGCCGAGCCTCGCGAGCGCCTTCGGCGTGTTCTTCATGCGGCAGTACCTCGTCGAGACCGTGCCCGACGAACTGATCGAGGCCGCCCGCGTCGACGGGGCCAACATGTGGCGCACCTACTGGCACGTCGCGCTGCCCGCGGCGCGTCCGGCCATGGCGATCCTCGGCCTGTTCATCTTCATCGCGGCCTGGACCGACTACCTGTGGCCGCTCCTGGTGCTCGGCACCGAGAACCACACCGTCCAGACCGCTCTCGCGGCCCTGCGGGCCAGCGGCGGACACGTCACCGACCACTCGATGGTGCTCGCGGGCACCGTGCTGGCGACCCTTCCGCTGCTGCTCTTGTTCTTCGTGGCCGGCAAGCAGCTCATCAGCGGCATCATGGCCGGTGCGGTCAAGGGATAAAGCGGTACGCTCCATGAGCCACTTTTCCCGAGAGGACTCCGCGCCCATGTCGCGTCCCTTCCCCGCCGACTTCCTGTTCGGCGCCGCCACCGCCGCGTACCAGATCGAAGGAGCGGCCTTCGAGGACGGCCGTACCGCGTCGATCTGGGATGCGTTCTCCCGTGTGCCGGGTGCGGTCATCGACGCGGACAACGGCGACGTCGCGTGCGATCACTATCACCGCTCCCGCGATGACGTGGCGCTGATGAAGGATCTCGGGCTCGACACCTACCGCTTCTCGGTGTCGTGGTCGCGGGTGCGTCCCGACGGCGGGCCGCTGAATTCGAAGGGCATCGATTTCTACAAGCGGTTGGTCGATGAGCTGCATGAGGCCGGCATCATCCCCTGGCTCACGCTCTACCACTGGGACCTGCCGCAGGCGCTGCAGGAGCGGGGCGGCTGGACGGCACGCGAGACGAGCGACCTGTTCACCGAGTACGCCCTCGACGTCCACGACGCCCTCGGCGATCGGGTCGTCAACTGGACGACGCTCAACGAGCCGTGGTGCTCGTCGTTCCTGAGTTACACCGCCGGCATCCATGCCCCGGGGCATTACTCGGTGACCGAGGGGGTGCTCGCCGCGCATCACCTGCTGCTCGGGCACGGTCAGGTGGTCCGAGAGCTGCGGGCGCGCGACGCGTCGCTGTGCCTCGGGATCACCCTCAACCTCACCGGCGCCGAGCCGGTCGACCCGGCCGATCCGGCCGATGCGGATGCCGCGCGTCGTATCGACGGTCAGTTCAACCGCTGGTTCCTCGACCCGATCTTCCGCGGAGAGTACCCCGCCGACACAGTGGAGGACATCCGCGCCGTGGACGCGGCCACGATCGACGCGCTCGAGGCAGCGGTGCGGCCCGGTGACCTCGACGTCATCGCCACGCCGCTCGACGCCCTCGGTGTGAACTACTACCACAACGAGTTCGTGGGGGGTCATCCCGACCCGCATCCGCCGGCGCCCGGCGATGCCCCCACCTCCCGGCGAGCGGAGTCGCCGTACCCCTCGCACGAGGGCATCCACTGGCACGAGCGCGGGCTGGCGCGCACCTCCATGAACTGGGAGGTGCAGCCGGACGGGCTCACCAGCCTGCTCGAACGCGTGTGGACCGAGTACGCCCAGCCCGCCGGCACCGTGCTCTACGTCACCGAGAACGGTGCCGCGTTCGACGACGTCGTCGCCGACGACGGCGCGGTGCACGATGCGGAGCGCACCGACTTTCTGCGCCGGCACCTGGGAGCCACACTGGATGCCGTCGAGGCCGGCGTGGACGTGCGCGGCTACTTCTACTGGTCTCTCATGGACAACTTCGAATGGGCGTGGGGCTACGAGAAGCGGTTCGGGATCGTGCGGGTCGACTATGACAGTGGAGAGCGCACGCTGAAGGACTCCGCACGGGAGTATCGTCGGCTCATCGCACTCCGCGCGATCGACCTGCCGCCGAACGGGTCGTCACCCGAACAGAAGTAGTCCTCCGTGAGCATTGATACCCTCCGCTCTGCCGTCACCATCGAAGAGGTCGCCTCGGCGGCGGGGGTTTCTCGTTCGACGGTGTCGCGGGTCGTCAACGGCTCGACCGCGGTGAGCCCGGCCGCGCTCGAAGCCGTACACCGTGCGATCGCCGACCTCAACTACGTGCCCAACCGCGCGGCGCGGTCGTTGGCCAGCCGGGCCACGATGGCGATTGCCCTGGTGGTGCCCGAAGACACGACGCGCTTCTTCGGCGACCCGTTCTTCGCAGCCATCGTCTCGGGAATCAACAAGCGGCTGAGCCGGTCGGACTACGTGTTGAACCTGATCGTGGCCAGCGACGACCCGCAGGACAAGGCCACCTCCTACCTGCGATCCGGCGCGGTCGACGGTGCCATCGTGGTGTCGCACCACACGAGCGACACATTCATCGACCGCATCGCCGCCGCGGTGCCGGTGGTCTACGGTGGGCGTCCGCTGCGTGAGCGCGAGCACGACCACTACGTCGATGTCGACAACGTCGCGGGCGGGCGTGCGGCCACCGAATACCTCATCGGCAAGGGGCGTCGCCGTATCGCGACGATCACCGGACCGCTCACGATGCACGCCGGCGTCGACCGCCTTGCGGGCTTCCGCGAGGCGCTCAGCGCCGCGGGCCTCACCGAGGTCGCGGTGGAGGACGGCGATTTCACGAGCGATGCCGGTGCCGCCGCGATGCAGCGCATCCTCGACAGGGGCCGGCCTTTCGATGCGCTGTTCATCGCGAGCGACCTGATGGTGCGGGGGGCTCTGCCCGTGCTCGACCGGGCGGGACTGAGCGTGCCCGACGACGTGGCGATCGTCGGGTTCGACGACTCGCCGGTGGCCACCTCGCTCACCCCGCAGCTGACGACGATGCGCCAGCCCTCACTGGCCCAGGGCGAGAAGATGGCCGACGTGCTGCTGTCGATGCTCGCCGGCGGTCAGCCGCCGCACGTCACGATCCTCGAGACCGAACTCGTCGCCCGCGACTCCGCCTAGCGGAAGCGCCCCCACCGGTCGCCTCGCCGCCGGTCGCCTCGCGAGCGCAGCGAGACGAAACGTTCCCTACGACGCAGAGCTCTCAGGCCGCCGATCCCACCTCGGCCGACAGGAGGTTGCGCCACGGGTCTTCGACCTGGAGGGTGCGGCCGTCGTCTCGCACCGCGAGGCCGTAGTGGCGCAGCCGCTCGCCCAGGGCGCCCAGCGCATCGGCATCCGGGAGGGCGAGGTCGACCCGGCCGAGACCGAGGGCCGGCATCCGGGGCCCCGCGCCGCGGGAGTTCCACACGTTCATCGCCATGTGGTGGTGGTAGCCGCCGGCGCTGACGAACAGTGCCTGGTTGCCGAGGGATGCCGTGGTGTCGAAGCCGAGGGCATCCACGTAGAACGCCCGGGCGGTGTCGACGTCGCCGACGGAGAGGTGCACGTGTCCGACCGTCGCCGGGTCGTTGCCGGTGGAACCGGCGGCCGCCTCTTCGGTGAGGTGATCGCGGAGGAACGTGTTCGGGTCGAGGTACAGGGTCGCCATCTCGACCGAGCCGTGCGTCCACGACCACTCGCTCCGGTCGCGGTCCCAGTACAGCTCGATGCCGTTCCCCTCGGGATCGGTGAGGTAGAACGCCTGGCTCACCAGGTGATCGGCACTGCCGGTGAAGGTCTGCGGCGCGCGCTGCGCGACCGAGAGCAGGGCCGCCGCGAGCGCGGACTGCGTTTCGAACAGGATGGCGGTGTGGAACAGTCCCGCCGAGCCGGGGGCGGCGTGGCGCAGGGCGGAGTCGTGCCGCAGGACGACGAGCGGGCGTCCGCCGCGGCCCAGGGTGACGGTGTCGCCCTGGGCCGCGATCACCTGCAGGGTGATCACGTCGCGGTAGAAGCGGGTCATCGCGTCGAGATCGCCGACGAGGAGCGTCACGGCGCCCATGGTGGTCGCCGGCGCGAGGGCCGGAGCGCCGGATGCCGGAGACTGCTCATTCATGTGAATGGACAACCTCCGGCATCCGATACGCATTCCCGGGCCGGTCCGCGGCCTACTGCTGGGGGTCTCCGCCCAGCTGACCGATCGGGACGATGGGGCCGCCGTCGTCGGCGCCGGTCTTGCGCCAGCGGGCGATCGCGTTGCCGCCGTGGTAGATCGCGAGCGCGGCCAGGGTGCCGAGCACGATCGCGCCGAAGGTGAGGTTGCCGAGGTTCATCGTGAAGCCGGCAATCGCGATGACGAACGAGACGGCCACCGTGTACTGGTTGACGGGGCGCGAGAAGTCCACCTGGTTGTCGACCCAGATCTTGATGCCGATGACGCCGATGAGGCCGTACAGCGCGGTGGTCACGCCGCCGAGCACCCCGTTCGGCATCGCGAAGATGACCGCTCCCACCTTGGGGGAGAAGGCCAGAAGGATGGCGACGATGCCCGCCACCCAGTAGGCGGCGGTGGAGTACACGCGGGTGGCGGCCATGACGCCGATGTTCTCGCCGTAGGTGGTGGTGCCCGAGCCGCCGAAGCCGCCCGCGACCGCGGTGGCGACACCGTCGGCGACGAGGGCACGACCCGTGTGGCGGTTGATGCCGGGGTCACCGGTCATGGTGGCGACACCGCGCACGTGTCCGACGTTCTCCGCGATCAGCACGAGCACGACGGGGAGGAACATCGGTAGGGCGCCCCAGGCGACGGGGTCACCGAACGCGGGGAAGTGGAACTGGGGCAGCCCGATCCACGCGGCATCCGCGACGCCCGAGAAGTCGATGCGATTCATGAAGATCGCGACGACGTAGCCGACGACCACTCCGAGGAAGATCGACACGCGCCCGAGGAACCCGCGGAACAGGACGGCGAACAGGATGCAGGCGGCGAGGGTGATCGTGCCGAGGAGAGCGTCCTGGCTGAAGTTCTGCCAGGCGACCGGCGCGAGGTTGAGGCCGATGAGGGCCACGATCGCGCCCGAGACCACCGGCGGCATGAGCTTCTCGATCCAGCGGATGCCGGTGGCCTGCACGAGGAAGCCGATGCCGGCGAGGAGCACGCCCGCGGCGAACACGCCGAGCAGTGCCTGTCCGTACTGCTCGGGCGAGTTCAATGGCTTCCCGTCGCCGGGACCGAGGGCGAGGATCGGTGCGAGGAAGGCGAAGGAGGAACCCAGGTAGCTGGGGAGGCGGTTGCGGGTGAGAAGGAGGAACAGCAGGGTTCCGATTCCCGAGAACAGCAGGGTCGTCGAGACGGGGAACCCGGTGATCACCGGCACCAGGAAGGTCGCGCCGAACATGGCGACGACGTGCTGGGCGCCGATGGCGATCGTGCCGCCCCAGCTGAGTCGTTCGTTCGGCTTGACGACGGCGCCGGTGGCGACGCGGCGGCCGTCTCCGTGGAGGGTCCAGATGGGCATGAGTGTGCTCCTCGAAAGGGTCGTGGGGGTGCCTGGGGTCAGGCTACCTGGGAGAACCCTGAGAGCGTGGTTACGACAAGCGGGGGCCGTCGTCCGCGAGTCGGCTGCTACGCGGTCAGGCGGTTGAGCAGCTCCCGATACTTCCCGGCCGTGCGCTCGACCACATCGTCCGGGAGCGCCGGGGGCGTGCCGGTCTTGTCCCAGTGGGCGGCGAGCCAGTCGCGCACGATCTGCTTGTCGAAGCTCGCCATCCGCTCGCCGGGGGTCGTACCGGTGCGCCAGGTCTCGGCATCCCAGTACCGCGAGGAGTCGCTCGTGAGCACTTCGTCGGCGAGGGTCAGCACCCCGTCGGCGTCGAGGCCGAACTCGAACTTCGTGTCCGCGAGGATCAACCCCTTCGCCTCGGCCGTCGTCGCCGCGCGCGTATAGATCTCCAGCGACGCGTCGCGCAGCTGCGCGGCCCGCTCCGCTCCGACGATCTCCGCCGTCTCCTCGAACGTGATGTTCTCGTCGTGCTGACCGAGCGGCGCCTTGTAGGCCGGGGTGAAGATCGGTTCCGGCAGGCGGTCGCCATTGCTGAGCCCCGCGGGGAGCTCGATGCCGCAGACGGTGCGCGACTGCTGGTACTCGGCCCAGCCCGAGCCCGTGAGATACCCCCGCACGACGCATTCGATCGGCTGCATCTCCAGCGCCTTCACGACCATCGCGCGGTCGGCCACGGCATCCGGCGCCATCGCTCCGGGCGCGAGGTGGTTCGGGACGGGGCGGCCGCCGTCGGCTCCCGCGAGCTGGTCGAACCACCACAGGCTCAGCGTGGTGAGCAGGGCACCCTTCTGGGGGATGCCGGGGTTCAGCACGAAGTCGAACGCGCTCACCCGGTCGCTGGCGACCACGAGCATGGTGCCGGACTGTCCGCTCTCTCCCCTCGGCGCCTCGGGTCGGTAGAGATCACGCACCTTTCCGGAGTACACGTGGGTCCAGCCGGGCAGGGTCGCGGGAGCATCCGTCACCCGTCCATTATCGAGGGTCGCGCGCGAGTCCCGGCATCTGGGGATCGGTCAGGGGGTGATGCCGTCCACGAAGGCCCAGGCCTCTTCGATGATCTGGGGCCAGAGGTCGGCGGCGTCCTCGTCGACGAAGATCCACTCGCGCATCGCGCGCTCGCGCATGACCATGCGCTCTGCCCTCCCGCCGGCCTCCCACGCGGTCACGCGATGCTCGGGCAGCTTCGCGATGATGCCGGTCGCGACCGGGAAGGCGAACGCCTTTCCGCGGATCCGCAGCCCGACGCTCGAGAAGATCCGCCCACGGTCGACACCCTCGCGCACGACGAACTCCTGCGCGATGTCGTCGAAGAGGTCGATCACACGCTCACGGCTCATGCGCACACCGTATGTCCGTCTCCCCCACGCCGTCGAGAGCACATGCTCCCGTCGAGCGCACACCCTGTTGACGTCGAGAAAATGCGCGCTCGTCCACAGCATGTGCTCTCGACAGGGACGGAGGGGGGACGGACCCGGGCGGGGTGGGGGGTGGGGATGGGGGTGGGGGGTATAGTCCATGTGGACTATACGTCCATGAGGGGATCCACGGGGGAGAACAGAACATGAACGATGCTGCGCGCGCGCTCACGCCGCTGGGCGTCGTGGTGCTCGGACTGCTCCGCGAGGGCGACATGCACCCGTACGCCATGCTGCGCCTCATGCGACAGCGCCGCGACGACCGCCTCGTCGGCTGCTCGCGTGGCACGGTGTACCACACGGTCGCCCGTCTCGAACGGGCAGGGCTGGCCGCCGAGGTCGGCGTCGACCGCGACGGGAATCGCCCCGAGCGCACCACGTACACCCTCACGGATGCCGGCCGGGCATCGGCCGACGCGTGGGTGCGCGCCCACCTGCCGCGCATCGACGGCATCCTCGAGTTCCGCATCGCCCTCGGCGAGGCCCACGAACTGCCCCGCGCCGAGGTCGCCGAGCTGCTCGGCCGCCGCCGCGACGCGCTCACCGACTACCGCGACGGACTGCGCACGGGCCTTTCCGGCGCGCAGGAGCGCGGTGTGCCCCTGCAGTTCCTCGTGGAGCTCGACCGCGAGCTCCACGTGCTCGACGCCGACCTGACCTGGCTCGACGGCATCCTTGACCGTCTCGCCGAGCCCGACTTCCCGTGGGGTGCGCACGAAGTGCCCCCCGACACCATGGCCCGCCTGGCGGCCTTCAGAGAAAGTGTGATCGCATGAGCGATTCCTCCCCGTCCGCACCCGCGCGCGCCACCGCATCCCCCGCGGCGCCCGCACGCAGCCCGTGGCCGGCGCTGTGGGCGCTCGTCATCGGGTTCTTCATGATCCTCGTCGACACGACGATCGTCTCGGTCGCCAACCCCGCCATCAAGGCGGCGCTCGACCCTGAGACGAACAACCTCGACAACGTCGTGTGGGTGACCTCCGCGTACCTCCTCACCTACGCGGTGCCGCTGCTGATCACCGGACGTCTGGGCGACCGGTTCGGGCCGAAGAACATCTACCTCATCGGCCTGGCGATCTTCACGCTCGCCTCGCTCGGCTGCGGCCTGTCGGGCACCCTCGAGATGCTGATCGCGATGCGTGCCGTGCAGGGCCTGGGGGCCGCACTCATGACGCCGCAGACGATGGCGGTCATCACCCGCACGTTCCCCGCGAATCGGCGCGGCGCCGCCATGGGGCTGTGGGGGGCGACGGCCGGCATGGCGACCCTCGTCGGACCGCTCGCCGGTGGCCTGCTCGTCGACGGCCTCGGCTGGGAGTGGATCTTCTTCATCAACCTTCCCGTCGGCGTCATCGGCTTCGTCCTGGCGTGGATGCTGGTGCCGGCGCTCGAGACGCATCCCCACCGCTTCGACGTCGTCGGCGTGGTGCTCAGCGCGATCGGTCTCTTCCTCATCGTCTTCGGGCTGCAGGAGGGCGAGAAGTTCGCGTGGGCGCCGTGGGTGTGGACGATGATCGGCAGCGGGGTGATCGTGATGGCCGTCTTCATCTGGACGCAGGCCCGCACGCGCAGCGAGCCCCTCGTACCGCTGGAGCTGTTCCGCGAGCGGAACTTCTCGATCGCGAACCTCACCATCGCCGCCGTCGGATTCGCCGTGACGAGCATGTCGCTGCCGCTGATGTTCTTCGTCCAGCTGGCCCGAGGCCTCACCCCCACCGAGGCGGCGCTGCTCATGATCCCGATGGCCGTGCTGTCGGGCGTGCTCGCGCCGCTGGCGGGCAAGCTGCTCGACCGCAGCGACCCCCGACTGCTGCTCGTGCCGGGGTTGCTCATGGTCGCCGTGTCGCTCTTCTGGTACTCGGCACTCATGAACGTCGACACGCCGATCTGGATGTTCCTGCTGCCCTCGGCCCTCATGGGCGTCGGCAACGCCGGCATGTGGGGGCCGCTGGCCACCACCGCCACCCGCGACCTGCAACCCCGCCAGGCCGGGGCCGGCGCGGGCATCTACAACACCACGCGCACCGTGGGCTCGGTGATCGGCTCCGCAGCGATCGCCGCCGTCATGCAGGCGCGCCTGAGCGCGAACCTGCCCGGATCGACGACCGCCACCGGAGGGTTCGGCGAGGGCACTCTGCCGCCGTTCGTGATCGACGGGTTCTCCACCGCCATGGCTCAGTCGATCCTGGTGCCGGCAGCGGTCATCCTCATCGGCGTGGTGGCGGTGCTGTTCCTGCGGCGCCCGGCATCCGTCGCCCGGCACTGACCGCGGCAGCCGTCGGGCGGCGTCGGCGAGCGAAAGGAGCTCAGCCGGCGACGCGGGCCGCGATGTCGGTGCGGTGGTGGGAGCCCTCGAGGGAGATCTCCCCCAGCGCGCGGTAGGCCCGCTCGCGTGCCTCGAAGAAGGTGTTTCCGAGGGCCACGACGTTGAGCACGCGTCCCCCCGTCGCGACGAGGATGCCGTCGCGCTCGGCGGTGGCCGCGTGCGCGAGGTGCACGCCCTCGACGTCGGCCGCGGCATCCACCCCCGTGATCGGTCGCCCGGTGACCGGCGCCTCGGGATAGCCCTCGCTCGCGAGCACCACCGTCACCGCCGCCGCCTCGGCGAACGCGGGCGCCGGCTCGTCTTCCAGATGTCCGCTGGCCGCGGCCATCAGCAGGCTCGACAGGGGGGTGACCAGCCGGGCGAGCACGACCTGGGTCTCGGGATCGCCGAAGCGGGCGTTGAACTCGATCACCTTGATGCCGTGTTCGGTGAGGATGAGGCCCGCGTAGAGCAGTCCGATGAACGGGGTGCCCTCGGCATCCAACTGGCGGATCACCGGCTCGGCGACGGTGCGCGTGACCTCGGCCACGAACTCCTCCTCGCCGCCGAACGCGCCGGCCAGCCACGGCAACGGCGAGTAGGCGCCCATGCCGCCGGTGTTGGGGCCTTCGTCGCCATCGAAGGCGCGCTTGAAGTCCTGCGCCGGGCTGAGGGCGCGCACCGCGTCGCCATCGGACACGAAGAAGAGCGACACCTCCGGTCCGCTCAGGAACTCCTCGACCAGCACGGGCGCCGACCCGAGGTACGTGTCGGCGTGGGCGAGGGCGGCATCGCGATCCGACGTGACGATCACGCCTTTGCCGGCGGCGAGACCATCGGCCTTCACCACGTAGGGCGCACCGAACTCGTCGAGCGCCGCCTCGACCTCGGCGCGGGAGTGCGCGCGGGTGGCGCGACCGGTCGGGACGCCGGCGGCATCCATGACCCGCTTCGCGAAGGCCTTCGAGCCCTCCAGCTGCGCCGCCGCCTTGCCCGGGCCGAACACCGGGATGCCGCGCTCGCGTAGCCCGTCGGCGACACCGGCGACCAGCGGCGCCTCGGGGCCCACGACGACGAGGTCGATGCGCTCGGCGTTGGCGTAGTCGGTGACGGCGGCGGGCGAGTTCGGGTCTAGGCCGGCCACCAGCTCCGCGTCGTGGGCGATGCCGGCGTTGCCGGGCGCCGCGAACAACTCGTGTCCGGCATCCTCTCCCTTCAGGGCCAGCAGGATGGCGTGCTCGCGGGCACCGGAACCGAGGACGAGGATGCGCACCCCCCCAGCCTACCGAGGCCGGTGCGTCGCACCCCGGGCTCATAACTCCTGCAAGTCGTGAGCGACGGTCGGCGCGATCCGCATGATGACGCGGGACCGCGCAGGCCAGCGCACCGGATTGCCTGAGTTATGAGCCGCTAGCGTGGGACACATGCCGCGCAAGATCACCACCGACGAGGGGCGCGCCGTCCTGGCGGCGGTCGCCGCGGCCTCCGACGGGGCCCCGGCCCGGGCCGACTTGGCCACCGCGGTGCGGTACCTGCTGCAGCTGCTGGCAGAGAAGGCCCCGGGCAACTCCGTGGAGGTGCGGGTGCCGCCCTTCGGCGCGGTGCAGGCCATCGAGGGACCGCGTCACACGCGGGGGACCCCGCCGAACGTGGTGGAAATGGATGCCGAGACCTGGATCGCCGTGGCGACCGGCGCCGTGGGCTGGGCCGACGCGGCCGCGGCCGGACGCATCCTGGCCTCGGGCACGCGCGCCGACCTCACCGCGGTGCTGCCGCTGCGTCCGTAGCGTTCGCCTGCTCCGCGCCGGATGCCGCGGCCCCGCGCCGCCGGGCCCGCACCACGATGACCGCGACGATGCCGGCGGCCACTAGGAGCAGCACCGCGAGGAGCGCCCACGGCACCGCCACCGCCTCGAACGGCAGCACCACCTCGGCCACCGACTGCGCGCCGAAGCCGACCGCGAGCGGCTGGACGGTGAGGGTTCCCGTGAGCATTCCCCACGGTGTGGTCTCGAACTCGTGGTGCACGTCGACCGTGGACCCGGGGAGCACCTCCGGAAGCTCGGCGGATGCCGCTGCACGCGCGAACATGCCGAACGGGCCTCCCGCCTCGACCTCGTCGACCGCGGTCACCCGCGTGTTGCCGGTGTTGGTGAGCCGGTAGTCGAGCCGGAGAGTGCCCGGCGCGAACGGATTCCAGGAGCCCTCGTAGGCGGCGCTGACCTCGTCCACCGCCACGGCCGGCGACAGCTCGCCGCTCACTCGCACCGACACCCGGGTGGCCAGACGCCGGTCGACCGAGAGGGCGCCGGATCCCTCGGAGCGGAGGGAAGTCACGATACCGGCGGAGTGGTCTCCCGGAGCCGCATCGGCGGGGATCTCGATCCGGAAGGCGACGTCGGCCGCTTCGCCCGGGCGCAGCGAGAGCTCATCGGTGTCGAGGGCGATCCAGGTGCCGGCGCCCGTGGAGGGGACATCGAGGGTGTTGAGGTCGAGGTTGCCGGTGGCGGTCGTGTAGGCGTCGGCGGGGTAGAGGGCGAGGTCGAGGGTGCGCGTTCCGGTGTTGGTGACGCGGAGGGCGTCGCGCTGCACCCCGCCCGGGTCTTCGGCGTAGGCGAAGTTCGCACGCCCCGTGCCGTTGTCGCCGTCGACGGTGGCCACGCTCCATGCGACGGCTGCGGGGTCGGCGGCTTCGGATGCCAGCGCCGCACCGGTTGCCGCATCGGGTGCGGTGGCGGGCCCGGCGACGGCCGCGGCGAGCAGCAGAGCGACGGTGAGGCGGCGCGGGCAGGGGCGAAGGAGTCGGGTGCTCATCGATGGTGTTCCTGACGGGGGAGGAAGGGGTGGACGCGCGTCGGGGGCCCGCGCGCATGACGCGTCGGGCCCCCTCCGCAGAGGCGTGCCGTCGTTTACTGGACGGCGGTGATCGTCAGCGTGGCCGCGTAGTCGCCCGCTGCCGTCGTGCCGGGGATGACCAGCTCGAGGTCGGCGCCCACCGTGGCGGAGGTGGCCGCGGTCGAGCTCGCGAGCACACTGGTGGCGCCGAGGCCGGTGTCGCCGAGGTGCGTCGAGGTGACGGCGGCGCCCGCGGTCGCGGTGCCGGAGACGACCTTCGGCGTCCAGCCGAGGTAGCCCCCGGCGAAGGTGTTGCCGCCCGCGGCGAAGTCGCTCACCTGGCCGGAGATACTCCAGCTGTAGCTGCCCGATCCGCCGGCGCGGGTGTCGGTGACGACGACGTCGTTGAGGGAGCCCTCTGCGACGAAGTTCGCACCCGAGGCGCTCGCGGTGCCGAGGTCGACGGCCGACTCGGTCGCCCAGGCCCAGGCGAACGACCCGGTCTCGGGCTGTACGGCCTCGGGCACCTCGACGACGATGTCGCCGGAGCCCGCTTCGGGCTCCTCCGGCTCCTCGTGTGTGGTGGAAGCGAGGCTGAAGGCGACATCAACGGGGAGGGCCGGCTTCAGGTCCTGGTTGCCGCCGCATCCGGTGGAGTAGAAGTGCGACGACACCGAGGCGCCGGCGGGGTCGGCGGCGAGGGTCTCGACGAACTCCGCCGGCCACGAGCCCGCCTTGCTCGGTGCGGTGCAGGTGGTGGTCTGGTTGGAGACGACGGAGCTGTCCAGGAGCACGCCCTCGAAGTCGGGGGTGAGGCGGAAGCCGTCGCTGTCGAGGCCGGTGATCGATCCCGCACTCGGCGCCCACGGCGTGAAGAACGCGAACAACGAGACCTTCACGCCGATCAGGTTCGCCGCGCCCGCGCCTTCCGGGTCTTCCGGGTCGACGGGCTCCTCCGGCTCCGCGGCTGCGGAGGGGGCCGGTGACGTCCCCGCCGGGGTGGGCGACGTGCGGGTCGGCGTGCTGAGCGCGACCGTGGATGCCGGAACCTCCCTCGCCTTCACCGGCCAGGGATTCGCGCCCGGCGAGCAGGTGGTCGCGACGCTCGACAACGGTCTCGTCTCGGTTGGACCGCTCACCGCCGGCAACCAGGGCGAAGTCGCCGCCGTCATGCCGGTGCCCACCGACGCGCGGGGAGGCACGCACCTGCTCACCCTCACGGGCGCCGCGTCGGGTGCCCGCGCCGAGACCGAGATCGCGGTCGCCGCCCCCGCATCGGCGATCGGGGTGACCGCTGAGGATCCGGTGCCCGGGTGGTTGTGGATCGCGCTCCTGGCGACCACGATCGTCGCGGCCGGGCTGGTGCTCACAAGTGTCGCGGTGGCGATCGTTCGGGGCGTGCGTCGCCGGCGCGCGCGACGCGCCGCGCGTGCGGCCACGGCCGAGGCGCGCTCCACCTCCTCCGCGGGGCCGTCGGCCCCGTCACCGCAGGACGCGTCCGCGTCCTCGGCGCTCCCGCCGAACACGCGGACCGGGGGCGCGGCCCCGGCAGGCGTCGCCGCCGACGCTCCGACGGTCGAGCTCACGGCGGTGCGATCATGAGGGCGCGGCTGGCGTCGGCGGTGGCCCTCGGCATCCTCGCTCTCCTGGCGTTTCCCGCCGCCGCCCTCGCCGACGACGGCGGCGACATCATCGTGACGATCCCCGAGGGGTCCACGGGCACGGAGGTCGTCAACGCTCAGCTGCGTTGGGGCATCAACACCGAGTCGGGCGCCGGAGCCTTCGCCGGTGGCTGCAACTTCCTGAGCGCGGGCAAGGCCGGAGACTCCGGCGGCGCACGCGAATGGGAGGCGAGTGACGGGCTCTACCGAGCCACCGCGGGGAAGGTGCGCATCGAGAAACCCGACATCGACGGTGCGTACGACACGGCGTCCTTCGCCACGAAGTGCCTCGACGCCTCCGGGGCGCCCGTCTCCGTGTCGTCTCTGACGAGCACCTCGGGAAACCAGGTCGTGATCGACGGAGGCACCGGCCGTCTGGTCGAGAGTGCCGGGCTCGAGATCCGCTGGCGCGGGTCGTTCACCGTCGCCTACTACGGCGGGATGACCTACTGGAGCGTCACCGACCCGGTCCTCACGCTCGACGAAGACGGCGACGGCAGCCTGGTGGGGCAGGCGAGCGGCTACGCGGCCTCGATGAGCGACCTCGGCACCTGGGACCCCATCGCCCCGCGCTCCATCGTGCTCGCGGAACTGCGCGGCGTCGACATCGCCGCCGCCGCCGGCTTCGCCGCCGCCCCGCGCTACCTCGGGGTCACCGCCACGGACGCCGGCCAGGTGGCGCGCACCTCCCTGAACGCCGACTACTGGGGCGCCTTCCCGGCATCCTTCGTCGCGTTCCAGAAGATCACCGGACAGGCCGGTTACTGGGTGACCACGGGTGGGCAGCGTGACCGGGCCAAGGTCCCGACGCCCGTCTACGTCAGCTACGACGCCGACGATCCGGTCAGTCCCGCACCGGGGGGAACCGGCGACCCCGGCGGTGACGGTGACGGTGACGAGCCGAGCAATCCCGTCAGACCGCGTCCGTCGGAGACGCCCGCGGCCGCCGTTCCCGGGCTTCCCGCGCCCGAGGCGCCCGAGCTGGCAGCGTTCGCCGCGGGAGACCCGGTGACGCTGACGCCGGGCGGAGAGGGGCTTGTTCCTCCCGGTGCCGGCGGGCACATCGATCCGCGCGTGATGCCGGTGCTGGGGGTGGTCGCCGCGCTCGCCGTCTCGGCTCTGTCGGTGCTCCACCTCACCGGAACTCTCGGAACCACGCTCGGGCGCGTCTTCGGGTTCGGCCGGGTGCGACCCCCGGGCTGACCCGTCCGTGGCGCCGGCGGGGCAACGGGGTCCGGTGGGGTGGGACAATGGATGCCATGTCCTCCTCCGCCGGTCACCGCATCGAGACGGCGCACGTGCGCCGGGCACCCCGCTACGGGGTGTTCCTCGTCGGCGGCGCCGTGCTGGGCGTGATCGTCGCCGGCATCCTTACTCTCGCTTTCGCGGGCGATCCCGAGAAGAGCCCCTACACCGGCGTGCTCTACTCGGACGGTCAGGTGTTCGGGTTCGTGGCGCTGATCTGCGTCCCGATCGGACTCGCGCTCGGCGGCGTCGTGGCGCTCCTGCTCGACCGACTGGTGGGACGGAAGCTGCGCGAGGTGCGCGTCGACCACGAGACCGTCGTCGAGGCGACAGATCCCGAGGCGTAGCCGGAGCGGGTCAGGCCGGGTTCGCGGTCAGGCCAGGTTCGGGATCAGGCCAGGTCGGCGATGACGGGGGCGATGGCGGAATCGAAGGCCGCCACGTCGCCGCGCAGTCCGTCGGTGACGGCCACCGTGAGCGCACCGATCCACCACACCCCGCGCTGGGTGAGCGGCAGCACGTGCACGTTCAGCTCGAACGAGTGGGCGCGCCGTCCGACCGTGCGCTCGTGCTGCGCGATGGCGCTCGCATACGCCCGGTAGGAAGAGCCGGTTCCGAGACCGGCCCGGTACCGCTCGTGTGCCGCGCGGGCGAAGGCCACGGCATCCGCGCCATAGGGGGCGATGGCCTGGTGTAGTTCCGTGAAGCCCTCGGTGGGGAGGGCCACCAGCATGTCGAAGCCGTCGACGAGATCGAGCGGCACCGGCGACGGGTGCGCCTGGGGCTCGACGGTCATCTCCCAGAAGGCGCGCCACTGCCGGTCGAGCACGGGATTGCGTTCGAACTCCGGGATGTCTTGGGCGGGCGCCCCGCGCAGGAGCGGCAGCTCATCCGGGAAGTGCAGGCCGAGCACCTGTCGCAGGTAGAGCGCGACGAGCACCGGCAGACCGGCATCCTCACGCACGACCCACTCTGGTCCCGCTGCGGCATTCATGCCGCCCATCCTAGAGAAGGGGTGGCCCAGCCGGCGCGGCGGGGTCGGCGGGGTCTGGCGCGGCGGGGTCGGCGGGGTCTGGCGCGGCGGGGTCTGGCGCGGCGGGGTGGGGTCTGGTGCGGCGGGGTCGGCGGGGTCTGGGCGCATAACTCAGGCAGATCCGTGTGTGGGAGCCGCGCGGCGCGGCCGCCAGGCCCCTCCAGCCTGAGTTATGGCCCGGCCGCGGCCGAAAGCGCACCCGTCCGACGCCGGGAGCCGGGCGCTCCGGCGGCCCGGTAGGCTGTGCGTGTGGCCTCGTCCCCACCGAATCCCTATTCCGAAGCCGGCGTCGACACTGCGGCAGGCGATCTCGCCGTCGAGTTGATGAAGTCGGCCGTTCGTCGCACCCACGGCCCCGAGGTCTTCGGTGGCGTGGGCGGTTTCGCGGGCCTCTTCGATGCCTCGGCGTTCCTCGCCTACGAGAGGCCGCTGCTGGCCACGTCCACCGATGGTGTGGGCACGAAGGTCGCGATCGCGCAGGCCATCGACAAGCACGACACCATCGGACAAGACCTAGTGGGCATGGTCGTCGACGACATCGTCGTGGTCGGTGCCAAGCCCCTGTTCATGACCGACTACATCGCGTGCGGCAAGGTGTTCCCCGAGCGCATCGCCGATATCGTCCGCGGCATCGCCGACGGCTGCGCGGCCACCGGCACGGCCCTCGTCGGCGGCGAGACGGCCGAGCACCCGGGACTGCTCGGCGTCAACGACTACGACGTGGCGGGCGCGGCCACCGGCATCGTCGAGGCGTCGCAGGTGCTCGGTGCCGAGCGTGTGCGCGCCGGCGACGCGGTGCTCGCCCTCGCCTCCAGCGGTCTCCACTCCAACGGCTACTCCCTGGTGCGCCACATCGTCGCCGGTGCCGGTATCGGCTACGGCGACAACGCCGCCGACTTCGGCACCACGTGGGGCGAGGCGCTGTTGGAGCCCACCCGCCTCTACACCGCACCGCTCCTGCGCCTGATCGAGCGGATGCCGGATGCCGTCCACTCGCTCAGCCACGTGACCGGCGGCGGCATCGCCGCCAACCTCGCCCGCGTGCTGCCGCAGGGCACCTGGGTCGAGGTCGACCGCTCCACCTGGTCGCCGGCGCCCGTGTTCCGGGTGCTTGCCGACCTGGGCGGTCTCGAGCTCACCGCCACCGAGGGCACGTGGAACCTCGGCATCGGCTTCCTCGCGGTGGTCGCCGCCGACCAGGCCGACGCGGCGATCGCGGCGCTCGGTGCCGACGGCATCCACACATGGCAGGTCGGTGTGGTCGAGGGCGGCGCGCTGCCGACGGGACACTTCGAGCAGGGTGCGAAGGGAGTCGACGGCGGCGCCGTGCGGCTCGTGGGCACATACGCAGAAACGGACTGAGCTACACCAGATGTGCGGAATCGTCGGGGTCGTCGGTCAGGGACCCGCCAATCAGGAGGTCTACGACTCGCTGCTGCTGCTGCAGCACCGCGGTCAGGACTCCACGGGCATCGCCACGGCAGAGCCGAACGGCGTGTTCCACATCTTCAAGGCCAAGGGGCAGGTGCGCGAGGCGTTCCGCACCCGCGACATGCGGGCGCTGCTGGGCACGATCGGGCTCGGGCACGTGCGCTACGCGACGAAGGGCACCGCGTCGAGCGAAGAAGAGGCGCAGCCCTTCTACGTCAACGCGCCCTACGGCATCGTGCTGGTGCACAACGGCAACCTCACCAACACGCGTGAGCTGACGCAGGAGCTCTTCCGCACCGACCGCCGTCACCTCAACACGTCGTCCGACACCGAGCTGCTGGTCAATGTGCTCGCCAACGAACTGCAGCAGTCGATCTCGGGTCTCGAGCTCGATCCGGCGCAGATCTTCCAAGCCGTCTCGCGTGTGCACGATCGGGTCGAGGGGTCGTATGCCGCGATCGCCCTCATCGCCGGCTATGGACTGCTCGCGTTCCGCGATCCCTTCGGCATCCGTCCGCTCATCCTCGGCACCCGCAAGGCCGCGAACGGCGGGTACGAGTGGACCGTGGCATCCGAGTCTCTCGTGCTCGAGAACGGCGGCTTCGAGGTCGTGCGCGACGTCGAGCCGGGCGAGGCGGTGTTCATCGACCTCGACGGGCACCTGCACACGAAGCAGTGCGCGACCAACCCTCAGCTGGTGCCGTGCTCGTTCGAGTATGTGTATCTCGCCCGTCCCGACAGTGAGATGAACGGCATCTCGGTGTACGAAGCGCGGCTGCGGATGGGTGACCGTCTCGCCGACACCATCGCCAAGTACACGCCGCAGAACTCGATCGACGTCGTGATGCCGATTCCCGACTCTTCCCGCCCGGCCGCGATGCAGGTGGCCCGCAAGCTCGGGATCGAATATCGCGAGGGCTTCTACAAGAACCGCTACGTCGGCCGGACGTTCATCATGCCCGGTCAGGCGGTGCGCAAGAAGAGTGTGCGCCAGAAGCTCAACGCCATGTCGAGTGAGTTCAAGGGCAAGAACGTGCTGCTGATCGACGACTCGATCGTGCGTGGCACGACCTCGAAGGAGATCATCCAGATGGCGCGGGATGCCGGGGCGAAGAGCGTCACGTTCGCCTCCGCCGCCCCGCCCGTGCGCTTCCCCCACGTCTACGGCATCAACATGCCCTCGCGTCACGAGCTCGTCGCCCACGGCCGGACCATTCCCGAGATCGCCGAAGAGCTCGGCTGCGACTACCTGGTCTACCAGGAGGTCGACGACTTGAAGGCCGCGATCCTGGAGGGCTCGCCCGACGTCGAGGACCTCGACATGAGCTGCTTCGACGGTCGCTACATCACCGGCACGGTCTCGGAGGAGTACCTCGCCTGGGTCGAGGGCAACCAGGAGAGCTGAGCCCCGTCGCCTCGGCGTGACACAACGGCGGACATCTCGGCCGGCACGCCGGTGGATGCCGGTTCCCTCCGGCGTGTCGGGCGTTCCGTCCGCCGTTGTGGCCGGGGCGGGGGAGCGACGTGCGTCAGCGGGTGATCTCGCCGGCGGCGAAGCTCTCCACTCCGCTCGGAAGTGGGGGACCCCACAGGTCCTCGGACGTCGGGCCGCCCGTGGCGGAGAGCTCGTCGCCCACCAAGATCGTCCCGACTCCCTCGACCTCGATCGCCTGACCGTCCTCGCGCAGACGTGTACCCGCGGGGAACACCACCGGCACGACGCGGGTACCGTCATCGATCCCGAGCAGCGACACCGCGTGGGTGCCCACACCCGTCTCATAGCGGGCGAGCGTCCCCGCAAGCAGCACGGATTCGTGATCCGAGGACGTCGTGCCGTCCAGAGTCGCGATCACGACGCCAGCTCGATACTGCACCGCGGGGCTGCGATGAAGGATGGCGGTGTCGCCCTCGGAGTTCGTCACCCGGAGCGTGTCACCGTCGACCGCGAGTCGGTCTGAGCCCGACAGGGGAACCGCGGGCGGCGGAGCGTCCGGGCATCCGATCCCGTTCACGAGCAGTCCTTTCCCTACCACGGCTTCACCCGCCTCCGCGTCGAACTCCCACTCGCCGCCGAACCCGCCGGGGCACGCGCCGAAGTGGCCGACCAGCGTCCCGTCGCCGAGGATCAGCAGGTACGGGGAGCCGCTGCGCTCGAGCCGTCCGTCACCTTCCGGCAACCACAGGCCGACGACATCCTCCGCGCTCGCCGTCGGGGAGGGCGTCGCGGCGACGGGCGCGGGCCGAGACGCTGCGGCGGTCCAGGCGACGGCGGCCACCACGGCTACGGCGGCGACCGCCGCCACCCCGGCGACGATGCCGCCGGCAGGCCGCCGCGGAGCGTGGATGCCGGCGAGCACCCGGCCCCGCAACTGGCTCCGTTCTTCCGCACCGAGGCGAGTGTCGTGCTCATCGGCCATCGTCATGCCTCCCTTTCTGTCAGTTCGCCGCGCAGCGCCGCCTTCGCGCGCGACAGCCGCGACTTCACGGTGCCCACCGAGATCCCCAGCGCCGCGGCGACCTCGTCGTGCCGGTAGCCCTCCAGCACCGTCAGCACCACGACGTCGCGCTGCCCCGGCGGCAGGCGGCGCACGGCATCCACGACGGGTGAGTCCGGGTCGTCGTGGGCGGGAACGACCGGCTCGACCGCCGGCATCCGCCCGAGCAGCGCGCGCTGCCGCCGCGCCGACCGTTCGAGATTGAGGGCCGTGCGGGTGGTGGTCGCGAGCAGCCACGGTAGGGGAGAGCCGGCGACCAGCCGCACCGAGCGGCGCTTGCGCCACAGCTGATGGAACGCGAGCACCACGGCATCCTTCGCATCCTCGCGCTGACTCACGATGCGGCACGCGTGCCGGAACACCCGGTCGGCGTGCCGGTCGAACAACGCGCCGAGCGCGGCCTCGTCACCGCCGTAGACCCGTGCCCACAGCGCCTGCTCGTCGTCGTCGCCCACACTCCATAGTGTCCGGCAGGGTGGCAGAAGGTTCCCGCGGCCGACTATCCGCGCGGATCCACCCGGTGCCCCGACCCACCCGCCGCCCCGACCCACCCGCCGCCCCGACCCGCCTGACGCCCTAGGCTGGGTCGGTGAGCCATCCCTCCGCACGTCCGCTGTGGCACGGGCGTGCGCTGGCCCTCATCGGGATCGCCCTGTTCGCGTTCTCGCTGCGCTCCGCCGTGGGATCGCTGTCGCCGGTGCTCGACCACATCCGCCTCGACTTCGACGTCTCTGCTGGGGTGGTCGGCGCGATCGGCACGGCGCCGCCGGTCTGCTTCGCTCTGTTCGGCCTGCTCACGCCGCGGTGGGAGCGTCGACTGGGCCTGGAGCGGATGACGGTGATCGCGCTGCTCGTGGTGTCGATCGGTCTGGTCAGCCGCGGTCTGGCGAACGGCTCGGTGATGCTCGCCTTCACGACGGCGCTCATCTTCGCCGGTGTCGGCGTCGGTAACGTGCTGCTCCCGCCGCTGGTGAAGAAGCACTTCCCCGACCGCATCGGCCTCGTGACCACGCTGTACTCCACGACGATGGCCTTCTCGACCTTCTTGCCTCCCCTGTTCGCCGTGCCGGTCGCCGATGCCGCCGACTGGCGCCTGTCGCTCGGCATGTGGGCCGTGTTCAGCACCCTCGCCCTCATCCCCTGGGTCGCGATGCTCGTGCGGGAGCGCCGGGCTCCGGCGGTGACGATCGAGCAGCCCGAGTCTCGCGTGTTCGGCCGGCTCTGGCGGTTGCCGATGGCGTGGGCGGTGACGGTGACGTTCCTCGTGTCGGGGGCGATCGCATACACCTGCTTCGCGTGGTTGCCGTCGCTCCTGGTCGACACGGCGGGGGTGACCCCCGCGCAGGCCGGGGCCCTGTTGTCGTTGTTCGGGATGATGGGGCTGCCGGCCGCGTTGGCCGTGCCCGTCCTGGTTGCTCGCTACCGGGTGGTGCCGTGGCTGTTCGGGCTGGCCGTGGCGACCGGGCTGGCAGGAGTCGCGGGTCTGCTGTGGGCTCCCAGCGCAGCGCCGTGGGTGTGGGTGGCGCTGCTCGGGACGACGCCCCTGTTCTTCCCGCTCGCACTTGTGCTCATCGGTCTGCGGTCACGCACCCACGAGGGCGCGGTGGCGCTCAGCGGGTTCGTGCAGAGCATCGGCTACGCGATCGTGGCGATCGTGCCGCTGACGGTCGGCCTGATTCACGATGCCACCGATTCGTGGACGGGGCCGCTGGTGCTGCTCGCCGTCGTCGTTCTCGCCTCGATCCCCGCCGGTGTCGTCGTCGCGCGTCGAGAGACCGTCGAGGACGAGTGGGAGCGGCGTCACGGCACGACGTGGTGACGGTCGAGCCATCGGGCGAGGGTACGCGCGGAGTCAGGCTTTTTCGAGCTCGTCTTCGTCGTCGGCGTACTGGTCGGCCCACTTGTCGACGTACTGGTCGTCTTCGTGGTGACCCAGCTCCTTCTCCAGGGCGGAGAAGTTCGGGTTATAGGTGTCGTACTTGAGTTCGCGAGCGATCTTTGTGTGCTTCGCCTTCTGACGGCCACGCCCCATGCGAGACCCCCTCATTTCTGAGTCACGGGCAGTTCGGCAGCGCCCGTCGAAAGTGGTCCGGCGCTCAGCCGGGAAGAGTAGCATTCAGAATACCACGGAGCCTTGCAGCACTGGCCTCGCCGGTGCTCGTGAGCGTTCTCGGAGGCTCCGAGCGAACCCGGCATGGAGGAGGACGATGATGACCGATCCAACCGAGGTGCCCGCAGAGCCGGCGCGCGACGCCGACCTTCATGAGGTGCCGCAGCGCGCGGTGATCGTGGGGGCGATCCCCTCGCAGCCGCCCCGGGTCATCCGCGAGGCCGCTCGCTACGCGTCGCTGTTCGGCGCTCCGCTGATCGTCGCGCACGTGGACGTGACCCGATTCGTGACCTATGAGGATCCGGACGGCTATGTGCACTCGGCGCCCATCGATATCGATCTGGCCGCCGGGGAGACTCAGCTGGCACTGGTGAAGGATGCCGCCGCATCCGCTCTCGACGGCGTCGCGGTCGACTGGAGCGTGCGCCAGCTGGTGGGCGATCCCGCGCTCGCGATCAAGCAGCTGGCGGAGCGCTCGAACGCCCGGCTGATCGTCGTGGGCACTCGCCGCCGCGGATTCGGTGAGACGATCCGCGAGTTCTTCACGGGCTCCGTCGCCGCCCGCCTCGCCCACCGGCAGTCGCGACCCATCCTGGTGGTGCCGCTGGAGGAACCCGTCGGCGACGACGAGGAGCTCTGGCCCGACGGCTGAGCCGCGGGGTTTCTCGTCGCGGCGTTTCGTCTCGCTGCTCTCGCGGGGCGACCGGCGGGTCTGCGGCCCCCCTGCCTGCGGCGCCCGAAAGCAGGGCGGATCGTCGGTCGAGGTCGGGATGCGGCCTCGATGACGTCATCGCCCCTGCTTTCGGGCTCCGGACGCCCCGCGAGGAGCGCAGCGACGAGACGAAACGCCTGCGCGGCGTCAGCCGCGCAGAGCCACCGTGAGCGCGCGCTGCGCTTCCGACAGAGCCTCGGTGAGAGCATCGACGGTGGATGCCGGCAGGCTCCCGCCTCGGGCGACGTGGGTGCGCAGATCGGCGCGCACGACGGTGCGGAACTCGGTCACCGCGGCGTCGGCTCGCCGCAGCTGCTCGCGGGAGGCGGTGCGTTCGTCGTCGGCCGGACGGGAGCCCGCCGAGCCCGAGCCTGCCGGCCGATCCGAGGAGGCCCGGTCGGCCGCCGCGGCGGCGGCGAGGTCTGCGCGCAGGCTCTTCATGGCCTCGCGCACACTACCGCGTACCTCATCGGCGATGAGTCGCACGCTGTCGGCGAGCCCGGCCTCGATGCCCTCGAGGTCGTGGGCCCGCGCCTCGACCTCGGCGCGGCCGGCATCCGTGATCTCGTAGACGGTCTTGCGGCCGTCGACGGTCTTGGTCACCAGGCCCTCCTCCTCGAGTTTCGCGAGGCGGGGGTAGATGGTGCCGGCGCTGGGGGTGTAGGTGCCTCCCGTGCGGTCGGACAGCGCCTGGATGAGGTCGTAGCCGTGCCGCGGAGACTCGTCGAGCAGACGCAGCAGGTAGAGGCGCAGGTCGCCGTGGGAGAAGACGGGCGCCATGCTCACCACTCCTCGGGGGTGGGGGCGTCGTCGGCACCGAGGGCGTCGACGGTGCGTCGGAGCACCGTGACGGCGCCCGAGACCGAGTTGGCCCGCACATCGACGAAGCTGCCGCTGAGCTCGCCGACCGAATCGTTGTAGTTGGTCGGCGCCGAGGTGGAGCGCTTCACACCGTCGACGGTGACGCGCCCGCTGACGCTTCGCAGCACATAGTTCGCCGGCAGGTCGTGATCGATGCGGACGGTGGCGTCGCCGCTGACGGTGTTCAGGTTCACGGCGTTGATGCGACCGGCGGAGTCGACGAGCATCGCTCCCGACACGGTGTCGATCGAGGCCTTGCGCAGCGTGCCGGTGGCGGCCACGTCGCCGGAGACCGAGTTGGCACTGAGTGCGCCTTCCAGGGCACGGATCTGCACGTCGCCCGACACCGCGTTCACCGAGAGGTCTCCGGTGTGGCCGTCGACGATGATGTCGCCCGACACGGTGTTGAGCTTCGCGTCGGTCGCGAGACCGGTGACGAGGGCGCTCGCGCTGACGACGCCGAGGTTCAACTGGATGCCGCGCGGCACCGCGACGCTGACCTCGGCCTTGGGCCCGCCGCTGCCGAAGTTGCGGAAGGCTTCGAGGAAGTTGTCCCAGCGCAGCTGTGCGTGGTCGATCTCGACCACGTCGCCGGTGGCCTCGATGCGGAGGTCCTTGACAGTCACGCCGTGCACCTCGATGCGTACGCCCGGTTCGTCGTGGGCGACGACGTCGACCTGCCCGCCGACGAGACCGATCTTGAGCTTGCGCACGCCTTCGATGTCGATCACGCGCGCCTCGCCCGGGTGGATGAGCCACTTCTCCAGAGTCATGGGGTTCTCCTCAGTTCGTTCGCGAGTCTCGACCATCGAGATATATCGCGTTCCAGCACTGTAACACGATATATCGCGACTTTGTCAACAGAATGCCCGCGCATCGCGCTTGACATTGACGCTACGTCAACCTTTACCGTCGAATCATGACGAACGAATGGTCGATTCAGCAGATCGCGAAACTCGCCGGCACCACGAGCCGCACCCTGCGGCACTACGGCGAGCTCGGACTGCTGACCGCGTCGCGCACCGGTCACAACGGTTACCGGTACTACGACGCGGATGCGCTCGTGCGCCTGCAGCGGATCCTGCTGCTGCGCGAACTGGGGCTGGGTCTTCCGCAGATCGCGGAGATCCTCGCCCAGCCCACCCTCGCCGAGGACGCCCTGGAAGGGCACCTCGCGTGGCTGCACGGCGAGCGCGAGCGGCTGGCCCGGCAGATCGCCGCGGTCGAGGCGACCATCGCCGCACGGAGAGGAGGTGAGAAAGTGATGGCAGAGAAGATGTTCGACGGGTTCGACCACACGCAGTATCGCGACGAGGTCGAGCAGCGCTGGGGCGCCGAGGCGTATGCCCAGGGCGACCGCTGGTGGCGCGGCAAGACCGACGCCGAGAAGGCGGACCTCCAGCGCGAGGTGGCGGAGTTGTCGCAGGCGTGGACGGATGCCGCAGCACGCGGCATCCCGGTCGACGGCGATGAGGCGCAGGCGCTCGCCGCGCGACACGTGGCCTGGCTCACGAGCGTTCCCGGAACGCCCGCGTCGGTTCCCGGCGGTGATGTCGCCGCGTATGTGAGGGGACTCGGGGACATGTACGTCGCCGACCCGCGGTTCGGTGCGAACTACGGCGGCACCTCGGGCGCGGAGTTCGTGCGCGACACATTGCGCGTGCACGCGGCCACCCTCGAGGACACGACGTCCTAGACCTCCCGCAGAAGTGACGACGATGCCCCCGCACGCAGCGGGGGCATCGTCGTTCTCAGATTCTGACGGAGTGCGTCAGGTGCGGCTGCCGCCTCGGATCACCCGCAACAGGAAGGCGATCAGGGCGATGACACCGACGATGACGGCTACCCAGAGCAGCCACTGCAGCGAGGCGTTCAGTCCGCTGACGATGGCCAGCACAATGGCCACCACGATGATGACGAGCAATGCGATGTTCATTTCGGTACTCCGTTCTCGGGACCCACGGGAAAAAACGGCGGTACGGGTCCGATGCTTGACAGTACGGGCGCTACCGGCGCTCGCCACAGGCCCTTGACGCCACCGGAGGGCGCTGATATGTGCCGTTGTATCCCTGCGGACGGTCGGCGTCAAGCCCCTGCGCGCCCGGCGCCCGCGGGCGTAGCGTCGGCAGCGTCGAAGGAGGATGCCATGCCCGCAGGCCGTGGATCGAACAACCTGAAAGACCCGGAGCTCTACGAAGAGCTGCGCAAAGACGGCGCGTCGAAGGAGAAAGCGGCGCGCATCTCCAATGCGGCCGCCCGCGACGGACGCAAGGCCGTGGGCAGGCGTGGCGGTCAGTCCGGCGACTACGAGGGCTGGACGGTCGCCGACCTGCGCGGTCGGGCGAAGGAACTCGGGCTCTCCGGATACTCCGGCAAGCGCAAGGCCGAGCTCATCTCGATGCTCCGCAACCACTGACGTCGCAGGAGAAGATGGGAATGCCGAGACTCGCGCGCGTTCGACCGGGGGTCGATCTGGGGTACCGCCGGATGCGCGCCGGCAGCGGGTTCCGCTACGTCGATGCCGACGGAGCCGCCCTGCCCGCCGACGAGCGCGAGCGGGTGACAGCACTCGTCATCCCGCCCGCCTGGCGCGACGTGTGGATCTGCGCCAGCCCGAACGGGCACATCCAGGCCACCGGTGTCGACGAGGCCGGTCGGCTGCAGTACCTCTATCACCCGCAGTGGAGCGCCGGCCGCGACAAGGGCAAGTTCGCCCGCTCCCTCCAGCTCGCCGAGTCGCTGCCGCGGGCTCGCGCCCGGGTGACCACGTCGCTGCGCCGCGACGATCTCGACCGCGAACGGGTGCTGGCCGTCGCGTTCCGCATGCTCGACCTCGCCGCACCCCGTGTGGGCTCGGAGCGCTATCTCGAACGGCACGGCAGCCGCGGGCTCACCACGCTCAAGCGCCGTGACGCGGCGATCGAGGGCAGTGTGACCCTGCTGCGCTTTCCCGGCAAGAGCGGCAAGAAGCAACGGCTCGAAATCGACGACGACGATCTGGCGATCGCCGTGGCGCTCATGGCGGCCGGGCGGCCGGCATCCGCCCTGCTCGCCTACCAACGTGGGCGGCGCCGGGTCTCGCTCACCCCGCGCGAGGTCAACGCGTACGTCCGGGCGATGACCGGCGGCACCTTCACCGCGAAGGACTTCCGCACCCTCCGCGGCACGATCTTCGCCGCCGACGCGCTCGCGCGCATCGGCACGGTCGAGACGAAGACCGACCTCAAGCGTGCCGAAGTGCTCGCCGTGAAGGCCACCGCCGAAGCACTGGGCAACACGCCGGCCGTCGCGCGCGGCTCGTACATCGACCCGAGGGTGTTCACCGCCTACCGCAAGGGGCGCCTGCTCGACACGACAGTGTCGCCGGAGTCGGCCATCCGCGCCCTGATCCTGGGCTGACCGGGCCCGCCCTCCGGCCGGGAGCGCCGACCCGCCCTAGGGTGGGGCCGTGGCCCTTGCTCGCTGGTTCTCACCCGTCACCCTGGTGCTGGTGGTGCTGGGCGGGTCGCTGGGTGTCGCCGCGCGGGCTCTGGTCGTGGTGCCGCTGTCGGCGGGCACCCACCCGCTGGTCGTTCCGGCCGTCACCGCCGCCGTCAACGTGCTGGGCTCGCTTCTGCTGGGTCTGGTCGTCGGCGCCCTCGACGACCGGATGCCGCGCCTGCGCGCCTTCCTCGGCACCGGCGTGCTCGGTGGCTTCACCACCTACAGCGCGTTCGCCGTGCACGCGGTGACCACCTCGACCGCGGCGCCCGTGGTCGGTGTGCTCCTGATGGCCGTGTCGGTGTTCGCGGGGCTGTTCGCCGCCGCCGCCGGGCTGTTGCTCGGTCGCCGCATCGCCGACGAGCCCGGAGAGGTCGAGCCGCCGGAGGATGCCGAATGAGCCCGCTCGAGATCACCGCGCTCATCGTCGGGGGAGGCCTGGGGGCGGGCGCGCGCTACCTCACCGACGGTCTGGTCATGCGGGGTCGTCGCGAGGTGTTCCCCCTCGGCATCCTCGTCGTGAACGTCGTCGGTTCGTTCGTGCTGGGACTGCTCACCGGTGCAACGGCGCTCGTCGGCCCGGTGTGGTTGTCGGTCGCGGGGATCGGGGTGCTGGGCGGCTTCACGACCTTCAGCACCGTCTCGGTCGAAAGCGCCCTCCTGCTCCAGCGCGGACGCCGTGACTGGGGCTGGCTGAACCTGCTCGGCACCCTCGCGGCGGGAGTCGTCGCCGCCGCCGTCGGCATCATGATCGGCGGGCTCCTCCCCCGCTGACCTCCCCCTGCGGTACCGCCCGGAATCCTCCGAGGGGGGGACGGTTCTCGCAGGCATGCGTGGGAGGATGAGATCGATACATCTCTGTATCGACCCGTCTGCATCGCAAAGGCCACCCGTGTCGAACCTCGCCGTTTTGAGCCTCAAGAACCGCGCGCTCATCGCCCTCATCACGATCGTCGCCGCAGTCTTCGGCGGGCTCGCCCTCACGAGCCTCAAGCAGGAGCTCATCCCGTCGATCGAGTTCCCGCAGCTCTCGGTGCTCACCACCTACCCGGGTGCATCGCCGGACGTGGTCAACAACGACGTCTCCACGCCCATCGAGACGGCGATCCAGGGCATCCCGGGCCTGGAGTCGACCACGGCCACCAGCACGACCAACGCCTCCATCATCCAGGCGTCGTTCACCTACGGCACCGACCTGGCCACCGCCGAACAGAAGATCCTCCAGGCGATCAACCGCATCAAGAGCGACCTGCCCGACTCCGTCGAGCCCAACGTCGTGTCGTTCTCCATCGACGACCTCCCCGTCATCGCGCTCGCCGTCACCGGCTACGACGACGCCAAGACCATCCAGGCCCAGCTGGAGGCGAGCGTCATCCCCGACCTGGAGGACGTCGACGGCGTGAGCGCAGTCGCCATCGTGGGTGGGCAGGGTCAGCGGGTGACGATCGTTCCCGACCAGGCCGAGCTCGCCGCCGCCGGATACACGCAGGAAGCGATCACCGACGCCCTCGACCAGAACGGCGTGCTCTTCCCCGGTGGAACGGTCACCGAGGGCGACCAGACGCTCACCGTGCAGACGGGCACCAAGCTCACCTCCGTCGACGAGGTTGCCGACCTTCCGCTGGTTCCGAGCTCCGCCAAGCAGATCGCCGCGGGCGAGGTCACCATCGCCGACGTCGCCAGCGTCAGGCTCGGCACCGATCCGGTCACCTCGATCTCACGCGTCAACGGCGAGCCGGCCCTCACCCTCTCGATTACCAAGCTCCCCGCCGCCAACACCGTCGACGTCTCGCGCGGTGTGACGGCCGCGATCCCCGCGCTGCAGGATGCCATCGGCTCCGACGCCCAGTTCACGGTCGTGTTCGACCAGGCGCCCTACATCGAACAGTCCATCGAGGCGCTCGCCCAAGAGGGACTGCTCGGGCTCGTCTTCGCGGTGATCGTGATCCTGATCTTCCTGCTGTCGGTGCGCTCCACCCTGGTCACGGCGATCTCGATCCCGACGAGCGTGCTCATCACCTTCGTCGGCATCCAGGCGTTCGGCTACTCGCTCAACATCCTCACCCTCGGCGCCCTCACGATCGCGATCGGCCGCGTAGTCGACGACTCCATCGTGGTGATCGAGAACATCAAGCGGCACTACGTGGGCACCGCCGACAAGATGCGCTCCATCGTGCTCGCGGTGCGCGAGGTGGCCGCCGCCATCACGGCATCCACCATCACGACCGTGGCCGTGTTCCTGCCCATCGCGTTCGTCGGTGACGTGACCGGGGAACTGTTCCGGCCGTTCGCTCTGACGGTGACCATCGCGATGTCGGCATCGCTGTTCGTGTCGTTGACGATCGTGCCGGTGCTCGCCTACTGGTTCCTGCGCCCCGGCAAGCCGCTCCACGACACCGACGGGAACGTGATCGACCCCGAGCACCCCGACGCGCCGCCGTCGCGCCTGCAGAAGGCCTACCTGCCGGTGCTGCGCTGGACGCTGCGGCACTCGTGGGTGACTCTGCTCGTCGCGGTCTTGGTGCTCGGCGGCACCGTCGCTGCGGCGCCGCTGATGAAGGTGAACTTCCTCGGCGACTCGGGTCAGAACACCTTCACCGTCACGCAGGAGCTCGGCAAGGCCCCGAGCCTCGACGCCGAGGACGCCGCCGCGGCCAAGGTCGAAGAGGCGATCCTCGCCGTCGACGGCATCGAAACGGTGCAGACCTCCATCGGCTCCAGCGGATCGGCGGTGCGCGACGCATTCGCCGGAGGCAGCGCTGGCATCACCTACTCGATCACGACCGACACCGACGCCGACCAGGTCGCCGTCCGTGAAGAGGTGCAGGCGGCAGTCGCCGACCTCGACGACGTGGGAACCGTCACCGTCTCGGGCGGACAGGGCGGATTCGGCTCGAGCGACATCGAGGTCGACGTCACCGCCCCGGATGCCGGTACCCTCTCCGAGGCGACCGACGCGGTCGTCGCGGCTCTCGAGGGCGCAGACGGAATCGGCCAGGTCACCTCCAACCTCGCCGCCTCGCTTCCCTTCGTGGCGGTCACCGTCGACCGGGAGAAGGCGGCATCCCTCGGCCTGTCGGAGGTCGCGGTGGGCGCCCTCGTCTCGAACACCATGCAGCCGCGCCAGATCGGGTCGGTCGAGATCGACGGAACCGCACTGACCGTGTATCTGAAGGCCGAGGATATCCCCGACACGATCGCGCAGCTCAAAGACCTCGAGATCGCCAGCGCGGCAGGACTGATCACCCTCGACGACGTGGCCTCGGTGAAGGAGAGCGAGGGGCCGACCTCCATCACCACCCAGCGCGGTCAGCGCACGGCCACCGTCACCGTGACGCCCTCCACCGACGACCTGAATGCCGCGTCCGCGACCCTGGCCACCGCGCTCGCCGACACCGACCTGCCCACCGGGGCCGACGCGAAGGTCGGCGGCGTGCTCACGCAGCAGCAGGACGCGTTCGGTCAGCTCGGACTCGCGATGCTCGCGGCCATCCTCATCGTCTACATCGTGATGGTGGCCACCTTCAAGTCGCTGCGCCAGCCGCTGCTGCTGCTCATCTCGGTGCCCTTCGCGGCCACCGGCGCGATCCTGCTGCAGATCGCCACGGGGGTTCCGCTCGGTGTCGCATCGCTGATCGGTGTGCTGATGCTGATCGGCATCGTGGTGACCAACGCGATCGTGCTCGTCGACCTCGTTAACCAGTACCGGGAGAAGGGTCTGTCGGCACACGATGCGACCATCGCCGGCGGCGCGCGACGGCTCCGGCCGATCCTCATGACGGCACTGGCGACGATCTTCGCCCTGACCCCGATGGCGCTCGGCATCACCGGGCACGGCGGGTTCATCTCCCAGCCGCTGGCGATCGTCGTGATCGGTGGCCTCATCTCGTCGACGGTCCTCACCCTGCTGGTGCTGCCGACCCTGTACAACCTCGTCGAGGGTGCCCGTGAGCGGCGGGCCGCGAAGCGCGGCGAGCCGGTCACGGCATCCGCCTCGGTCGGCGACGCCGGCTCGGCCGGGGAGGCGGGCGCCGGCTCGGCCGTGGAGGCGGCGCCCACCCGTCGCGCCCGCCGTCGCTGAGGCAGTTCTGAGACGGCACCCATCCGTCGCCGCGGCCGATGCGGCGGCGTGAGGGACCATAACTCAGGCAGAACGTCGTCCGCGTGCCCGCCCGGGGCCGTGCGCGCGCGGATCTGCCTGAGTTATGGGCCCAGGCCCCGTGTGCTCACCGGCCCGGGGATGGCTTCAGGCGGGGTGGGTACCCGGGCCCGCGCCCGCGGCCGCGACTCCGAGGAAGCGGATGAACACCGCCAGCCAGCCGAAGATCAAGGCGAACACCACGATCTCGAACGCCGTGAGGCCGAAGTAGCCGACCGCGAACAGCACGATCGAGGCCAGCAGCGCCGCGAGAAAGCCCCACGCGGCGAGGAAGTAGGCGCGGGGGAGTCCTCGCAGCAGCCACGGCCCGCCCGCGAGCAGCAGCAGGTACATCAACGCCATCCCGGATGCCGACAGGTTGTGCAGCAGCAGGTTCACGTCGACGGGAAAGATCCCGACGCACGCGAGCATCACGCCCATGATCACCAGCGCGGTCGTCACGACGCGGTCGACGGGGCGTCCACCTGCGGCGCGTACGTTTCGCAGATCCCGGCCGACGTAGAGGGTGAAGGTCGTCACGAGGAGCCCGCCGGCGATGAGGGTGCCGTTGAACAGGAGACTCGACAGGTCGCCGAAGGTGCCCAGCTGACTGAAATGCAGCTCCCACCAGGCCGGATCCGACGTGGTGATCATCGCGGCGAGGGTGCCGATGCCGATGAACGAGACGAGCAGCGAGGTGAGCCGCTGCGTCGTCATCCGCGACGACGAGAGGTAGGTCAGGTAGGCCGCGAGGCCGCTGACGAGCGCCAGGAGCGTGACCGTCCAGAATCCGTTGACCTGCACGCCGATGAAGGCGCGGGCGAGGAGCGCGAACAGTGCCAAGACGCCGATGGCCGTGAGGGCGACGTGGGCGATCATGACGGATGCCGTCGACACCACGTACCGCCAGTCGGCGATGTCGCGGCGCCATTCCTGGCCGTCCGTGGAGCGTGAACGCCAGTAGCCGAGCGCGGAGCTGACGGCGGCGGCCCCCGCCCCGCACAGCGCGGCCCACGAACCCAGGCCCCAGGGGGCCCAGAGTGAGATCGCGTCAGCGAACAGAGCGATCATCAGGCCGATGCCCGCACCGGCAGCCCCCGCGATGAAGGCCGCGAGCAGCGCCTCCGACTCGGCGCGGATCGACCGGGCCGGAGCGGCCAATGGGGAGGATTGGTCGGGCGCGTGCCGATCGGCATCCGCAGTGGTCATGGCCACAGTGTAGGACGCGGTAGGGGCGGTCTCTGCGACAGGTGCCACCGGCGGACGCAAGGGGGGATCGATCGGGCGCCACGCCGCTGCGTCGACGCTCCTGTGCGGGGTGTCGACTCAGCCGTCCGCCGTTGTGTTCGGCAGGAGAGCACGGCATTTCCACGGTCGTCGCCCGCTGATAGGCACTCTCCCAGGCGGGACCTGTAGAGTATGTCGGTCGGCTCTGGACACCGCGCGTGATGCGCGGATGGGTTTGTGAGTCCAAGGGGCCGATGGTGGGAGCGAATCCGCTCCGACGACCATCACTGTGAATGGCCCCCGGCCGACGAATGTCCGGGTTACTCCACGCCGCGTGTGCGGCTGAGCTGAGGCATGTCGCCGAGGCGCATCTGAGGAGTGCTGTTCTCGCGCGAGACAACCCAGAAGGACACCACCATGCCCAAGAACAAGAAGCCCGCCGGCGGCCGAGCCCAGGATTTCGAGCCCCGCTACGGCAAGAAGACGTCGTACCAGGATGCCAAGCGTCGTCCGGGTCAGTCCTCGGCCGGTAAGCCCGGCAGCAAGAGCCCCGGTCACCGCGGCTACCGGGCGGCCGAGGAGGGCGCCCCGGTCAAGAAGCAGCGCTGGACCGCGCAGGAGCGCGCCGGTCGCGACGAGGCTCGCGGCATCCGTACGCACCACGGCGACCGCCAGGACCGCCCGGCCCGCTCGTTCGACGACCGTCCGCGTCGCAACTCCTTCGATTCCGACCGTTCCCGCCCCTACGGCGCGGATTCGCGTCCGGAGCGTTCAGATCGACGGAGTTCTGCAGACGGCCGCCGCGACGATCGTCCGGCTCGTTCGTTCGACGACCGCCCGCGCCGTGACCGCGATGACCGTCCGGCTCGCTCCTTCGACGACCGCCCGCGCGGTGAGCGCCAGCCGCGCGACGACCGTCGCACCTTCGGCGATGCGCGTCCCTCGTACCGCGATGACCGCCCGCGTCGGGATGACCGTCCGGCTCGCTCGTTCGACGACCGTCCGCGTCGGGACTTCTCCGATCGCCCGCGTCGCGACGATCGTCCGGCTCGTTCGTTCGACGACCGTCCGCGTCGGGACTTCGGCGACCGTCCCCGTCGGGACGATCGTCCGGCTCGTTCGTTCGACGACCGTCCGCGCCGTGATGACCGCCCTGCGCGTTCGTTCGATGACCGTCCTCGCCGCGACTTCTCGGACCGACCCCGCCGCGACTTCTCGGACCGTCCGCGCCGTGACGACCGCCGCGACGGCTTCGCCGCCAACCGTTCGGACTGGGCCCACGCGCCCGGAGGCTCCGCGGGTCGCGGCAGCGACGCGCGGAGGGGGCGTGGGGAGAATGCTGACGCGAAGGCCAAGGCGTTCGAGCAGCACGTCGACGTCGTCCACGAGAAGCTGCAGGCGGAGGCTGTTCAGGCCGAGGAAGTGTCGGATGTGACCTTCTCGAGCCTGGGCCTCGGCGACAACATCGTGCGCGTGCTCGCCGATCTCGGCGCGACGTCGCCGTTCCCGATTCAGGCGGCCACGGTCGTCCCGATCCTGGAGGGCAAGGACGTGCTCGCGCGCGGCCGCACCGGTTCGGGCAAGACCATCGCTTTCGGCGCACCCCTGGTCGAGTCGATCCTGCGCAGCCAGGCCGGAAAGCGCCGCGAGTTCGCCCGCAGCCCCAAGGCGCTCGTGCTGGCTCCGACGCGCGAGCTCGCGCTCCAGATCGACCGCACGATCCAGCCGATCGCCCGCAGCGTCGGCCTGTTCACCACCCAGATCTACGGTGGGGTGCCGCAGGCCCGCCAGGTGGGTGCGCTCAAGAAGGGCGTCGACATCATCATCGGCACGCCCGGTCGGATCGAGGACCTGCAGGAGCAGGGCAAGCTCGACCTGTCGCAGGTGCAGCTGGTGGTGCTCGACGAGGCCGACCACATGAGCGAGCTCGGCTTCCTCGAGCCGATGCAGCGCATCCTGCGTCTCGTGCAGGATGGCGCGCAGAAGCTCCTCTTCTCTGCGACCCTCGACCGTGAGGTCGCCGCGCTCGTCGACGAGTTCCTCGTGGAACCCGCCGTCTACGAGGTGGCCGGCGAAGACCAGGACTCGGGGACCATCGACCACCGCGTGCTGGTGATCGACCACCGCGACAAGGCCGAGATCCTCACCTCGTTGGTGGACCGCGACAGCAAGACGCTCGTTTTCGCACGGACCCGTGCGTATGCCGAGATGCTCGCCGAGCAGTTCGAGGATGCCGGCATCCGCGCCGTCGCCCTCCACGGTGACCTGAACCAGGCCAAGCGGACGCGCAACCTGGAGCGACTGACGTCGGGTCGGGTCGAGGTGCTGGTGGCGACCGATGTGGCCGCCCGTGGCATCCACGTCGACGACATCGATCTGGTCGTGCAGGCCGACGCGCCCGACGAGTACAAGACATACCTGCACCGTTCGGGCCGCACCGGCCGGGCCGGTCGCAACGGGACGGTCGTCACTCTCATCACCCGTCAGCGTCGTCGCAAGATGACCGAGATGCTCGAACGCGCCGAGATCAGCGCTCCCTTCGAGGACGCTCGTCCGGGCGATGACGTTCTCGAGGAGCTCGCCGGTCGTCAGCTGGCCGACGTCGACGCCTGACCTCACGCCACGCGCGGGAGCTCGCCCTTTCGGGTCGGGCTCCCGCGCGGTCGTAGGATCGGGGCATGACCCCTCGGATGCCGGTGTTCGTCGCCGCTGTGGTTGTCTCCGCGGCGCTCGCCCTCACGGGGTGCGTGCCGGAACCGGCCGTTGACCCGAGCGGGAGTCCGTCAGCGAGCGATGGCACGCCGACGGCCCCGGTCACTGATCCGGCTCCGCTACCGTCTGGCTCGGCAGCGGCAACCATCGGGGTCACTCCCTCCCCGCCGCCGACCACTCCCTCGACTCCGAGCCCCGCACCCTCGACGCCTGCGCCATTGACCCCGGGGGAGGCGACGCGAGCGGTGCTGCCGGCGTGCGGCGATCTCCTCCCCCTGTCAACGGTGCACGCCCTGTTCAGCGATGCCGCTGAACGGATCGAGGTCGGCGGAAGCGCCGCCGACCACATGCCCGGGCCGCTTGCGAAGCGCACGATGCGCGACGCGCTTCAGTCGAACATGTGCACGTGGGCGGTGCCGTACTCGGACGGCGGTTTCACCGTGATCACGGCCGAACTCACTCGCAGCGCGCGCGACGGTCTCATCTCGGGGCTGCGATCGGCGGCCAGCTATACCGAGCGTCGCCTCGACGGCGCGGTGTCGTTCTCGACCGAGACCGAGACCGAACTCGGGACATCGACGATCGTGTACGTCTTTCAGGGCAACGTGTGGATCACCGTCGACGGCACGCTGTCGCTGAGCACGGCGCGCGAGTTCGCCTCGTCGGCGCTGGATGCCGTCCGCGTCGCCAACGCCTGATCGAATCGGGTGACTGAGATCGTCTAGAACAGCGCGTCTGAGGGCGGTGCGACGTCGGACGGCGCCGGACGTCCGCGCCGCGTGATGATCACGGGTCCGGCACGAGACGGGCGGCGAGCCTCGTCGTCCTCGGTTCCGCCGGCGAGCCCGCGGGAGCGGAGAAGTGGGCGCACGCGGGCGGCCAGCATTCGGCGGTACCCGACCGGAGCCGACACCGACGCCCCGGGGTACAGTCCCCGATAGAGGGGAAGGAGGTCGGGTCGCTCGCGCTCGAGCCACCCCCAGAACCACTGGCGTGCGCCGGGCCTCAGGTGTAGCGCTCCGAACACCACGCGGTGCGCACCGGCATCCTTCACCAGCCGCAGTGTCTCGTCGAGGATCGCGCGGTCGTCGGTGAGGTGCGGCAGGATCGGCATGACGAACACGACCGGTCGAAAGCCGGCCTCGCTGGCGGCGCGCACGGTGTCGAGGCGCGCCCGGAACGATGGGGCACCAGGCTCGAGTAGTCGCCGCAGCGACTCGTCGCCGATCGCGATCGACATCGAGACGTCGATGCGTACGGCAGAAGACGCCGCGACGAGTTCGGGAAGGTCTCGGCGCAGCAGCGTTCCCTTCGTGAGGATGGAGAACGGTGTGCCGCTCTCGGCGAGCGCGGCGATGATCCCGGGCATCAGGCGGTAACGTCCCTCCGCCCGCTGATAGGGGTCGGTGTTCGTGCCGAGGGCGACGTGCTCGCGTTTCCACGACGGACGTGCCAGTTCGCGCTGAAGCACGTCGACGATGTTCGTCTTCACGACGATCTCGCTGTCGAAGTCGCGACCGCTGTCGAAGTCGAGGTACTCGTGCGTGCGGCGAGCGAAGCAGTACACGCACGCGTGACTGCAGCCGCGATAGGGGTTGATCGTCCAGTCGAAGGGCATGGCTGACGGGGCGGGGACGTGGTTGAGTGCCGACTTGGCGAGCACCTCGTGGAACGTCATGCCGGCGAATTCCGGCGTCGTCACACTGCGGACGAGTCCCGGGATTCGCTCGAGTCCGGGCAGGGCGTTGCGGTCGATCGCGTCGACCTGCTGACCCTGCCATCTCATCCACACAGGGGAACATAGATTCGATCATGAGTCAAGCACGTCGCCCCACATGATCGAACGCAGGAACTATCCACAGGTACCCGACAGACGGCTCGACCTTCGACACAATGGTGGTGTGCCCGATGCTCCCGTCACCCGTCGTCGACGCCGCGTCTCCCGTCGCGTTCAGCTGGCGCGCCGACGTGCGGTGGCGGGACTGGTCGTGGTTGCTCTCATCGCTGTCATCGTGGCCTTCGCCCTCACGCGCGCCGACGACGTCGAGGCAGAGTCGCGCCCCGGCGCGTCGCCGACCCGCACGCCGGGAACGACGCCGACGCAGACGCCGACCGACACCGCCCCCTCTGCACCCGCCGTCGAATCTCCGTCCCCCTCGCCGCCGTCCGTCTGCGACGACCCCGATGTGCGCGCGGCGCTGAAGAACGGAGACGACGCCGCCGTGGTCGATGCCGTCGGCGGTGGGTCGAACTTCCGCGAGGCGGTGGTGTCGGGAGAGGCGCGCTGCCTCGATCTCGGTGAGGCGGGAAGGCTGTGGACGGTCGTCAACAAGCGCAATCCGCTCGACCCGCTCGACCACTGGCCCACCCCGCAGGCGCAACCGGGCGGCATCCGGGTCGTGTCGGGAGGGGGATGGCTCCGCGCCGACGCGGCGTCGGCCATCGACGAGCTCGCGGCGGCGATCGTCGCCGACGGCGTCGGTGCGCTCGGCATCGACAGCGCGTTCCGTCCCTACGCATTCCAGGTCGATCTCTACGCCCGCCATGTCGCCTCTCGCGGGCGGGAGGCCGCGGATCTGCGTTCGGCTCGTCCCGGTCACAGCGAGCACCAGACGGGCCTCGCGGTCGATGTCGTGGCCTGCGGATCGTCGGGATGCGGATCGCACGATAGCTTCCGCGGTACCGCGCAGGCCCAATGGCTCATCGACAACGCCTGGCGCCACGGCTTCATCGTGCGCTACGAGGAGGGCGAGACCGGCATCACCGGCTACTCCTGGGAACCGTGGCACCTCCGCTACATCGGTGTGCAACTCGCCGCCGCGTACCACGACGGCGGCTACCGCACGCTGGAAGAGTTCTTCGATCTGTCCGCAGCCCCTGACTACGACGGGTGAAACCCAGTACCATGGATGCCGGGATGCAATCCCACGACCGGCGACGCTGTTTCGCAGCGCGGCCCCGGCGGCACTCGACGACGAGAGGACGGGCGCACCATGGAGCGCGACATCTACGACGAAGACCACGACGCGTTCCGCGACATGGTCAAGGAGTTCTGCAAGCGCTACGTGACCAACGAGGCGCGTGAGAAGTGGGACTCCGACGGTGAGGTCGACCGTGCCACCATGCGTGCCGCGGGAGAGGCCGGAATCATCGGCCTCTCGGTGCCCGAGGAGTTCGGCGGCGCCGGGATGCTGCAGGATTACCGCTTCCGGGCGATCGTGAATGAGGAGGTCATCCGCGCCGGTGCGGGCTCGCTTGCCGGAGCCTTCGGCATCCAGGACGACCTCGCCGTCCCCTACCTCGTGCACATGGGCACGCAGGCGCAGAAGGAGAAGTGGCTGCCCGGAATGGCCACCGGCGAGATCATCGGCGCCCTCGCGATGACCGAACCGGGCGCGGGATCAGACCTGCGCGGCATCAAGACCACCGCGAAGAAGGTCGATGGCGGCTACCTGGTCAACGGCGCCAAGACGTTCATCTCGTCGGGCAAGACCGCCGACATGATCGTGACCTTCGTCAAGACGGGGGAGGGCAATCGCCCCGACGCGTTCTCGCTGCTCATCATCGAGAACGGGATGGAGGGGTTCGACCACGGCAAGAAGCTGCACAAGATGGGTTTCCAGGGCCACGACACCGCAGAGCTGTCGTTCAGCGACGTGTTCGTTCCCGAAGAGAACCTCATCAGCGGCACCGAGGGTCAGGGGTTCGTGCAGCTGATGATGAACCTGCCGCTGGAGCGGTTGTCGATCGGGGTGGCCGGTGCCGCTGCTGCCGCCGCCGCCCTGGAGTGGACGCTCGCCTATACGAAAGACCGCGAAGCGTTCGGCGAGCGGATCATCGACTTCCAGAACAGCCGCTTCAAGATGGCAGACGTCGCGACCACGGTCGACGCCCTCTGGGCCTACATCGACCGCGCGCTTCTCGCCTACAAGGACGGCAAGCTGACCGCCGAAGAAGCAGCGAAGGTGAAGTTCTGGGCCACCGAGCGCGAGTGGGAGGTGCTCGACACGTGCGTCCAGCTCCACGGTGGCTACGGCTACATCACCGAATACCCGATCGCCCGAGCGTTCCTCGACGCCCGCGTGCACCGCATCTACGGCGGCACCAACGAGATCATGCGCGAGATCGTGGGGCGCCAGCTGGCCGGCAAGCGCTGACCGGGGCGACCTTCCCCGCCTCACCCCGCCGAGTGTCCACGACGCGCCGCCGCCCCTGTGTGCGGGGCCGCATGTTGTGGACACTCGACTGGTGTGCGACCGAACGGGAGGCTCAGGGGTGCGCGTCGTCGACGCGAGCGAGTGCTGCTGCGACGCGGTCGGTGAGCTGTGCATCCCGGGCGAGGCCGGCCGCGAGCAGCGCCGGGTAGCTCTTCAGCTGAGCGGTTCAGACCGGAGTCGCCGCCGAAGCGGGCCGCCGACGAGCCAGGCGTGCCACCCCGGCGCGGCGCAGGCGGTCGGCCACGAGGATGCCGAGCCACGTGCCGGCGAGGCAGCTCGCCATGCACAGGCCGATGAAGGCGGCGACCAGCGCCGGATGCATCGACCACAGGTCGAACGACTGCGCCGCGAACAGCGGGTAGGCGATGCCGATGGCCACCGCCCCGACGTAGTGCAGCCAGGTCGCCCACCGGCGATAGAGGGTCGCCAGGAACGGCAGCTCCGGGAAGAACGACCAGAACAGCGTCGTCGCGATCGCGCCGAACGTGTAGAAGGGCGAGAGCACGAGACCGGAGATGAGACCGACGAGGAGCCCCGCAAGCGGCCGTTCCAGAAGGCGCAAGGCGATGACGGCGGGTAGCACCCACACCCCCGCGATCGCGATCGACGCGAAGGGCACGGTCGCGAACAGGACCACCGACACCGCCCACGCGCCCGCCAGCAGCGCACCGCCCGCGACGCCGATGGCCGCGCACGTCAGCAGGTACGCGGTCGACACTCGGCTCATCCGCGGGTCTCCCCACTCACCGAGGCCTGGGCCTTGGGCGTCGGCGAAGAGGCGCCGACGCGCCAGTAGCCGACGAAACTCACCGCGCTCTTGTCGACGCCGCGCTCGCCGACGAGGTGGCGACGGGCCGAGGTGGGCAGCGACTGCTCGCCCACGATGAAGGCGTGGAACGGGGCGGTCGGCAGCTGCCGCTGTGTCAGGGCCGCGAGGGCCGCCGTCCCCGGCTTGGTGTCGTGATCGCGCACGATCCACTGCACCTCGACGCCCTCCGGTGCCTCGAAAGGTAGGACATCGGATGCCGACGGCGCCTCGATGATCGCGAAGCCCGTGGCATCCGACGGCAGCGACGCGCACACCCCGGCCACCGCCGGCGCGCCGGTCTCGTCGGCCACCAGCACCACCCGGTCGACACCGCGCTCCGGGTTGAACCCGAGCCCCTCGTCGATGATGACCACCGACTCGCCCGGCTGGGCCGACTGCGCCCACCGCGAGGCCGGACCGGCGGTCGGACCGGAGCCGTGCAGCACGAAGTCCACATCGATCTCGGGACCGCCGCCGGCACCGCCTGCCCGGTATGCCCGCACCGTGTAGTTGCGCATCACCGGGCGCATCCCGTCGGGGATCCGCAGGTACTTCATGTAGCCGAAGAGCTTGTTCGCTTTGGCCGGAAGTCGCTCGAGGCCCTCATCGCCGCCGAGCGGGAGGAACAGCCGGAACCATTGGTCGAAGCCCATCGGGGTGAAGCGCGCGATGTCACCGTCGCCGAGCGTCACCCGCATCCAGTGCTCGCTGAGGCGCTCGGTGCGCACCACGCGGAGGTGCAGCAACTCCTGCACCTCCGGCTTCACCAGACTGCTGTATCGAGCCATCGTCATCCTCCCTCTGGCGCGAGAACGCGCGTGTGTGCGGTTGCGGCGGGGCAATTGGGACGGGGGCGCGGTCCCGCGTCGGTGGTGAGGACGATCACCGCAGGGTCCAGGGGAAGAGGGACCACAGCAGCACCGCCGAGACCAGCCAGAACGCGGCCACGAACACGACATCACGACGGCGGAACGGCACGAGGTGACGCTCGGTGCGGTCGGGGAACGCGCCGAACGCGCGCGCATCCATCGCCAATGCCACCCGCTCGGCGTGGCGGATGGCTCCGGCCAGCAACGGCACGATGTACCCCCACCAGCGGGCGGCGGCGGCGAACGGACCGCGGCCGCCGTGTGCTCCCCGCACCCGATGGGCCTGTCGGATGATGTCGAGCTCATGCCCGAAGCGTGGGACGAACCGGAACGCGGCCAGGGCGGTGTATCCCACGCGATACGGCACGCGCAGCTGCTGCACCGTCGCGCGGACGAGGTCGGGCCCGTGCGTGGTGACACCGGCGGCCAGCGCGAGAGCGAGGATCGCCCCCAGGCGCAACGCGGTCGCGAAGCCCACCTCCAGTGCGCCGCCGAACAGCGTCCACGGGCCGAGCGTCAGCACGGCAACGCTCTGGTCGACGCGGGACGGGTCTGCCCAGACGCTCATGCCGAGCCCCACCACGACGATCGCCGTCGGCACAGCGACGCCCAGCACCAGCGCCAACCGCACGGTCATGCGTGCGCCGACGAGGACCACCGCGTACGCGAGTGCGAGGAACGACAGAGGGGTCGCGAGGTCGCGCACGAACACCAGCACGATCATCGCCGGCAGGGGCGCGAGCAGCTTGGCCAGGGGATTCAGGCCGTATAGGAACCGGCCCGGCGCGGACACCCGTGCGTACGGATCGAGGGTCGCGGCGCTCATCCGGCATCCTCGCCCGGACGCGCGGACGGAAGGCGCGCGCCGGGAAGGTCGGCGAGGCGGGTGACGGCCGCGAGCGACGGATGCCGCGAGCCCATCAGTGCACGACGCAGCGGTGGGAGGCGTAGTCCCGCGCGGCGCAGGAGCGCCTCGTCGGCGAACACGTCCGCCGTCGCGGCGTCGGCCACGATGCGACCGTCGCCGACCACGACCGTGCGGTGGGCATACTCGGTCACCAGCTGCATGTCGTGGGTGACGACGAGGATCGTGGTCCCGGCCTCGTTCAGCTCGCGCAGCAGACCCAACAGCTCATCGGCACGAGCCCGGTCCTGGCCGAACGTCGGCTCGTCGAGGGCCAGGACGGGTGCTCCGCCCACCAGCGCGGTGCCCACCGACAGGCGCCGCTTCTGGCCTCCCGACAGCAGGAACGGATGCCGGTGCGCGTGCGCGGCGAGACCGAAACGGTCGAGGATCTCCCCGGCGCGGCGATGCACCTCGGCATCCGGCAGCTTCTGCCTGCGCAGCCCGTGGGCGATCTCGTCGAAGACGGTGTGGGCGATGAACTGGTGCTCGGGATTCTGGAAGACGAAGCCGATGCGACGCGACAGGGCGCGCAGCTCGGTGCGTGCCGGGTCGACTCCGTCGATGCTCACACGGTTCTTCGGCACCGGGATGACGCCGGCGATCGCTTGGAGGAGGGTCGTCTTGCCGGCGCCGTTCTGGCCGACGATCGCGACGAACTCGCCGCGCCGCACGTCGAGATCCACGTCGTGGATCACCGCGGTCCGGCCCCGACGCACCGTGAGGCCCCGCACCGACAGCACCACGGATGCAGTGCTGCCCGGGGCTGCGGTCGCATAACTCAGGCTGGAGGGCGTGTCTGCGGCCGCGTCGGCAGCGGCGGGCACGCTTCTGCCTGAGTTATGCGCCGCTGCGCGGTGGCTTCCGGCCGGATCCGCCGCCTCTCCGGCCGGATCCGGGGCGGCGTCGACTGCCGCCCGCAGCTCGTCGGGAGTGAGAGGGAGGCGCTCGAAGTGCCAGCCGGCGCGGCGCAGGCGCAGGGCGGCGAGTGTGGATGCCGGCAGCCACACGCCCAGGGCGTGGAGTTCGTCGGCGCGGTCGCGCAGCACCTCGTCGACGGTGCCGTCGGCCACCGTGCGACCGGACGCATCGAGCGCGATGACCCGGTCGGTGATGCCGACGGCGGCATCGAGATTGTGCTCGATGAGCACGATCGCGCGATCGCCGGCCGCCACGAGTTCGGACAGGGTCGCGTAGACCTCCTCGATGCCGGCCGGGTCGAGGTTGGCCGTCGGCTCGTCGAGCACCATGAGTGGCGACCCCATCGCCAGCGCGCACGCGATCGCCAGACGCTGTCGACCCCCACCCGACAGCCGGTCGGGATTGTCGTCACGCCTGTCCCACAGTCCGACGCGACGAAGGGCGTGCTCGGTACGCGCCAGCACCTCCGGGGCGGGGAGCCGAAGGTTCTCAGGCCCGAAGGCCACCTCGTCGAGGAGCGTTCCGGTGACCAGCTGGGCGTCAGGATCCTGGAACACCATGCCGACGTGGCGACTCAGCGTCGAGACCGGTGTGGTCCGCGTGTCGAGGCCCGCGACACGTACCGAACCGGTCACGCCGGCGGGAACCGCGTGAGGGATGAGTCCGTTCAGGGTCAGCGCGAGCGTCGACTTGCCCGACCCGCTCGGTCCCAGCACGATCGCGACCTCGCCGCGGCGCAGAGTGAACGACGCGCCGGCCGGTGTCGGCGCCTCGGCACCATCGTGGGTGACCGCAAGCGCGGACACCCGGAGGATCGCCTGGTCACCCGGTGTGGCGGAGCCGGCGGCGGGGTCTGCCCCAGCCGCGGGTGCGGAGGTGGTCACGGTGCGGTCCAAACGGAGGGAGGGCTGGCGAGAGGCGCAGCGTACTCAACTTAGCCTACCCTTACCTGCTGGTCACACGCAGGCGGACCGTTCGGGGATCAGCGCGAGGCGGAGACACCGGTGCGCGCGACGCCGGCTCTTCGGAGCGCGCCTCCGACACCGAGTCCGACGGCGGTCCACAACACCGGCCCGACGACGAACAGCGCGACATAGACGATCTGTCCCCACACGGCGAACTTCGCCACATCGGCGGCGAACCAGATCGCCACGGCGATGACGGCCCCCACGATCACGGCTGACACGAAGAACCGCCATGGCTCCCAGCGCCGATACCGGGTGAGGGCGGCGATGCCCTCCTGCAACCCGCCGATCAGCAGTGCGGTGCCGAGGTAGCGGCCGATCCACGGAGGAGCGAAGGCGCTCGCCACCAGCGCAGCGAGCAGGTGGGTGATCAGCGCCACCCAGGGAAGTCGCAGGAGAGCCTGTGCGATCACCCCCGGGATGACGTGCACGCCCAGCACCAGGCCGTACAGCACCGGCACGAACGCAGAGACCGGCGCGCTGACCGCTCCTGCGGCCACCTGCAGCACACCCGTCGCCACGCCGATCGCCGCGCAGATCAGCAGGACGCGCGTCGACAGGGCGGGGGTTCGGGCCACCCGTCCAGCCTACTCGCGGCCGGCCGGGTCAGATCCGGCGTCGCCGCCGGGTCAAACGCACGCCCGGCAAGGGCGGGGCGGGGATCCGCTCGTCGCCGTGACCGGTCACCCGACCGAATCGGTCGGCGCCCGCCTCCCACGCCTCCCGGGCCTCGACGATCTCCTCGTGCGAGCGCCCGACGAAGTTCCACCACATCACGATGTCGTCTTCGAAGGGTTCGCCGCCGAGGAGGAACACCGTGGCATCCCGCGTCGCGCGCACGCGGATGCCGGTCCTCGCCGTGCCCAGGTAGAGAAGCCCCAGGTCGGGGAGGGGCGTGCCCTCTTCGGTGTCGATCACCGGATCGCCCGAGATGCCGACGACCGCGTACTCCCAGTGCGACTCCAGCGGAAGCGTGGTCGTCGTCCCGGCGGGGAGGAACACTTCCGCACCGACGATGGGCGTGTACATGCGTGCGGGGGAGACGGCGCCGCCGAACGCGCCGACGACGACGGTCGCGCCGGCACCGTCGCCCAGATCCACCCGGGGGAGGTCTCCGATCCGTTCGAAGTCGCGCTCGCCGTGGCGTCGCGATTCGGGCAGCGCGACCCACAGCTGCAACGCGTCGAGCGGCACCGGTTCCTCGCCCACCGAGTACTCGGAGTGCGCGATGCCGGCACCGCTGGTCATGATGTTCAACACGCCGCGGCGCACGATCACGTCGCTGCCGATCGCGTCGCGGTGGCGCACCTCACCCACGAACGGCCAGGTGACCGTCTGGAGACCGATGTGGGGGTGCGGTTCGACCCGCATCCGGGTGGTCTGCGGCCCGAATCGGTCGAGGAAGCACCACGCCCCCACCATCGGGAGCTCCCGTTGCGGAAGGCTGCGGTGTACCGACATCCCCCGCACACCGCCCAACGGCACCTCGCGCGCCTCCAGCAGGAGCGACCGGGGTCCCGGTTGTGGCAGCGAGGCCGGGGCGGCCACGGGAGACGGGGTCTCTGGTGGGTCTCCCGCGGGTGCGTCGAGACGGGTCATGTCAGTCGTCGCTGCTGTCGGGACGATCGACGCCGTCGCTGCCGGAGTCGTCGGCGGTCGGGCGCCAGTGCACATCGAGACCGTCGACCTCGTGCGAGCGCAGGTACTTCACGACGAACGGGCACACCGGTACCACCGTTTCCCCGCGTGAGGAGATATCGGCCAGTGCCTGGGAGACGAGGACGGAGCCCAAGCCCCTCCCGCCGAAAGCGGGGTCGATCTCGGTGTGGGGCACGACGAGGCGCCCGTGGTCGTCGACGGTGAACTCCATGAACCCGGCGACGGTCTCGCCATGGTGGATCTCGTACCGCCCCTTGTCGTCGTTGCGGGTGACCGTGGTCTGGACGTCATCGCTCATCGAGGCCCCTCTCGTCGGTGGTTCCAACGTAGGCCGCGCGGCCGGTGTTCCGCCATCGCGCGCCCGAAAGCAGGCGGAACTCACTCGGACGGCCGCGGGGCCGACCCGAACCGACGATCGAGCCTGCTTTCGGGCGCCGCTGCGGCCGACACTCCCAGCCGACTCACGCGCGGCCGGGGGAGGATGGTGCCGTGAGTCGCCGCTTCGCCATCGTGCTGACGGCGGTGCTGGCTACTGCGGGGGCGCTTGCGGCCTGCGCCGCCGAGCCGCCTGCGTCGACCGACCCGCCTGCGTCGACCGCGCCGCATGCGACGGCCTCCGTCTCGCAGCCGACTGTCCCCGACGGCACCCCGACGACCGCGCCATCGCTGTTGCCGCCGGTGACCGCATCGCCCTCGCCGTCGGACGATCCGGTCGAGGGAATGTCGCTGGAACAGCGCGTCGGGCAGCTCTTCATGGTGGGGACCCCCGTCGACCGGGCCTCGCGCACGGCGCTGCGAGCGGTGCGCGACCGACATGCCGGTGGCATCTTCCTCGCGGGCAGATCCACGCGGGGAGCGGATGCCGTCGCCACGGTCACGGGACGTTTCACGCGGCTGGTCGACGACGCCACCGCGGCGGACGTGCCGTTGTGGATCGCGACCGATCAGGAGGGCGGCGCCGTACAGGTGCTGCGCGGGCGCGGATTCTCCGACATCCCCTATGCGATCCGCCAGGCTGACGCCCGGACGGCGTCTCTGCAGCGCAGGGCGAGTCGCTGGGGAGCCCAGCTGCGCGAGGCGGGCGTCACCATGAACCTCGCGCCGGTGGCCGACATCGTCACCAGCGCGGACGTGCGATTCGACAACGCGCCGATCGGTGCGCTCGGGCGGCAGTACGGCTACTCCGAGCGCACCGTGGCGGCCAAGGCCGGTGCCTTCGCCGCCGGCATGCGCGTTGCCGGTGTCATGCCGACGTTCAAGCACTTCCCGGGGCTCGGACGCGTGACGGACAACACCGACACCCGTCGCAATGTGCACGACACGGTGATCTCGGCCCGATCGGCCGACGTCGATGTCTACCGGTCGCTGACGGCGGCGGGCCCGTCGGTGGTGATGGTCAGCAGCGCCGTGTACGACCGCATCGATCCGTCGCAGCCGGCGATGTTCTCCGCCGAAGTGGTGGGGTCGGTGCTGCGTGGGCGTGTCGGCTTCGACGGCGTGGTCATCACCGACGACGTGTCGGCCGCGCGCGCCGTCACCGGCATCCCTCCCGCGAAGCGGGCGGTGCGAGCGATCGAGGCGGGGGTGGACCTCGTGCTGGTGTCGGCCGATGCGTCGGTGTTCCCCGAGATGTACGACGCGGTGCTGCGCCGCGCGCAGAAGGACCCGGAGTTCGCGCAGCGCGTCGACGAGTCGGCCCGGCGCGTCGTGGAAGCCAAGCTCACCGGCCCCGCATCCGCCGGTCGTTGAGCGAGCGCAGCGAGACGAAGCGCGGCGGACCGGCTCACAACTCAGGCAGAACAGCCCGCTCGAGCCCCCGGATGCGGCCCAGGCCCCCGTCCAGCCTGAGTTATGGTCCCTTCGCACCACCAGACGCCGGGGCCCGGCGGGATCGGGCAGACTCGAACGGTGGACGACGCGACGCCTCTCATGGCCCGGATCCCGGCCGAAGCGACTCCGGATGCCGTCTACGACGCGTTCGTCGACTGGTCGGCGGCGCGGGGGCTCACCCTCTACCCGGCGCAGGATGAGGCGATCATCGAGCTGGTCTCCGGCAACCATGTGATCCTCGCGACGCCCACCGGCACCGGAAAGTCGCTCGTGGCGGTCGCGGCGCATGCGGCCTGTCTGGCATCCGGCGGTCGGTCATACTACACCGCGCCGATCAAGGCCCTGGTGAGCGAGAAGTTCTTCGCGCTGGTGGAGATCTTCGGTGCCGAGAAGGTCGGAATGGTCACCGGCGACTCGGCGGTCAACCCCGACGCCCCGATCATCTGTTGCACGGCGGAGATCCTGGCCAATCTCGCCCTCCGACTCGGGCCCGATGCGCCGGTCGCCCAGGTCGTCATGGACGAGTTCCACTACTACGGCGACCCGGAGCGCGGCTGGGCGTGGCAGGTGCCGTTGCTCACCCTGCCGCGCGCGCAGTTCGTGCTGATGTCGGCAACTCTCGGCGATGTGACGGCGATCGCCACCGATCTCGAGCGTCGCACGGGACGGGAGGTGGCGCTGGTCACGGGAGTGGAGCGGCCTGTGCCGCTGACCTTCACGTACGAGCGGCGCCCGGTGCACGACGTCCTCGAGAGCCTCCTCGATCCGACCGTCGGCGGGGGGTCGGAGGCGCCGGTCTACATTGTCCACTTCTCGCAGGCCGCGGCGCTGGAGCGCGCCCAGGCGCTCACCAGCGGCAAGGTCGCGTCCCGCGAGCAGCGCGTTGCGATCGCCGACGCGATCGGCGCGTTCCGGTTCACGACGGGCTTCGGAAAGACGCTGTCGAGGCTCGTGCGCGCGGGCATCGGGGTCCATCACGCCGGCATGCTGCCCCGCTATCGCAGGCTGGTGGAGACTCTCGCCCAGAAGGGTCTGCTGCGGGTGATCTGCGGCACCGACACCCTGGGTGTCGGGATCAACGTGCCGATCCGCACGGTGGTGATCACCGCGCTGGCAAAGTTCGACGGCACGAAGATGCGTCAGCTCAGCGCGCGCGAGTTCCATCAGATCGCTGGACGTGCCGGGCGTGCGGGGTTCGATGTGCACGGCAACGTCGTCGGGATGGCTCCCGACTGGGAGATCGAGAACGCCGTCGCCCTCGCCAAAGCGGGCGACGACCCGGCCAAGCGCAAGAAGATCGTCCGCAAGAAGGCTCCCACCGGAGTCGTGAACTGGGGTCAGGGGTCATTCGATCGGCTGGTCGAGTCAGCGCCCGAGCCCCTCGAACCCCATCTGCAGCTGACGGCGGCGATGCTCATCAACGTCATCGGGCGGGGCGGCGATGTGTTCGCAGGCGTGCGAGCGCTCGTGTTCGACAATCATCAGAGCCGGACGCGCCAGTACGAGCTGGCACGGCGAGCGATTGCGATCTTCCGTACTCTCGTGGTCGCCGGAGTGGTCGTGTCGGATGCCGACGGCATCCGGCTCACGGTCGACCTGCAGCCGAACTTCGCGCTCAATCAGCCGCTGTCGCCGTTCGCGCTGGCGGCCATCGAGCTGCTCGACCCCGAGGCGACGGTAGACGGATCGGGGGGTGGCGCCGGCTCCGGGCACTATGCCCTCGATGTGGTGAGCGTCATCGAGGCCACTCTCGACGACCCGCGGGCCATCCTCGGGCAGCAGGAGTATCGGGCACGGGGCGAGGCCGTGGCGGCGATGAAGCAAGACGGTGTCGAGTACGAGGAGCGTATGGCACTGCTCGAAGAGGTGACCTGGCCGAAGCCGCTGTCCGAGCTGCTGGCGCAGGCGTTCGAGACGTTCGCGTCGAGTCAGCCGTGGGTACGCGACTTCGAGCTGCGCCCCAAGTCGGTGGTGCGCGACATGTTCGAGCGCGCCATGTCGTTCGGGGAATATGTGTCGTTCTATCAGCTCGGACGGAGTGAAGGGCTCGTCCTGCGATACCTGAGCGACGCGTACCGGGCCATCCGGCAGACGGTACCGGCCGAGGCCCGCACCGACGAGTTGATGGATGTCATCGAGTGGCTCGGAGAGTTGGTGCGGCAGGTCGACTCCAGCCTCGTCGACGAGTGGAACGCCCTGATCGCCCCGCCCGCGGGTGTCGACGCGGCACCTGTCGTGCCGCCGGCGCCCCCGACGGTGCTCACGAACCGTCGGGCCTTCACGGTGCTCGTGCGCAACGAGATGTTCCGGCGGGTGCAGCTGGCGGCGTTGCAGGACGATGACGCGCTGAGCGAGCTCGATCCGCTCGTCGACTGGCCGGCGGCGCTTGACCGCTACTACGACGAGCACGACACGATCCTCACCGGTGGCGGCGCCCGCTCTCCGCGGCTCATCGAGATCGACGAGCATGCCGCCGACGGTATGTGGCGCGTCGAGCAGGTCATCGACGACCCCGAGGGCGATCACGACTGGCGGATCCGCGGCGAGGTCGACCTGGACGCTTCCGTGGCGGAGGGCACCGCCGTGGTGCGGGTGACGGAGATCGTGCGCCTGTAGCGGTGGAACCTGCCGCACGCGAACGCCACAATGGGGCGATGGCCACACACCTCGCGTTCTTGCGCGCGATCAATCTCGGCGCGACGCGGGTCTTTCCGAAGGCGGACATCCAGCGGGTGGTCGCCGAGACCGGATTCGAGGGGGTGGAGACCCACATCAACACCGGCAATGTCCGCTTCGACACGCGGATGCGATCGCGCGCGAGGATCGAAGAGACCCTGGAGCGGTCGTTCCTGCGCGACCGTGGCTTCGAGGTGCCGACCATCGTGTTCTCGGCGGCGGAGTTCGCGCAGCTGGCCCGTGAGACGGCGGCGCTGCACGCGGCCCACCCGGGCCTCGTCCGCCACTACGTGTATCTCCTGAAGGACGAGCTCCCCTCGGACGTGGTGGCGGGGGTGGAGGCGTTGGCGACCGAGAAAGGGCGGATGGTCGTCCGTGGCCGGGCGGCGCACGCCCTCCTTCATCCCGGCTACCAGAACGGCGTGGTCGATCCGTTGAGGGCGGCGGGGAAGCTCGGAATCGCGACCAACCGCACCCACACCGTCGTGGCGGCGATCGCCGAGAAGTGGTGCTGAAGGCGCGCCGGCTCGGAGTCAGTCAGACCTCTGCCGTAGAGATCGCCGTGCGCGCCCAGCTCGCGGCGGGAGACGCGACAGAGGCTTCGCCCGCACGTGCGCATGCGATAGCGGCGGCGATAGACGCGGTCCAGGGCGCGTACGCGGGAATCGACCTGCGCGCGATCGAATCCGAACTCCACGACTCCGCGACGGGGTTGCCGCGTTGATGGTGGACAGATCGGTCGTTCTCGACACCTCGGCGATCATCGCCCTCATTCAGTCCGAGCCGCAGGCGGAGGCCATCACGGAGGCGTTGGCCGATGCCGCGAACCGCGCGATCTCCGCAACCACACGGCTCGAGGCGTCGATCGTCGCCGACGGTGCGCGCGACCCGGTCCGCACGGCACGGTTCGACGCGCTCATCGACGCTCTCGACCTCGAGGTCGTCGTCGTCTCCGACTCACAGGTGCGCCTCGCGCGTCAGGCGTTCCGTGACTACGGCCGCGGATCCGGGCATCCCGCGCGATTGAACTTCGGCGACTGCTTCAGCTACGCGCTCGCGCGCGAGCGTCGTGCTCCGCTGCTCTATGTCGGAGACGACTTCGCTCACACCGACGTCGCGTCTGTGCTCTAAGCGCCGGTGTCGGCGCCCCCGCGTATCGTGGACCGGGTGAGTGACGCCGGCGGGTACGACCCCTACGCCGACCTCGTCTGGGATCCCGACGACGTCGCGCCGCCGCCCGACCCCGATGCGCCGCTGCCGCCCGATCCCGCCTTCGACGGCTACGCCGGTGCGCTCTCCCGCGCCACGCGCTCGACGCCACCGGCGTCGGTGACCGGTGCCGCGGCACCGGCGTCCGTGCTGACGCTCGAGCGACGCGACCATACCGGCGCCGACCCGCGCGCGGTGCTCAAGGAGGTCTTCGGATACGACGAGTTCCGCGGCGACCAAGCCGACATCGTCGCCCACGTCATCGGCGGGGGAGACGCCGTGGTGCTCATGCCCACCGGCGGCGGAAAGTCGATCACCTACCAGGTTCCGGCCCTGGTGCGCCCGGGCACCGGTCTCGTCGTCAGCCCTCTGATCGCCCTCATGCACGACCAGGTCGACGCGCTGGTGGCCAACGGCGTCCGGGCCGCGTTCCTCAACTCGACCCAGAGCGCCGCCGAGCGGGCCGGGGTCGAACGCGCCTATCTCGACGGCCAGCTCGACCTCATCTATGTCGCGCCCGAACGCCTGAGCGTGCCGGCCACCACCGCGCTGCTGCAACGCGGCACCCTCAGCGTCATCGCCATCGATGAGGCGCACTGCGTCAGCCAGTGGGGTCACGACTTCCGCCCCGACTATCTCGCGCTCGGAGATCTCGACCAGCGGTTCCCCGGTGTGCCGCGCATGGCCCTCACAGCGACCGCCACACGGGCGACGCACACGGAGCTCACCGAGCGTCTGTCGCTGCCGAGGGCGGCGCATTTCGTCGCAAGCTTCGACCGACCCAACATCCAGTACCGCATCGAGCCGAAGGTCGACCCGCGCCGCCAACTCGCGGCGTTCGTGCGCTCGCAGGAGGGCGCCGCGGGCATCGTCTACGCGCTGAGTCGCAAGTCGGTCGAACAGACCGCGGAGTACCTGCGCACACAGGGCATCGATGCGCTGCCGTATCACGCGGGCCTGCCCGCCGAGATGCGCGCGAAGCACCAGAGCCGGTTCCTCCGCGACGAGGGCGTCGTCATCGTGGCGACGATCGCGTTCGGCATGGGCATCGACAAACCCGATGTCCGGTTCGTTGCGCACATCGACCTGCCGAAGTCGGTGGAGGGGTACTACCAAGAGACGGGCCGCGCCGGGCGAGACGGGGAGCCCGCGCTCGCCTGGATGGCCTACGGCTTGGGCGACGTCGTGCAGCAGCGGCGCCTCATCGACCAGTCCCCGGGCGACCGTGTGTTCAAGATGCGACTGGGTCAACATCTCGACGCGATGCTTGCGCTGTGTGAGACCGTGAGCTGCCGTCGCCAGAATCTGCTCGGTTACTTCGGGCAGGAGTCGGCTGCCTGCGGCAACTGCGACACGTGTCTCGAACCGCCCGAGACCTGGGAGGGACTCGTCCCGGCGCAGAAGCTGCTGTCGACCATCGTCCGACTGCAGCGGGAGCGGGGTCAGGCGTTCGGGGCCGGACACCTCATCGACATCCTGCGCGGTGCCACCACCGAGCGCATCGTGCAGCAGGGTCACGACAAGCTCGCCACCTACGGCATCGGTGGCGACCTCAGCGACCAGGATTGGCGATCGGTGGTGCGCCAGCTGCTGGCCCGCGGCATCCTCGTGGCGCAGGGTGAGTACGGCACTCTGGCCGCCGGACCCGATGCCGCTCCCGTGCTGCGCGGCGACGTGTCGGTGCCGTTGCGTCGTGACGTGCTCGGGCGGTCGGGTTCGCGAGACGCGTCGCGCCGGGGGCGCACCGCGGCACCGGTCGCCGTGGCCGACGGCGATGTCGACCTGTTCGAGGCGCTTCGTGCGTGGCGGGCCACGCAGGCGCGCGAACAGGGAGTGCCGGCGTACATCGTGTTCGGCGACGCGACGCTGAGGGCCCTGGCCGACAAGCGGCCCCGCACGGTCGACGAGCTTTCGGGCATCACCGGCATCGGCGCGAAGAAGCGCGAGGCCTACGGCGAGGCTGTGCTCGCCGTCATCGCCGCCGACCGCTGATCCTGCCCCCTCGCCGGACACAACGGCGACGGATCGCCTCCACCGTGACACCCAGTATCAGATGTGGTGGGTGTGGGTACCACACAAGTGGATGCCGGAACGTCGGCGCGGACAGTTGTGGGGCAGGTCCAACCGGTTTGCTGAGCCGTTGTGGCACTCCTACCGTCGAGAGTGACTTCCTTGCCCGCCGATGCCGAGAGGGATGCGATGACCGACGCCGCCGTTCGCCCCAAGAAGCCCGCCACCAACAAGCGCACTCCCGCCGGTGGTGCGCCCACGGCCGCCCACTCCGCCGACGAAGCTCACGAGCCTCGCATCGATGTCGCCGCGGTGACCGACGCTCTCCTCGGAACCTGGGCCGACACCCGGCGCAGTGCCCGGGAGATGATCAAAGACCCTGCGTTCTGGCGCATCGAAGGGCAGTCGATGGCCGAGCATCGTGAGCGGGTGCTGTCGCAGCTGCGTCTTCTGGTAGACAACGACGGGTCGCGGCGGGCTTTTCCTGAGGAGTACGGCGGCCTCAACGACAACGGTGCCAACCTGGCCGGGTTCATGGAGCTGGTGCTGGCCGACCCCAGCCTGCAGATCAAGTCGGGCGTGCAGTGGGGGCTGTTCGGCTCGGCGATCTATCAGCTCGGCACGAAGGTGCACCACGACCTGTGGCTGCGCGATGTCATCACGCTCGACCTGCCGGGCGCCTTCGCGATGACCGAGACCGGTCACGGTTCTGACGTGGCGGCCATCGGCACCACCGCGACGTACGACCCGGCGACCGAGGAGTTCGTCATCCATACGCCGTTCCGAGGGGCGTGGAAGGACTACCTCGGCAATGCGGCGCTCCACGGCAAGGCGGCGACCGTGTTCGCGCAGCTGATCACCGGCGGCGTGAACTACGGCGTGCACTGCTTCTTCGTTCCGTTGCGTGACGACGACGGCGCGTTCCTTCCCGGTGTCGGTGGCGAGGACGACGGGGTCAAGGGCGGGCTCAACGGCATCGACAACGGTCGACTGCACTTCGATCACGTGCGGATCCCGCGTCAGAACCTCCTCAACCGCTACGGCGACGTGGCCGCCGACGGCAGCTACTCGAGCGACATCGCCACGCCCGGCCGCCGCTTCTTCACCATGCTGGGCGCGCTCGTGCAGGGCCGCGTCTCGCTCGACGGTGCCGCCACCACCGGTACGGCTCTGGCGCTGTACATCGCCGTCACCTACGCGAACCAGCGCAGGCAGTTCGACTCCGGTGCGGGCTCGGAAGAGGTGATGCTCCTCGACTACGGCAAGCACCAGCGCCGCCTGCTGCCGCGGCTCGCCCAGGTGTATGCCCAGTTCTTCGCGAACGATGAGCTGCTCCGCAAGTTCGACGGCGTGTTCGGCGGCAGCGCCGACACCCCGGAGGAGCGCGAGGATCTCGAGACGCTGGCCGCGGCGCTCAAACCGTTGTCGACGTGGAATGCGCTCGACACCATCCAGGAGTGCCGCGAGGCGTGTGGCGGTGCGGGGTTCCTGGCCGAGAACCGGCTCGTCGGACTCCACCACGATCTCGACGTGTACGTCACGTTCGAGGGCGACAACAACGTGCTGCTCCAGCTGGTGGGCAAGCGTCTGCTGTCCGACTTCGCCAAGCAGTTCAAGGGCGCGGATGCCGCCAAGCTCGCCACCTTCGCGGCCCGTCAGACGGCGGGCAAGGTGTTCCACGGCGCGGGGCTGCGTCAGCTCGGTCAGGCCGTCGCCGACCTCGGTTCGCCCGCACGTTCGGTGGAACTGGGTCTGCGCGAGGAGCAGCAGCATGAGCTTCTCGCCGGGCGGGTGGAGCAGATGATCTCCGACATCGCCGGACGCCTTCGTCCCGCAGCCAAAGCCGCCCCGGCCGAGGCGGCGGTGATCTTCAACGCCAACCAGGCTGAGCTCATCGAGGCGGCGCGAGCTCACGGCGAGCTCCTGCAGTGGGAGGCCTTCAGTGACGGCATCCGCCGCGCGAGCGACGACGGCACGCGTCAGGTTCTCACGTGGCTGCGCGACCTGTTCGGCCTGTCGCTGATCGAGAAGCACCTGGCTTGGTACCTGATGAACGGACGCCTTTCGACGCAGCGGGCGGCCACCGTGGGTCGGTACATCGACCGGCTGTGCCTGCGGCTCCGGCCCCACGCACAGGACCTCGTGGATGCGTTCGGGTTCGCACCGGAGCACGTTCGTGCCCCGATCGCCTCCGGTGCGGAGCAGGAGCGTCAAGACGAGGCGCGGGCGTACTACGCGGCGCTGGCCGCGTCCGGTGACGCCCCGGTCTCGGAGAAGTCGCTCAAGAAGGCGTAGCGAGCGCGTTCGATTCCGTTCGCGCACCAGGGCGACGTCCGAAGAGCTCGCGGTGGGTTTCGCGCCTCATCGAGTGAACGGAAATTGTCACGGAACGATAACGATGGCGCGGGGGATGTATCGGATCGTCGCCGGGCGGACACTACCCCTATGAAGGCCCCAGTCCGGCACGCCCATTCGGCTTCGTGGCGTGCGTGACTGTCTTCGCTGGGGGACCGTTTCGGGTGAACGGTCCCCCCTCTCTATTTGTGCCACCACCGGTCGGGTGATGTCGGTGGCTCCGACTATCGTGGCGACGTGAGCAGTGACATCCTCGTGGGACCCGACGGCCTGGCCCGGTGTGCCTGGGTGGGTGACGACCCTGAGTACCGCCGCTACCACGACGAGGAGTGGGGGCGGCCCCTCCACGGCGATCGCGCGCTCTACGAGAAGATGAGCCTCGAGGGGTTCCAGGCGGGACTGAGTTGGATCACGATCCTGCGCAAGCGTCCGCGGTTCCGTGAGGTGTTCGCGAACTTCGAGCCCGAGGTCATCGCGGCGTACGGTCCCGACGACGTGGAGCGTCTGATGCTCGACGCGGGGATCATCCGTAATCGCTTGAAGATCGAGGCGACGATATCCAATGCGCGTCTGCTGACCGAGATGGGCCCGGGCGACTTCGACGCGCTGATGTGGTCGTTCGCCCCCGCGGTGCACTCTCGTCCGCTGTCGTTCGCCGACGTGCCCGCCACCACCCCGGCATCGGACGCGATGTCCAAGGCGCTGCGCAAGGCCGGGTTCCGGTTCGTCGGTTCGACGACGATGTATGCGCTGATGCAGTCGGCGGGGATGGTCGACGACCACGTAGGCGGGTGTCATCGAGCGACCTGATTCGCCCTCATTGCGCAGTGATGCCTGATGCGTGATGCTTGATGCATGCGAACGACGGTGACGATCGACGACGATGTGCTGGCGGCGGCGAAGCAGTTCGCGGATGCTCGCGGTCTGACCCTGGGTGAGGCCCTCTCGCAGTTGGCGCGGGCGACGCTCACGGAACGCCGCCGGCACGAGGGAACGCGAAACGGCATCATGCTCCTTCCGGCGCCGCCGGACGCGGGGGCGGCCGACCTGGCATCCGTCAACGAGCTTCGCGACGACCTCGCATGAGCAACCAGGGGTCGGACGTCGACGCGGTCTCCGAGGCGCGTGCGCACCTGCTGGATGTGAACGTCGTGATCGCCCTTCTCGATCCTCTTCACGTGCATCACGATCGCGCGCACCGGTGGTTCGCGTCGCGTTCGGCCGCCCCGTGGCACACCTGCCCGCTCGTGCAGAACGGGGTCGTTCGTGTGGTCAGTCATCCCAGCTACCCGAACATGCAGCCGGCGCCGGTGGTGCTGGCGAGCCTCGCAAGTCTCGCTGCGCAACCGGGGCACCGATTCTTGCCCGATTCGGTGAGCCTTCTCGACGGCTCGGTGCACACCGAACGGCTGCTGGCGAGTTCTCAGGTCACCGACACGTACCTGCTTCACCTCGCTGCCTCACACGACGCTCACCTCGCGACCTTCGACACGCGCATCGTCACCACGGCCGTGCCTTCGGGGTCGACGGTCGTGTTTCCCATTCCGTGAGCTGGGCTGCGTCGCCGCGGATGGCGTACGGGCGTCGGTAAAGGCTAGTGCGATCGAGGAGCGACCGCCGCAACCGAGAGCCGGTAAGGCGTTCCGTCGTCGACGGTGGCTCGTACGGTCAGTTCACTGGTCGGGATGGTCAGCGGCGTGGTCGTGTAGAGCACGATTCCGCTCCGAGGACACTGCGGGCCCCAGGTGCGATCGATGACGTCGGAGTCCTGCATCACCGCGATCTCATAGGGCGAGTCGGCATCGCAGAAGATCGCCAGGATGAGCGAGGTGGCGCCTTCTGCCTCGTCGGCGATCGGGAACTCCTCCGTCGCGGTTGCCGCGCCCTCGGCGAGGAACTGCGCTCCTCGGAGCTCGGCTGGTGTGTATGCGGGATTGCTGTGTACGTACTCGCTGAGCGGCACCGCATCGGGGGCGTACAACTCCGCGACGCGAGAGGAGGCCTCGCCCGGTGTCTCACTCGGTGTGGCATCGTCCGTCGGTCGAGGTGGTTGGGTGGCCGTGCACGACGTCAGAACAAGTGAGCCGAGCATGGCGAGCACGACGGCGGAAGAGATCCTCATTCTGGTTCCTTTCGCGCCATGGGAGGACGATGAGTTTCGACGGTAGTGCAAAAAAACATGCTTTTATGAGACGGATGGTCTTGGTGGAGCTTATCCACTCTGTGTGGGTGCTTTCGCCGCGATCACCCGAGGGTGACGTTGCGATCCGCGGCGTCGGCCACGGCCGGGTCGTGGGTGACGAGCACGATCGCCGATCGAGCGCAGAGCTCGAACATGAGGCCGAGGATGTCGTCGCGGAGCTCGACGTCGAGAGAGCCGGTCGGCTCATCGGCCAGCAGAAGCGTGGGTTGACGGACCACCGCCCGGGCAATGGCAACGCGTTGCTGCTCACCTCCCGAGAGCTGCTTCGGGCGATGGTCCATGCGGGACTCCAGACTCACCCGCCCGAGTGCGTCACGGGCACGGCGCCGAGCCTCAGCACGGGGCACGCCCTGCAGGAGCAGCGGCAGCTCGACGTTTTCGAGCGCGGTGAAGCGCGGCATGAGCCGGAAATCCTGATGGACGTACGCGATGTGGCCCAGTCGGAGGTCGGCGCGTTCGTCCTCGCTCAGCGTCGCGAGATCCGTGCCGGCGACCGTCACCGTTCCGGCAGAGGTGACCAGGCGACCGGAAGAGAGGTTCAGCACGGTGGACTTGCCGCTCCCGGACCGTCCGAGCAGTGCCACCCGCTCGCCACGCGATACGCGGAACGTCAGTCCTCGAAGCACCTCGACGGTGCCGCCCCTGCGGGTGGAGTAGTGGAAATGCACATCATCGAAGTCGAGAGTCGGCTCGGTCATCGTTCTCCTTGGCCGGGTGTGGTGAATGTGGTGGATGAGGTCGGCGTGGTGGTGCGCGCGGGTCGTCGCGACGATCGTCGACGCAGCCGGAGATGCTGTGTGAGCAGGATCGCGATGGTGGTTGCGGAGAAGAGCAGAGCGACGCTGATCCAGTGCTCCGGCTGGGTGTAGAACGACGCCATGCGGCGCAACGCCTCGTGGGCTCCCCACGCGGCTCCTCCCGCCGCGACCACCGTCGCCGCCGAGGTGACCAGGAGAGGAGTCGTCCGAACCCGCGTCGGGCGGCATCCGAGGTCGACGAGCAGATCGGCCGCTGGTTCGAGTCGCCGGCGCACCCGTGCGGCCCCGCGCAGGGTCGCCAAGGTCCAGAGTCCGAGCCCGACGAGGAGAACCACGGGGAGGAGCCCCGAAACCTGGAAGTCGGTCGCTGCGAGGGCCACCGCCAGCATGCGCTCCCCCCAGCTCTGTGCCGCAGCGACCGGGCGGTGCGCGTCGAACTGCAGATAGGTGGTGTCCCCCTCGGTCCATGTGGTGACCCCGTCGGCGCATGCTTCGGCGGGCAACGCGATCAATCCGGTGGTGAACGACCCGCCGACCTCTTTGTACGAGCGGGTCACGTCGGTGAGGCGAACGCGACAGACGTCACCCTCGGACGTGGCGAGCACGAGACCGTCGCCGCTGTCCACGCCGAGCGCGCCTGCGCTCGCGCGGTCGAGGAAGACGCGGGGTTGGCCGGGCGTGGTGTCGACCACGCTGGCCCCGAGGAGGTTCTCGAGCGACTCGCCGGAGGGCTCGTCGGCGCTCCACACCAGGGGGCTCACGGAGTCGTTGAGGTCTGCGCTCCACCGGGTGGGGTCGTCGTATCGGCGCGCGGACATCACGCGGACACCCTCCGTGACCGTGAGCACGAGACCGTCGTTGGTCGGCGCGTCGATGACGGCGCGGTTGTCGTAGCGCAGGCCGCTCTCGAAGAAGAGAGCGTCGAAGTTCTGAAAGCTCGCGAGGAGGAGGACGAACATCGCGAGCATTCCCACGGCGGCCTGCATGACGACGTCGAGGATGAGCTGCACGACGCTGAGATGCCGCACATGCGCGCGATGGATCGCGAGGCGCTGAATCATGAGAGGTTCTTCCGGGTCTGGATCTTCGAAGCGAGACTCGTCGTCGCGACGCCCAGCACGATGCCTGCGCCGGTCGCGAGCCACCACGCAGAGGCGAGGAGGGGTGGGAGGGTGGGGCCGGCGAATCCGCTGGTGTAGGCGAGCATCCCGAGCCCGGATCCGGTGACGAGCGCCGCCGTCGTGACTGCGGTCACGGCGAGGATCATCGCCCGATAGACCGCTGAAGTCCGTGCCCCGAGCTCGATGAGGACGCCGGCCCGAGAGCGGAACGACCGCACGAAGGTGACGGACTCGCCGATCACGATGGAGAGGAAAGCGACGAGGGCGATCGTGCTGAGCGTGAGGACCAGGGCGAAGTTCGTGACAGCGTGCTCCTGCGCGAATCGGTGCTGATCGCGAACGTCGTCCACGGGGATCGGCAGGGTGTAGCCGACGTCGACCATGCGCTCGCGCCACGGCGCCGCCTCGAGCACCTGTTGCACCTTCTCGGCGGACGCGGCCGTGGCCATGGAGTTGGAGGTGAGATCGATCGTCGGGTCTTGCTGGGCGATCGCCTCGGTGGACACGAGTGCATACCCGCTGAGTCCTGCGGCGCGAGCGGCATAGACGCCGCGCACCGTGAAGGTGCCGGGGTCGTCGCCGGCGATGTCGGCGGTGACCGTGTCGCCGGGACCGACACCCAGCGCGCTCGCGACGTCGGCGCTGATGTCGATCCAGTCACCGCGGTCTGCCGGGTCGCGGGGGGCTCCTTCGACGCGCGTCGCGTCGGGCATGAAGGTGAGCTCGGCGTTCGGCGCATCGCCGGACAGCGCCCAGAGGGAGATGTGCGACATCGCGCGGTCACCCGCGTAGAGGGCGGTGTAGAAATCGATGTAGACCGTGGTTTCCGCGCCGACGGCCCGGCGCACGCTGGCTACCTCATCGGGCATGGCTCTCATCGGCGCGATCGTGAGCGAGGCCGTCTCGCGATATCCGGCGGTGTCCAGTTCGTACTGCACCGGAAACACCATGCCGAGCGCCAGGGTGAGACCGGCGGCGGCGCAGAGCACCGCCGCCAGCCGCCAGAGATCGGAGCTGATCGTCCGGATCGTGAGAACGATCGTTGCGGTCACTTGACCGTCACGCGTATCGCGGAGTTGGCATCCACGGCGTGGCCGGTTCCGGTGCCGGCGTGGAAGTACTTGCCCCCGGCCTTCGAAGCGGGGGCGCTTCCCTTGACGGAGATCTTCAGCTCACCCCAGAAGCCCTTGTCGCCTCTGACGATCCACTGATCGGTCTTCAGCCAGCTGTCGCGCATGACCTTGTACGACCGCGAGTCGAGGTCCGCGTTGCTGATCTCGTCCACCCGTGGGGTGCTGAAGTTCAGCGGGATCGAGTTGTAGTAGGTGGCGGTGAGGGGGATGGGTAGCCCGAGGACATGCGCCTCGTACGCGATGGTCGTGCGCGCGTGCAGTCGCTCCTTCTTCTTCAGGGACGTGTCGCCGGTCTTCGCGGTGGCCGTGATCTTGAACGCGGCGGTGCCGCTGATGTTCACGGATACCGCCGCATTCGCCGGAGCGACCGTCGCCAGCATGAGCGCCACCGCGGCCAGCGCACCGTACGTCGTCTTCCTTCCCCAACTCAGCTGGGTTCTCATGTCCACTCCTTATCGTTCGACGCCCGCACCGGGCGCGATTGAGTGAGCATATAAGAGAGGTGCATTCGGGAATGAGGGGGACGGTCCGTTTGTGGACAACCCGTGCCACATCCCCCACAACTGGGTCTACTCCCCCGCAGAACGCCTGTCGCGTGTCGGCGGCAGGCGGTATCGTTCGCAGCGACCTCCCCCTCACTCGAGAGGAATCCCATGCCCGATGCCGTGCACCCTGCGGACAGCCACGACAAGATCCGCGTCGTCGGCGCGCGCGAGAACAATCTGAAGAACGTCGATGTCGACATCCCCAAACGCCGACTCACGGTCTTCACCGGGGTGAGCGGATCGGGCAAGTCGTCTCTGGTGTTCGGCACGATCGCGAATGAGTCGCAGCGCCTCATCAACGAGACCTACCCGACCTTCGTGCAGCAGTTCATGGGTCAGCTCAATCGCCCCGAGGTGGACGCACTCGAGAACATCAGCCCGGCGATCGTGGTCGATCAAGAGCGGATGGGGTCCAACGCGCGGTCGACGGTGGGCACGGCGACCGACGTGCACGCCATGCTCCGTCTCCTGTTCAGCAGGCTGGGCCAGCCTCACGTGGGCTCGCCTCAGGCGTTCTCCTTCAACGTGCCCTCCGTCTCGGGTGCCGGCGCCGTCACCATCGCGGTCGGAAAGGACAAGGGGAAGAAGGAGCGTCGCTCCTTTGAGATCACCGGCGGCATGTGCCCTCGGTGTGAGGGGCTCGGAGAGACGAGCGACGTCGATCTCGACCAACTCTTCGACCGATCGAAGTCGCTGTCGCAGGGAGCGATCACCGTTCCGGGCTACAACGTCGACGGCTGGATGGTGCGCGGGTTCACCGAGTCGGGGTTCGTCGACCCCGACAAGCCGATCGCCCACTATACCGAGCAGGAACTCGCCGACTTCCTCTACAAAGAGCCCACCAAGGTCAAGATCCAGAACATCAACATGACCTACGAGGGTCTCGTCCCCAAGATCACCAAATCGATGCTGCAGAAAGACCGCGAGTCGCTGCAGCCTCACATCCGCGCCTTCGTCGACCGCGCGGTCACCTTCGTCGCGTGCCCCGAGTGTGGGGGGACGCGGCTGAACGAGGGGGCGCGATCCTCCAAGATCCGCGGACTGAACATCGCCGAGGTCGCTGCGATGCAGATCACCGATCTGGCGGCGTGGCTCGACACGATCGACGATCCGGAGGTGGCGCCGCTGCTGGCCGGGCTCCGCCAGACCGTCGCGTCGTTCATCGACATCGGGCTGGGCTACCTGTCGCTCGACCGTTCCAGCGGAACGCTGTCGGGCGGGGAGGCCCAACGCACCAAGATGATCCGGCACCTCGGGTCGAGCCTCACCGACGTCACCTATGTGTTCGACGAGCCCACCGCGGGGCTGCATCCGCACGATGTCCAGCGCATGAACGCCCTCCTCGGTCTCCTGCGCGACAAGGGAAACACGGTGCTGGTCGTCGAGCACAAGCCCGAGGTGATCGAGATCGCCGACCATGTCATCGATCTGGGTCCGGCAGCGGGGCGCCACGGCGGGCAGATCATGTTCGAAGGGGATGTCGCCGGCCTCCGCGCCTCGGGAACCCTCACGGGGCGCCATCTGGATCATCGCGCCACCCTCAACCGGGAGACCCGAACCGCGACGTCGCATCTCGAGATCCGCGGTGCGTCGCAGCACAATCTGAAAAACGTCGACGTCGACGTACCGCTGGGCATCCTCACGGTCGTCACCGGCGTGGCCGGTTCCGGCAAGTCGTCGCTGATCCACGGCAACCTTCCGGCGTTCGACGATGTCGTCGTCGTCGATCAGTCCCCCATCAAGGGATCCCGGCGCAGCAGTCCCGCCACCTACACCGGCATCCTCGATGCGCTCCGTGCGGCCTTCGGCAAAGCCAACGGGGTGAAGCCCGGTCTCTTCAGCGCGAACTCCGAGGGGGCATGTCCCGCGTGCAAGGGCTTGGGTGTCATCATCACGAACCTCGGCTTCACCCAGAGCGTCGAGACGCGGTGCGAGCTGTGCGAGGGCTCCGGATTCAGCGACGAGGTGCTCGAATACACCCTGGGCGACAAGAACATCGCCGAGGTCCTCGCCATGTCGGCCGCCGAGGCGGTGGAGTTCTTCGCTGACGTCGCCGTGAAGGGGCCGGCGGCGGCCACTCTGGCACGCATGGTCGACGTCGGGCTCGGCTACATCACGCTCGGTCAGGCACTCAACACGCTGTCGGGGGGCGAGCGTCAGCGGCTGAAGCTCGCGATCTCGATGGCGAAGAAGGGGGCGGTCTACGTCCTCGACGAGCCGACCACCGGGCTTCACCTGGCCGACGTCGACAACCTTCTGACGCTCCTGGATCGCCTCGTGGATGCCGGCAACTCGGTGGTGGTCATCGAGCATCACCAGGCGGTCATGGCGCATGCCGACTGGATCATCGACCTCGGCCCGGGCGCCGGCCATGACGGCGGAACCGTCGTCTTCGAGGGAACGCCCGCCGACCTGGTGGTGTCGGGCGCCTCTCTGACCGCCCAGCACCTGGCCGCGTACGTGGGGAGCTGAGAGGGCGGATGCGGCATTTCGTCTCGCTGCGCTCGCGGGGAGGCCGCAGGCCGGCGGAGGGGAAACGCGGGTGCCAACTGGGGAGTTCTCCCCTATCCCCACGGAGGAAAACGTCCGGGGGCTGACGTAGGCTGTCATCGTTCCGTCAGAGTGAGCGACTGATCCAGCCATCAGTTCCCGACGCCACGCATACATCAGCCCCGGGGGGAGCCGAGACCGATGAAGTCCTTCGCGTGGCTTCGCGCGCGCCCGCGCACCCTGGCGTCGGTCGGTGTCGTCGGTGCGGTCGCCGTCACCCTCGGCACCCTCGCCTTCGTCTATGAGGGCAGCCCGACCACGGAACTCGATCTCCATGACGGCGGTGTCTGGCTCACGAAGCAGTCGAGCATGCTGGTCGGTCACTTCAATCACGAGTCGCGGGTGCTCGACGGCGGACTTCGCACGGCTACGGCCGAGTACGACGTGCTGCAGGCGGGCGCGCGCGTGCTCGTGGTCGACGAGAAGAGCCTCGCCACAGTCGACCCCGCGCGGGTGTCACTCGGTGGCAGCACCGATCTCCCGCCGGGTGCGTCGGTGGCCCTCGGCGGGGCGGCGGTCGCGATTCTGGCGCCGTCCGGGCAGCTGTGGACCACGGACTTCAGCGCGGCCGCCTCGTTCGCGCCCGAAACGGTCGATCCGGTCGCCGATCTGGGTGAGGGTGCCGTGACCACGGTCGCTGCCGACGGCACGGTCTACGCCGCCTCAACCCAGACCGGAAAGCTCCTGGCGTTCGGCCGCGATGAGAACGATGCGCCCACCGTCGCCGGTGAACGCCAGCTCGACGGCGTCGAGGACGGGCACTCACTGCAGCTGTCGGCTGTGGGCAACATCGCGTTCGTGCTCGATGACGACACCTCCACCCTCTACGGCAGCGACGGCACCCGGGTCGAGGTTCCCGCGGGAGCCGTGTTGCAGCAGCCGTCCGAGGCAGCGGACAGCGTGACCCTCGCCACCCCCACCGACCTCGTCCGCGTGCCGATCGGGGGCGGAGACATCACGACGGTCAGCACCGGCCTGGCCGAGGGAGCGGCCGCCCAGCCGGTGTTCGTCGCCGGATGCGCCTACGGCGCCTGGTCGGGATCGGGCGCGTTCATCCGCGACTGCCCGGGTGACGCCGACGACACGGTCGAGGCCGTTCCGGGCGTGGAGGAGTCGAGTCGTCTGCAGTTCCGCGTCAACCGTGATGTCGTCGTGCTCAACGACGTGTTCGGCGGCGCGGCGTGGATGGCCAGCGACAGCATGCAGCGCGTGGACAACTGGCAGGACATCACGCCACCCGAGGGCGAGGGCGAGGAAGAGGAGGAGACCACCGAGGAGTCGGTGCAGACCACCCTCCCCGAGCGCACCGACGACAATACCGACCCCATCGCCAACGACGACGACTACGGCATCCGACCGGGCCGCACCACCGTGCTCCCCGTGCTCGAGAACGACACGGATGCCGACGGCGACGTGCTCGTGGCCGCCGTCGACCGTGAGCCCGGGTTCGGCGCGATCGAACAGATCCACAACGGCGCAGCGCTCCAGATCACGGTTCCCGATGATGCTTCCGGCTCCACGTCGTTCACCTACGAGGTCGACGACGGGCGCGGCGGGAAGGACACCGCGCGGGTCTCGCTCACGGTCCATCCGCTGGATCAGAACGCGGCGCCGGTGCAGAAGCGCAAGACAGCGGTGGCCGTTGAGACCGGTGGCACCGCGTCGTACAACGTTCTCGCCGACTGGTCCGACCCCGATGGCGACGACATCTTCCTGCTCGACGTGGTACCCGACGGGGGCGACGAGGCCGATTTCACCTCGGACGGCCAGATCACCTATCGCGCCATCGGCGGTGTGCAGGGGCGCAAGGAGGTGCCGATCTCGATCTCCGACGGCACTGATCGGGGCACGGGGGTGGCCGTCTTCGACATCCGTCCGCTCGGCACGACGCAACCGGTGACCAACGCCGACCACGTGGTGACCCGGCAGGGGCGCTCGGTCACCGTCACGCCGCTCGCGAACGACACCAGCTCGGGAAGCGAGCCGCTGCGGCTGGTGCGCGTGGACGAGCTCGAAGACGCGGCGATCGTGGCCGATTTTCCCGAGAAGACCTTCACCTTCACCTCGGAGAAGGTCGGTACGCACTACGTGCAGTACCTGGTGTCGGCGGGACCCAACTCGGTGCCCGGGCTCGTGCGGGTCGACGTGCTTCCCGACGCGGACAACGAGCTTCCGCCCGTGGCCGTGCGCGACGTCGCGCTCCTTCCCCAGGGCGGCGAGGTGCTGGTCAACGTTCTCGGCAACGACTCCGACCCGGGTGGCGGGATCCTGGTCGTGCAGTCGGTGAGTGTGGAACCCGGCAGCGGGGTGGCCGCAGCGGTGCTCGGCCACGAGACGGTGCGCATCACCGACCAGAGCGGACTGCAGGGCCAGGTGCGGGTGACCTACACGATCTCCAACGGCGCCGCCTCTGCCACCGGCGAGATCGTCGTCATCCCGGTGCCCGCGCCGTCGCGGCTGCGGCCCCCGGTCGCCGAGGCCGACCAGGCCAAGGTGCGCGTGGGGGACACCGTCACCATCCCGGTGCTCGACAACGACTACCACCCCAACGGCGACACGATGCACGTCGCCCCCGACCTCGTCGAGACCGTCGATCCGGCCGATGGAGAGGCCTTCGTCTCGGAGGACACCGTGCGCTTCCGCGCGGGTACCGAGGCAGGGACCGTCAACCTGACCTACGACGCCGTGGATTCCACCGGGCAGCGGGATGCCGGGTTCGTGCGCATCCAGATCCTCCCGATGGATGAGGAGGCCAACGCCGCGCCGCGGCCGCGCGACCTCACCGCCCGCGTGCTCGGCGGGTCGAAGGTGGAGATCCCGGTGCCCCTGGACGGCATCGACGAGGACGGCGACTCCGTCGACCTCGTCGGCATCGCCTCGGCTCCGCGCAAGGGCCGTATCGTCGAGTCGAAGGTCGCGTCGTTCACGTACGAGGCCTTCGAAGACTCGGTGGGCGTCGACACCTTCACGTACACGGTGCGCGATCGTCTCGGCAAGGAGGCGACCGGCACGGTCCAGCTCGGTATCGCCCCGGTCGCCTCGACCAACCAGGCACCCTACGCCGTGCGTGATGCGGTCGTCATGCGTCCGGGCCGCCAGGTGGCGCTCAACGTGCTCGAGAACGACTCCGACCCCGACGGCGACCCGTTCGGCTTCGCAGAGAACGCCGTGGAGATCCCCGATGACGTCCCCGGTCTCGATGCGGAAGTCAACGGACGTTACCTGCTCATCACCGCGCCCACCGAGCCCATGCAGACCAGCGTCACCTACACGATCGCCGACGAGCGGGGCCTCGAGGCCAGCGCCTCCGTGCAGATCACCGTCGACGAAGACGTGCCGCTACTGCGGCCGATCGCGCGCGACGACCGCGTGGTGGCAGACGATGTCGACGAGAACGGCGTGGCCGAGATCGCCGTGCTCGACAACGACGACGACCCCGACGGCACCCGCGGTGCGCTCACGGTGGAGCTCGGCGAAGGCTCCGAGAACGCCAGCGTCCGAGCCGACGGGCGTGTGCGCATCACCCTCACCGAGCAACCGCAGCTGATCACCTACACGATCACCGATGTCGACGACCTCACCGCATCCGCGTTCATCCGTGTGCCCTCGATCGATGCCCTGCCGCCCACCCTGATCGATTCCACCGCCGCCCTCGTCGTCGACAGCGGCGAGACCGTCGAACTGCCCCTGGCAGAGTACGTGCGGGCCGCGGGGAACAAGCGCGTGGTCATCACCGAGGCCGCGAAGGTCTCCGCCGCGCACGCCAACGGCGACAGCCTTGTCAAAGACCAGACCACGCTCGTGTACACGTCGAAGGACCGCTACTTCGGCACCGACGCCCTCACATTCGAAGTCACCGACGGCGACGGGCCGGACGACGCCAACGGGCGCAAGGCCACGCTGACGATTCCCATCACGGTGCTGCCTCCGGAGAACCAGCAGCCCACATTCGTCGGCGCCTCGATGTCGGTGGCCCCCGGCGAAGATCCGACCACCCTCAACCTGCGTGAACTCGTCTCCGACCCTGACCCGGGGGACGAGGAGAACATCACGTTCTCGCTCGCCTCCGACGCTCCAGGCGGCGTGAGTGCCTCGATCGACGGCGGCACCCTGCGGGTCGGTGCCGATGCGAACGTCGCCAAGGGCACGAAGTTCACCCTGCAGGTCAGCGCCACCGACGGGCAGACCGATCCGGTGCAGGCACCCATCACGGTGACGATCACGGCCTCGACGCGCGAGCTGCCCAGCGCCAACGACGACGTGATCGACCAGGCCGATCAGGGCGAGACCATCTCGGTGCCGGTGCTGCGCAACGACGTCAACCCGTTCCCCGACACTCCTCTGCGCATCGTGGCGGCCGAACAGGAATCCGGCAAGTTCACGTCGGTGCGTGTCTCGGGTGACAACGTCGACATCACCAGCGCCCCCGATTTCGTGGGCACGCTGGTCGTGCGCTACACCGTCGAGGACAAGACCGAAGACCCCGACCGCCGCGTCGAGGGCCGGGTGCGCATCACGGTGCAGGGCCGTCCCGACGCTCCGGGCAAACCCACCGTCACGGCGGTGGAGAGCCGCACGGTCGTGCTCTCGTGGACGCCTCCGATCGACAACGGGCGCCCGATCACCGGGTACACGGTCACCGCGACCGGAGCCTCGTACTCCAAGCAGTGTGCCTCAACCACCTGCACGCTGGACGGACTCACCAACAACGTCGAGTACAACTTCGTCGTCACGGCGACCAACAGTGTCGGCACTTCCGACCCGTCGTTGCCCTCCGAGACGGCACGCCCCGACCAGCGTCCCGACCAGCCGGCGCCGCCGTCGCTGACCTTCGGCGACCGCAGCCTGCGGGTGGACTGGGTGGCCCCGCGCACCGAGGGATCGCCGATCGAGAACTACACTCTCGAGATCTCGCCGGCTCCTCCCTCGGGCGTCACGCAGAAGAGCGGCCTCACCGGCACGAGCACCACGTGGGACGGGCTCGAGAACGGTGTCGCGTACCAGGTGCGCGTGCGCGCCCATAACCGTGCACCCGAGCCGTCCGATTTCTCGGCGTGGTCGGCCAGCGAGATCCCCGCTCGTCAGCCCGATGCGCCCGGCGCTCCGTCGACAGAGCGCCTGGATGCCGTCGGCACCCAGAACCAGATGCGCGTGTCGTGGAACCCGCCGCCGGCCAACGGCGACGCGATCGCCGGATACCAGGTGCGCGTCACCCGGGGCGGATCGGTCATCAACACGGTGCCGGTGTCTGCGGGCCAGACGAGCCAGGCCATCACCGTCGACAACTCCTCGACGCCCTACACGTTCGCCGTCCGTGCGCAGAACAAGGCGGGCTGGGGTCAGTGGAGCGCAGAATCGGCGCCCCGTCAGTCATTCGGCCGGGCCTCCGCCCCGACGAATGTGGCCGCCACCGAGGGTGACAACCGCGTCGGGGTGACCTGGACGCCGGGGTCTCTCAACGGCGCCAGTGCGAGCCAGGCGAGCTACCAGTACTCCGTCAACGGCGGAGCGTGGCGTGGCGACTGGGTCTCGGGAGGAAACAACGGGTCCGGCACGATCGGCAACGGTCAGGTGAACAACAACAACACCTACACCATTCGCGTGCGGGCGGTGACGACGGTAGATGGTGTCACCGAGCAGGGGCAGGAGTCGGCGGCGTCCAACGCGGTCGCCCCGTACGGCCAGATCGGCAACCCGTCGGCGTCGGCGTCGGCGAGCGGTCAGAGCATCACCGTCGGTTGGTCGTCACCCGCGCGCAACGGGCGCGACATCACGACCCAGATCCGCATCAACGGCGGCGGCTGGGAAACGGTGTCCGCCAGCGGCAATCGCACTCTGAACGTCGGATACAGCCAGACACGCACGATCGAAGTGCGCACGACCGCAGCGGGAAGCTCAGCGACGACGGCCGAGGCCCGCGCTACGACACAGGATGCTCCACCTCCGCCGCAGCCGAGGGTTTGGGTGACCAAGGGGTCTGTGGGTGCTGGATCGGACTGCACGAACGTGTGCTACGACTACGTGATCAACACGGAGAACTTCCCAGGCGGTAGGTACCAGGTCAACTGCGTCAACGACGTCGACGGAGTGTTCAACGGCTACAAGGGTCCCTTCCAGATTCCGTCGAACGGACGGGTCGAGCTGACCTGCTGGTCCGGTGCCGACGGTTACTACGCCTGGGTGGACATCATCGGATGGGGCGGTTCCGTCGACACCGAGAAGACCTGGTGGTAGACCGCGCGTCACCCCCCACCGCAGATTCCCCACGAAGAAGGACACAGACAGATGAGCATGACCCCCGAACAGGCAGCGTGGTTCCGCGACACCTTCGTGCGCCTCGTCGACAACGTCGATCAGGCCCTGATGGGCAAGCGGGAGGTCGTCGGACTGGTGCTGTCGGCCATGCTCGCCGAGGGGCACGTGCTGCTCGAAGACGCACCGGGCACCGGCAAGACGAGCCTCGCGAAGGCGCTCGCGGCCAGCGTGCAGGGCACGTCGAACCGCATCCAGTTCACGCCCGACCTGCTGCCCTCCGACGTGACCGGCGTCACGATCTACGATCAGCAGAACCACAGCTTCGAGTTTCACCGCGGGCCGGTGTTCGCCTCGATCGTGCTCGCCGACGAAATCAACCGCGCCTCGCCGAAGACGCAGTCGGCGCTGCTGGAGGTCATGGAGGAGTCGCGGGTGACCGTCGACGGTTCCGCGCACGAGGTGGGTCGTCCGTTCCTGGTGATCGCCACGCAGAACCCGATCGAGCAGGCGGGCACGTACAAGCTGCCCGAGGCGCAGCTCGACCGCTTCATGGTGAAGACGTCGATCGGCTACCCCTCGCTCGCGGTCGCCGAGCGCATCCTTGCGGGAGCGGTGGACCGCAACCCGTCGGCGTCGCTGCGGCCCGTCATCACCACCGGTGCGGTGGCCGACATGGCCGACCTCGCCGCCACGGTGCACATCGACCCGGCCGTCGCACGCTTCTCCGCACAGCTGGTGGAAGCCACCCGTGCCAACGACGGCGCGCGGCTGGGCGTCTCGGTGCGAGGTGCGATCTCGATGATGCGGATCGCCAAGGTGTACGCCGCCGCGCAAGGCCGTCACTACGTGGTACCGGATGACATCAAGGCCCTCGCTCTGCCCGTATGGGCGCACCGCATCGTGCTCGACCCCGAGGCCGAGTTCTCCGGCGTGACCGCCGAGAAGATCGTCGAGTCGGCGCTGGGCGTCGTCGAGGCACCCCTGGCGAGGGCATCGGCCTGATGACGACCGTGCGGGACGAGACGGACACCCCGACGCGCCGCGCGCGCCGGGAATCCGTCGCGCCCGCGGAGAGTGTGTCGACGCAGGGTGCCCCGACCGCGGGCGCTGCGCCCGCGACGGCCGGCGAGCAGTCGGGCCTGCGCATCCGGCAGCGACTCGACGACATCGTCGCGTCGGCGTGGTTCGAACGGCTCCGGTCTGCCGGGCAGGTGTCGTGGGCCGCAGTGCGGCGTGTGGCCGCCGTCATTCGCCCGCTGGGCTGGATCGCGATCGCGCTCGCCGTGCTGCTGTGGTTCGCCGCCCTCACCTACGGCTGGCGTGAGGCGCTGGTCGCCGCCGCGGTCGTCACCGGCGCGGTGGCCCTCAGCATCCCGTTCCTGTTCGGACGCACCGCCTACGACGTCGACCTCGACCTCACGCGCACCCGCGTGGTGGTCGGGGAACGCGCCGTCGGCGCGCTCACGTTGACGAACGCGACGGGGCGCGCGCTGCTTCCCGCCGAGGTCGTGCTCCCCGTCGGCTCGGGGCGCGGGGTGTTCGACGTGCCACGGCTGGCTGCCGGTACCGCGCACGAGGAGATCTTCGCCATCCCGACGTCCGCGCGCGGTGTGCTCGCCGTCGGTCCGGTCAGCGTACTCCGCGGCGACCCCCTCGGACTGTTCGAGCGCACGCACGATCGCCGTCAGGCCGTCGACCTTTTCGTGCACCCTCGAACCTCCGCGCTCGAAGGGCTCTCGCTCGGCCACCTGCGCGACCTCGAAGGCTTGCCGGTGCAGCAGCTCGAACGCGACGACGTGTCCTTCCACGCCTTGCGGGAGTATCAGCCTGGCGACGATCTGCGTCACGTGCACTGGAAGTCGACCGCCCGCACGGGTGATGTGATGGTGCGCCAGTACGAGCAGACGCGTCGCTCGCACTTCGTGGTCGGGTTGTCGACGCTGGCTGATGAGTATCGCGAGCCGGAGGAGTTCGAGCTCGCGATCTCGGTGGCGGGTTCGGTGGGCCTGCGCGCGCTGCGCGATTCACGCGTGCTCGATGCGCGGGTGCAGGCTGGAGCGCTCCGCGCCGACACCGGTCGGCGTTTTCTCGACGCTCTGGCAGCGCTGGATTCGTCGAAGCCCCGCGAGGGAGGCGTCGTCGACCTGGCGGGAGCTCTCGCCACCAGCACGCCCGATGCGGCCGTCGCGGTACTCGTGACCGGGGCGCAGGCCGATGCGGCCGACCTGCGTCTGGCGTGCTCGCGCTTGCCGTACGGTGTGCGGGTGCTGGCCGTGGTCGCCGATGTGCGCCAGTCGGGTCCGGAGTTGCGCCGGGTGGGTGAGGCCGATGTGCTGACGATCGGCGCCCTCGATCAGCTTCCGCGTGCGGTGAGGAAGGTGCTCTCATGAGCCGCCCCATTCCTGACCGCACGACCCTGGACCGCTTCACGCTGGGGCCTGCGCAGCTGCGGGCGGTGGCCGACCTCGCGGCGGTGACCCTTCTGCTCGCGGTGTCCGTGATCGGGTGGGCGCCCACGTTCGATGGACCCGCGTATCTCGTGGCGGGCATCGGAGCCATCGTGGTCGGGCTCACGATCGCCTGGTGGGCGGCGAGGCGGCGGTGGGGAGTCCTGCCGATCGCGGGAGTCACGGTGGCCGCCTACCTTCTCCTCGGCGGGGCTCTCGCTCTCCCGCACACCGCCTTTCTCGGCGTGATCCCCACGTGGGAGACGTGGCGTCAGCTGGTGCTCGGATCGGTCACCTCGTTCAAGACACTGCTGACGACCGTCCCTCCGGTGGCCGCTTCCGACGGCCACCTCATCGTGCCGTTCCTGCTCACGCTGATCGCCGCGGTGATCGCCGGATCTCTCGCGCTGCGGCTCCGCGTCGCCGCCTGGGCGCTCGTGCCGGTGGTGGTCGTCACGGCACTCCAGATCCTGCTGGGAGCCTCGCAGCCGGCGGCGCCGATCGTGCAGGGGATCGTGTTCGCGGCGGCCGCGATCGTCTGGCTGGCCCTGCGGCAGACCTGGCATGCCGACTCGGCGGCGACGCGTGTGCAGGACACCGCCGGCGCCGGCGGATCCTCGATGTCGAGACCCCTGCGTGCGCGCCGGTTGATCGCGGGCGGGGTGGTGCTGGCTGTGGCAGCGGGCATCGGCATCGCGACGGCGGCCTTCGGCAGCGTCCCGACCCAGCGCTTCGTGCTGCGCGACTTCGTCGTCCCGCCCTTCGACCTCCACCAGTACCCGAGCCCGCTGCAGGCCTGGCGCGGCATCGTCCGTGACGACGCCGACACGACCTTGTTCACCGCTACCGGTCTGCCCGACGACGCTCGGGTGCGGCTGGCGACGATGGATGCCTACGACGGCGTGGTCTACAACGTGTCGGAGGAGGGCGCCGGGTCCTCGAGCGCGTTCCGCACGGTGCGCTCCAACATGTCTCCGCAGGCGAAGGGGATGCCGGCCTCGATCCGGATCGACATCGCGGAGCTCACCGGCGTGTGGCTCCCCGACGTCGGGGCCGTGCGGGAGTTCGACTTCGAAGGACCCCGCGCGGAGGAGCTGCGACGGTCGGCGCACTACAACGACGCGACCGGCACCGGCATCGTCACCGCGGGGCTTGCCGACGGTGACGCGTACGGGATGTCGACCGTCGTCCCGGTGATCCCCAGCGACAATGCGCTGGCGGACGCCCAGTTCGCGCCGGTCAAGATGCCCAAGCAGTCCGGAGTTCCCGAGTCGCTGTCGAAGATCGCCTCCGAGAATCTCGGAGACGCCGAGACACCGATCGAGCGGGTCCGTGCGCTCGAAGACTGGCTGCGCACCGACGGCTACTTCAGCGAGGGACTCGCCGACGACCCCTATTCGCCGTCGGGCCACGGCGCCGCCCGCATCGCGATGATGTTCGCCGGCGAGCAGATGATCGGAGACGGCGAGCAGTACGCCGTGGCGATGGCGCTGATGGCGCGCCAGCTCGGCATCCCGGCGCGCGTGGTGATGGGCTGGTATCCGGGCGAGGACGAGAAGCTGGACGCGGGGGGCGTGTTCACCGCCACCGGCGACAACCTGCGCGCGTGGGTCGAGGTGGCCTTCGAGGGTTACGGATGGGTGCCGTTCGACCCCACCCCCGACGAGGACAACGAGCCCAACGATCAGAACACCAAGCCGCAGGCCAACCCCAAGCCGCAGGTGCTGCAGCCGCCGCCGCCCGCGCAGGAGCCCGCCGACCTGCCGCCGACGATCGCCGAAGACCGCGATCAGGAGGACGACAAGGATCCCGGTGCCGACTGGCTGGGGCCGATCCTCTTCTACGGGGCGATCGGGCTCGGCGTCATCGCCCTCGCCCTCGCTCCCTTCATCATCCTCGGCATCATCAAGGGCGCCCGTCGCACCCGTCGTCGCACCGCACCGCGCACCGCCGACCGCATCTCGGGCGGCTGGGACGAGCTCGTCGACAACGCCGTCGACCTGCGCACCCAGGTCGTCAGCGGGGCCACCCGCGCAGAGAGTGCCCGCGTGGTCGGCTCCACGTTCGATGAGCCTCGTGTGTCCCACCTGGCCACGCACGCCGACGCCCAGGTCTACGGGCCCGGAGACCCCACCCCCGCCGACGTCGAGGCGTTCTGGCGCGAGGTCGACGAGATCGTCGGTGGAATGCGCCAGAAGTCGCCGTGGTGGCGGCGGCTCGGCGCGAGGCTCAGCATCCGGTCGCTGCGGGGCCGGCGGCGAGGTGAGGCGTGATGCCGGCGCTCCGGGGTGACACCCTGCCCGGGGAGGACGTCGCGCTCGAGCGCGCTCGGGCACACCACTCGGTCCCGGTCGCGCCGCGGGCACCCGTCCCGCACGCGGACGATCCGCTCCGGGTCGTCCCCGGCTTCGGGGTGTCTTCGCTGGTCACGCTCGTGTGGGATGACGGTTCCCGCCACGTCGTTCGCGCCCCGACCCTCTTCGGCCGGCGCCCGGGTGCGGTGCCGGGATGGCTCACGGTGGCGGTGCGCGACGAGACTCTCTCGCTCTCCCGCACGCACGTGGCGATCGGCGGCCGTCCCGGGGAGGCCTGGGTGGCCGACACCGGCTCCACGAACGGTGTCGAGATCAGCCGGGGAGCGCAGCGGCATCGCGTGGCGCCGGGGGAGCGATGGATGCTCCGTGCAGGTGACATCCTGGAGTTCGGTGATCGCCGAGTCAGCGTCGAGGGGGTGTGATGGCCGAGTCTCCCGTGACGGTGGCGTACGGAGCCGCCACCCACGCCGGCCTCCGTCGCCGCGTGAACGAGGATTCGCACCTCGCCTGTCCGCCGCTGTTCCTCGTGGCCGACGGCATGGGGGGTCATGAGGCCGGGGCGGCAGCCAGCGCCGTGGTGGTCGAGGAGTTCGCCGAACTCTGCGGCGAGCGCAGCCTCGGCATCCACGACGTCCGCAGCGCCCTCGACCGCGCTCGCCGCCGCGTGCACGGGCTCATGCCCGGCGACGGCGCCGCGCACCGATCGGCGGGCACGACGCTCAGCGGGGTCGTCATCGCCGATGTGGGCGGTGTCGGCTACTGGCTCACCGTGAACGTCGGTGACTCGCGTACCTATCGCTACTCCGCCGGTGTGCTCGAGCAGATCAGTGTGGACCATTCGGTGGTGCAGGAGCTGATCGATGCGGGTGAGCTCGACGTCGTGAGTGCCGCCCGCGATCGGCGTCGTAACGAGATCACGCGTGCGATCGGTGCCGGAAGCGACGGGGAGCCGGATTTCTGGCTGGTGCCGGCCGAACCGGGAGATCGCATCCTGGTGTGCTCGGACGGGCTGTCGGGTGAGCTGGACAGCGAGCGTCTGCGACGGGTGCTGTCCGAGACGGACGATCCGCAGGAAGCGGCGACCCGGCTGGTGCACGAGGCGATGGTGCAGGGTGGTCGTGACAACATCACGGTCGTCGTCGTCGACGCGGTGGGAGTGCTCGGTCACGACGAGCTTCCCGGCGACACGGCGCCGGCCGCCGTGCGCGACGAGGTCGACGGCGACACGCACCCGTCTCGCGCCCGGCGACAGGGATCGGCATCTGCGATGTCACGGGGGAGGGCCAGCGATGGCTGAGGTCAGGTACATTCCGGCGGCTCAGGACGGGTGGCGCGTTGCCGTGGCCGAGCGTGCGGTCGCCGTCCTCGCCCCGGCCGTCACGCCGCCCACGGCCGAGGCCGTGTGGCGCAGCCTCGACGACGCAGGCATCGGAGGCCTCGTCGAGGCGCTGACCGGCGCCTTCGGCACCTCGCTCACGGCGATCCCCCCGTTCGCGCTGATCGTCGTCGAAGACGATGGCGTGCGCGTGGCGGTGCGCGGACCGATCGACCTGCTGCTGGAGGGAGCGCAGGAGACCCTGTCGGTTTCCGGACAGGGCGTGGCCACGTGGGCGGAGCGACTTCTCCCGAACGCCCATCGCGTGACGGCGTCGATGCAGACCGAGCTCGACGATGCGACCTCGCTGCCGATCGTGTCGGGCATCGTCGCGGCCGGTGGCGTCGTGCTGGCCGTGGATGCGCCGCGTGCCCCTGCCGTGGTCGCACCGCCGGCCGTCGCCCCCGTGCCCGCGGGTGAGTCGGATGCCGCCGCCGTGGCGGCGGGCGCGCCGGATGCCGCATCCGACGTCGACGCCGAGTCGAGGCCGTCGGAGCCCACCAACGCCGACACGTGGATCCCCGCCACCACGCAGGCCCCGGACCCGGAGCTCATCGCCGACGTGCCTCTCGCCGACGTGCCCAGAGGTGACGTGCCCAGAGGTGACATGCCCAGAGTTGACATACCCAGGGCCGACATGCCCAAGCCCGGCGTCGCTTCCGTGCCCGACTCTCCCGCCGACGACAGCACCATCGCGGCATCGCGCTCTCGCACCCCGGCTGCCGCGCCCGCCGTGCCCGACGACGTGCCCTGGGCATCGACCGTCGTGCGTCCGCCGGCTGCACCTCCGCCTCCCTCCGGCCCTCCCGCGGCGGCGCCGCCGCTCGCACCGCAGAAGGGCGACCACGACGGCGCGACGATCTCGGTCGCGGAGGCCCGCGCTCTCCGCGGCGACAGCGCCCCCTCGTTCGAACCGGTCGGTGATGTGCCGCCCCGACACCCGGCCCGCGGTCGGGTGCGCCTGGCGGATGGTCGCGTGGTCGAGCTCGAGCGTCCCGTGGTCATCGGGCGACGCCCCCGCTCCACGCGCGCGTCGGGGGCGGAGCTGCCCACCCTGATCGCGGTCGACAGCCCCGAGGGCGACATCTCCCGCAGCCACGTGGAGATCCGTGGTGAGGGCGAGCACGTGCTCGTCACCGACCTCGCCACCACCAACGGCACCGTCCTGCGACGGGTCGGTCAAGACCCCGTACGGCTGCACCCGAACGAGCCCAGCATGGTCGTCAGCGGTGACGTGCTCGACCTCGGCGACGGCGTGACCGTGACCTTCGAGGATCTTCCGTGAGCTCCAAGCGCACCCCCGCGCCGCCTCCCCAGCTGCCCGGATTCACCTTCCTCGACGTGCTCGGGTCGGGCGGGTTCGCCGACGTGTATCTGTTCGAGCAGCACCTGCCGCGTCGCAAGGTGGCGGTGAAGGTGCTGCTGCCGGAGAAGATGGCCGGGGGGTCGGCGGAGCAGTTCGCCGCCGAGGCGAACGTGATGGCGCTGCTGTCGACCCATCCGGCGATCGTCACGATCTATCAGGCCGGTGTCTCCGACGATCACCGCCCGTATCTGGCGATGGAGTACTGCCCCAAGCCCAACCTGCAGGTGCGGTCGCGCGCCGCGGCTCTGCCGGTGTCCGAGGCGCTGCGCATCGGCATCCAGGTGGCGGCGGCGGTCGAGACGGCGCACCGGGCCGGCATTCTGCACCGCGACATCAAGCCCGCCAACATCCTGGTCACCGAGTACAACCGTCCCGCCCTGACCGATTTCGGGATCGCCACCTCGGCAGGCTCGGTCGACCCGTCCACCGGCATGTCGATTCCGTGGTCGCCGCCCGAGTCGTTCGCCGACGTTCCGGAGTTCGGCGTGCGCTCCGACGTGTGGGCGCTGGGCGCGACGCTGTTCACCCTGCTGGCGGGGCGGTCGCCGTTCGAGGTGGTCGGTGGCCGCAACGGCGGTGCGGAGCTGATCCAGCGCATCGAGGGGCAGCCGCTGTCGCAGCTCGACCGCCCGGACGCCCCGGCGTCGTTGCAGCTCGTCCTCGAACGCGCCATGGCGAAGCGACCCGGCGACCGGTACGACAGTGCGGTGTCGTTCGCGCGGGCGCTGCAGAAGGTGCAGATCGAGCTCTCGCACTCGGTGACCCCGATCGACATCCTCGACGATGCTCCCGACGCGGTGGACGAGGAGGACGAGGAAGGCGAACTCACCCGCGTACGCGGAATCGTCAGCATCGATCCGCGGACGGCGCCCGCGGCGGGGCGCACGCACGAGCGGCCCGCGCCGACGACCTTCCCCGCCCCGCCGCCCCCCGGCGCCTCACCCCCGTCCGACCTCGATCACACCATCGCTCGCTCCGCCGCATCCGCCCCGCCGCCGTCCGTCATCGAGCCGGACGTGTCGGCGACGGTGGTGCGGCCGCCGATGCCGGTGGTGCCCACGTCGGCGCCCGGGGTGGGCGCACCTCCGTTCGTCACGGCCGAGACGGTGCCCGGCGCCGGTTCGGTATCCCCTCCCGGTGAGGGCCCGTCCGACGTCGCCTCGGCGGGGGGCGCGCGCCGGTCGCGTGCGGGTCTGTGGGTGACGCTCGGCATCGGAGCTGCGGCCCTCGTCGTGGTGGCCGTGATCGCCGGGGTGAGCATGCTCACGCCGACACCCGACCCCACACCCAGCACACCGGCCGTCGTCAAGCCTCAGGACCCGATCGAGGCGGTGGTGCCGGCTCCGACCGACCTCGACGGAGACGTCGACGGCGACGAGGTCGTGTTCACTTGGACCAACCCCGACCCGCGCGAGGGCGACCGTTACGTCTGGTACCCCTACACGCTCGAGGGCAACGGGGAGAGCGGGCTCACGGAGGCCGAGACGGTCACCGTGCCCGCCGACCCCTCCGGCACGACCTGCATCGCCGTGCTCATCCGCCGCGACGACGGCACCACCGGCGGCGAGACGCGGCACTGCGTGCCGTGATGACGTGTGACCGGCGATCCCCCCGCGACCCCGGCCACCGCATCCGTCGGTAGCGTGGAAGGGTGGCCCTCGCATCCCGTACCGCTCCCCGCGCCCCCCGCCCCGTCGTCGAACTGACGGTCCTCTCCACCGCCTGGCTCAGCCCGCAGCTGGTGCGCCTGCGGCTGGGCGGACCGGGCTTCGCGCTGTTCGAGGATCGTCCCGAGACCGACAAGTACGTGAAGCTGCGCTTCACCACCCCGGCTCCCGAGAGTCACCCCGTCACCCGCACCTACACGGTTCGCCGTGTCGACCACGATGCGCAGACGCTCGACATCGACTTCGTCGTGCACGGCGACGAGGGTCTCGCGGGGCCGTGGGCGGCCACGGCGCAGCCGGGTGCCACGCTGAGCCTCATCGGTCCCGGCGGCGGCTACCGCCCCGACGCGGATGCCGATTGGCACCTGCTGGCGGGTGATCTGTCCGCGCTGCCGGCGATCTCGTCCGCCCTCGAAGCCCTTCCGGAGGATGCGGTGGGTGTGGCCCTCATCGAGATCGAGTCCGACGAGGCACGCATCGCGGTGCCCGCTCCCGCCGGTGTCGAGGTGCGGTGGCTGGTGGACGCCGGACACGACCCGGCGCTTCTGGCCGACGCGGTGCGGGCGCTGGACGGGAGAGCGGGCCGGGTGCAGGTGTTCGCGCACGGTGAGCGCGAATCGATGAAGGCGCTGCGCCGGGTGTTGTTCGACGAGCGCGGCCTCGAGCGCGGCCAGGTGTCGCTCTCCGGCTACTGGGCGCGGGGCCGCACCGAGGACCGCTTCCAGGCGGAGAAGCGCGAGCCGATCGGACAGATCTTCCCCGCATCCTGATCCCGAGCGTGCCGGTCAACCTCCCCAGAGGAATGCCGGGTGCGTGAGGCGCCACCAGGTCTCGGGCGGCTCGATATCGGCGTCGAGGATGACATCGACGGTGTCCGACCTCGCCGCGTCGCCCGGGGCGTCGGTGGCGAAGGTCACCGTGCCCACCTTCTCGCCCCGTCGCCCGGCGCGCACCCCGGTCACGGTCAACGTCGCCGTCACCGGGGTGTCCGACCAGGCGAACACGGTGGCATCCTTGGCCAGCACGAGGCTCGCCGATGGCCCCCAGGCGGCGGTGACCGTGCCCACCTCGTTGCCCGCCGACGCGACCGCCACGTTCCGGAACCCGGCGCGGATGCTCGCCAGCGCCCGAGACACCTCCGCATCGACGCCGCTGCGGTGATCGCCGCCGAGCACGACGCCGGTCACCTCCAGGGGCTCACCGATCCCCACGTCCAACAGCGAGGAGAACAGCAGGTTCACCCCGGACGCGTTGAGGGTTCCGGTCTTGACGCCGCGGATGCCGTCGTGCCCGAGCGCCGTGTTGGTGTTCGCCCCGCCGAACCCGTCGACCTCGAGCGCGGGCATCGCGACGATCTCGGCGACCACCGGGTGCGCCATGGCGAGTTCACCGAGAGCGACCATGTCGGCGGGCGTGCTGGTGTTGCGAGGGTCGATGCCGGTCGGCTCGACGATCGTGGTGTCGTCGAGGCCGTTCTCGGCGAGCCATGACCGCGCCGCCTCCATGGACGCCCAGCGCGACCCGAAGGCCCAGGTCGCGACCGCGTCGGCGTAGTTCGACGCGGAGATCACCAGCATCATCTCCAGCGCGGTGCGTCGCCGAGGTAGTCGTCGCCGCCCGAGATGCGGATGCCGGTCACCCCCGCCTCCGGCACGATCATGCGCACGGCGGGGGGCTGTGAGACCACGGGGTCGCGCGTGACGGCGGCGGGCATCGCCACAGGAGCCGTGAGGGCGATGCCGACATACCCGGCCACCAGGGCTAGGACCGTGACGACGACCAGCGCCGAGACGATCGCACCTCGCCGCCGGCGCCGGGCGAGCTGCGGGTCGCGCGGCGGCGCCGACGGTGCCTCGCCGAGGCGCAGCAGATCGTCCAGGGTCAGCCGACCCGGGTCATCCGGGCGCCGGTCCTCATTCGTCATCCGCGCGACCGGTCACGTCCGGCCGTGGCCGAGCACCTTCACGATCACTCCCCGGCGACGCAGTTCCGTGACCGTGCGGGTCTCCTCGTCGACGTCGCGTCCGAGGGCGTGCTTGTCGGCGACGACCACCACATCGCCCGCCTCCAACCGGCCGAACAGACGCGTCAGTCGCTCCGACCAGCTCTCGCCCGTCTCCGGTGCCGGATGCCGGAAGCCCTCGATCGGCACGCCGAACTGGGCGAGCGCGTCACGTTGGGCGATGACGCTCGGCAGGTCGTCGCGGGCGACCACCAGCCCCACCAGCCGGGAGCCGGCGGGACGGGCGGCCCACCAGTCGGCTCCGGAGAGGATGACGGGGACCGCCTCGGTGGTCGTGGGCAGCGACACCGATTCGGCGTAGTCGGCGGGTGCGCGGCCCGAGGGGTCGGGGGTCGTCATGAGTGCTCCTTCGGCGGATGCTCCATTGTCACCCATCCGCTCCCGCGCTGCCGCTCAGTCGTCCTCGCGCAGTCGCAGCTCGAGGCTGAGCTGATCGGCATCCAGTTGGGCCAGCGAGTGGCGCAGCGCGCCGGTGCTGAACCGCCCGCCCGAGCTGAGCACGTTGAGTCGCCCGCGCATGGCCTCGAGGAGAGCCAGCCGCAGTTCGAGCACGTCGGTGGCCAGCGCGTCGGCCTTCTCGTCGGGCAGTTGCGCGTAGCGGGTACCGACGCGCTGGAGCATGCTCGTGTCGAAGGCCGAGCCGTCGCGGCGACGCAGTTCGGGGTCGGAGAGGGCGGCGATGGCAGCGTCCCGCAGCTCGGCCTGGATGCGGTCTCGCTCGGTGGTGTCGACCGGCGTCTCGCTCTTCGCATCCAGTCCGACGAGCTTCACCACCCACGGGAGCGAGAATCCCTGCAGCATCAGGCTGACGAGGGCGACGAGGAAGGCGATGTAGACGAGCTCCGGCCGGGTCTCGACGGTGCGAGGGATCGTCTGGGCGGCGGCGAGCGTGACGACGCCGCGCATGCCCGCCCACACGATGATGGTGCCGTGTCGCCAGCCCAGCGGCGACGCCTGGTAGTAGTCGAGGTCGGCGAGCGCCCGCGACACCCGTTCGCGCATGGAGGTGAGCCGACGCTGGCGCTGCTGTGTGCTCAGTTGCCGCCGAGGCCCACCGCGCCGCGCTCCCCTCTCACCGCCACGCTCCGGCCATCCGGAGGCCTCGATCTGATTCAGCCGGGCATCGACCTGCTCGAAGCGGCTGCGGTCCATGCGGCGGCCCCGCGCTCGCCCCAGCCACAGCAGCAACGACACATACCCGGCACGCACCAGCAGTGCGATCGCCAGCGCGGCCAGCGCCACCCCGGTGGGCAGGGCGATGCCTTCGTGCCGCTCGAGCACGTCCGAGACGATCTGGTTCAGCTCCAGTCCCATGATCAGGAAGATGCCGCCCTCGAGCACCAGCTCCACGGTGCGCCAGTTCACCTCGTCCGACAGCCGCTGCTCCGGCGTGAACCAGCGCTGCGCACCCTGCCCCGCGACGATCCCCGCCACGACGGCGGCGACCAGACCCGATCCGCCGAGGTGCTCGGTGGGCAGGTAGGCCAGGAACGGCACGGTGAAGCCGATGGCCGTGCTCGCGGCGGAGCTCTGCACCCAGGAGCGCAGGCGGACGGCGACCAGCCCCAGGATGCCGCCGACGATCCCGGCGATCAGCACCCCCCACGCGAAGCTCCCGACCGCCGCACCGAACGAGAACGACCCCGCCGCCACCGCGAGCAGGGCGGTGCGCAGCAGCACGAGCGCGGTCGCGTCGTTGAGCAGGCTCTCGCCTTCGAGCATCGTCGTCACGCGGGGCGAGATGCCGAGACGTTTCGCGATGCCGGTGGCCACGGCATCCGTTGGGCTGATGATCGCCCCGAGTGCGACACCGAGCGCGAAGCCGACACCCGGCAGAACGAGCGAGAAGAACCACCCCAGCGCGAGGGCCGTGATCACCACGAGTACGATCGCCAGGCCCGCGATCGGCGTGAAGTCGCGCCGGAACTCGATCGCCGGCAGTCGGACGGCCGCCGAGTACAGCAGGGGAGGGAGCACCCCCACGAGGATCAGCTCGGGGTCGATCTCGGGAAAGTGCACGAACGGCAGCAGTCCGACGACCAGCCCCAGCGCCACCAGCAGCAGGGGACCGGCCACTCCCAGACGTTGGGCGAGGGAGGTCACCACGGCGACCGCGACGACGCCGATCAGAACGACGAGCAGGATGTCCACATCGCGAGGTTACCCGCCGGCTCCGCGGCGACCGTCGGAGTGGGGTCAGAGCACGCCCAGTTCGCGCACCGCCTCGCGTTCGGCGACCAGCTCGGCCACCGACGCGTCGAGTCGACCGCGACCGCGGCCGCCCAGCTCCAGTCCCTCCACCACGCGGTAGCCGGTGCCGTCGCTGGTGACCGGGAACGAGCAGACGAGCCCCTCGGGCACCCCGTACTCTCCGCGTGAGATCAGGGCGGCGGAGGTCCATCCTCGGGAACCGTTTCCGCTCACGAGATCGCGCACGTGGGCGATCGCCGCGTTGGCGGCCGAAGCGGCCGAAGACGAACCGCGCACGGCGATGATCTCCGCGCCGCGCCTCGCCACGCGGGGGATGTACTCCTCGTCGAGCCAGGTGTCCACGGCATCGCCACGGCGCTCCGCCAGCGCTTCGCGCACCGGACGCCCGGCGACGGTCGCGTGATCGATGTCGGGGTATTGGGTGGCGGAGTGATTGCCCCAGATCGTGACGTTCTGCAGGTCCGACACGGGGCACTCCAACTCCGCCGCCAGCTGGGCGAGGGCACGATCGTGATCGAGGCGCGTGAGCGCCGCGAATCGGTCGGCGGGGATGTCGGGAGCGGCGGCAGCGGCGATCAACGCGTTCGTGTTGGCGGGGTTTCCCACCACCAGCACCCGCACCCCGTCCGCGGCGACGTCGTTCAACGCCGCGCCCTGCGGCCCGAAGATGCCCGCGTTCGCGGCCAGCAGGTCGCCGCGCTCCATACCCGCGGTGCGGGGCCGCGCGCCCACGAGCAGTGCGATGTCGGTGGCGTCGAACGCGACGCGCGGGTCGTCGGTGATCTCGACCTCCTGCAGCAGGGGGAAGGCGCAGTCCTGTAGTTCGAGCGCGGTGCCCTCGGCCGCCTTGATCCCCTGAGGGATCTCCAGCAGCCGCAGACGTACGGGCCGATCGGCGCCCAGCATCGCTCCCGATGCGATGCGAAACAGCAGGGCGTATCCGATCTGCCCCCCCGCTCCGGTGATGGTCACGGTGGTCGGTGTCTGCGGCGTGGCATCCATGAATCGAGCCTATGCCCGGCGCCCCCGGGTGCGCGGTACGGTGTCGGGATGACGTTCAACAACGACGCGGAGTTGGGCGAGACCACCGCACGGCGACGAGGCCGCGGCGGGATGGTCGCCGGTGGTGTGGGCGGGCTGGGTGCTCTCGGACTCGTGCTCGTGCTCATCAACGTCTTCACCGGCGGCGGGCTGGAGGGCCTGATCGGCGGTGCGCCGCAGAACCCGTCCGCTGGAGGCGAGTCGGTCATCGAGGACTGCGCCACCGGAGCCGACGCCAACGAGAACGACGACTGCCGGCTCGTGTTCGGCCAGAAGGTGCTCGACGAGTACTGGGAAGGTCAGGTCGACGGGTACCGTGCGCCGCAACTGATCATCGTCGACCAGCAGACCTCCACGCAGTGCGGCACGGCATCCAATGCCACCGGCCCCTTCTACTGCCCTCCCGAAGAGACCATCTACATCGATCCCACCTTCTTCGGTCTGCTGCGCGAGCAACTCGGGGCTCAGGGTGGGGACCTCTCGCAGCTGTACGTGCTCGCTCACGAGTACGGACACCACATCCAGAACCTCGTGGGCACCTTCGAGCGCTACCCCAACGACGGTTCCGGACCCACCAGCAATGCGGTGCGCACCGAGCTGCAGGCCGACTGCTACGCCGGCGCCTGGGTGGCCGACGCCGCCGATCAGAAGGATGCCAACGGCGTCGCCTACCTGAAGCCGCCCACGCAGGCGGAACTGCGCGACGCGCTGGACGCCGCGGCCACCGTCGGTGACGACCACATCCAGCAGCAGTCGTCGGGTCAGACCAACCCGGAGAGCTGGACGCACGGGTCCAGTGAGCAACGTCAGCGCTGGTTCACTGCCGGCTATGAGGGCGGGCTCGACAGCTGCGACACCTTCGCCGCCTCGGGTGGTGACCTGTGAGCGGCGGGTTCACCGGTCCGGCGCATCTCGACGGCATCCTGTATCCGGAGATCGAGCCCTACGAGACGGGCGAGCTTCTGGTCGGCGACGGGCAGCGCGTGTACTGGGAGCAGTCGGGAAACCCCGACGGCAAGCCGGTCGTCTTCCTCCACGGCGGACCGGGAGCCGGAACCTCTCCCTGGCACCGCCGGTTCTTCGACCCCGAGCGCTACCGCATCGTGCTGTTCGACCAGCGCGGGTGCGGCAGAAGCACCCCGCACGCCAGCGATCCGGCCGCCGACCTCCGCCACAACACCACGTGGCACCTCGTGGCCGACATCGAACTGTTGCGCAGGAATCTGGGCATCCAGCGCTGGCAGGTGTTCGGGGGATCGTGGGGGAGCGCGCTCGCGCTTGCCTACGCACAGTCGCACCCCGATGCCGTGTCCGAGATCGTGCGGCGCGGCATCTTCACCCTGCGACGCCACGAACTGGAGTGGTTCTACGAGGGTGGCGCCTCGGCGATCTTCCCCGATCGGTGGGAGGCCTTCATCGAGCCCATCCCCATGGTCGAGCGGTCTCGGATGATCGAGGCGTACCACCGCCGCCTCACCGATCCCGATCCTGCGGTGCACGGTCCGGCAGGAGTGGCCTGGACGACGTGGGAGGCATCGACGCTCACACTGCACCCCGACGACGACCTCGTCGCGTCGATGGCCGAGCCCACGGCGGCGGTCGCCTTCGCCCGCATCGAGAACCACTACTTCATGCACGGCGGGTGGTTCCGCGAGGGACAGCTGATCGAGGATGCCGGGGCAGTGCGCCACATCCCCGCCGTCATCGTGCAGGGGCGCTACGACGTGTGCACCCCGATGATGACCGCCTGGGATCTGCATCGTGCGTGGCCCGAGGCCGAACTCGTGGTGGTGCCCGACGCGTCGCACTCGGCATCCGAGCCGGGCATCGCCTCCGCCCTGCGCGCGGCCACCGATCGCTTCGCCACCGGTTCATCCGCCCCCGGTCGTTGAGCGAGCGCAGCGAGACGAAACGCGCTCTGCTGGTGCCCCCGGTCGTTGAGCGAGCGCAGCGAGACGAAACGCGCTGCTCCTGCCTCCGGTGCCCCGGTCGTTGAGCGAGCGGAGCGAGACGAAACGCGCTCTCATCGCCGGACTGATAGGCTCGTATCACTTGCAGCACCGACTCTTGGTGCTTCTCGCGTCGTAGAACGCTTCCCTCGCCGCCGGTCCCGCACCGAAGTCGGCTGACATTCTTCGTACGGCGAACCGTGTGCGCATCCGCATGCGGCCACCGACCGGGCATCATCGCGTGCCCAGAAACACACTCATGACTGACACTTCTTTCCGCACGCTCGGCGTGCCCGCCCCGCTTCTCGACGTCCTCGCGAAGGACGGCAAGACCGAGGCCTTCCCCATCCAGGTCGACACCCTCCCCGACACCCTCTCGGGTCGAGACGTTCTCGGTCGCGGCAAGACGGGCTCCGGCAAGACCCTCGCGTTCTCGATCCCGATGGCCGCTCGCCTCGGCGGCGCGCTGGCCGGAGGATCTCGCCGCAAGGGTCGCATCCTGGGGCTCGTGCTCGCACCGACGCGAGAGCTTGCCACCCAGATCAACGCCGTGCTCGAGCCGCTGGCCGCGGCCTATGGGCTCAAGACCACGACCATCTTCGGCGGGATCAGCCAGAACCGTCAGGTCGCTGCCCTCCAGGCCGGCGTCGACATCGTCGTGGCCTGCCCCGGCCGCCTCGAAGATCTGCTGCAGCAGCGTCATCTCACCCTCGACTCCGTCGAGATCACCGTCATCGACGAGGCCGACCACATGGCCGACCTGGGCTTCCTGCCCTCGGTCACCCGCATTCTCGACAAGACTCCCCGCGACGGCCAGCGCCTGCTGTTCAGTGCGACCCTCGACAACGGGGTCGACAAGCTGGTGAACCGCTTCTTGCAGAACGAGGTGCTCCACTCCGTCGACGAGGCCAACTCGCCGGTCGCCGCGATGACCCACCACGTGTTCCACGTCGGCGGCACGGATGCCAAGAAGGACCTCGTGCGCACCCTCGCCTCGGGCAAGGGCCGTCGCATCCTGTTCATGCGCACCAAGCACCACGCCAAGAAGCTCGCGCAGCAGCTGACGGCGCAGGGGATCCCCGCGGTCGACCTGCACGGCAACCTCTCGCAGCCCCAGCGCGACCGCAATCTCGCCGCGTTCTCATCGGGCGCGGCCCGCGTGCTCGTGGCCACCGACGTCGCCGCGCGCGGTGTGCACGTCGACGACGTCGAGCTCGTGATCCACGTCGATCCGCCGATGGAGCACAAGGCGTACCTGCACCGCTCGGGCCGCACCGCCCGCGCCGGCGCCGAGGGCTCCGTGGTGACCCTCGTGCTGCCGGGCCAGGAGAAGGACGTCAAAGACCTCCTCCGCAAGGCGGCCATCACCGCGACCCCGGTGTCGGTCACGGCACAGTCGCCCGAGGTGACGGCGCTCGTCGGCGAGGTGGCCGCATACGTCGCCCCTGCCCCCAAGACCGAGCCGGCGCGCGGCGGCGGCCGCAGCCAGGGCGCCAACGTCCAGCGGAAGCGTGCCGCACGCGACGGAGCCGCCGCCGGCGGCTCCGGTCGCGGTGGCGGCCGCGGCCGCAGTGGTCAGGATGCCGGTCGTGGTGCACGGGATCGTGTCGCTCAGGGTCAGGATGCCGGGGGACGGCGGCCCGCTCGGAGCTCCGCAGACCGTACCCAGGACGCACCGCGTCGCGATCGTGCGGCGCACACTGATCGCGCCCCGCGTCACGCCGACGCCCCGCGCACATCGGGTCGCCCGGCTCAGCAGCCCGCGGCATCCGGCAACGCTCGCACGACCGGCCGCCGTGCCAGCCACCAGGGCGGCTCGAACCAGGGAGGCTCGAACCAGGGCGGCAAGCTGATGGTCGGATCCGTCGTGCGCACCAACGGCGCCGGCCGCCGCGGCGGACGCTGACATACGCCGCGGCGGGGCGTTTCGTCTCGCTGCGCTCGCTCAACGTCCGAGGAAACGCTACGCGCGGAAGGCCTTCGCCAACACGACCGCCATCTTCGCCCAGTCGCCGTCGATGCGGAAGCGGGTGAAGCCCTCGCATACGGCAGCGCCGGTGCGAGAGGTCACGAACCACGGCGGCTTGGGGAGCACCGACACGCCCACTCCTCGCAGCGCGGAGGACACGGAGCGGGGAAAGGGTCGGAAGGGCCCGCGTACGACGGTGCGTTCGACGTCATCCAGCAGGAAGGCGTTGTGCACGACACCGATGCCGCTGGGCGCGTCGTCGATGGTCCCGCCGGGGAATGCGCCCCACGTGGCGGTCGGGGTGAGGAAACCGAAGGCCGTCCAGGCGTTGACCGCCACGGTTCCGTAACGGAGGTCCGCGATCGCGCGTTCGAGACCGTCACCGAGGGTGCGCTGCGTGTCGGGGTCGACGATCAGGTTCGCCCCGAGCGTGCCCACCAGGTGCTCGTTGGCGTGCGCCACGGCGGCATCGACGAAGCCCTGCCCGGCGCCGGGCAGCGACACCACGCCCAGCACCGGAGCGAAGTACTCGGTGCTCTGCACGGCGGCGGCGGTCGCCTCGTCGGCCACGACGAGGGCCCGCGTGCCGTCGCTGCACCACGTGGCATCCGGGTAGTCACGCGCCGCGGCGTCGAGCGTCTTCTGGCTCTGCGGGTACCACACGTCCCGCCGCGGGGCGCGCTCGTAGGCGGAGCGCAGCTCGGTGAGGAACGCGTCGCGCTGGGACCAGTCCGCACTCAGGATCACGACCTGGCCGGCGATGCAGTTGTGCCCCGAGTTGTGCAGCCGCATCGTCACGATGTGCTCGGCCTGGAAGCGCAGGTCGGCATCCGACCAGCGTCCGGGCACCACGATGATCGGTGACACCCCGCCCAGCTCGGCCGAGATCGGCACGGCCAAGTCCGGAACGATCGCGCGGAACGTGGCCTCGGAGCCGGTGATGTGCACGTGGGAGATCGACGGGTGCCGGGTCAGGTACGCGCCCGCGTCGCCGCCGCCACGCACGATGCGCAGGAACCCGGGTTCGATGAGGGGTGCCAGCGCGCGTTCGAACACCGGCACGAGCACATCCTGCGTCGGATTCACCTTCAGGATCACGGCGCGGTTGTAGGCGATCAGTTCGTACAGCACGTCGAGGAACGGGATCGAGGTCACGTTGCCGGCCCCGAGCACCACGCCGACCCCGCCGGATGTCGCCGGGCTGCGCTGGCCCAGTCCGGCGCTGCGGCGCGCGTGATCGGCCGTCACCCCCGGCTGCAGCCACACCTCGGTGCGGTAGCCGGAGAGCAGCAGCCCGTCGGTCGCCGTGAGAGGGGAGGTGTGGATGACGGTACGGTCACCGGGAGCGACCCCGAATCGGGCGCGGGAGAGTGGACTCTCGCCGCGGGCGAGACGCCCGAGCGTGTCGGCGTAGGCGTCCAGGGCCACCAGTGCGGCGTACGGTCCCGACAGCCACTCCTCGCCACGCAGCGGATGCTGTGGCCCCAGCCCCTTGGAGGTGGCGGCCACATCCGCCCACTCCTCGGCCACCGCAGCCACGGCGGCACGGATGCGGCGAAGGAGGGTGCGTCGCTGGCCGAGCGTCAGTGCAGACCAGGTGCGTGCTCCCGAGTCCGCCGCCGCGATCGCGTGTTCCAGCGTGTCGCGCTGCGCCGAGGCGAGTCCGCTGGGGGGAGCCGTCGTGTCTCCGACGCGCGCCGCCCGCTTCTTCGGTGCGGACTTCCGGGCGGGCGACTTCGCATTCGTGGCCACGGTGCGCTCCTTCGGGACAGAGATTTCAGCATACGTCGGGGGTGGGCGCACAACTCAGGCAGAATCGTGCCCAGGCGGGGTGGGGGAGGGGTCGGCCCACGATTCTGCCTGAGTTATGCGCCGACCTGGCGCGGCCCGGAGACGTCGACGGGGTCAGAGATATCGCGGCGCCGCAGGCGGTAGCGGCTCAGTGACAGCAGGCTCGCCAGCACGAGGGCAGCCGGCACGACGCTGAAGCTGACGACGATGCCGGCGGTGGCCGACGCGGGTTGCCAGACGAGCATCGCCCCCGTTCGCTCGATGTACCCGGTGGCGGCCAGCACGAGCGCCAGCGCCGTCGCCCCCAGCGCGAACCCGGTGGTCTCCCCTGCCGTCCACACCCCGCCGAATGCTCCCGCGCGTCCGGGGCCGTGGCGGGCGGCGTCGTGGGCGATCACGTCGGGGAGCATCGCCATCGGCAGCGACTGCATCCCGGCGTACGCCACCCCCGCGACGGCGACCGACGCGTACAGCCAACCCCCGGGAGCCCACAGCGCCGCCGCCGTGGTGAGCGCGGCGAACGCGAAGAGAACGCTGGCGCCGGCGAAGGCGCGCTCCTTTCCCGTCCGCCTGGCCAGCCATCCCCAGGCGGGAGCGGCCAGCAGTGCGGGAGCGATCAATGCCGCGAACAGGAACGTGACCGCGTCTTCCGAGCGCAGCACCCAGGTGGCCAGGTATTGCGCGCCGGCGAGCATGAGTCCGGTGGCCAACGCTTGGAGGACGAAGGTCGTCAGCAGGGCACGGAACGGTTGGCTGCGGCGGAGTGTCTCGGCGGCTGAGCGAAAGTTGTCGCGCACCCCGCCCGCGGGGGTGGAGGCGTCGGGGGCGACGCGACGAAGCGGCGGATCGCCCACGGCATCCGCGAGGAGCTCCGCCGCCTCGGCCGCCTGGGTTCCCGCTGCCGCCATCGCCGATCGTCGTCGCGACGATCCGCCGGCCACGCCGCTGGCGATCAGCATGCCCACGCCGATGACGAGACCCGACACGATGCCCATGAGGAGGTAGCCCGTGGTCGTGTCGCCGGTGACCGAGCGCAGGAGAGGCCCGCCCGCCCCGAAGAGCAGGATCGCGACCGTCAGAACGACCACGCGCCACGTGAGAAGCCGCGTGCGCGCGTCGTAGTCGTCGGTCAGCTCGGCGGGCAGGGCGATGTAGGGCACCTGGAACAGGCTGAAGGCGGTGGCGGTGGCCATGAACGCCAGCAGCACCCACACGGCGCCGACCACGGGCCCGAGCGTCGGGGGAACGGCGAAGGTGAGCGCGAACAGGGGAGGAAGTGTCAGCGCGCCGAGCACCATGAGTCGTCGCCGAGTGCCGTGCCGCGCGAGGTCGCGGTCGGTCAGCGCGCCCACTACGGGGTCGATCACCACGTCCCAGACCTTCGACACGGTGACGATCACCCCGGCCAGAAGGGCCGTGACGCCGAGGTTGTCGGTGAGGTAATAGGTCAGCACCAGCCCCGGGAGTGTGGCGAACCCGCCGGTTCCGATCGACCCGATCGCGTAGCGGCTGACGACCGCGCGGGATATGCCGCGCGAGGAAGAGGGAGCTTCGTCGCTCATGGCGTCAGCCTAGAGCCTGCCCCGAGGCCGCGAGGCGAGGGATCAGATGAGGGCGAGCTCGCGCAGCTTGGCGGCGACGTCGTCGTTGGACGGCTCGACGTGGTGGGTGGCGTCGGGATAGACCACGACGGGGATGTTCATGCGCCCCGAGATCTCGCGCGCCACGTCGGCGGCGGCCGGTTCGGCCTCGAGGTCGACGTAGGTGTACGCGACACCCAGGTCGTCGAGTTGTGCTTTGGTGCGGCGGCAGTCGCGGCACCAGTCGGCGCCGAACATCGTGATGGTGGAGTCGGTCGAAGTCATGACCCTATTGTCTCTCTGTCCACAGGGTCGGGGCTCGCAGCGAATCATTCAGCCGGGCGTGCGACGATAGACGGCACCGCCTCAGCACGCGGCATGGCCTCAGCACGTTCCGGGAGTACTGTCATCGATCTGTCGATCATCGTGCCGACGTACAACGAAGCTCCGAACGTCGCGGAGCTCGTTCGTCGCATCTCCGCCGCCGTCTCGGAGGTCGACGCCGAGATCGTGTTCGTCGACGACAGCATCGACGACACGGCCGACGTGATCGAGGTCGTCGCAGCCGAGGCGAGCCTTCCCATCCGCGTCATTCGTCGTGCCCGCGCGATCGGTGGGCTCGGCGGAGCCGTGGTCGAAGGGCTGCGTGCCGCCGCATCCGACACGTGCCTGGTGATGGATGCCGACCTGCAGCACCCTCCGGAGAAGATCCCTGAGCTCCTTGCCCGATTCCGTCAGGGCGATGTCGACGTCGTGGTGGCGTCACGGTATGCGGGAGGTGGCACCGCACACGGCCTGGCCGATCGCACCCGGGTGATGGTGTCGAAGGCGTCCACCGCCGTCACGAAGGCGATGTTCCCGGTGCGTCTTCGCGAGGTCACCGATCCGATGACGGGGTTCTTCGTCGTCTCACGCAACACCCTCGACCTCGACACCCTGCGGCCGCGCGGCTTCAAGATCCTTCTGGAGATCCTCGTGCGTCGCCCCTTCCGCGTCGCCGAAGTGCCGTTCGATTTCGCCGACCGGCACGCCGGTGAATCCAAGGCGTCGGTGCGGCAAGGGTTCCACTTCCTCGCTCAGCTGACCGCTCTGCGATTCGGCAAGATGTCGCTGTTCGCCGTCATCGGGGGGCTCGGCGCCATCGCCAACGTCGCGATCGTGTGGGCGCTCACGCACCTCGGCGTCGACTACATCGTTGCGGCGATCATCGCGGCCGAGGCCACGATCATCGGCAACTTCCTGCTCATGGAGCGGTTCGTCTTCTCCGACATGCGCGAGCAGGCATCGGGCGTCTGGTCGCGATTCGCGAAGTCATTCGCCTTCAACAACGCGGAGGCGGTCATCCGCATCCCCATCGTTGCGCTCATGGTGGAGACGAGCCACATATCCGCCGTGTTCGCCACGGCGATTACCCTGGTCATCGCCTTCGTGGTGCGTTTCGTGTTCCACTCGCTGGTGGTCTACGCGCCGCGCAAGCCGGGTCCGATCTCGCCGGCGCGGGCGATGATCGACGAACTCGACGAAGAGGCCATGAAACCCGGCGAACTCTGACCCGGCACGAAACGGCGCGGGTCAGAGTTCGCGGTTCCCTGCACAACGCGCCATGAGAAGGTCGCGGTGCGAGGTGTCGACGGCGCCGAGTGGGGTGAGCCCAAGCGTTGGGGAGGCGGAGAGGGCTGCTGCTCGGCGCCGTCGAGTCTAAGAGGCGTGCATCACGCCGACAGCGGCTGCGCGCCGTACTCGCGACGCGGGTCGCCGTGCGTGGCCTCGAGTGCGCGTCGCAGTTGGCTGCTGGACGTGTGGGCCGTGTACGGGAAGTACACGACTTCGACACCCACCTCAGCGAACTCGCGCTCCAGGCGCATGCCCTTCTCGGTGCCGCGCCAGTCGTCACCCTTGAAGAAGTGGGTGAACCCCACGTCTCGCCAGGCATCCATCTTGTCGGGAACCTTCTCGACGTACACGTGGTCGACGAAGCGCAGCGAGCGCACGATCTCCACGCGCTCGGACGTCGGGATGAAGGACTCGATGCCCTTCACCTCGCGCAGCATCTCGTCGCTCACGACACCGGCGACGAGAATGTCGCACTGCTCTTTGGCGTGTCGAAGAAGATTCAGGTGCCCGACGTGAAACAAGTCGAAAGCACCCGCGGCATAGCCGATTCGCAGAGTCATTTGCCCCCCAGCAAGTGACGTGTCGACAGCATTCACTGTCGATCCCCCAGATCAACCTTCGAACCCCTTCGAAGGTGTGTGCCCATCGGCCCCCGCCGACGTGCGAGATTCAGCATAGCGTGAAAAGCCTCCCGTCCGCGCATGTGATTTCTCTCACGTAGGAGAGCGAGCGCGACCAGGAGACTGTCGCCGCCTTCCGGTGGGTTCGCGATCGACTTCTCAGGCGGGCAGGTCGCTGATCACGTATTTGGTCTTGCCGCCGGTGTAGGGCAGGTCGGCCACGTACTCGACCGTCACGGGGACTTCATTGTCGATGCGCCGGCGCAGCGCCTCCACCGCGGTTTCGATCGCGGCTTCGGCGTCGGAGGCCTCGCCGCGCACGACGCGAATGGTGATCGAGTGATCTGCGTGCTGGTGCAGCTGGAAGATCCTCACCGCCTCGGGGCGGTGGGCGAACATCGCCATGAGGCCGTGGTTGAGGATGCGTCCGCCGGGAAGCCGGATGATGTCGGTCGTGCGGCCCTGAGGCTGCGCCATGAGGGGCAGGGTCCGCCCGCACGGGCAGCTCTGGTCCAGCAGGGCACCACGGTCGCCGGGACGGTAGCGGATGAGGGGGAAGACGCGATTGGTGAGGTCGGTGACGACGATGTCGCCCATGGTTCCCGGCGGCACCGCGCGCCCTTCCTCGTCGACGACTTCGATGCGCCGGAGGTCGGCGAACTGGTGCAGACCGTTCTGTTCGGAGCACTCGCCGGCGAGCCAGTTGATCTCTGACCCGCGGTACTCGTCGTAGGTCGGTGCGCCGTAAACGCTCTCCAGGCGAGCACGCACGTTGGGTGTGAGCGGGGCGGCCGTGGTCGCGATGGCAATCGGCGTCGGAATGGTGAGGTTCTCGGCGTCGAGGAAGTTCGCGAACTCGGTCATGGCGCCGACGTATCCCTCGATCAGCGCCGGTTTGACGCGCACCAGGTGGCGATGGAACTCCCGCATGCTGTCGGCGTCGAACAGCATGGCGTCGAGGTAGACCTGGCGCGACGGCCACCAGGTGACGAAGTTCTTGATAGTCGCAGCGCGCCCGAAGCCCCAGCGACCGACGCGGGCCAGGTTGTCCCACGGCTGAACGCCCCACCATCCGTACATCCGCCATGCGGCGGAGAGCATCGGCACGCGGTTGTCGGCCTGCGTGCGCAGCGGCTCGCCGGTGCTGCCGCCGGTCTTGGCTTCTCGCGCGGTCCGAGGGTTCGACTCGGTCGACTTCAGGGCGTTCTCGTTCTCTTTGGCGATGGCGCGCGTCAGCAGCGGGATCCGTTGCCACTCATATGGATCGTCCAGCTGGTCGAGACGGATGCCGTGCTCCGTGAAGGTGCGCGCGTAGAACTCCGTCTCACCAGCGGCGAAGCGTGCGATGTCTGCTGCGCGATCGTTTTGCAGACGCGTGAGCTGCTCCGAGGGGAGGGTTTCGTTGTGGCGCAACTCTTCTGAGAACCGCAGCGAACTGCGGCGCAGGGTGTTCATCTTGAGCCTGAAGGCTGCTTCCGACAGTCGCATGGCGAACAGCCTAGGGCCGCGAGGTCTGGTCTCCTACTGCGCTGGGCCCGAGCCCGGCCAGCGCAGTCTCGATCGCCTGCAGACTGAACAGCGAGCGCGCGCTGACCCGGCTGTTGGTGGCGTTGGCGGGATGACGGCGGGCATCGAGGATCCGACGGGCGAACTGCGCGGCGTCGTCGGCGACCGAGAACTCCGAGACGCACTCGTCGGGAAGCCCGCGGGTGCCCTGGGTGCGGGTGACGATCGGCGCGTCGGTCGTGAGCATGTCGAGCATCTTCAGCTGCACGCCGCTGCCGATCGAGACGGGGTTGACCAGCACCCGCGCTCCCATCAGGTGCGCCTGCACCGAGGGCACATCGAAGTGCGTTCGGATCCAGTCGACGGCGGCGAGATCGGCGCGCAGGGGCTCTCGCGGCGAAGACCCGACGACGGTGAGCGTCGCCGTCTGATCTTCTGTACGTACCAGCGGCATGACCTCGTCGATCAGCCAGCGCACGCCCTGCACGTTGTTCGGGAGGCTCAGCCCGCCCACGAACACCACGTCGCCCTCGACGACCTCGCGGGGAGGCTCGGCCAACGCGAGCTCGGGCAGTGGCGGTAGCCACTGGATGCGCTCGATGCCCTGCGAGCGCCAGAACGACAGATCGTCCACAGAGATGTCCAGAACCCGATCAGCGCGTCGCATCAGGTCGGTCTCGTAGCGCTTCAGACCGACGGCGGCGAGACTCCACGAGATGCGCTGCCGCCAACGCCGAGAGGCGTTCGCCTGCCGGCGTAGGTAGAGGTGCTCGATGTTGTGCGAGCGGTAGGCGATCGCCGCACCGTGCGCGGCGCTGTAACGCTGCGCCAGCTCACCGAAGACGGGTCCGTCGAGCCAGATGAGGTCGGGTCGGAAGGAGTTCACCGCCGCGTCGATGAGCTTGCGCTCGGCCGGCTTCGGTACGGCGTTGGCGACGTGCCACGGCAGGCGGCGCAGGGACAGTAACTGGCGCAGTGTTCGGGCGGCCGTGCGTTCGAGCTCGAGCGAGTATCGAGCATCGACGACCTCATCGATACCTGCGAGGTGCTCGGGTTCCGGGCGCAGGATGCCGTCGGGGTCGAACTGGTGCAGCAGCATCACGGAGTGGCCTAGACGCACGAATGCCTCTATGCGCCGCCAGATGTCCGCTCTCCCACCTCCGCGAGGGGGATACGGGGTGTAGGCGGCGCAGACGAGAATTCTCATGCGAGGATCGATCCTTGATGATGGAGCTGGATGGCGCGAGGCAGACCTCGGCCGGGCCGGCGAAGGACATCGGGGCAAGTATACGAACCGGGGTGAGACGTGGGACGAGCGTGGGTGGCGAGCGGGAAGCCCATCAGAGTGCTGCAGTCTTTCCGTCGTGTGGGACCTCAGACCAACCCGTACATCACCCAGCTGCGCGACGCTTTCGAGAGCTCGGATGCCATCGAGCCGCACGTCTTCTCCTGGCGTAACGCCCTGCTTCGCCCTTACGACGTCTTCCATGTGCACTGGCCGGAGGCGCTGCTCGAACGGCGCGGCTGGGTGTCGACCGTTGGGCGCCGGGTGCTCTACGCTTTCTTTCTGCTGCGGCTGGCCGTCGAGCGCATTCCCATCGTGCGCACCGTGCACAATACCGAAACTCCGCAGGGGCTCGGATCCGTCGAGCGAGCGCTGCTCGCTCTGACCGAGCGGCTCACGCGCGTGCGCATCGTGCTCAACGAGTTCACGCCCGTGCCCTCGGGGTCGTTGTCGGTGCAGATCCCGCACGGTCACTATCGCGACTGGTTCTCGGTGTACCCGATGCCCGGATCGCACGCTGGTCGGGTGCTCTTCTTCGGCAAGATCCGCCGTTACAAGAACGTCGAGGGGCTTGTGCGCGCGTTCCGAGCGATCGGCCCGGGTTCGATCGTCCGTGAACTGCGGGTGGCCGGATCGCCGTCGCGGACGGAACTGGCCGATTCCATCCGCTCGCTCGCCAGCGGCGATGACCGCATCGATCTGTCGTTCGAGTTCCTCGACGACGCGCAGCTGGTCGACGAAATCGGACGAGCGGCCCTGATCGTGTTGCCCTACCCCGAGATGCACAACTCCGGCAGCGTGCTCGCAGCGCTGTCACTCGCGCGTGCGGTGCTGGTTCCCGAGAACGCCTTCAACACGCTGCTGGGTGCCGAGGTGGGTGAGGGGTGGGTGCTCACCTACACCGGGACGCTCAACGCGGAGCACATCGAGCGCGCCATGGCGCAGGTCGCGGACCGACCGGTGGACGCCGTCCCCGATCTGAGTCGGCGCGAGTGGACCGACGCGGGCGACCGCCATGCCGACGCCTTCCGCCTCGCCGTGCTCGGTGAACGCTCATCCCACGCGCCGGGAGCCGGCCGATGACGGCCGCATCCGAGCTGGCGTCACTGGCGGTGATCGTGGTCAACTTCGGCTCGCACGACATCGTCGCGAGCAACCTCAGCCGCTCGGTCGGCGAGGAGTTCCCCGGTCAGGTGATCGTGGTCGACAACTTCTCGTCGCCGGCCGAACGCAGCGCCGTCGCCCGAATGTGCGACGACCAGGGCTGGACGCTGTGCGCCGTACCCACGAATGAGGGATTCGGCGGCGGCAACAACCTGGGGGCGGAGCTGGCGATCGGTCGCGGAGCGACCGAGCTCCTGTTCGTTAACCCCGACGCCTGGCTGACGGTGGACACCATCCGCAGCATGCATGCGCAGGTGCGCGCCGACCCGCTGCTCCAGCTCTCGCCCGTGGTGGTTCGGCCCGATGGCCGGCTCTATACCGCCGAGATGGACCTCCATCTCGATGTGGGGGAGATGCGGTCGACGCGGCGGCGCTCCGCCGAGGTGTCGGCGGAGCAGGTTCACACGTGGGTCAGCGGAGCATGCTTCATGCTCAGCTCCGAACTCTGGCAGCGCGTGCACGGATTCGACGAGGACTTCTTCCTGTACTGGGAGGACGCCGATCTGTCTCGGCGTATCGTCGTTGCCGGTGGGAAGGTCCGCGCCGATTCCGACCTCACGGCCGTGCACGATGAGGGAGTCACGCACCGCGTGGGTGACGCGGCTCGGGCCAAGTCGCCGACGTACTACTTCTACAACGCGCGCAATCGGCTTCTCTATGCTGCGAAGCACCTGTCGGTGGAAGACGGCCGACGATGGGTGCGCGGAACACCGCGCGCCTCATATCGGATCCTGCTCCAGGGCGGTCGGCGCCAGTTCATCCATCCGCTGCGTACCTTCTGGCCGGCGTTGCGGGGCAGCTGGCACGGCGTTCAGCTTTGGCGCCGGCACACCAAGACGAGGACGAGAGACCATGACGACATCGCTGCGTGAGACCATCGGCGCGCTGGCGTCGGCCCAGAAGGGCCGTGCACGCGGCGCGCCCGCGTACTCCGTCTTCGTCAACCGCCCCATCGGCCGGGTACTGGCGGCGATCGCCTACCGAGTGGGCCTGACACCCAACCAGGTGACAATCGTCAGTGCCGTGTTCACCTTCACCGGAATCGTTCTGCTGGCCCTCGTGCCGCCCAGCATCGGCCTGGGAATCGCGGTGGCCCTGCTGCTCGCCCTCGGTTACGCGTGGGACTCGGCCGACGGACAGGTCGCTCGTCTCCGCGGTGGCGGGTCGTTGGCCGGCGAATGGCTCGACCACTTCGTCGACGCGCTCAAGATCTCGTCGCTGCATGCGGCCGTCCTGATCGGGATGGCCCGGTTCTGGAACATCGAACCTGTGTGGCTGCTCGCACCGCTGCTGTTCGGCGTAGTCGCCAACGTGACCTTTTTCGGGATGATCCTCAACGACCTGCTCCGAGCGAAGGCGGGGGTCGCTTCGGCCCACCACCGGGGCGGCTGGTCGGCGCTGAGATCCCTCGCCCTTCTCCCCACGGACTACGGCGTGCTGTGCGTGCTGTTCGTGCTGTGGGGTTTCGGCACGGCCTTCTTCGTGGGCTACGTGGCGCTCCTCGTCGCATCGGCGGGATTCCTCGCACTGGCCGCGCTCAAATGGTTCCGCGACATCTCGGAGATGGATCGCGCCGCACGCGCCGCCTGACCCCGAAAAATCCCCCGGCTTCGTAGTTGCGCGTACGGCATCCGTGCAGTAGCATCGCGAAAGCAGACTCAGGCTCTGGGGAAATTGCCGAGGCTGCACTTGGGGAATCTGGGGAAATACCGTGGCATCTGCACGCGTGCGTGCCGGTCGCTTGACGCGTCCGGCTTTGGGGGGGCTTGCCTTCGTGGCGGCCATCATCGTCATGTCCGGCTGCGCGCCGGTAACAAGCGCAGCGCCGGACGCATCGACGTCACCGTCGATCACCGCGCCCTCGGCTTCGTCCGAACCGACGACCACGGCGCCCGAGCCGAAGCCGTCGGAGTCGGCCGAGTCCGAAGGCCCGGAGACGCCGGCGCCTTTGCCGACCGTCGACGGCAAGATCGACGACGACATCGAGCTGAGCACCGGAATGTCGGTCGAGCTCGCGTCGATCAAGAAGACCAAAGTGACGGCGGAGACACCGGGCGAGACGAGCGGACCCGCGGTCGTCGTCACGGTGAAGGTCACCAACACCTCGTCTGAAAAGCAGAACGTCGATTCCGCCGTGGTCAGTCTGACGACCGACGACGGCGAGATCGGGATCCCCACGCTCGGAGGCGGCGCAGAGCCGTTCGCCGGCAACGTCGCTCCGGGGCGCAGCGTCACCGCGCGCTACGTCTTCATGCTCGACCCGGCGGGCGACAGAGAAGTCACCATCAGCGTCAATTATGCGGCCGGGGAGCCCGTCGCACAGTTCTCAGGGCGCACGCCCTGATCATTCGGAGGATCACATGGCTACTGTGAGTCAGCGTCTGCGGACGGTCATCGCGACCGTCGCGACAAGTGCCCTGCTCGCCAGCGCAGCGGTGCTGAGCTCGGGATCGGCCGCGATGGCCGCCGATCCCCTTCCCTCGCCGCCACCACTGCTGCAGCGCGACAGCTCGGTGGTGACGGGCGACCCGTTGCCGACCGTGCAGATCGAGAACGGCTACGTCTGGAGCCAGGCGACGATCGGCACGACGGTCTACGCCGTCGGCCAGTTCGCCAACGCCCGCGCGGCCATGGCTGCGCCCGGCACGTCGCTGACGCCGCGCAACAACATCCTGGCGTTCGACATCAACACCGGTGCCCTGCTCTCGTTCGCGCCCGAGGTCAACGGCGTCATCAAAGCCGTGGCTGCCTCGCCCGACGGCCAGCGCATCTATATCGGTGGCTCGTTCAGCTCGGTCAACGGTCAGACGCGATGGAACTTCGCCGCTCTCGACGCCAAGACCGGCGCGCTGATCCCGGGCTTTGCGCCCTCGATCGGCGGATCGGGCGTGTACGCACTCGCCGCCAGCGGTGACGGCGTGTACGTCGGTGGCCTCTTCACGCAGGCCAACGGCACCCCGCGACAGAACTTCGCCGCGTTCAGCGCAGCCAACGGTGCGCTGCGCACCGACACGAACGTGCAGCCCGACCAGCAGGTCGACGCCATGGTCATCGACCCGGGCGGACAGAAGGTCATCCTCGGTGGCCGCTTTGGCCAGGTCAACGGCGACGGCACGTGGCGAGGTCTGGCCGCCGTCGACATCGCCACCGGGCAGCTGGACACTTCTTGGGCTGGAACCGCGAAGGTCAAGAACGGCGTGAGCTCGGGCAGCTACAAAGGCAAAGCGGGTATCTTCGCCCTCGCCGCAGACTCGACCGCTGTCTACGGCACCGGTTGGGTATACGCCAACGCGGCTTCGGGCAACCTCGAGGGCGTCTTCGCGCTCGAATCGTCATCCGGCCAGACCCGCTGGCTCGCTGACTGCCTCGGCGACCACTACGGCGTGTACTCGACCGGCAGCGTCGTCTACTCCACCACGCACACGCACGCCTGCGGGACTATGAACCTGTGGCCCGAGCAAAGCCCCCGCACGCACCGTTTCATCCACGCAATGACCACTGATGTGCGCGGCACTCTCGGCTACCAGCCTCACACCGGCTCGACATACGCCAACTGGCAGGGTGAGGCGGCGCCGTCCGCTTATGCGTGGTACCCCGACTTCGCCGTCGGCACCACGTCGGGCTTGGGGCAGGCGGGTCTGTCGATCACGGGTGTGGGCAACACCATCGCCGTGGCAGGCGAGTTCCGCGCGGTCAACAACCGTCAGTTCGAAGGCATCGTGCGGTTCTCGTCGACGCCTCCCGGCGGTGCGAAAGACGGACCTCGCACCACGACGACGACATGGGGTGCTCCGACGGCGCAGACCTCCGTACCCGGTCGCATCCGTGTTGCCATCACGGGTACGTTCGACCGCGACGATCGTGACCTCACCTACGAACTCCTTCGTGAAGGCAACAGCGGCGTGATCGACTCGGTGACCAAGTCCAACGGCTGGTGGAACCTCCCGCAGGTCGGCCTGCAGGACACGACCGTTACTCCGGGAAGCACCTACACCTATCGGATCCGTGTCAAAGATGGCGACGGCAACGCCGTCACGAGCCAGCCGGTGACGGCGACAGCAACGTCAGGTGACCCCGCTGAGTATACGAACACGGTGCTCGACGATGGCGCCAGCCTGTACTACCCACTGGGTAGCAGCGCTGAGGACTGGGCCGGAAGCAATGCTCCGACCTTCGGTTCGGGAGTCAGCGCAGGTTCCCCCAGCGGCGTCGTGGAGTCGCCGACCGGGTACTCACAATTCTCCGGCAATTCGGACGGCCGCGTCAGCTCGACCCGCACCGTGCCCGTCAACTCGGAGTTCAGTGCGGAGTTGTGGTTCCGTACTACCACCAACCGTGGGGGCAAACTCATCGGATACGGTGACGCCAGTTCTGGAACATCGGGCAGCTACGATCGTCACGTCTACATGCGAAACGACGGCCGTTTGGTCTTCGGCGTGTACCCGAACTCGGTCAAGACGGTGACCAGCAGCCAGTCGTACCGCGACGGCAACTGGCACCATGTGGTGGCCTCGCAGAGCGCCGCCGGCATGAAGCTGTATGTCGACGGTGTGCTCGTTGGATCCGACAGCTCTGTCACCACTGCGCAGGGATACAGCGGCTACTGGCGCGTGGGAGGCGACAATCTCAGCGGTTGGCCCGACCGTCCCACCTCCGACTGGTTCAACGGTCAGATCGACGAGGTCGCGGTGTACTCCGACGCGCTGACCCCGGCACAGGTGTCGACGCACTACGCGGTTGGCACCGGTCTGACCGCTCCGACGGCCAGCTTCACTACGACCGCCAACGACCTCGACGTCGCCTTCGACGCGTCCGGTTCGACGGTGTCGGCCGGTGGCTCGGTGTCGACCTACTCGTGGAACTTCGGCGACGGTTCGCCGGTGGCAACTACCTCGTCTGCTACCACGTCGCACGCGTTCCCGGCGACGGGCACCTACACGGTGAAGCTGACGGTCACCGACAGCCACGGACTCATCGGAACCACCGAGAAGACCGTGTCGGTGCTCGGACCCAATCTCCTGCCGACCGCGTCGTTCACCGCCGCAGAGAGCGGACTGACCGTCACGGCGGACGCCTCGGCATCCGCTGACTCCGACGGCTCGATCGCGTCGTACTCGTGGAACTGGGGCGACAGCAGCCCCGCCACGACGGGATCGGTCGCCTCTCACCGCTACACGCAGCCGGGCACCTACACGGTGACCCTGACGGTCACTGACAACCGTGGCGGAACCGCGACGTCGACCCGTGAGGTCACCGCGACCCACGCGGCACCGGTCGCAGCGTTCGAGCTCTCGAAGGACGCCTTGTCGGTCAACGTCGATGCGTCGGCGACGACCGCCTCCGACGAGGCGACGCTGGAGTACTCCTGGAACTGGGGAGACTCGAGCGCGGCCGGATCGGGTGCCCAGGCTTCGCACACCTACAGCGAGTCGGGCACCTACGACGTCACGCTGACGGCGACCGACAGCATCGGTGCCTCCACCACAGTGACCAAGTCGGTTACGGTGACGGCGACCTCGTACGCTGCGCTCGACGAGTTCGAGCGGGTCGTCTCCAATGGCTGGGGCGCAGCTCCCACAGGCGGGGTCTGGTCCACCATGTTCGGATCGTCTTCGGTCGCTTCGGTCTCCGGAAACACAGGTGTGCTCGCTCTGGCTCCCGGTTCGACCCGGGCGATGGCGCTGGAGGGTCTGTCGCTGCGTGACTCCGAGACGACGATCGATTACACCACCGCGTTCGGTCCCGCGACGGGAACCGGCTACATCGGGGCGATGCTCCGTCAGAGCGGTACTGATGGCTACATCATCCACGCCTGGCACCGCAACAACGGCACGGTTTGGCTCGTCATCCAGCGCGGGGGAACGGTGATTGCCACGCAGACGATCTCGGGAATGACGTGGGGTGCGGGCGACAGCTTCACCCTCAAGGCGGAGGCCTCGGGCATCAGCCCGACCACGCTGCGTGCCAAGATCTGGAAGAGCGGGACGGCTGAGCCGAGCTCTTGGCAGCTCACCACGACCGACTCGACGGCGGCGTACCAGCGGTCCGGATTCACATCGGTGCGCTACTCGCTCGGAGGCGTGTCGCAGAGCGCCGGAACGGTCTCATTCGACCGCTTCGCCGCGCGTGACCTCGTCGTTCCTGCTCCGAACGAGGCTCCGGTTGCCCGGTTCTCCTCGTCGGTGGATGGTCTGAAGGCCACGGTGGACGGTTCGGCGTCGTCGGATGCCGATGGGTCGATCTCGACGTACGAGTGGACGTGGGGTGACTCTTCGGCCAAGACCACGGGGTCTGACGCGACGGTCTCGCACACGTATGCTTCGGCGGGCACGTACACGGTGACTCTCAAGGTCACCGATGACG